>Ga0209400_1000871_pt1 | contig 25890 bp, 37 predicted proteins | sample M_130807_EF_Meta_FD_187313 | JGI IMG/M metagenome (GOLD analysis project Ga0209400, IMG submission 187313) | Freshwater microbial communities from Lake Montjoie, Canada to study carbon cycling - M_130807_EF_MetaG (SPAdes) (version 2) | ecosystem: Environmental > Aquatic > Freshwater > Lake... | reverse complement strand
AACAGGAAATCGAGAAATTAGAATCAGAATCAGAATAAACAACAAAACAGGGGGGTGCGCATCCATAACGCATTAAATAAAAAAAAACAACAAACACATGGAAGCAAAAGCAGTAGCACAAGAAATTATGAACCAACTCAAATGGAATGGCGGTTCAGTAAAAATGATGTCGTGGGGCGCAAATCGTTTCACTTGCGGTAACAATGAAAACAATACTGCATACCTATCATTTTTCGTAGATGGTTATTTACACAAAGGAAAGGTGATGATAGTCCTTGAATGGAATGATACCTACACAATTAAGTTGTTCAATACGAAGCACGTTTTTGTAAAGAAAAGAGAAAACGTTTATTGTGATGAATTAACCGATGTAGTGGATTCAATGGTTGAATTTAATGGCAACCAAAAAGAATACGAAGAAAAAATCCGTACAACTAAATATCAATTCTAACCATGAAAAACTTTGAGTACAGGGTAATCAAATTTGTTTACCAACCCGATGATGAACTTTTGCCCGAATACACGATTGCAAAGGTGAACACACAAAATTGCGAAATCATTTTTGACTTTGAATTATTAGCAGAAGAAAAACAGGAATTGTACTTGCTAATCGAAGAAATGAAAAATGCTTTCCTGAAACCTGAAATTGAACACTTGGTTAAAACCTACTAAAAATAAAATCATGGTTAAAAATTTTGAAGAAATGACCTTTGACTTAACTTCAGAAGAATGGAGTAAGTTAGGCGAAGTAATGGATTGCTTAATTGCATATCTACCAACCGAAAAAAAGAACTTGCGCAAACAATCTGAAATTGCCTTGTATTTAGAAGTGAATACAGGAATGGAAGTAACCGATATTCGAGTTCGTAAATTCATCAATTACTTTAGAAGCACAGGACTATTACCAATTATTGCTACTTCAAAGGGTTGCTTTATCAGTTACGAAGCAAAACATTTAGAAGGGCAAATAACATCAATTCAAAATCGTATCAATGGTTTGGCAAATGCTTTGAATGGTCTGAAAAAGATTCATGAAAAATATGTTTGCGAAAACGAAAACAATTCCTAAATTTGCTTTTAATAAAAAACTAACAACATGGAAACAAAACAAATGCACATCAATTATTCTGAAAAAGATTTTTTAGAACTTGCAGAAATCGGTAAACAACTATCCGATATTATTTCAGAGAAAACAATCTCAATTTATGATTTTCCTATTCACGTTGACTTGGGTAAGTTTCTTAAATGGGAAAACGACCAAAAAGTGTTTCATATTTACAAAAATGGCAAAGATGTTTCTATTCATTTTTGCGAGTTGGGTAGCGGAACTCAATTTTATAGTTGGTATCCTGCAATGATGTATAACTTCAGAAAATCAAAAGAAGAAATCGAAACCATGATTAAAGATGGATGGTTTGTTTTAGATAACATTCATGTAATCGTTGACTTAATTAGTGTTGAAGTAAAAACGCAATTTGAAGCAAAGCACAAAGTAGAATATTAAACCGAAGTGAAATGAGTTTAGAGCAAAATTTTTTCAAGGTGAAGCACCCTGCAAGTAAAATTTATTACCATGTACCAATCGAGTATTTAGGTGAGGTACTTAAATTGGGGTATGAATCCGATTGTGCAAATAAATTGCTTGAATTACTTAATAGCATCCACGATAAAAAAGAGTTTTCTGAAAACCAAGATACCAATGATTAAAAAGTACGTTAAGAATCCTATTGTAATTGAAGCGGTACAATGGAAAGGAAATAACCACGAAGAAATACAAAGGTTCGTTGGTGGCAAAGCAGTTTTTGAACTTGAATTAGGAGTTTCACAACTTTTTATTGAAACGTTGGAAGGGAAAATGTATGCACATATTAAGTCGTACATCATTAAAGGTATTGAAGGCGAGTTTTATCCATGCGTTGAATCGGTATTTAATCAAACGTATTCAGAGCAGTAAATAAAAGGTCGGGTAATGCGTAATAAGAAAATGGTATCTTATCCTTAATGGTTGCATTGTTATAGGTTCGATTCCTATCCCGACTGCTAAAATAAAACGAACAAAATAATGGAAGTACCACACGAAGAAAAATTGCAAATTGCAGACCAATTAGCAAAAAAAATTTTTGACTCTTTTAAGGGATTTAGAATTACAAAATTGCACCAAAAAAAATGCGCAATTAATTGTATCAAAATAATTGTTTCCACGATTGAAAACCACGTTTTTGAACTAAAAAAAATTTCCGAAATAAATGCAAATTTAATTGAGAAATGTGAATACGAAATTGGAATTTATTTAACTTGCATCGAGCAAATAAAATCTTGGGATTCTAAACCTAAAAAATAAGGTAAAAATGAGTAAGAGTTTTTTAGAATTAAGCCACGAAGAACGCCACGATATTTTACCTGTTTTAATTGGAATATTGAAGCACCGAAAAACTGCTTCTAAAGTATTTTCAAATCCTGAAATAAGAGAACTTTTAATTGAGTTTGGTTATGAAGTTTCAGATGCACAAATTAGGAAGTTGGTTTACCACATTAGAAACAACAATTTAATTTCTTTGCTATTGGCAAATACGAATGGATATTACATTGGTACACGAATCGAAGATGTAAGGAATTGGATTAAGATGCAACAAGGTAAAATAAACGCCATGACTGAAACATTAAGCAGTATTGAGCAACAATTAGAACTAAAACGAAAAGAGTTGTTGAGTGGCAATTCTGATTCAATTAGTGGGCAAATAACAATCTTTGATATTGAATAAAACCGAAACTATGTTTGAAAATACCCTTAACAAGATTATTAAATCTTCAGTTGTCGATGATAACAAAATATCCGATGGCTACCACACCTTTGATGAATTGTATAAGCACCGAATAATGCTTTACATGGTTGTATGCCGATTAGCAGTTGCTAATGGTGGATTCGAGTGTTGGAAAAGTATTAAGCACCACGATTATTCCGAATATGAGGGTTGGTTTATTATGGGATTAAAAAGTAATGCACACCCCGAATTTAATATCACCTATCATTTACCAATGACTTGTTGGAATGATTGTGATTTTGCTAAAACACTTGATAATGCGCCCGAATGGGATGGACACACTTCCAATGATGTTTTGATGCGACTATCAAAAATGTTTTTATGAGTACCGAATTAGCACTATTGTTATATGGATATTTCTTGCCTTTGGTTGTTAGTTACATAGTAGTACGAAAATATGTTATTAACGAGCATAATAGCAAACCTACATTTGAGCATTTTGCTTGTGTACTGACTCCGATTATTAACTTTATTGTTTTTGGTGCGATTATCACTTATTTTTTTGAATGGCTATTTGTCAAAAGTAATTTTATTCAAAGGGTTGTTAAGTGGTTTTTCTTAATTAAGTGATTGCACATAATGTATCGGGGAAATAAGATAGTAAACTTTTTTATCGTGCAATTTTGTAAATTTGCAATTATTGACTAAAACCTTTCGGAATATAGGTAACCGAGTAAATGTTATGACAACAAGAAAATTTAATGGTAAAGTTTACAAAATCGCATTGGCTTCTCAAGTTTTTGAAAAATCAAAAGCCGAAAAAGAAGCAACTAAATTTAGAAAGCAAGGGTATCTTGCAAGAATCGTTAAACAAACGGACAAAAGGTTTAATGGTCTTTATGCGGTTTATGTTCACTAATTGTTATCGGGTGGGTGTGCTTCGGCACACTTGCCCTTAACGGCTAACGATATACAAAAGTGGAAACAATTAATTTATTACCACAAGAACAAAACACAATCTTCTTTTTGCAAGTAGATAAATCAAATCAAGAAATTTTAAAACTTTGTGAAAATGGAGATATTTTCGTAAAAGGTAAACTTGCAGAAAATGATAAAGAAGTTGTTGATGCTTTACGAGAATTTCTCAAAGGACAAGGTTTCCTAAAATAGCCGATAACTAATTTATTGGCGCAGTTTTATTGCGCCTATTGACTTTAAAACAAACAAAATGAAAAAGCAAAGCGCAGTACAATGGTTAGTGGAACAAGTAAATTCCGATTGCCTAAATTCAGCATTTATCAGACCCGAATTGGTCGAACAAGCCAAAGAAATGGAGAAAGAGCAGATTGAAACTTCTTATCAAGCAGGTGATGGTGATGCCTACAATTTAGAAGAAACTAAAACTTGGGCAGAACAATACTACAACGAAATTTACGGAGGTAAAAAATGAAACAAACAGCAATAGAGTGGTTAATTGAGCAAGTTGCACTTAACGAACACGAAGAAGGTTTTTTCCTACATACTTTTTTGAGTAATGAGGAAATTTCAAAAGCCAAAGAAATGGAAAGAGGACAAATTAGAGAATCATTTTGCAATGGTGAAGTTAGTCGGGATAGAATTGATGCAGAACAATACTACAAGGAAACATACGGAGAATGACACCTGAAGAAAAATCAAAATCATTGGTTGATATGATTATGCGAGGTAATCTTCCCGATGGTATTTACAAAGTTACTTACTTTACTTCAATCGAATGCGCAATTAAGTTAGTTGACCCAATACTTGTAAACGTTGCTTCTTTGCTTAAAGATGGTAAAAATGAACCCGATGAAATACTTGAAATATCTACTACATTCGGGTATTGGGCAAATGTTAAAAAGACCCTAATTAGCATGAAAAATAAACACCTTGAATTATTTTCCTAATCCAAACTAACTTAATTTTCACTATCTTGCAAGCGAATAAACAAAACTATTTTTATGGAACACGAAGAAAGAGAACAAATGCCAACTGAAGCACAAATTGAATCTGAAATGGCTCAACACGATGCAGTAATGGAATTGGTAAAATCAGATGAAGAAACCGACCACCAACCAATCCCTGAACAAGAAGAAGTAAGCATCGGTAAACGTATCATTGGCGACTTCAATCCTGAAGGTGATGAAAAAGTCCTGAAGGTAAATGAAATGTGCGCTGAACTAATTGATATTGTTATCGAGCATCAAAAAACAAAAGGTGCAATTTCAATGTTAATAGACCACACAATTAGTGAAATCCTAAATGCACAAATGAATGTGGTTAAAATTCTAACGTTTAAAGAATAACACACACAACCAACCATGAATCAATAAAAAACCCCTCAATTCGAGGGGTATTTTTTTACTTGTTTTGTACGTTAAAATCAATCGTTGAATTTATTGATAGGGTAATTTGGTTTGAATCGTAATGCCGAATAATACCATCCTTTTCATTTGCTACAACCCATATCGTATTTGCTTGAACACCATAGTCAATTAAAAATAGTGCTATTCCCAAACCATGCGTTGTATTAACATACATCAGTTGTTTAATTTCGTGTATCATGAACCAATCTCAAAGTGCATAGTATCGTAATTTTTCTCTTTCCCTAAATTGACGAATCCATGTTTGTAGAAAATATCAATCATAGGTTTGTATTCAGGTTTAGAAAATTGTGCTTTTGCCCAAGTTGTTTTCAATCCGTTTCTTTCAGGGTCAAGGTCAATAGCAATTCCCCATGAATGTCGTGAATAATCAGAACCACCACGCATTTTTCTAAAAGCAAAACACCCACCGAATAAGTCAATGCCAAGTCGCTGAATTTCTGCAAGTCCGTAATGGTTAAGAAGTTCCTGAAAAACCAATTTTAGTTTGTCTGCAATTAGTTTGTGAACTCGAATTTTAGATACCGATGTTTTTATATCCCACGACAAACGCATTGGGTAAGGCAAGTTAATAGTTACCAAGTAATCCGAACCATCATCATCAGGTTTTCCGTATTTAGCAATAATTTGTTGAGTAGTAAGCATGATTAGGAAAGTTGAATATCTAACACTCCATTTTTACCCAAGAACTGAACGATGTACTTTTTTGTTGCAGGTGGCATTGATGCTTTTGCAAGAATTGTATCGGTTGAAGAATTTTTGTAGGTCTTAAACAATTTTTCTGCTTTTTGATAATTCCAATTATATTCAGCAATGACAAACTCCCATCGAATTTTACCATTAGTGGTATATTTATCCATGAGTTGACCGAGCATGATTGCACCAAGCATTAAGTTTACTTCAGGTTTTTTAATTTCTGCCCTTGTCAAAACGTTCGTACCCTTGTTTAATTGTGCTTGTAATCTTGAAGCACCCAAGTATTTTGTTAAGTATGCTTTTTCACCTGAAGTTAATCTACCTTTTTTGTTTTCATTGTAAAGAACTGCACCTGCAAATGAAGTGTGTAATGCCATAAATCCAACGCAACATGAATTACCTGCATTTGGGTCGCCACCACTTTCAATCATTGCAAATCCTTTTAGAATTAAAGGGGTCATGTGAGTTAGTGATGCAACTTCAGAAAACAAACGCCCATATTTGTCATCAATCGTATCGAATTTTTTACCAAGCAATTCAATTTCATAACTATTTGTAAATGCTTTCTTTTGAGTTGTTGGAATTGCACTATAAGTTGAAGAAATTGAAGTATAACCGCCCAAAAATTCAACACTTGCTTCATCCGATTTTTCAATTACTACTTCCCTTTGTTCTTTTGCTTCACTTGAAACATTTTCAGTTAAAGGACTTTCTAAAATGTTACCACCTTGTTTAAGATTAGGTACACCAATGATTCCTTTTTTTTGTAGAAGGTACAATGCCAAAGTGCCACCACCAACTATTGCTAAGGTTTTTACCGATTTATTCATAACGTTTTTATTTGCAAAGATATATTACTTTTTACCCAATTTTTCAATAGCAGTTCCAAACACCGATGCAATCGTAATCCACTCAACCGCACCAACAAGATTTTCGTCAGGGGTTACACCTGTTTTCAATGAACTTGCAACCAAGCAACCTGTTAATGTAATTGTGCCAATAGCACCTATCCAACGTTTCATTGATGCTAAACCATCAGTACCAACAAAAATTTCTCTTAAATACTTCATTTCTTTTTTTTCTGCAATTTAGTAACTATCTTTGATTTGTGTTAAGGGCGTTATTGCCCATCCATGTTGTTACCCCCTTGAAACCGCTATTTCGCCACTTATTTGGTGATTTTATCAAGGGGGTTTTTTATTGCAAAAAACTTTTTTTTGTTTTGTTTTTTCAAATTTACTCTTAATTTTGCTTTTAATACAAAACTATGAGAGATAGAACGACCTACCCACCGAAAGCACAAACAAAGATTGCGGAAATTTTAAGGAATCGTAATTTGTCTTTAAGCGACCTATACTTCATGATTGGTTGGAAGAAACTACCTAATATTGGTATTGACCGACTTTCAAGAATAGTAAATGGTAAAACTACAAATCCAACGCTACAAACGATGAAAACGATTTGTTCGGCATTGGACACAACGTTAGATGAAACCTTTTGAAAAATGATAAGCATTGAAAGGTTGAAGGAAGTTCCCGAAAAATACCGATTAGCAGTAATTAGTGTTTTGTTAGGTGAACGACCTAAATGGCAAGCGTGTAGAATATTCAGCATAACTGAAAGTTACATGGATTCGCTATTGCTTAAAATTGACCCTAAAATAACCTATGATAAGGTTTTCCATAAAGAGGTGCATCAGATTTTAGATTATTGCAACGAAGTTTGGGGAACGGAATTTTCAGATTATACGGATTTGAATCAAATAGAAAGTGTTTGGAAATTAAGGGCTTACACCCTTGAAGATATTTGCGCAGTAATTAAAAACAAAGCGAACGATTGGAAAAATACCGACTATCAAAAGTATTTAAGACCACAAACAATTTTTACCCCTGAAAAATTTAAGAAGTACCACGAAGAACAAATAAAAAAAGAACAAAACAATGGATTCTCAAAAATTATCGCAGTTACCCAATCAGTCATCCAAGATTGGCAAATGGATTGAAACACAAGATGAATACAATTTGGTTTTAGCCAAAGAGGACACAACCACAATCGGAGATATTTTCATCCAAAAGAAAATTGAAAAATTGGTTGAAACAATTACCAAGTGGAATTTAATGTTAGGTGGTAAAGTGTTAGAGAAACACGAATATAACGTTATTTTGGAGTTCCTGAAAAACAACTATTCCAAGTACAAGGTGAAAGAACTTGAATTGGTGGTGAACTTCAGCGTAATGAATAATTCAACTCAAAGTTTGGGGTATTTTCAAAAGTTAAATTGCAGTTCCATTAGCGTATCATTCAACCAATACAATACCTATCAGGAAGAAATGATGCAGAAAATAAACCTAAAAAGGGTTAAGTACGAACAACAAAACGCAACGCCTAAACAACCCACCCCTGAAGAAATACTGAACATTCACAAAGATTCACTCAAAGCACAATTCAAGCAACTTGATAACAACGCTGATATTTATGATTTTGGTGATGTGCTATTCAATTTGTTGGTGAAGAAAAAGCAAATAACTAAAGAGCAATTTGATAGTTTTGGCGCAAAAGCAATTCAAGAATGGGAAAGGTACAAAAATACCCAAGCAAGGCAAGACCTAAACATTAAGCAACTAAAGGACATCGGGTTAATGGCTGAAAAAAGGAAAACATTTATCATTGACTTTTGCAAACAACAATCAATAAAATCATATCTTCGTGGAATAAATGATAGAGAAAAATTTTTGAACGAACTAACAATTAACGACCTATGAGAAAAGAACACTTTACTGAACAAGAAATTGAAGAATTTTCAGATTCCTACCTTGAAGGATTTTTAATTCAAGTGCAAGATGATATGGCTAACGAACTTTTAGATAAACTTCAAAAGTTTACAGGGGTTTATGGTTCATTGGTAGAAAAGCATGGCAATTTGTATGTAAAAGCGCAATCATAATGGATTCCGAGAATAGCAAATTCATAACGAAAATAGGGTTGGTATTTTTCGCATTTGTTATTTTGTTAACTCAAATAAGCAAGTGCCAAAGGGAAAAAGATATGGCTAACCTGAACACTCAACTTGCAAATCAAAGAGTATCAAATGCACAATTTAGGGTTAAGATAAAAAGTGATAGTTCGATTATTGCAGACCAACAAACTCTTATTTTGGAGAACAACAAGGATATTCAAAAGATGCTGAAGCAAGTTAGTGATGGATTAAAAGATGTTCAAAGCAGGGTTGAAATTCGATACATAACTGAAATTGAAAGTGTGTTAGTGCCTTATGATTCCCCTGTTTATTTGTTAGATAGCAACGCAATTAGGATTCCACTAAAATTTAAGAAGTCAACCAAAGATTACTTTTTGGGCGGTTCGATTAAGAAGGAAGGTATTTTATTTGATTCATTGGCTATTCCAAACAAGTTAAGCGTTACCATTGGTAAGGAACGTAAAAACATTTGGAAGAAACCTGAAACGATTGTGAGAGTTCAAAGTAGCAATCCATACGTTAAGATTGATTCGATGAATAACATTGTATTAAAAGACAAAAAAGTATTTTATGAAAGACCTTTGTTTTGGAGTGCGCTATCTTTAACTTTAGGGTTTATATTCGGTGTAAAATTGTAAAAAATGATGGAACTATTTAATTACGAGATAATTCTCTTTTTCATAATCATTATTGTTGGCTTCGTACTCATGTATAAGTGGGATAGATACCAAAGGAAGCAAGAAAAAAAGTATTTTGAAGAAATTGAACAACTGATGGAAGAAAGCGAACGTAAATTCAACGAATCTTTAGATAAGCAGTTTGAAGAAAAAAAACAAAGCAAGTCGAAAAAGAACTGATTGTTTTTATATTTGTGGACTAAGAACTCTTCTTGGAGGGAGAGCATCTTGTGATTTATTTTTCAATTAGAATTATTGCAAGGTCGTTGTGAAATAACTTTGCAAATAAATTACCCCTTTAATTAGGGGTATTTTTGTTTGTACCAATTAGCAAAAAAAAACCACCTTTACAGGTGGCTTTTCTTCTTTCTTATTCCTTTCAGGAAATTAGATTACATACACTTCTTGTAAATGATGTAACCCAACATACCAATAATGATAAGGTTGTGAACGTTTTGTCCACCCAAGAAAGTGTCGGGGTTCTTAATGTCGAACATAGTTAATAGTTTAGGTATGACAAATGTAATAAGCAACATCATAAAAACAAAAAATTTAACTTTATTCTTGATTACTTTTGAGGAAACGTTTGAGTTATGATTCAAAATAAAAAACTATTCTACTCTTTATCAATACTTTCAGGGGTAACAATAGGGGTAATGATTAACTTTTTTAGCAAAGGGCAAAGGGTAAAAAGATTAAGCAAACTAACGATTGATGTTCAGGAAAAAGGAAATAACAATGGTTGGGGAAGTGAAAGATTTACCGAAATGATGAAGTCGGTAGGTTGGCAAAATACTCAACATTGGTGTATGTACTATGTAAAAGCAATCTACACTTATTCGTTGCCAAAATTAAAAGATGGTATTAGCGAGTTGTCAGGACTTGTTTCTAATAATTGGAGTAGGGCAAAAAATGGTAAATTAAGCATCTTTAAGGCGGTAACTACTAAACCTATTGTTGGTGATATTGCTATTTGGTTGCGTGGCGATGGAACAGGTCATACAGGGATTGTTACAAAGGTTCGAGGGGATAAAATGATGATTACTGAAGGAAATTCTAACTATATCAATGCACCCAAAAATCCTAATGATTCCGTTGTAGTAAATGAACACGATTACACGATTGGTTCATTCCACCAAAAAGGAAGTAAGTTAAAATTAGCAGGATTTTTAAGATTGAAGTAATGAAAAGGTCAGGAAGAAAAAGTTTAGCACAAACGCCTGCGCCCAAAAGCGAAAGGATTTTTGGTTCAAAGGTAAACAAGGTTGGTTCTGCGAGTTCTGAAGAATCCGCAAAGTCAATCGTTGTATCTGATAAGGTTCTCAAAGTTTTGGAGAACAAACAACGTGAGTACAATGCCGAAAACAAAGATACCAAAGTTAGTATTGACACGCTGAAAGCAGTATTTAGAAGGGGTGCAGGTGCATATAGCACATCTCACCGACCAACAATTACAGGTGGTAAGCCGAATAGTAGAACTGCTTGGGGTATTGCAAGGGTAAATAAGTTTTTAGAAAAACGTTCAGGTAAGCAAGTGAAAAAAGCATACGTTCAGGATGATGATTTGCTTAAAAAATATCATTTAGGGGGTGATATGAGTAAACATTTAGCACCTAACGGAAAACCAAGTAATTTAACTCACGAACAATGGCACTTAGTCCGTACACCTGAATTTAAAGCATGGTTCGGGGATTGGGAAAACTCACCTGAAATTGCAAGTAAAGTCGTAGATGAAAATGGCGAACCTTTGGTGGTTTATCATGGAACAAACCAAAATTTTAATGAGTTCAAAAAAGAAAATCAAAATAAAGCCACAGGTTTTGGTGATTTTGGCGCAGGTTTTTACTTCACTTCTTCTTTAGGTACTGCAAAATACTACACTCTTAAATTTGATAACAAAGTAATCTTTAGCGTTTTTTTGAAAATCATAAATCCATTTGTTATTGAACTTAATTGGGAGAAATTTAGCGAAAATACGATTCAAAAATATAGAAAAATGAAGGGTCTTTTAGATTGGCAAAAAACCATAATAAATGATTCTTTGAATGATAAAAATAATTATAGACCATCAAAAACGATTACAAAAGAGATTGGGGATTACGTTTTTCAAGATTTGCTAATCACAAATGGTTTTGATGGCGTTATTGTCAATAGGTTTAATACTTATGAAGTTGAAGATGCTAATCATAAAAACGAATTACTTGCTTTTCATGAAGTAGTAGTTTTTGAACCTAATCAAATCAAATTAGCCGATGGCACAAACACGACTTTCGATGGTAGCAACCCCGATATTCGTTTTGCTAAAGGTGGAATCATTGAAGTAGTATTGAACGAGGGCAACGGAGTTACGATAAACAAACTTTATTCAGAATGGACTGCTATCAGAACTCAAAAACAACAAGAAGCGTGGGAAAAAAAAGTTCGTAACGCCAAGTTCGGTACTTATGGAACTATTGGATTGTTAGAAACCCTTGAAAAGTTTAATTTCATGGAAAGCAACAAAATAAATGGTGTTATGAAACATGATTTTATTGAAGAAGTTAAAGCACTAAATAGTTACGCTGAAGGTGGAACAACGCCAAAATTCGGTGCGGTTGAGAATACTCCGTACAAAGGTTGGACTGAAGAAAAAGTGATGTCCTATGATTTTCCTGAACTTTACGAAATAGCAGAATACCACAAAATAGGGTACAAAACAATCAGGAACGAATTTATCAAAGGAATCTTTGTAGAACGTGAACACACTTCAGATTGGGGCATGAGTGCGCACGTTTCCATGCAACATATCTTTGAGAATCCACAATACTACACTATCTTGCAGTCATTAGGACTTTAACAAACAAAACTAATGAGCAAAGAACACTTTTACCCCATGAGAGGGGCAGATTTTTTAGTGAATGGACTGAAAGAACTAATCAAAATTGTTGAAGAAAAAATTGGCGACCTTAAAACAAAAAGTTTACTCGAAATTGGTGGATATGTAGGGGAAAGCACTACCATTTTTGCAGAAAAATTTGGCAAAGTAGTTACTATTGACCCTTTTATGGATGACTACGACCCTAACGATATTGCTTGCAGTTTTGCTGAATTTTCAAAAGTAAAGCAACAATTTTTACTCAATACCAATTCCTTCAAAAACGTATCTTTGATTGAATCCACAAGTGATTTGGCGTTTGAAAACCAACTACTTAAAAAAACTTTCGATTTTGTTTACATTGATGGAATGCACACTTACGAACAAGTATGCAAGGACATTGAAGGTTCATTGAAAGTTCTAAAAAAAAATAGCGGAATAAAAATTATAGGTGGACACGATTATTCTGAAGCAAATTGGGAAGGGGTAGTTAATGCTATCAATGAAAAAGTCGGTTATCCTGATTTTGTGTTTGAAGATACTTCATGGCTTAAAATTATTAAATAATGCACTCGAAACTTTGTATCGTAACGCCTGTAAGCAGGGTTGAAAATCTTTTGAAAATTCAGGAAAGTTTTAAGTTTATTGAAAATGAAAACTTATCTATCGCTTGGGTTTTGATTATTGACAAAGCAGTTGCTGAAGAATTTTTGGTATTCATTCAGAAAGAACGAATCAATGCTAACGTTATTTTTTCAGATTACGAAAATGCTTTGGGAGGATATGCACATAGGAACATTTTTCTTAACAATTTCCTTGATATATTTGAATGGGTTTGGTTTTTAGATGATGATACAACTTTGTGTGAGAACTACAAGCAACTTTTAGAAGTCATTAAAAAGTACGAATCTCAAAACATACATTGCATACTTTTAAACCAACGAATTAAGGATTTAACACCACGACTTCAAGCGAGTTGGGATAACATTCAAGTAGGGTGTATTGATATGGGTCAATACATTTTAAAAACAAAATCAATACCTGAAAATTTAAGGTTTGATGAATCAATATATGAAGGAGATGGTATTTTTATTCAAGAATTTAAAAACCATTACAACAACATTTCGGAGAATGCAAGGTCGCAATTTTTAATTTTACCCGAACAAGAACCTGAATACGACATTTACTCAATTTACAACTCTTTGAGATGAAAAACATTCTGCTAAGTTATCCTGAAAATGGTACAGGATTTCACCGAATAATGAATCCTGTTTCAATGATTTTAAAACTTCAAAGCGAAGGTATTATTGATTCAGATTTTCAATTTGTTAAAGGTAAAATAGATTTGAAAACGTTGGATGGATTTATTGCAAGCACAAAAAATCTAAAATTCGATGCAATCTTTTTTTCTACCTACCTACAATTTAATTTTAACGAAACAACTTTTTCACCTATAAGTATTGAGAATGCTAATTTTATGAAGTATTTGAAATCAATAGGCGTTAAGATTTTGATGGATATTGACGATTTTTGGATTTTAGACAAATATCATCCATACAAAGATTTGTGGGATGTGGTAATGTCAAAAGAAATACAAACCTGTATTAAAAACGCTGATTTAGTTACTACTACAACCGACCTTTTGAAAGATAAGATTTCAGGACTGAATAAAAATGTTCATGTTTTGCCAAATGTCGTAAGGTCGGTAATTGAACCACAATTTCAATTAGAAAAAACTGAAAGGGACTATACAAGGTTTGGCTTTGTTGGTTTGGGTTATCACTACAAGGATATGTTGGAATTAAGAAAAACACTACCTAAAGCGAACTATTATTTTGGGGGTTATTCTAAACACAATATGTATTGTAAGAAAATGGAATCAATCTTTACGTTTGGATTTACCACAAAGGAAAGTCATCTATTGTTAAGCAACCAAGACAAAGACAACTTTGAAATTGAAGGATATAAAAGGGCGCAAGTGCTTAATTTGTTTGAATATGGAAACCACTACAAAGAAGTAGATGTTTTGTTAGTACCACTTTTGCAAACCGAGTTCAACATATACAAAAGTCCTTTGAAACTTGCTGAAGCAGGGGCAACCAATACTGCGGTAATCGTTTCAAATGTCGAACCCTATAAAAAGCACCTGAAACATGGAGTAAATTGCCTGAAGGTCAACAATCAATCCGATTGGGGCAAATACATTAACGAGTTGAACGGAAACAAACAAATGATTCAGGAACTCGCTGAAGGGTTAAAAGAAACCTGTGAAGAACACTTTAATTGGGTAAAAGTAAGCAAGCAAAGGGCGGACTTATTCAGACAAATTTTGTCATAGAAACAAGTATATGTTTTGCTAATGTAGAGGGTTGAAAGATGCTCGATTAAACGTAAAAAAAGGTGGTAAATTTATTTTTTATCACCTTTATTTTTTTGTGTTTATTTTAGCAAAATTATTTTTCAGAAAAATACCAAAATAAATGCCTACGATACTAAAAAAGGGGATTTCAAAGGTAAAAAAAAATACCAAAAAAATTAGTTGCATGGCTAAAGAAATGCACCTATTGAGTACCCCTAAAAAGAAAAAAAAATACCCCAATCCTAAACAAAGGGTTGCAATAGCGTTAAGCGTTTGCGGTTTGTCTAAAAAGAAAAAAACTAAAAAGAAATGAGTATGATTAAGCACAATAACGGCTCGAAAGGTGGCTACCTTGTAGGTAGAAAACACTCTGAAGGCGGTATTCCTGTTTACAACAAAGGAACGGACACAATGATTGAGGTTGAGGGTGGTGAAGCAATTATTACTGCACCTGCTTTGAGTTCAACCAAAAAATTTGAGTTCGAGGGAAGGGAAATGACACCGAGAGAAATTTTGTCGAGTATCAATGAAATACATGGTGGCGTTGCTTTTGCTAAAGGTGGTGAAGTCGGTTCAAGAATCTACAATGTAGGTGGCGAACTAATGACAGGTGAAGAAGTGGTAACAATGATGGAACGTGAATCTAATCCGTTTTTACATATTGCTGAAAAGTTAGAGGAGGGTGGAATTGCATCTACTGATGATTTTGATTTTTCAGAAATGAACGAAAAAGAACATAAAGTGATTGATGCTTTTACGAATGGATTTGCAATAGTTCGTTTTCATGGACACGCTAAAAAATCTTTACCCACGTTGGCAAAAAGTCGATTGATTCGTATCGTTTCAAACCCTAAAGAAAAATTTGATGTAGTTTACTTATCTAAACAAGGTCAAGAAAAATTAGGGGTGGACTTTGAAGAAACCTACCTTTTGAAAGATGTGTATCGTAAAGGTGGTATGACTGAATCCGATTCCAAAAGTTGTTATGATATTGGCGGTATGGTTGCTAAAAAGTACGACAATGGTGGTGCTTTGGTTGAACCTGAAATGGCTGATGCCAAGTATTACAAAGGAACGGACTATAAATATAAAAATGCTTACGAACTGAATAAGGCAATCGAAGAACTTGTTGCAAGTCGTGGCGAAAATTTAACTGCTGACCAAAAGTTCTTTGTATCTCAATTTAGTGGATATGGTGGATTAGAAAAGTATGGTGCAACAGGGAAAGGTCTTCTATATGAATTTTTTACTCCCGATGTAATTGTTCAAAAGATGTGGGGATTAGCATATAAGTATGGTTATAGTAATGGTTCAGTTTTAGAACCGAGTTCGGGCGTTGGTGCTTTCCTTAAATACGTTCCTGATATTGCAAAAAGTCAAAGTTTGGCTATCGAAGTGAATCCTGTGTCTTACGCTATTGGAAAAATTTTATACCCAACCATTGAGCATAAAAACCTAAAATTTGAGCAAATGTTCTTAAAAAACAATGCTTCAGTAAAAGGAAAGGTTGAGCCAAGATTTCATTTAGTAATTGGCAATCCACCTTACGGAGAAATTGGTGGCTTTGAGATAGGTTTAGGTGAAGATACATACACAAAAGCACAAAACTACATTGAATACTTTATTTTGCGTGGACTTGACCTATTGCATTCAGGCGGTCTTTTAATTTATATCGTTGGTTCTCAATTAGGCAAACCTTTTCTTATGAAGGGGGAATCTAAAATTAAAACCCGAATCATGCAAAAATCAGTTTTGTTGGATGCCTACCGACTTCCTAACGGAGTGTTTGAAACAACCGATGTATTGAGTGAAATTATTGTACTTAAAAAACTATAAAATGAGTTTGACTAAAGAATTAAGAAGCCAAATTAAAGAAGAATTGGAATTGATTTCAAGGAAGGATTTTCCTTTTACAATCGGTTCGATTAAAAGTATTGGCATGGATAAGGTTATCGACTTTATTACATATAGAGTAGCCATTGGACTAAATGCAGGAATTACAATTAGCCAAGCAATTAAAGATTACGAAAACGATTTGTCGGGAGGTGAATTATGAGTTTTAAGTATGGAAGTAACGCACGACCTTATGATTTAAACGTGGCGATAGCAACAAAAGAATACGGAAATTTGAAAGTTACTGAACATTCTCCTTCTGATGAGAACGTTCCAAAGTATTACACGATTGAGTTCCAACAAGAATTACCCGATAGGCTTTACAAAAGTTTGGAGTTGATTCCACTAAGCAAGTTAGAGGATTATAGTTCTAAGGAATACACAAACGAATTTTACGATAAGATTACAACCACTATTCACCCAAAATTTATGTATGTAGATTTAATCATGTACGTTAAAAATGAGGATGGTGAACTTGAATATATTGATAGTGAAAAAGTGTCAATCAATTCATTCATTGAAAAGGTTGAAAAAGGTGAGATTGTGCCGATAGATGGTAATGAACCTGAAAAAAAAATGGAAACCGAAATGGAAAAAATTGAAAATATAGAAAACCTTGACCCTGAAATTACCGATTCTGAACTTGCTATTGAGCAAAAAAATTTAGATTTGTGGGTAAATGATAATTGGTTTAACGCAAACCCTGACAAGGTTTTAGGAGAAATTTATACTGCTTCAGGCAAATATGGTGAAGTGATAAAAGTTCGAGGAACTATTGATGACGTTTCAAGAATTGAAGTGCCTGAAAATTGGGGGCAATTAGGACTGAACAATAACAATCCTTTGCTTTCAGTTGACAATGAAATTCCTGATAGCGTTATTGAAAATGAAACGAACTCAAACCTGATTACTAAAGTGATTCAGCAATCTAAAAAAGATGTTGTTGAAAAGGTGAAGCGAGTTCGCAAAAAGCAAATGGAAGTTGAAACTCCTTCAATGGCGACTGAAGAAGAAAAGGTTGAAGTTCAAACATTTGAAGAAACGTGGGCAAATTACAACGAAGGAATTTCTGCCGATGATTTAGAATGCCATGTTTGGTACAAAACAAGGATTGGTGCGCCACTTTCAAAAATGTGGGTTAACCTTATCCGACCAACTTATCCTGAAAGTGATGATTTAAGAGAATCGGTTGAGTACAACGTTTCTGAAGAAAAAGTAAAAGAATGGATTGAAAATGGCGTTGCTTTTTGGTTTAACAGGCAAATTTTACCTGCATATCTTTATTTAAGTGGTGATGTTTACGAAAAGAAAAGAGCATTACAACAGGACAAAGATTATATCATTGAAAACTTTGGTGAAGCGGTTTTTGAGCAACAAGAAACTGCTATATCGACTGCATTTTCTAAAAAACAGGAATCTCGTTTAATTCTTCGTGGAAACAATGAAGAAGGGTTAACTCTTGTGCCTTTTTCAGAACTTGCTAAAACTTTCATGCTTAATCGTTTGAACTCATTTAAGGATGAAAACGAAAGATTTTATGTTTATCAAGGGTACGAAAAGGGAGTGCCTTATATAAATTGGGAAAAAAGCATTAGCGTTGCCCCCTATGGAAGAAATGTTATTAGTAAAACTGAATTATCTCTTAAAGACGCATTTTGTTACTATCTAATTAAATTCAAACCACCACTTAAAAAACAGGGAATTACTCACTACGAAATCTTAAAAATTTATGTGAATCAGGGTAGTGTTTCGGGCGGTGCTAAAGGAAATTCCCCTGATGAAGTTGAAAAGAAAAAAGCAGAACAACAAAAAAAGAAGCAACTTGCTAACATTGAAGGAAAAAGGTTATTTGCTAAATTCCTTTATGATGAATTGGATGAAATTCAACGAATTGAATTAGAAACAACTTGGAACTCAACATTTAACAACTATTTATTTGTTGATTCAAAAAAAGTGCCTGTTGCATTTACTTGGACTAAATATGTTCGTGGTCAATTAGAAACTTTGCGACCTGAAAAGCGTGAAGCAGTCGCCTTTATGATGAATAATGGCGCAGGGGTACTATCTTATGATGTGGGTGTTGGTAAAACACCTTCAGCAATTTTCAGCATTTCTTCATTTATTGATTCGGGGTATTCTAAACGACCTTTAATTGTAGTGCCTAATCAGGTTTACAAACAATTTATCAATGAAATTAAATCCTTTGCGCCACACTTAAAGATTAACGGATTATACAATTTGCGTGGAAGTTATTTATCTGAATACGCTGATGAAAATGGCAAAGTGTTCAAAAAACCTGAAATTGGTTCAGTTTCAATTATGACTTATGAAGGGTTTGAAATGTTAGGTTTTAACGATGATACTATTGACCGACTATATAAAAACTTTTATGAAATTCTGAATCAAGGCGGTGAAGATGAAAAAACCGAAAAGGGTAAAGTTGGTTTACAAGAACGTATTTTGAAATTGATGGGTAGAGGAATTAAAGGTTTCAGATTGCCTATTGAAGATTTGGGATTTGACTTTATTTGCTATGATGAAGCACACAAAGGAAAAAAAGTTTTTTCAAGTGTTAAGGGTGAGGTAAGTGAAGATGAAGGCAAGAAAGGTAAAAATCCTTATGTTATCAATTCGGGTACTGCTTCGGGTGATGGTTTGCGTATGTTTATGATGAATCAGTACATTTTGAGAACTTATGGTGAAAAAAACATCATGCTTCTAACTGCAACGCCATTTACCAACTCACCACTTGAAATTTTCTCGGTACTTTCATCGGTTGCTTATAGCACACTTAAAAATTCAGATTTAGAAAATCTTAAAAGGTTCTTTGATAACTACGTTGATGTAACCTACGAATTGGTAATTACAAGCACACTTAAAGCAGGTGTTAAGCAGGTAATTAAAGGATTTAGAAACTTGATGTCGTTACAATCTATTGTTAGGCGTTATATTCTTTACAAAACAGGCGAAGATGTTGGTGTTCCAAGACCCTCAAAAGTGGTTTTGCCTTTAACTAAAAAGAGAATTAACAATGAGGTAATTGCTTTGTCTGATTCTGAAAAAATTGAAACATTTATTAAAATGTCCCCAATTCAGGAAGAACTTATGAATATGGTAGTTGGGTACGTTGAAAAAGGTGAACCTAATATTCCGATGGATTGCGTGTCAATTTTTGACCGAAAAGGAACAACTGCCGAACCTAAAGAATTTTCTGAAGAAGAAAGTGCAGAGGGCGTTGATGCTTTGGAAACTGCAAAAGAAACTTTGAGTGATGATGCTTTCGATGATGAAATTAAAAGGTCAGTTCGTATCTTAAGGGGTATGTCCTTTGGTCGTGCGATTGCTATTTCACCATATTTGTTTGCTTGTTTGCCTTTAAATGAAAAGCCAACACCTAAACAATTTGTTGAAAATTCACCTAAAATTAAGTATGCGGTGGATTGTATTAAGTCCGTAAAAGAACACCACGAAAAAATGGGTACTCCAATGTCGGGGCAAGTTATTTACATGGATAGAGGGGTTGAAGCATTTGATTTAATAAAGGATTATTTGGTTGATGAAATTGGATTTGCTGAACATGAAATTGGAATCATTAAATCTAACATGGGTGAATATTACAATAAAAAAGGGAAGGTAAATAAGGACTCAAAAGAGTACATCAAAAACCTATTCAATGGCGAAATTTACAATGAAGAAACCCAACTTTTTGAACCGATTGAAGATTCAAAGCGTGTAAAAATTATCATTGGTTCTTCTACAATTAAGGAAGGAATTAACCTACAAAAATATTCAACTTGTTTATTCAACTTGAACGTGGATTGGAATCCAACCGATATTCAACAATTAGAAGGTCGTATTTGGCGACAAGGAAATACGTTTGCGAGTGTGCGAATTGTAACTCCTTTGCTTATTGATTCAACTGATGCCTTTATTTTCCAAAAACTTGAAGAAAAAACTGCTCGTATCAATTCTATTTGGGAAATGGAAGGCAAAAATTCAGTTCTAAAGATTGAAGATATTGACCCACAAGCACTGAAGTATGCGTTGATTAGAAATCCTGAAACGATTGCCAAAATGAAAATCGAAGAAATTTTGGAAAAACTAAAAGACGACCTTTTGGTGCAACAAGGGATGCAAGATAAACTTCGTTCAATCATTAAAAACATTGAGGTTGTAAATACCAATCTTGAAATTTTATTGCCTGTTTTACGATACTTCTATCCTACAACGTTTAGTTCTGAAAATCTACCTACTGATAAACTTGAACTTGCGCAAAAGGTTATTACTGCTATTTCAAAGATAGAACAATCGGTTAGCAATAATGGATATTTTGTAAATGATGAAGGCAAAGCGATTTTCAATGGTAGAGGTTGGTTATTAACTCAATATAAAGATGGAATTGAGGAAAAAAGAATTAAAGAGTGGGAAAAGAAAAATCCTGAACAAGTTAAGAAAAACGCAAAACTTAATTCTTGGGATGATGATTACGTTGAACCAAAATTCAAACCTGTAACTGAAGGTGATGACTATTTACTTTATGAAACAATCTATTCTGATTTTCGGGATTTTTTAGAAAAAACAAATCCTAATTTTAACTACCAAAGACCACTTTACTATAATTTGGATTCTACGATGAATAGTGGATTTGCCCAATATAGAAGGAATTTAGGAACTGCAAACAAGGAATTGAAAAAAGATAAAAACGATGTTCTTAATACACTCGACATTACTTTGAACTTTGAGGATATTTCTTCTATTGAAGCAAAAAGGGATGAAGTGAATGAAACACTTGCTAACCTTAAAAGGGAAGAACTGAATGTTCAGTTAGATGAATATAGGGCGCAAATGATTGAAGAAATTATTTTGGATATTGAGAAGAATCGCATTCCACCCAAACCTTTGTATCAAGTAGTTGCCGACTTCGAGAGATTAAATTATATGCTTGACGACAAAAAGATTGATAAAAAAGAAATCGTTGAAGCAGATAAGATTCAAATTAAGAAAGTCGTTGAAAACACTTCTTCCGATAGTATGATTGCCCAAGCCACGTTAGAACAAGTTGGTAAAGCAGAACAAATTATTGAGGTGCAACCTATTGAAGAACAAGAACAGGCGTTAGATTTGCAAGGACTAAAAGATTTGCTCGATGGTTATGAAATTAGCGTTGAGTTTCTTGAAGGAACTGAAAAATCACAAATGTTAGAACTGATTGAAGCGTTGAAACTTACAATCGAATTTTTAGGATAAAAAACCATAAACAAAATGAATAAAAGCGAATTACAAGCCAAGTTAAGCACACTTGAAAAACAAGTTGCTAATGCACCTGCAAATGCAAGACCATTGATGCAAAGTGCAATCGAGAAAATCAAAGGTCAGATTCAGGAATTAGAAGGTTCTGAATCCAAGCCAAGCGCACCTGAAAAAACTACAACTGCAAGGGGAAAGGGTCGACCAAAAGGTACGACCAAACCTAAAAAGGAAGTTGAGAAAAAAGGTAGAGGGCGACCAAAGAAGGAAGTTACCCCTGAAGTAAAACCGATTACTGAAACACAAATTAACAAGGTTGCGAAAGATATTCGTGAGGAAGGCGAACCAATGATTCGTGCAAGAAAGCGAGCAAAAAAGGCACTTGTTGAGATTAAAGATGTTGCAAAAGATACTGCTAAAATGGAATCTAAGGGCAAATTGACTAAGGCGAAAATCATGGCTGAAATCAAGAAGTTGAACAAAGTGTTTGCTAATTTGGGTATTGATATTCAGGTAGATAGTGCAGATGATTTGTTTAGAGATGCTACAAGAACTGCTTTGCCTAAAGGTTGGCGTACTTCAAAGAATGGTAAGGAATATTATGAGAATAGACCTAATCGTTCTGATTCATTACAAAATACCCCTGTTTATTCTAAATTGAAACTTGCTGAAGGTGGAATGATGGATGATTTCTTATTGAAAGGTGTTGGTAAAAGCGGATTAGATAAAATGGTAAGTTACTCAAAAGAAAATCCATTTTCATTTTTTTTAGTAACTGAAGATGACAATTCCAACATTCGATATTTTTATTTGGTAAATGGCTATCTTTTCAGGAAAAGTGTTCAAGGCATACATCATGACATTTCTTCTAAAAGAAATGTGGTTAAGTTGATGCCGAAATCCGATGCTGTTTACGAAATGGAAAAATATGGATATGGCAAAGTCCACTTCGCTGAAGGTGGAATAATGGATGAAGGTGATTTTTATGAAAATCTTTCGGTGTATGTTCAAGGCAAAGGTGAAATTTATGAAGGAACAAGCATGAGTGAAGCGGTTTCCGTAGCAAATTCATACATGAAAAAATATCCTAATGCCGAAGTAACTATTGTCGATGAAAAATATGGCGATGAGTATGATTTCGATGGTAACATGAAAGAAGAATACGCCAAAGGCGGTTCGGTAAATTATTTGAAAAAATGGGAAGTAATTGGCATTACCCTTCAAGGAAAAAGATTCAAAAAAATTGTTACACTTGGAAGATTATCTAATAAAGATGATGTGAACTTTGCACTTAAACGTATGCAAACTGATAATTTTAGAATCATGGAAATTTTAAGTATTAGGGAAATAGAAGATTACGCCAAAGGTGGAATGATGGAAAAGGGCGATAAAGTTAGAATAACGGCAGGAAAATTCAAGGGCAGAGTAGCGGTTGTTGATTTGATTACTGATGAAGGAGATGTTTTTGTAAAAGTAAATCTTAAAGATGGCACTAAAGAAACAATGCTTTATCCCAAAGAATCAGTTAAAAAATACGCCTATGGTGGAATGACAGGTAGCGACTTAAATGAAGATGATTTGAATGATTGGTTTTATTCTTTGCCTGAAAGTTCACAATTACTTTATACCAAAACCTATTCTTGGGAAGAGGCATCAGATATTTGGTCAAAAGGGGGATATGAGTACAAGGTAGATTTGTATGATACTTTTAATTCCAATGATGATGAATACGATGATGATGATTACGATGATGATGATGATTACGCCAAAGGTGGTACAACAGGTAAAGAGTACATGGTGTTCAACTATACCGATGACATTTATGCGAGTAACGATGTTTTCAAAACCAAAAAGGAAGCAAATGATTTTATCAAATCTTTCAGAAAAAGGTATGAAGGGCAAGGGTACTATCGTGATAATCGAATGAACAAAATTGATATTGAAGATATTGATTTGATGGTGATTCCTTCCGACTTCAATCCTTTTCCATATAGAGGATTTGCCAAAGGTGGAGAAATAACCTACAAAATGCCTGAAGAAAAAATTTATACCTAATGCAAAAAGTTAAATCACTCGAAGATTTGGTAAAAAAACCCCTTGCTAATTCAAGGCGAGGGGTTTGTTATCGTATTGTTCAAGATAAAATCTTATCTGATTACGATTATTACCACGCAGAAACTCTTGATTCAGTAACAAAATTGTATCTATTCGTTAATGAGCAACTTGAAGAACTTAACCTTATTGACAAGGTTAGCGTTCAGGAAATTGCAGGGTTTATTTTGCTAAACGCATCACTCAAACCGATTGGATTTTTTGCGCCTTTTAGTGGTGGTATTGCTGAAACGATTATGGAAATCGAGGTTGTTGTTTTTTCTGCAATCAGTATGTTGGCAACTTCAGTAGTTTTGTTTCACTCGCATCCTTCAGGAAGTCCTAAACCAAGTGAAGCAGATTTTAAGACAACTGAAAAGATTAAAACTGCTTTGAGTTATTTTAATATCCAACTAATAGAACACTTAATTATTACCCCCAACAACTCGCAACAAAGTTTTTCAAGCGTAATTAACTAAAAAATTATGAAGTACATTTTAATAAAAGATAGCGTTGGTTTGGCAGAAACCGACCTTACAGGAAACGAATTGATAAGACACGCCAAAAAATTTGATAGTGGCGTTGACAATTTGGAATTGGCAGTCATTACCCTAAAAATGAATGGCTACAAAGTATTTGTTCAGGAAGGAAGCAAAATGGAATATGCCAAAGGCGGTAAAACGGATTCAAACCTGTTAATGGTTAAGAACCAAGCCAAAGAACTTTTGCACCACTCAAACGAGTTAATCAGCGTTCTGAAAAAGAATCCTCACGTTGAAGCGTGGGTGGTTGCTAAAATTGAACGTGCTACAACCGACCTTTCCGATGTTACTCACTATTTAGATGGAATGTTCGCTAAAGGTGGAATGATGGCAAAGGGGGGAATGACAAAATATGGAGATGTGATATATGAAGTGATTAAAGATTCAAATGGATATAGGATAATAGATAAGTATGATTTAGGTGATGAGAAAAAAAACTTTAAAGCTTACATAGAAAAAAAAGTCAATAGAAAACCATATATTGATACTAATAATTGGAGATTAAGTATGATTTTATATAACTTACAAGGATTTAAAAAAGACAATTTGTTTGAATTTATACCCAATGAAAAATTGGATTTAATATATGACAAATACGCTGAAGGTGGAAGGATTAACTATTCTGAATATTACAAAATGGGTGGAAAGGTACAATCTTGCGAAAAGTTTGATGAAAACGGAGAAAGAAAAATTGACCTTAAAAGCATTAAAGAATTAACTGAATGCGTTAATAAATTGCCACAAACAAAAGATTTTTATTTTGTAAATGGCGAATATACCCCTGAAAGAAAACGTTTGCATAAGCAAATTATTTACAACATTAAAAAGGATTTGGTTTGCGTTCAAAATGATAAACCGATTGCTATTCTAATGGGTGGAAGTCCTGCTTCGGGTAAATCTACATTCCTAAAAAAATATCGACCATACTTGCTTGAAGAAGAAATTTTAAAAGTAGATGCCGATGATATTCGTTCAAAGTTGCCCGAATATGAGGGTTACAATGCTACTCAAACGCATTTAGAAACCAAAGATATTGTTAACCTTCTTTTAAGCGATAGAAACATCGGTATTCCTTGCAAGTTTGACCTTATTTACGATGGCACAATGAATAGTACCAAGTCCTATTTGCCTTTAATCGACCTACTAAAATCTTTAGGGTATAAAATCTTTGTTGTTTACATTGATAAAGTGCCTAAAGAAGTTGTAATCAAAAGAGCATTAGAAAGGTATAAAAAAAGCGGTAGGTTTGTTCCACTTGAAGTAATCGAGGACTTTTTCGACAAAGGCAAATCTGCACTTAACGAAGTAAAAACTAAAGTCGATGGTTACATGGTTATTGATGGAAGCAATACTGATTACAATGTTATTGAAAAGGGCGGTATGCAGTTAC
>Ga0209400_1000870_pt1 | contig 25939 bp, 9 predicted proteins | sample M_130807_EF_Meta_FD_187313 | JGI IMG/M metagenome (GOLD analysis project Ga0209400, IMG submission 187313) | Freshwater microbial communities from Lake Montjoie, Canada to study carbon cycling - M_130807_EF_MetaG (SPAdes) (version 2) | ecosystem: Environmental > Aquatic > Freshwater > Lake... | reverse complement strand
CACCAAGTTGTTGCATTGTTGTGCTGTAAGAACCTTCAATATCATAAGTTCTTTTAGATCTATTTGTATCAATCCAAGTATCACTTGATGGATTTAATTGAATTGAACCAATCCAGTTAATTACATTAAATGGATTTACATTTTCACTTCTTGTGGCAAATTGATTTTTTGCATATTCAACCTCAGAATAATTTAAACATAAAAGATCTCCAACTCTTTTTATATTTGGAGAACCTAAATCATTAACAAAACGTAAATCAGCATCTGGATTTGACGTTTGACCGATTCCAATAACTGCCTCAGATCCCAAAAGTAAATCTATAGAAGTTGTATAATGAGTTGGCCTCAATAATCCATTAGCAGTATCAATACTTGATTTATAATCCCTATTTGTTATTTCTCCGCCATTATAAGATCTAAAATTATCAACAAAAAAACCACATTTAAATCTATCTAATTTTGTTGTAGTGTCTCTTATTGTTAAATTTTGAGTATCTGTTTCTAGTAAAGATAATGATGTGTAATATTCAACATTTGAAAGTCTATCTTCCAATCTGGAGATATCTTTCATCGTATATCGTTTGTGTTGTACTAAAGATGTTGAAGCATCTTCTGAATTATTTAAATAAGCAGGTAAACGAATTGTTGCTATTTCCAAGCAAGATTCTAAACCATTTGGAAGTTTTGGTTGAAGTGATGGGACACCTTTATTTACGATGAATGAACCTTCTTTTGTTAAAAATAATCTATCAATTCTTGGTAAATAATACTCATAAGACAAGTTTATTGCTTTTTGTTGTGCAAAGATATTCTGTGTAGAATTTTGTCCAGTAAATAATCTTGATTCATATTCAAATGGTGATTTTGTACCAGAATATGGAGCAACTCTTGGTCTTAAATCAATAACATCACTCAGAGATATTCCGTCAACTGATGATATATCATCTCCATACCTATCTTTGTCATAAGAATTTACTCCAACAAAATCACCAGCATCAGATGAATCAATTGTATAATTATTATAAATGATTGTGATTTGTTTTGTTGGAGCAGCAACCTGTGGTTTTCTAATAAGTCTTGAAAAATCAAGGTATTCTGATCTTTGTCCTTCATCTAAAATAAAGTTGGTTCTAATATTTTTATCACCAACTTGAATTGAGTCAACAGTTCCAGAAATTTGAGATTCTTCAAACGTAACTCTTTCACCAACAGAAAAAATATTTTCATTTAAATAAACAAATTTTACTTCATTTGTTCCATTATTTGATACCAAACTTGCAACTGCTCCAGTATCTTTACCAACTATTATCTCTCCTTTAATTGAATTTAAAATATTTGAATTTAATCCAATTATTGTGATTGCTGGCAATATTGGAGTCGTTGAAGAAGATGACTCAAAAACCCCAATAACTGATTCTACGTCTGGAACATTTAATGAAATCTCATCATCTTCAACTCTTAAACCATAAACAGTACTAGTAGTCAATCCACTTATAGACGTAGAAACACCAGAAGAAGTTTTGTTGATTGTTAGACTGGAGCATCTATTATATGTCTTTTTACGAGTTTTTGTATTTACTTTTTTAAGAGTAGCAGTTAATATTGCTGTTGTACTGCCAAATCCAGTAATATTTTGAATAGATATAGTTCTTCCACTTGGAACTAATTTTTGGTCGTCTAATGTTGCTATAGTTCCACCAATAGAAGTTAAATTATAATCTTCTTCATCAAATGGTTCAAATGTTAACGAAGTATCTGTTTCTAATGTTCCACTATATGCGTTGTTTGTTATAGGAATAACATAAGATTTTTTAAATACTACATCAGAACCAGTTAAATCTAGATTTGAAACTTTTGAGTTATTTAAACGTGCGTATAAAAATGCATTTTTTGTATTTAAAACGTCCAAAGATGATACTTTGAAGTCATTTACAGTAATTGTTGAACCAGGAAGAGCACCAGAACAAACACCAGAAACAGAAGTCGTTGCTACAATAGTTAAAGACTTTGAAGATCCACTAACAACAGAAACTTTGTTATAAGTAGGTACACTTTCTCCTTGCTTTGTATATGATACAATATCACCTACATTAATTCCAACATAAAAGTTTTGATTGGAAGTTGTTACTGTGGAAATTCCACTACCACCAGATGTGATGGTAAATTGAGTTCCTGGTTCCGCAACAGATAATGTTTTTGATAAAATTGGATCAGCAGTAAAAGTTCCTACACCAGATACAGATTCATTTGCAACTATTTGATGAACATCAGATAAGGAATAATCTTTTACAGATGCGATTATGCGAGAAACATCTAAACCGTTGATTTTGATTTGCTCGTTTACTATAAATGAACCAGAAACTTGATATAAAGTTAAAGTAGTAGATGCTGATACATTACTAACCAAATAACCTTTAGCGCCACTATTTTTCCCTTCAATGTATGCTGGAGCAGTTTGTGTTAAAGCAGTATTGATCGTTAATACTGCATATGTTTGAATGTCATAGAGAGAACTTTCAAATTGAGTTGAAGCATTTGAATATGCTGCATTTTTTAATTTTAAATCATAAAGTCTAGCAACTCCAATCTTTGTTCCAGAAGAAACTCCAACAGTTGATGTTCTATCACTATAAAGACTTATTTGTGTTGTTAATCCAACTGCAATAGAACCATAAACATTATTTAATAGAATTTGTCTTCCAACATTAAATGGAATTGCTGCATTCTCTGCTCGTTCTGTTGTTCTTGGTTTTTCTAAGTCTATAATAGTATTGCTAATTGTTTCAATCTCATATCCACGAACATAAGCTTTTCCTGGACTTATTGAGATACAAGCAAGATCTTTTGATGGAGTATTTCCTTGTTTAGTTTTTTGATTGGAATAATAAACTCCATTATTTCCAATTCTATCATTTAACGATTCTTTTACTTGAATATCAAAAGGTCTTACATAATAATCGCCAGACTCATCATAAGTTCTTCTTGCTAACTCATCTTTAATTAAATTATAATCAGTTTTATCTACAAATTTAGTTAGTCTACCATTTTCTACTCGCAATAATTCTACAAAATCCTGATCGTTAAAATCATCAATTTCTTTTTTGATTAAAGTTGTAGAAATTTTTAATCTGTCAGCACCTGGAGCAGCATAATTCGAAAATCCTTGAGCATTATCAAATAAATCATTATAATTATTTGTTGCTACAGCAATTTCCTCATCAATCAAAAGACCAACACGATATGTTGGAGTGTTTGCGTATTGGTCTAAAATTGCTACTTGTTTTGGAACAGTAATGAAAAATCCACGAACAAAATACACACCTTCTTCAATTTTTGCTGCTGATCCTTTACCAACAGAACCAGAAATAATTGAAGTTGCAAAAGATGTGTTTGTTCTAATTGAAGATAATGTATAATCAACATTTTCTAATGAAATTAAATTTTCACCATCAACAAAAGTTTTACTTGTGAAATTTGTATCACTAGAACTCTTATATTTTACATATAATGTATAGTTATTTTTTTCTGATTCTGTACTTGTAATATAATTTTCTACTACCGCAGTAACACCACTTGTTTCCCCTTTTATACTTTTACCTACAAACTTATCAATGTATGTTGATACAGGAATTCCCAAATGTGTATCGTCAATTTGTACATAACTATATTCCGAGTCATATCCAATTTGACCTGGAATGACCATAGAACCTTCTTTGAAGAAGTGTTTCCCAAACTTTTCAACTTGATTTTGTAAAATTGATTGAAGAGTTGTTAATTCCCTTGCTTGAATTGGAGTTCCTGGTTTAAATAAAACTCTTTGATAACTTTTTTTGTCATCAAAGTCATCAAAGTATGGAGATACGTTTAGGTTAGTATTCTGTGGCATTTTTCTTTAGAACTCCAAAACGATTTTAATATCTTCTTTTTGACTTGCTGACCTTGGTATTGGTGGTCTGTTGTCAATATAAATGATTTCACCAGACTTTTTATTGTATTCTGCAGATGCAATACCAGCAACAAAGTTGCTTCCCAGTTGATATGTCCTACTATTTATTACAGTACTAATACCAGTAAATGAAGTATCAATACTCAGTGGTGTTCCAGAAGCAGCACCATTTATTACTAAAGATGAACCAGTAGAACTAAAGTTATTAATTTTATATCCAACACCAACTGTTGCTAGTCCAACTGGTTGATAATATTTCAAAACACCTGTTACATTGTTCCAAGAAGCAACAAATCCAATTGCAGTAGTTCCAGCACTAATTGTTTGAGTGATTGTTGAATCAACTGCATAAGTTGTTAGTGTAGTAGCGGCACCAGTTAATTTTAATGCTTTCAAAGCACTTACTTCTGCTGTGGCCAATGGTTCAACATCACTTGTTGTTTTTGTTGGATTTTTGATAATTCCAATTCTAGCAAAATCATTTCCAATAATAGTATCAGGATTTGTCTCATCTGTATTATAACGAGAATATACTAAAACACGATATGTCCCAAGTTCTCTGTAAATGTCATATCCATGACCTCCTTTTGGTGGAATAATTACATCAAATTTAGCAATAGTTCCAGTATTTGTTAATTCGACTGGAATTCCTGGTGCTCCTGGTTCAAATTGAATAATTCCTTTGGTATATCCAGTTCCACCATCAGTCACATAAGCATCCGAAACTTTTCCAAAAGAATCAACAACAACAGTTGCTTTTCCTCCAGTTCCATCACCAAGAATTGGAATATTTGCAAATGTTTTTGAGATTGGGGCATACCCAGAACCTCTATTGGTTATGGTTAAAATTTGAACCTTTCCGTTGATGGCATTATTTTTAGTTGAAATACTTTCACCGACTGTTCCCCAATCTTCTGGAACTGGAATGAATTCAATAGAATCAAATTTTACAATTTCGGATGGTTTGATGGTGTAAAGATATTTCCAAATATAACCATCACCACTCGTTCCTGCAGGTCTTGGTTCTAAATCTACAAAATCTGGTTGATCTACTGATGGTTTTCCTTTTGTATTTTCTGGATCTGTTCCATTTTGTAAACAAATATAAACTCTCAAATCTTCATTAATTACATAATAGTTTGCATCATATAATGATGGGGAGTTTGTAATTGGGGATAAATTGTAAATTGTATAATCATGTCTATACATTTCATAAGTAGTACCACTCCCCCAAGTGTTTTTTCTTACCATTCTTCTCACGTCACTTCCCGTGATTTTTTTCATAGAAATGATAGTTTCTTTTATTTCATCTTCCTCTTTAAATCCATCCAATGGAGGTAATCCTTCACCCCAAGATGATGAACCATTTGCTTGAGAATTTAAAGCATTTGGTTGTCCTATAAAAGTATAATAAGTATTGAATGTATTCCCAACACCAACAAGACTTTTTACAAAAGTCTCAGCATTCATTATTCTAAATTGATCTGATATAATTGCAGACATTTTAATCGTATACTTTTTTTCTATTTATTACTAAATCAAACCACGAGTTCTATAAACTTCTGCTGCTGTAGATAATCCAGTCAATCCATTATTTGTATTTACAATAAAGTCCTTTGGATTTTCTCTTGCTCTATTTTGATAATCATATATTTTACTCCAAGTGTATCTTCCATAAAATGTATTGATACCAATATTTACTGCTTTATTTACACCGTTAGGAACAGGTACAAAATCACACCTCACAGTTACTATTCCAGATGATGGATTTGAGATGACATTTTCTACTCTATAAAGACCATCAATAAATGAAGTTGCTGTCCCAACTTTAACTCCATTAGTAGTTGTTATCCCGGTTAAAGCATAACCAGAAGTTACATTACTATCAAAAATTACAAAATAATCTCCAGTTTCTAATTGACTATATGTTACACCAAACTTATCAAGTGATGAATATCCAATACCAAGATTTGTATTGTCATAAGTTTCTGATTTTAATTTAAATTCTAAAGAAGATACTCCAATCCCTATAGTATTAATACCAATAATAGTTCCAAAATCACCTTTTGCTTTTATTGAATAAACTTTTTCTCTATTTGGTTTTGGACTTTCAAAAATAACAGGAGGAATATTTGTTTGTGAGTAACCAAATCCACCATTTGTGATTGTTACTGAAGTTACAATACCGTTTGTAGTTGAAGACGTTGCTGTTGCTCTATTATAAACTGGTTCCGAGTACATAATTGTTGCAGCAGAACCAACTACAACATATCTTCCTTCAGAACTTAATGATGGAACAAAAATTAAATCTTTAACTGCATTTGATTGATTTGTCGATCTTTGTTCCCAAGTTGATAGATCTAATGAATAATATAACTTTCCATCAGTATCCAATACAACATAAACACCATCATAGTAGTTTATATTTGTTAAATTATTTGTAATATTTACATTAGGTCGTAAAGACCACTTTTCTCCATCTAATGAAGTTATAATCACACCACTATTTCCCACTGCAACAAATTTGGACCCATCCCATATGGTTTTATTTAAATTTTGTGTTGTTAAATTTGATATATCAATAAAGTTCCATTTATTTACATTAGTGGCAGAATAAAAAATTATTCCACCATCACCAACTACAACAAAAGTACTATTATTATTTGAGACTGAATTTAGATTTTTTGTGTTTGTTTTATTTTTTTCAAAAAATTCTGTTGTTCCAATTCCAACTGCAATAAAAATTGGGGACTTATTGACGATTGAAGTTTTACCAACAGCAACAAAAGTTTCTTTAGATGAGGAATAAGAGATATCTTTAAATTCTCCATCGTATGTACTAACGTTGTCTTCTGGCAATTGGTTATCATTTCCCTCACTAATTCTATTAGTTAATTTACATTCTACCCAAGTAGATAATCCAGTCCCAATCCCTGTTGCTCTTATAATTTTTCCAGTTTGTCCTACAGCAACATAAGTATTTGATCCCACAAATGCAACAGAATTAAATGCTATTGAATTTCCATATCCAACATTACTATTAGACCAAGAAATTCCATCTACACTCTTAACTAAAAGACTGCTTGTTCCAACACCAACAAAAATATTTCCATAAGTAATTGATTTTATTTCATAATTTGTAGTTATTCCAGAAGTTCCTGTCCAATTATAAATTGGATCTTTTCTTGTTATGAATGCTGAAGAAATTGTAACCGATGGATTTGCAACTTGATATCCAGAACCAGAATCTATAATTGTAATACTTGAAACAGTCGATGCCACAGAAACACTAGCAGTTCCAGTTGCAAACCCAACTGTTTTATTATCAAGAACAATAATATCTCTTAGATCTTCCTTTAGACCTTTTCCAATACCAATATAATCCTCATCATCTTTTACAAATAATGGAAAGGCATTATTTACATATATTGCAGTATCGTTTTTTTCGACTGATTTGATGATTCTCGTTGTTGGTGTATTCCTTGATTTTAAATCTGGTCTTCCTTTTGAATACAGAACACCATTAATAATTCTATCTCTTGTTTGTTTGGTCCATCTAAGAGGTCTTGCTTTTTTTGAATCAGTATTAATTCCAAGACTATCATAAGGAAATGTATCAAATATATCTTCAGAAATAATTTTCTTCACCACACGTTCAAACTGTTCTCTATCATATGGATCTAATATGTTTTCTCCAATTTGAATTGAATCACCTTCTTTAATTGTTCTTGGTGGATCTATCTGCTCTACATCTAAATCTGACCCTCTATAATATAAAATCAAACATTTTGAATTTGCTTTTGGTGCTTCACTAAAAATTATTTGAGACCCAATTATGTTATAAGATTCTCCTGGTTTTTGTAAAATATCATTTATAAAAATAAAAAAGTTATTATTTTTATTTAAATCCGAACCCGGAACTGTTCTTACTGAAAATATATCTGTTATGCCAAGATTTGTAACAGTCAATAAGAATTTACGTTTTTTTCCAGTAAAAAATGGTGCAAGACTGTTGATTCTAACAAATTGACCTGGATAAAATCCACCAAATTTATCTGTAAATGTTTCCAGTACTGTCATTCTAAATTCACTAAATCCTGCCCCAACTGATGGATTTGTAGTAATACCAACAACTTTTAATACTTCACCAACTTTATAACCATATCCAGGATCATCTAAATTGAATCCAGTAATACTAGATCCATTACTTACAATCACAGAAACTTTTGCTCCTTCACCAGAACCACTAAAACCACCAGTATAAGCAACACCAAGATTGCTATAATTTGGAGGAATTGGTATGTTGATTATTGGTTTTGCAACAGTTGTATAACCAGTTCCTGCATTTACTATAGTCAGTGAGGTTACTGTTCCTCCAGAACCAATTGAAGCAGTGATTGTAGCACCACTACCAATCGTAGAAGCAATACTAATTACTGGAGCAATCCTATAACCACTTCCAGCACCAGTTAAGTAAATATTTGATATTGTGCCAGCAGCAGATACAGAAACCGTTGCAGAGGCACCTACAAGGGGTTGATAACCATATCCAGTCGTAATGGCAACTCTAACAATTTTTCCAGCATTTGGAACTCCACCTATAAACTTAATAGTATTATTTCCTTCTGTATCAATAATAAAATCACTATCTGATATTTGAGAAACATTATTCAATAAAATAAATGGATTATTGTTTATACTCGAAGAACTATTAGTATCAGAATATAATCCAGATATACTTTCCCCATTTGATTTTAACACATAATTCAATCTTGTAATATTGAATGTTGTTGTGGCAATTCCAGTATTTACATTATGATTTGGAGCAATAGTAATTGACCCAACACCTATAGATTGAATAACTGTATTTCTTACAATATATTCATTTTCTGTATATTCTAAATTTAGAACATCTCCTAAACTTAAAGAAGATGTAATAATTCCACTAATTATATTTTTACTTGAAAAATTTAGAGTTCCTGTTTTAATTCCTACTGTTTCTGCCTTTCCGGTAAAATCTTTAGAAATGTCATCAATAATTAAATTTTTATCTGATGGTTTTCCTGGATCAAATCTTCTTGAGAACAATCTTCCTTGAAATGACGAATTTACCTGCAAACTTTCTTGACCTATTTTTCCATATGGTGGATCGGTAAAATAAATTGTATCTTTAACTATATTAAAATCACCTCTCATTACAGTAACTGCTGCTCCAACAGTATGACCTGCTGCTGTTGTTCCATAATATCCACGATCTACTATTACACTATTAGTAGAACCAATACCAACCGTTCTGACTTTCATTAATTCGAAATCAACCATTAAAATATCTAAAGATGTTAGTGATGAAATACCAGATCTCAAATAGATTGTATTACCAATCCCAATTGATGTTGCTGCGTATGATACATTACCTCTTTTGTATAGTGGTGATTGAATAATGTTATCAATCGTGATTAACGCACTTGAATTTGGTTCGGGATAAGTAAATGAATGAGTTCCAATTCCATAAGTTTTGATATCTAATGTAGAAGAAGTAGATAGTCCAGATACTTTAAATTGATTGTCATTAAGTTTATCAACATATAAGACTTTTGGTAAAACATCAGTTCCCAAAAGTGTTGGTGAGACATATAAATTATCTGCTGGTGTAGAACCACCAATAGATGTTCCAGCAATACTAATAATGTCTGTAGGAGTTGAAGATGTGCTTGTAGTTCCAACACCAACCACTCCTATCGAATAACTTCTTCCACCATTTGCAACTTGAACTGAACTAATTTTTCCTGTAGAATCTCTTGATACGTTAAATGTTGCTCCATATCCATCACCAACTATTGTAGAACCAGCAACACCAGTATATGTTGCATTTGCTGCTGCTACTATTGCTGTACTTGAAACTCTAGATACATTAAACGATAACGTATTGGTTGGATTTGTTCCTCCAAAATTAGTTCCAGCAATTGAAACTGTGTTTCCTATTCCATATCCTCTTCCACCATCTTTAAGAATAATAGATGTTGAAATTGGATTTCCAGTTGCTAAACCATCATAAGTAATCCAAACTTCAAATGTTGCTCCAGTTCCAATTCCAGACGTAGTAGATTGAAGTGGATTTCCAAATCCATAAATGCGACTAAAAGCATTTGGTATTGAAGTAGATACACCAGTGATTGTAGTACTGATTGCTACATTATATCCATTTTCAAATATTGCACTTCCTATACCACCACTTACACCCATTATAATTCCACCACCATATTGTTTTGTAACAAATTGTGGTTCTACTTCAGATGTTGTACCAATACCAATTTTTGTTCCCGTTTCTGTTTCTATTGGATAATAACCAGATCCACCATTAATTATTTTTACACTTTGAATGGAACCACCAGAAATTATAGGATAAAAAACTCCTTCTATTACTGGTGTTGCAGTATTTTGTATAGTAATTTTTGGTGGATCAGTAGAGGTGTATCCAGACCCACCATTAAGAACAACGATATTTGAGACAGCATAAAACTCTGTCTCAAACTCTGGTTGAAGAATTGCACCTGACCCTGGAACTGTTCGCATTATTACGAAAAACTACTCTATTATTCTTATATTTATTGAGGACTTATGCGACAAATGTACCAGTTGATGGACCTACTTTTTCTATTGTATAATAACTACCAATAAGTGGAGTTACAGTACCAGCACTTTGACTTAAACGAAGTCTCCAGTTAGTGGCAGCACTTGTTACAGCAATTAATTCAAATCTTGAAAAATGATTCACTCCCGTAGTTAATGATGCAGTAGCAGCATGAGCCATCGAAGCAGTAGCCTGACCTCCAGAGTATGAAAGTACATTTGTCTGTGTTCCATTTGCAATACCAGTAACTGGTGAATATGTGAGAGATGATGTGAATATAGTAGGAGCAGAAGAAAACGTATGAGTCCAAGTTGCAGTACCTGCTGTAGTTTTTGTAAAGTATGCGAAGCAAGTAATTTTATAGACTGATGATGCTTCTAAACTTAATGAACTTGTTGTTGCAAAAAAGTCTGCAATTGTAGCACCAATATTTGCACCATTAGCAGTTAATCTAAATGAATAAACAGGAGGAACATATGCTCTACCAGAAGTAGAGTTTGGTGTTTGATATAAGTAAGAACCATCATACTCAATCGCACCTACTTCTGGTGTTGTAAGAATGGTAGTTCCTGCTCCAATTTTTAATGGAGCACCACCTGCAGCAGAAGTTGTTGCAGCACCTATATGAACTTTTGCAGTTGGATTTGTAGTTCCAATACCAACATTACTATCAAAATAACTATCTGAATCAACAAGTATTCCAGAAGACTCAAAATACACATAGTTAGCACCACCTGCGTTTATTTCTGGAGTAATTACTTTAGTAAATCTACCCTCACCAAAAACATCTAATTTTACTCCTGGATTTGTGGTTCCAATACCAAGATTACCAGAAACATAAGCACCACCAGTTACTTGAAGTGGTTGTGGTGCGGTTCCTGTTGCTGTTGTGGTTCCTACTAATAAGTTAGTTCCAGAGTTAATAACAACAGTACCAACACCAGCAGTTGGTCCAATATTAATTTGAGTAAATGAACTAGTGAGTCCAGAAGTACCTAAGTTAATTGTCTTTGTTGTTCCTACACCAGAAGCACCTGCTTGAATATTGGTGATTTGTGAGACAGTTGACTGCCCCAAAGTCATAGTACCAGTTTGAAACTCACCACCAAGACTTAATACTCCTGTAGTTAAATTTACTGCATATATATTTGAAGATGTTGCCGAAAGTGAAAAAAATCCACTAAAAGTATTACTACCAGTAAATGTTTGAGTTGAACCAAGAGTTGCTAATGTATCAGTAGCAGTAATCACTGGTAAGTTAAGAGTTCTATCGGCAGCAATCGCACCACCAGTGATATTATATTGGAAACTATTTGCTGCGTTTCTTATCTTTAACCCAGAAGACAAAAAGGTTCCTACACCAGCAACATATAAGTTATTAGTTGTTGTTAAACCACTTACAGATACACCACCAGTTGAATTTAATTGTGAAGCAGTTATAATACCAGTTGGATTATTGATATTGGCAGTTGTAGATAACCCAAGAGCAGTAGTTGCTGTTGATGCTGTACCAGTAAGACTTCCAGTAAAACTTGTAGCAGTTATAATTCCACTAGTGTTTATATTAATAGTAGAACTTACATTATTAGCAGTTGATGCTGTACCAGTAAGACTTCCAGTAAAACTTGTAGCAGTTATAATTCCACTAGTGTTTATATTAATAGTAGAACTTACATTATTAGCAGTTGATGCTGTACCAGTAAGACTTCCTACAAAACTAGAAGCAGTAACTACACCAGTAAATCTACCATCACCTTGAACTTGTAGTTTTGTTGTTGGATTTGTGGTTCCAATACCTAAGTTTCCACTTACATAAGCACCACCAGTTACTTGGAGTGGTTGTGCTGCGGTTCCTGTTACTGATGTTGAACCAATCAAACAATTCCCATAAAGGTGATTAATCATCACCTTACCATCAGTAGAAACACCAACTAAAGGTATTCCATCATTATCATTAACGTTAAAAAATGTTCCTGTGTTGTTTGCCATTTTTCTTTAATACCTTTATTGATTTATATTGTTTCCAACCTGATTTGTTGGGAATAATCTTGAGAACTTAGAACTTGGAGACCATATAATCCGCACAACACCTTGTGCTCCATTACCACCAGAAAGATCACCATTACCAGGACCACCATCAGCACCACCACCTCCTCCACCATAATTTCCACCATTACTTCCAGTGTTTGATGATGCTATTATTCCATTTGTTCCTCCAGAACCACCGACTCCACCAGATTCTCCAGAAGAACCTTGTCCCAATATACCAGTTCCTCCTCCCCCATTACCACCGTTAGTGCCATTACCTTCAGAACCACCACCTGCTCCACCACCAGATCCAGCACCACTTGGAGTTCCATTCGATGTTCCACCAGAACCCCCATTGCCCAAGTACCCAGCAGAACCACCACCTCCACCACCAGCAGTATTTGTTCCTTTGCCAGAAGAACCTCCATTTGAAATTCCACTATTTACAACATTGCTCTCCACAGAACCAGAACCACCCAGACTGCCATTATTACCAGCACTTGCTGCACCACCTTTTCCTCCAAATGCTATAGCAACTCCTGTAATTGAACTATTTCCACCATCTCCACCAGCACTAGCAGAAACTGCAGCACCACCACCACCAACAACCACAGTAAGAGTTTGTCCTGGAGATACTGGATAGTCATTAATATACACTAAACCTCCACCTCCACCTCCATTGCCTCCAGCACCACCCCTATCACATCCACCACCTGCTCCACCACCACCAATCAATACAGCAGAAATCTTTGTTACACCAGCAGGAACTGTGAAAGTATTACTTCCAACAGTGGTGAAAGTAGTTGATAAACCAGTCATATTTAATATTTCTGTTCCAATCACCGTTGAACCATTTACAGATAATGAAGATGTTGGGTTTGTAGTTCCAATACCTATTGAATTGGAAAAATAAGAATTACCAACAAAAGTAGAAACACCAGAAACATAAACATTAGTAGCACTAATAAAACCTACTGTTGCAATTCCAATATAAGCACTAGTAGCAGTTATAAAACCTACTGTTGTAATACCAGAAATATAAACATTAGTAGCACTAATAAAACCTACTGTTGCAACACCAATATAAGCACTAGTAGCAGTTATAAAACCTACTGTTGTGATACCAGGACCAACAGAAAGTTGTGTAATAGAACCAATACCACCAATAACATTTGTAGAAGTTCTAGCAGTTGCAACAGTACTAGAAACCTCACCAGTAATTGTTCCAGTAACTTTTAGATTTCCTTGAACATGAAGAGATTCTGTTGGATTTGTAGTTCCAATACCAACTGAACCACCAATATAAACACCACTACTAATACCAGTAACCTGAAGAACTTGACCTATTGTTCCTGTAGAAGTTCCACCACCTATCAATACTGGTCCATTGGTGAATGTAGAAATTCCAGTAACTTGAAGTTGTGTAATGGAACCAATACCACCAATAACACTTGTGGAAGTTCCAGCATTAGTGGCATAAGTTGCTATACCTGCTGTTGTAGCATAACTAGCAGAAGATGAATTTCCACTAAAACTAAGAGCAGAAACTATACCAGTAAAGTTGCCACCACCAATAACATGAAGGTTTGATGTTGGATTTGTAGTTCCTACACCAACAAAACCTGTGATAAAAGTATCTCCAGATACTTGAAGTTTTGAGGTTCCTGTTTGTATTCCAGAACCAACTAATATTGGTCCATTAGTAAATGTAGAAAGTCCAGTAACTGTAATAGATGAAAGACTATTTGTTATATTTGTTCCGTCTCCAAGAGCAGTATAAATTTCACTAAAGTTGCTATTAATCTTTACAGCACCTTGAGCTAAGGTATCTCCAGTAGTATCATTTGCTGAGGTTCCAGTAAATATTCCTAGTTTTGCCATTATTTAATAGACTGCCTTTTTGTTTATTTATGTTTTAATTTGAGTCGAATGTAAATATAGTCATATCAAATGAAGCCCAGATAGTATCATCAAATTTTTTGTTTATACTATAAGCAAATGCATTATCAACAGATGTGGTTGCTGCTCCTGTTGGATTTATATCTGCAATTACTGCGGAATATAATATTTTTTGTCCTGTTTGGAAATTATGATTTGGAATATTAATAACATCATTATCAATATTGACAATGCTACTAGCAGAACTAACAAATTCACGATAGAATATAGGAGTTTTATTGCTAGTTAATTTGAAAGATTTACTTCCAACAATAGAATTTCCAGCAAGTCTTCTTCTAATTTTTACATTAGAAGTTTGAGTGCCGTGATTTAATCTGTGTGGAAGATTTAATCTTATACTTCCAATACCAATTGCATCAATAACAGTACTGTCTGGGATAAGTAAAGTAGAAAATCCCACATAATCACCAACCCTCAAATTATCAGTATTAAGATTTATATAATATGGATAGAAACTATTAAATGTAGCAGTTTTTATTCCAATTGAAATATATTCATTCGAACCATCAAACTGACTACTTATATCGTCCATTATCAAAACCTTATTTGTTTTACTTAAAGTATAAGGTTTGAGTGCTAACCCAAAAATAGGTCCAGTTATACCAATACCAGCAACATTTGCTTCTTCTGCTCCAATATTTACTCTTTCAATTGAACCATCTTCAAATAAACTGTCAGATTCTTCGGTAACTAATGATAAATTGTTTCTACTATAAAATGATGATATATCATCAAGATTTATAAGTAAATCTAAAGTAGAATTTGCAATTCCAACTTTTAAATCATTTTTTATTACACTTCCAATTCCAACATAAGTTAAAAACTTAGGAGAAACACTTATAATATCCAAATCAGAAAATTCTTTAAATCCTGCTGGATGAATTACAGAACGAACTGATTCTTTCCAGACATCATAAGACACCTCACTCTTAATTGAATATGAAAACTTCTGATAATAAGAATTATCTGAAATTCTTTGTTGATAATTATTTAAAAATCCAACTTCATTTCCAGCATCATTAACTTTATCTCTTGTTGCTCCAAGTGTTGATTTCAAGTTAAATTTATTAACAAATTCAACAGTACCATTCAATAATGATTTTTCACCTTTTAGTTTATTTCCAACTTCTAATTCTCCTTTTGCGTCAATTAATCGTAATTGATTAATATCATTATCCCAACCATTTTCCATAACAGTTGCAGAAAATACTATATTTCCATTTGATGGTGTAATTCCAATAACTTTTTCCCCAGAAATATAACTTAAATCATCAATAAGAATCATCTCAAACTCAGGCATATCCTTTTTATTGATTACAACTCCATAACCATTACTATTGGTATAATTGCCTTCACGATTTGGTTGATTCAAACTTAATGTATCTTTCACTCCAGTCATGCTGAATGTTACTGTGAAGTTTTCTGAACTTATTCCAGTTACAGTAAAGAACTTATATCCATAATCTTTTGAGTTGAAATTGTCTATTTTTTTCTTATTATTATCTTCTGTTTTTATTTGCCTACATTTTTCTATAAAGATTTCATCTCCAATAGCAAATGGGAATATAGTTTCTGTTTTTCCATATCCAGTTGTGATTAGTGGATATAATTGAGTATCATTTAATAATTCCAATCTTATCTCAGAACCATCATCTTCTGCTACAATATCGTCAATCTCGTATCCATTAGAATTGTTTATAGGTACAATTCTTAATGATGTGATTAAATCATTAGTGTTTTCAACAACTTTTACGCCAACAATACTTCCACTTTGTAATTCAGCAGATAACTTTATCTTATCATTTCCAATAACTTTGAGTGATGGAGCAGTATTGTATCCTTTTCCTCCAGTTGTTATACCAATATAATCAATTCTTGCAATATCTTTAATTTGAACTATTGCTGGAGAACTTAAAAATGGCGTTAATGTAGTATCAGTTGGGTAGTTAAAACCATCTTTAACTCTTTCTAACTGACTAACTTTTCCTATTGTTGATGATGATGACCTAAGAATAGCATTTTTCCCAGAAATAGTTTCAACTGAAGATATTTTTGGTAATTTTGTGTATCTTTTTCCACCAAAATTAACTTTTATTTTTGATATTGGACCAGAAGTACTAGTAGAATTTGTATCATAAAAAACACTTGATGATGTGTGTGAGGTATTCTCTGGTTTTGTATTTAAATTAAACTTGAATGTTGTGCTTCCAATTCCTATAATTGGATATTCATTATTGAATGTGCTAGGAATAATTTTAATTCTATTATTTGCTACAACTTCTTTATCGGAAGAAATCTGAAATAAATCTGTGGATGAATTTGTTGATGGTATTAAATTGTAGTATAGTTCATTTGGAACATCAGTTGTTCTAGTGTTTAATTTTTTATTCAAATATTTAAAACTTTCAATTTCTTTAGAAAAATTTGGATCTTTATATAATCTCAAATCCATACCAGAAGCATCAGTCAAATCAAAAGTTAATACATCACCTTGTGTGAGACTAATTGGTGGATTGATGAGAGCAATACTATGAATAGAAACACCAACATTTGTAAAACTAATACAAGTTCCAACTGCTGTATCATAAAGATAATTTGATAACTTTATCTTATCTGGATTCTGTTTTAGAACATAATAAGTATTGTTATTGGTCAATCCACCAATAACAGTATTTGTATTGGTATAATAAACAACTTTATCACCAGTTTTTAATTTATTACCAGTTATAGTAATCTCATTTGTTTGTGTATTTACTCCAACTGAAGAAGCATTAAAATCAATTTTATCTGTTGTAATTTTTCTAAGTATAGTGTCGTATCTTAATTTTATTGTGTTTGAAAAACTTGGAAGTACATTAAATTTTATTTTATCATCTGTCTGTAATCCATGTGTTTGTGCTGTAGAAACAGTTACAGAATAATTTTCAAAAGTTCCAGTAATTTTGGAATATTGTGTTGTTAATGAATGTGCTAATCCAATATTTGTTATTGGTGAAAAGAAATATAATGAGTTATTTGATGTGCCAATTCCTGTGGTTGTTGTAAATCCTAAAGTTGATAAACCAACATAATCATTTCCCAAATTGACTGCATATACTGTTTGATTTTGATTTATTCTAAATGTAGAACCTGTACCAGTATTTGATACTACAATCCCGGTCCCCCCCAATCCAACATTATAGGTTAATAATTGTCCTGTGTAATATTTGTGATTTGGTATATAAATTGAACGAGATGGAACGAATTTATCATATACTGATCTTTGGATGGAATACGTAGTAGTAAAAATTCCACCACCAAGAGTATTATTTGATGAAATTTGGATACTTCCAATTCCAATACTTACAATAGTTGTAATACCAGAAACATAAGTTCCTGAAACATAATCACCATTTTTTAGTGCAATAGTATTAATTCCAATATAACTGGTTCCAGCACTAATTGTACCAAAATCAGTTTTAACTCCAACCAATTTGTAATAATTTGTTCCACTTGTTCCTATTCCTATTGTATTGCTGGGATTGAAATAAATGGTTTTATTCTCTATGATAGCATCATCATATTGTGAAGCATTAAATGTAAATGTATTTGGAAGTAATATAACAGAAACAATGCCTGCAGTATGAATTCCAGCATAATTTTGATATCGATTTACAAATAATTTTGATTCTGAAGATGAAATATCAATAACTCTTAAAGTTTCTGTATTGATTCCAATTAAGTTATCGACTTCAAACCCAGAAACATCATTTACAATGAGGTAAGTTGTTACTCCAGTGTTTGACTGATTTGGAACATCATTCACCAAACTAACACTTTTTTGATTTACTAATACTTTTTTAAATCCTTGAATGTAATTATAAGGACTAGAAGAAATGGAAGTAACCAAAATTTCATCATTTGTAATTAAATTGTGAGGTGTTCCTGTAATTCCTTTTACTCTTGTTCCCTTTGTAATAAAAGTAACACCAGAAAAAGTAGATACTCCAATTTGAATATTGGAAACTTCCTTTCCTTCGACTCTTGAAATTGCAGCAGATATCCCAGTTCCACCAGAAGTAGAATCATCAAAAATAATATTATCACCTGGTTTATAATCTTGGCCTGGATCATAAATTGATACTGAGTTTATACCAGAGGACTGTATTTGTTTTACTATAAATTCTTGTTTATATTTTGATTCTACTTTATTAATTAAATCATAAGATCCATAGGAAGAATTTAAATAATATGGACCAGTATTTCTTACTATATCTAAATCATTAAAATTCAATTCTTGATTAAATGATGGTTCAAAATTTTCTTCTATTGGTAAATCTTTAAAATTAGAACCAATTACATATGGATATTGTGGTGTTGTTTCATCAATGGTAAAAAAATAACCATAATTAATATTTGGAAAATCACTATTGTTTACAAACATTCCATTATATTCATCCAAATGACCTCCAGATGTTGCTTTATTATAAACAAAATCTTGAAGAAAAAACCCAGAATCAAAATTTGGTCTTATATTCGAATTAATCAATCCATCTATTTCTGGTTTACTAGTTTGCTTATAACTTGATTTTATTTGTGTGATTGTTCCATTTATTTTGCCATAAGGACCAAAAATAGGATTTCCATCATATGCCCATCCTAAAATACGATATGGATTTATTGCTCCTTTTGGTGGTTGTTCTGTTCCATCTTCTTTATTGATGAAATTCTTTAAATTTTTTCTTAATTTTTTAGAAGGATAATAATTTATAAATTGTAATCCAAATTCATCAACATCGCTTGGTATAATAATACCTTCATCTTCAGAATTGATAATTGACTTATTTTTTTCAATTTGATTTATTTGCCATTCAAATACATTACCTTCAAATCTAGCATCAGAACCCCTTTTCTTTGTATCTAATGTTGTATTTGTTTTATCATAGTTTATTCCAGAATTTATAACTGAAATTTGAGTTATTTTTCCATCTACTATAGTTGGATACAATTCGGCATATTTACCACTTTCACTTCTAACAACGATGTCTATATCATTTGCGTATCCTTTTCCTGCATTTAATATTTGAACATCAACAATCAAACCATCAGAAATAATTGGTTTTAATAATGCTTCTGATGTTTGTTTTCTTACAGAAACAAGTGGTCTTCTGTGGAAGTTAATAATATCTGGTGTTCCATAATTACTTCCACTATTTTCTACAAAAATATTATCAAAAGAACCCAGAACAATCGGATCTAATGATGGTTCTATAATTGTAGTAGTAATTCCACTAATTGCCTCAACATTAATTTGAATTGGTGGATATGAAAATTTGTGTGTTCCGACACCAATAGAATCAAAACTTATATATTTTTTATTAATATAATTTTCTCTAGAAATATTTGTAGCAACTCCAGCAAGTGATAGTTTAAATTTATTTTCATCAACTACTGTTACATGGTAATTGATTTGAGTTGATAACCCAGACACCACAGTGCCTGATGTTGTGTATAATACTAAGTCTTCGTTTTTAAAATTATGATTTTTTGCAAAAATATAATCATCAAATGTATTAATTCCAACTGTTTGATTATCTGCTGATAATAATGATGGAACTGCTACAAATCTATTTGAATATCCAGAACCACCATTCTTTACATATATTTTTGTTATTGTATTTTTTGAATTTAATGTTTTTAAACTATGAATTCCAGAATATCCAATACCACTAATTGAAATAGTATTAATTCCAGATATAGCATCTATTTTTGTATTATATAATTTAATTTGTGTTGTGCTTGTTACTCCAACAAAATATGAAGAACTGTCAATAAGAGGAGATATGGAAGTATTTGAGTTTTTGTTATAAAAAACCTCTTCAAAATTATCAAAATTGTGATTTTGTGAAAAAATGATACTATTGCTGTATATACTAGTTGCTTTAAAATTTGAAGTAATTCTTGTTTTTACTAAATTTGATTCCAATACAGCACCAGAACCATTACCACCAGTTAAAGTGATTTTTGGTTTTGATTGATAACCAATTCCTGGTGATAATAATTTTACTTCATTTAAACTTCCTGTTATACAACCATTTACTATGGCACCAGATCCAGAGTTATCTTCAACGGTTATTCCAGAAAAATTAATTACATCATATCCTTGTCCTGACGCATTAACATTTACAGAGTCTAGTTTTCCGTAATAAATATTATCTTGGAAAGTAGTGGTTGAAAATATTTCAACTCCATCTGCCAAAATACCTATTTTTTTATTGATTGTTTTTCTTTTTTCTGGGTCATCAAAAAATTGTTCTTTTTTAGTTAAATTGAATTTTTTAAATAATTTCTGATGTTCTAACGTTTTATTTTGATAATTTAATTTTACAAAAGAATCTTCGATTCCTACATTTGAAAATTTAATATAATTTTTGGTATATAAATCAGTATTACTATAAGAAAGTTTAATATTATCTTTATCAAAATTTGTCAAAAAGTAAGTAGAGGTTTTAATTCCAGAATTAGATGAAGAAGAATAATAAATTTTTTCCCCAGTATAAAAATTATGATTAGGGCAATTTAATACACTTGTAATCCCTACATCAGTAATCCAATTTGAATTTGTGGTTTTAGTGACGTTTGTTCTTCTGTCTGTTGAATAAATTGTATCATTCGGCAATCCAGAAGAAGTAACATAAAAATTATCAAAATCATAATCAACATAAGTATTCTGTACTCCTGTTGGTAAAATGGAAATTGATGAAAAATAGTTATTATTGCTATTTGCTTTTCTGGTTATTTTTTTAATTTCAGTTTTTGTTGATATTGGTGTTTTATCAATATCGACGTAATATCCATCAGTATCATCAAAACCATAATCTTCTACTGTTGCTGATAAAACATTATCATTTTCATCATCTGGATTTAATAAGTTAAATTTATCTCCAATAATAAAAGTCAATTTATCGTAAAAATATATTCTTTTACCAACAATGGATTTTATTTTATGTGTTGTTGGTATATTATAATTCCAAAAATTAAATTCCTTTCTATCATTCAGATCAGTTCCAAATTCAGAAAGTTGTATTTTATCTCCAACTCTTAGACTAGATGTTTGAGAATAATCAATAGTATCAATAATATTAATTAATCTAAATTCAACTTTAGTTCCATCATCTAGATACGAATATAAAAAGTTTTCCTCTACCAATTCTTCACCAAAATTTAAATCCGCAATAACACCAGAAACTCCAAGAAATTCAGTTGAAGTTTTGTCTGTATAAGTTAAAGTTATTGGATTTGCTAATTTTGATGTTTTTATAAACAAAGAACCACTTTTCTCAAATCCAACTGTGGAATCTACTATAATGAAAGTAGAATTTTCAGTAACAGTTTCTGAAATATTTGTTTTTTTTGTAGGTTCAAAATTAAATATAAAAGAAGTAGAATCTAAAGAAATTTCATACAAATCTCTATCATCTACTGGTCTATATTCTACATTATAAATTGAAGCACTAGCAGTTTTTCCATTTCCTAAAATTTCAAATATAGTTTTTCCTTTTAATTGTTTTCTTAAATCAGAGTCATTAACTCTGAGTGTTTCATCTCTAACTATCTGTTCTACTAGAATATTTTTAGTCACCAAATAATTATTATCTGATGGTCTTAAAATATAATCCTGTGGTTTAATGACTTGAATATCTTTACCAAAAAGAATGCTGAATAGAATTTTATAAGATGTATCAGTTCCTTTTGTAGTATAAAAATCTTTTGCTCTAGATAAAATATTTTTTAAATTCAATCCTTTTACAAATTGCCTATCTTCAAATCCAGGTAAAAATTGAGTTTTAAACTTTTTAAATATTTCATTAAAGAATAATAAATTTAAATTCGTTACTGTTTTTGCTTTAATGTGAGGTGCTGAATTTGTTTTTGAAAATACAAAAGATTCATTATTTGAATGTTGGTCTATCCCACTAAATCCACGAACACATCCAGTAAAACTATTTGTAGTAATACCAGTATATGTGATAATTTCATCATCAATTTTTAATAGACCGTATTTTTGCGGAAATCCAATTGTATGGTTAACTGCAATCACATCATCAAAAGATGTTACATCTTCTGCTAAGGTACAAATTCCAACTTTGCTGTAAAATGTTTCGTTATTGAAATTATCAATACTCTTATATTGTTGCAAATTGACTGCTAAATCTACAACACCAGTTTGATGCTCTTGAGAAATATAATACTGCTCTAAAAATTCTCTAAAAAGTGGTGAATCATCATTTAAAAACTCTGGAATTTGCGATTCAACAATAGATTGAATTTTTACTCTTTTGATTTCCGACATCTTATCTTGTATAATTTCCGTTTACGTAACTTGATGTGACCGCATATTGTGTTGCTGAAGTATTTTCACCAGATGTAATTACATCCTCCAGAACACTTACATTAAGTTTAGTTGTATCTAGTTCCAAGTATATATCCTTTAACGCAAGGACATCATTTGACTCTGGTATCGCTTGAATTTCAATCCCAGCAGTACTAGTAGATGATGTGAATATTATTGTAGTTAATTTAATTTCACCTCTCATATAATTTACGGTTCCAGCATTATTGTTTACAACTACAGGGGAACCATCAACTAATTTAAAGAAAAATATAATTCCAGTTTCATTAGTTTTTGGAACATCACTCATATACAAAGTTCCACTAGTATCTTTTACTGTAAACCCAGTTGATTTGATATTATATCCTCTGCCATCAGAATTTAATTTCTTAATATGAAATTGATTTCCAAAACATATTTCATACGTTGCTAATTTATTATATTCTGGTTGTAAATCTCTTCTAATTTTAATTTTAGTAATATTAGAAGTAATAGATGTGCTTGTATTATCAATCAAAGAAGAAACTTTACTATATTTAAATCTTCCACCAAAACTATTCAACTCGGTTGATTTACTATATGATTCTAAAGTTTTTATAACTTTTAATTGTAAATTATTTGAATCTATTGTAGTACTTTTATCATAATAAACTGTCGTGTCTATCTCAACATACATATACTTCAAATCAATAATTTCTGGTTTAATTCCAGCAATTGAATATTGTCTTAAATCTTTTTTGATGCTATCTTTTGTAAGTTGTGAAAGATATTTACCATTTCTTGGTTTGATTGAAATATAAACTTTACCATACTCTGGTGGATCCAACTCATCCCCACCATATGCCGTCACAGTATCCACATTTGGAAACAGATATGGGATTAGTCCTTTATAATCATTTGCGGTTACTGCACGGTATTGTGAAGCATATACTCTAGGTCCAAGATACTTAACTGAATCAATTGATTCAATATCATCACCGTTTTCAGATGGTTGAATGGTAGTTAATAAGGAAATATTGTTTGTGATTGATGTGCTATTATTATCAGTTAAAATACCAGAAAAAGTAAAGTTTGCTGCTCCATTTGCTTCTTTTCCATTTGTAATAATGTAACTAATAAAAATAGTACTTCCACTAATTGGTTTTCTTCCTATAATATCATCACCAAATAAAATTTCATATTTCTCATCATCTATTTCTTGTATTAGAAAAATCCTTGAATTTTTATTTACTTGAAAAATATTTTTATATGATTGATATTTTTCTGCAATAACACCAGTAACTTTTACACGAATTGTAGAAGAATCTACACCAGTATTTGGAATTGTAAATTTTTGATTTGTTTGTGATTTATCTACTGTATATGACTTTGTTAAATATGAACCTTCATAAACATCGATACTTGTGAAATTTGCAAATCCATTATTATCAACGACTACTGTGATGTCTTCTGGAATTGAAAATATATAATTACCATTCTCAACAGCACCCAAAGCAACGATTCCTGCTTTTAGAGTAACTGTTTTTGAATTTAACCCTGTAGTATTGACAGTAAAACTAACCTTTGCCTTTGACGCACTTTTGGATCTGGGGACGTATCCTATGTTACGTGCAAGAGAGACTACATTTTCTCGAAGAGTTGCACTATCAATAAAGGATTCATTTACTGCCATGTTAGTATTGAAGGCAGTAATATAAGAGTTGTATGCTAATACATCAATTAAACTTGAAAAATTAGATCCTTCAAAATCAAAATCCGTGAAATTACTATTCGATCTCAGATAATCCTTTATCTGAGTACGTAAATCATTAAAATCTAGATTGGTAAAGTTATTGAAGGACATTATATTCTAGTTGGTTGTAAAAGAAACTCTATATTTTGAAGAGGAAATGGAAGTCCAACAATATCATAAGAAATTTTTACATTTAATTCATTTGAATCTTCAATCGACTCAACCATTACTTCTCTAACTACAATTCTTGGTTCAAAGTTACTTAATACTGTTTTAATTTCTTCATCAAGTATTGTCGAAACTTCTGGTCCATTAAGTTCAAATAAAGAATTATCAACAGAGGTTCCCAATAAATTATTGAAAAACCTCTCACCAATACGAGTTCTGATTAAGTTAATAACAGATTTTTTAATCGCATCCTCATTTTTTAATACAAGAACATCATTCGTCACTGGATGTCTAGAAAAAGACAAACTAATGTCCTTAAAACTTCTAGAAATACTAAGCATTTAAACAATGAGCATGATTAATATATCTATAATACTTTTTAGATTATTTTTCCGTATGTTGGTTCAGTTCCATAGTCCCAATCATCATAATCTTCATCATTTCTAATTCTTTCGTGCAATTCAGTTTGTTTCTTTAGATCGTGCTTTGGTGCAAAATCGTGCATAATCTCCTGAATAACTCTTTTTGGTTTTTCTTTATCAGTATCTGTAATGAGTTTTGATGTTCCCCACATCTCTCTCATATAATTTTTATCTTGATCAACTTGGTAAAATGCCATTTTAGTTCCTCTGTTTTTAATTGTAAAAACAGAACTTTTAAGGAGGTTTCTATCTCCTTAAACTATTTAACGATCTAACTGACGAAGTTTATAATTTTCCGAATTAAGATACTTCAACAGTTCTAATGCTATTAATTTTGGATTTCCTTCACCACAAGTATAAACATCTATCGCAATACAACCTTCCTCAGGCCATGTATGACAAGAAACATGACTTTCTGAGAGTGCAATCACAATTGTTAGACCTTGAGGATGAAAACAGTGCTGAAAAATATTCAAAATTGTCATTCCAGCACGTTGAATACCACGTTCCATGACTCCATGAAGGGCAATTCCATCATTTAGGAGGTTGTGTTCCACATCATAGACCTCCAAAAGAAGGTGATTGCCCATCGAAAACTGTTTCAATTCTTATATTTCCACGAAATTTTATTTATTTAAGATTTCCAATGGTTATTTGGTTGCTCCCACCAAAAATGAAGGTC
>Ga0209400_1000868_pt1 | contig 25959 bp, 28 predicted proteins | sample M_130807_EF_Meta_FD_187313 | JGI IMG/M metagenome (GOLD analysis project Ga0209400, IMG submission 187313) | Freshwater microbial communities from Lake Montjoie, Canada to study carbon cycling - M_130807_EF_MetaG (SPAdes) (version 2) | ecosystem: Environmental > Aquatic > Freshwater > Lake... | reverse complement strand
CCCGCAGTATTTATAAAGGTGGGTGAAGAATATATCGGTGGAACCGGATCCTCTCTCACAACCTTTAATGGTCTGGGAAGTACTGGAGCACCAGCTTATTTTATGGGAAGTCTAGAACAGACTGGTTTTCCAGTATCTGTTTTGCCTGGTGCACTACCTTGGGAAGAAGCAGTTGCTTCAATGGCTGATGAAACCACCTATGGATTCTATCAATCTTATATGATGGGTCCGACTGGTACAGCTGACCTAGCATTACCTGGTGGTAAGTTTCTTAAGCGAGATAGCAACGACATCACAGTGGGATCTGCAGATCATCACACGCTTTCATTTATAAACTGGAACTATAGATTCACACCAGGAACTTGGGGCAGACCAGTTCAGTGTATGGTTTATAATGCCTATGGAGCTACTGGAGGTTTAATACAAACTACAACTTATCAGAACTTAATTCAAAATGGCGGTGGACCTATGTCAGTTCCAACCTACACAGGAGCTCAATGGAATAATTATTATTATGCTATGCTCACGTTCGCATGCGGACCTAAGGATTTAGTTATAACCAATCCTAATATCACTTATTACACAATACAAGCTTATACAAAGACTACATCAACTGCTTCTACTACACCACAGACAATAGCCTCTGAGTTAGTAACCTTTACCATCGATACTAATTGCCAAACCCTTTATCCGGTAGTTAGGTTAAGTTGGCTTAACGATCTAGGTGGCAGAGACTACTATAACTTCAATATGTTCTATGAGCTAACATCTAATTCTACTGAGCAAACTTATAGTCAGAATCCACTTAATTGGAATTCTTCAGAACCTGTTGTGACTGATAGTAGTGCTAACACCTCGCCGAACTGGATGAGAGGTGGAGCTAAGTCATTCAATAAGGTTGTTACTAGAACATTCACTATTCAGTCAGATTGGTTAACCCAAGAGTACGTAGATTTCTTAGGAGCTATTCCCGAGTCACCTTCGGTATGGGCTTACATAGGTGACGAGGTTAACCCGTACACAGTTATCGTTGAGAAAGCAGATTACACTTATAAAAATGTTCAACAAGTTAAGATGGTTCAAGGCACATTTGTTTGTAAGATTACTAAGACACAACCTAAACAAAACTATTAATGGACGCTATATCGCTATACGCACAGATACAGGATGGAACTACTGGATATTCATCTTATCGAGAAATCGATATGTATGATGATGAACCAATTAAGTTCAATAAATCCATACAGTCGATAGAAGAACCCACAGCAACAACTTCTAATTTTACTAGAACATTTCGTGTTCCTGCTAATAGCGGTAACGGTCAGTACTTCAAAGCTGTGTTTAATGTTAACAGCACTGATTTTGATGCAACTCAGAAAGCTGATGCCTATATAAATATTAATAACTCTTACTTCGTTGGGGGTAACATTAGGTTAACTGCTATCTACACTAACGGTGAAAGATCTAAAGTGGAATACGAGATTATATTCATGGGCGAGACTTCTACATTTGCTTCTATAGTTGCTCCAAAGAACATGAGTGAAATAAATCTAAATGATCTTGGTCACAACTTTACGTACGATAACATTAGACTATCTTGGAATGCCGGACCGGGTTCAACCGGAGGTTTGCTAAATGGTGATGTTGTTTATCCATTAGCCGAATGGGGTTATACTTATGGAGATGATGACCAACCACAACAATCCACGTTATCTGTGTATACAGGAACTACAGGAGGTTCAATGAAAGGGTTTACTAATTCAGCCTACCCATTAGCGTTAAGCCAATTTAAACCTATAGTTAGGGCTAAGAGAATATGGGATGCTATTTTTGATGATGCGGGATACACTTATGAATCCCAATTTTTAGATAGCATGTTCTTTAAAAATCTGTATATGGTTTCAACTGATGTTGCAACATCTAGTGCAGAATTAGTTTCTAAACCACTCGCTATTGTGGGAATTCCTAATTCAGGACCAAACACATTACCGTTTTCCCAATTCACTAAAATAGTTGCTAGCAATGAAAGTTTAGATACTACTAATTCTTATAATCCAGTAACAAGTACTTACACAGTTCCTTTTACTGGTTATTATAGTATTAAATCGAGACTACAAATGACTTTTGCTCCTGGTGCTTCTCCAGGTAACTATAAAACTTTTAGTTATGCAATGAATAAAAATGGGGTACAGATAGTTAGTAGAACTGGTTATTTAGAATCACTAGGAAATTTTACAGACACCAGATACGCAACATCTCAATATCCTATTCCTGGATTCAGTCCAGTGTATGATTTTGACTTCAGTGGTAACTACACACAAGGGGATACCTTAGAATTTTATGTGTATGTTTCGATTTTTCAATTCACTTTTTTAATGTTTCAAACTGGATCTATAACATTTACAGGACCAGAAGTAGTTATACCTCAGGGTTTAATGCCAACACAATATAAACAAATTGATTTCATAAAAGGAATCAATGACAGATTTAAGTTGATGTGGCAACCGGATAAAGAGAATGTAAAAAACTTTAAGATAGAACCTTGGGTTGATTGGATTAAACAGGGTGAACAATTAGATTGGACGGATAAACTTAATGAAGAATTAGACGTTACTGTAAAACCACTTTTCTATACTCAACCACGTAGAGTTATATTTAAAGATTCTGAAGAAGCTGATGTGTTTAATTTCAGTTTCCAGCAACAGAATAAACAAGTATTTGGCCAGCTTAACCAGGATTCTAATATCGAACTTATAACTGGAGATAGAATAATCACTTCTATATTTGCTCCAGTTCCTTTAGCACCTATTGCTGGTACCGGTGGATTCTTAATCCCGCACTTTGCTAAAGACACAGAGACGCAAAGACAACCTATGCAAGTTAAGCCTAGGTTAGTTTTCTATAATGGTATCCAACAAGTTCCTCCTGGATTAAATTGGTACCTTAGAAATTCGCCAGGGACTACTGGAGCTTCTGTACAGCAAACATCATACCCCTTAATATCTCAGTTTAACATTTACCCTTTCGATCAGGCATCATACGATCTTAACTGGACTAACAATCCCCAGTTTTGGAATCCACTGAACAACATTTATCCAGCAGCAGGTGGATCAGGCGCTACAGGATTTGCTGGTAGAACAACTAACACAACCTATGTTAAGTATTGGGAAGCTTGGTTTGATTCAACTTACAGTCCTTATTCAAGAATCATGGAAGCTACATTTGCTTTAGATTCTAGTGACGTTTATAACATCAACTTTAATGACATTGTAATGGTTAAAGATAGTTGGTGGACGGTAACAAAAATAACTGATTACGTACTAGGAACTAAACAGAACGTAAAAGTTGAATTAGTAAGGTTAGGTAATATAGGAGTTTCTATAGGAGCCACGGGACCAACTACAATTACGGGAACTGTGTTATCAGAATTTACAAATATTTGTTTTGGCCTTACACAATGTGATGCATATTGCTGTAGAGGTATAAATAAATTTACTGTTTATGGTAATAATAAAAGGATGTATGATTCCCAATTTATCTATGGGAATCCTTCAGGATCTATTCCAGCTTCTGCCGGTTGGTACTATGACGGTAATTACACTATGCAGGTTAATGAATTTGGTGTTCTCATAGCAATAGGAACTGGATCAGGATGTGCATGTGTAGGTACATTATATGCTATTTCGGTTTGTGCTTCAGATACTTTCTGTACTGCTTGTTGCTGTGTTAGTTACTCACAAACAATATACGGGGATCAACCTACATTAGCAGCTTGTACTGTACTATACGGAAACAATACTGGAACTACTACACTTATCCCAAATAGATACTACAAGAATGCAAGTGCACAATGTAGGGTAGGAGCTAATGGTACAACTATTACTTCTTTTGGTAATTGCACTGGCTGTAACTGTGGATATAACCCTAATCAGGATGTACTTGCTAGATCTGCTAGTGTAGATTCTGGAGCAGGAATTATTTACGGAACAGCAGCAGGAGCTTGTAGTAATACTGGAGATCAATCATATGAAACTTTCTACATTAGCGATCCGGCATTCGTTGATTCCTCTACATTTTATTATGATGTTAACTCAGAAGTTCCTATTGGATCAAAAGGACAAGCGGGAGCAACTGGATTTGTATCAGACGGAGAATTTGTTAAGTACTATGTGGGAGCAACAGCTTCTGGATCAACATTAAATTGTGCAGATCTAACACCTATTGATAGAACTAATACTATAAATTTTCAAGCTGTTAGTGACACACATGCAAATCTAACAGCAACCTTTAGATACTACACCCTTCCAGACCCTCGTACTTATCTTCATATTGATCAACAGGTTTATACAGGGATTGATTGGGTAGAGACCCACGCGATTGACTATAATCCAAATAACTTTATAGCAGTTGATTTAGTTGTTGATGCTGAAGTAACATTGGTATATCAATATTCTCAAAGAGGAATTGTTACAGATTTCCAAAAGATTCCAATATCGCCAGGAAAAGTTTATTTATTACAAGGACTAACCCCGGTAGAAAATTACGACATAACAGTTTCATTCAGCTTCAGTTAACGACAAATTATATTTAAAATAAACAACACAAATGGCAGACGAAAATATAGACATTGAGGTAACGGGCTTTCAAACCCTAAAAGCCCAGATTAAAGAAGCCCAGGTAGAGTATCAGAAATTATTAGCTGATATAAATTCCACGCCAGCAGCTATTAATGCAGCAGCACAAAAAGCAGCTGACTTAAAAGATAAGTTCGACGATGCTAATGATTCTGTAAATGCTTTAACTGGTGCTGGTAAATTCCAGGCAGTGACTAAGGGGCTAACAGCTTTATCTGGTGGATTCACTGCATTGCAAGGTGCTATTAGTTTAGCGGGTGGAGATGCTAAGGATTTCGAAAAGACTTTCCAAAAGGTACAAGGGGCTATGGCTTTAACCCAAGGGTTAACTGCTTTAGAAGATTTAGGTAATGCTTTTGGCAACATGAAAAAAGTTGCTGTTGATGCCTTTAAAGCTATTAAAGCTGGTATAGGATCTACAGGTATAGGTTTACTTGTAATTGCTTTAGGTACAATCGTAGTTTATTGGGATGATATTAAAGAAGCTGTAACCGGAGTTTCTAAAGAACAGAAAAAGTTAAATGAAGAGCTTGCTAAGCAGGTAAAGAAAAGTGATGAAAATCTAAAAACTTTAGATGAGACAGAAAGAACTTTAAAAAGACAAGGTCTATCTGAACAAGAGATTAATGAATACAAGATAAAGCAATATCAGATTAATATTGAATTAAAAAAACAAGCTTTACAACAAGCTATTATTACTGAACAAGCTTCATTACAGGTTAAGAAAAACTTTGCTGATATTCTTAACAGTGGATTTTTCGATGAAGGCGGTAAGATAGCTACATTCTTTGAAAAATATTTACCTGAAGAAGTTCAGAAAGCAGCCGAAAAGGTTAGTGAGAATAATAAAAAATTAGCTAATAAAAATGCTGGAACTCTAACAAAAGAAGGGGTTAATATTGTTAAAGATGCTTTAGTAGTAAGCCAAAAAGATATAGACGAATCAAATGCAAGAATAAAAGTTTATGCAGATGATCTAGCAAAAACAGAAAATGATTTATATTTTTTAACAGCGGAGATTGAAACAAAAAAAGGAAAAGATGCTGATGCTGCTGCTGATGAAGCTCAAAAGAAATTAAAAGAAAGATATGATAAAGAAATCGAAGCATCTAGACAAAAGAATCAAAAACTTGTAGATGATGCTAAGATTGCTGGGGAAGATGGACTTGCCCAGGAAAAACAACTTCTTTCGGATAAGTTAGTAATAGAAGAAAAATACAATTCTCAGTTTAAACAATATGGTGAGAATTTAGAAACAGAAATATTCGATACTAAAGAAGCCATTAGGTTAAAACAAAATGATATCGATGATAAACAAGCAGAGAAAGATAAAAAGTTAGCTAAAGAAATTGCAGATGCTTTAGTAGTTACTACGCAGCAAAAAGGTGAAGCTGAGATAAAAGCTGAAGAAGATAAGTACGCTAAATTAATAGAAGCAGCAAAAGGAGATACTGTTAAAATAGAAGAATTAGAGAAAGCTAGGGACGAGAAAATCAAAATGATGAGAACTCAGTTAGCTAAAGATCTTTTAGATGCTGAAAAGAAAGCTATTGAAGAACGTTACCAACTACAAGCTGATGCAATAGATCAATCTTTTGAAGCTGATAAATTAGCTGCATTCAATAAATCCCAATTAGTTTTAGGAGATGAAAAATCTACAGCAGAAGAAAGATTAGCTGCCCAGAAAGATTTGGAAAACAGTTTATTGAATATTGAGATTGATGCTATTAAACAAAAAATAAAAATTAGACAAGATTTAGGTTTAAGTACAGTAGAATTAACTAGACAATTAGTAGAGGATCTAGATAAACTGTATAAAAAAGACGAGAAATCTTGGGGAGATCTGTTCTTAGAAAAAAATAAAATTGCTATAGAACAGATAAATGGTATACTTGCAACAATACAAACTGTTTTAAATGCTGCTTCAGACTTACAGAAACTTAGTAATCTAGAAGACAGTGAAGCACTTAAAAAAGCTTCAGAGGATGAAATGGCTGTTTTAACTGCTAATGCTGAAGCAGCTATAGCAATTGAAGGAACTACTGATGCTGAAAAGAAAAAAATACGAGATGATTATAATAAAGCAGTTCAAAAAGCAGAATACAATAAAGCTTTAGGAGAATATAATTTAGCTAAAGATGCTTTTGAAAATGGTAAAAAATTACAAATTGCACAAGCTATTATTTCTACAATTCAAGGAGGTGTTCAAGCATTTACCTCTTTAGCAGGTATTCCGGTTGTAGGTCCTATACTTGGAGCCATAGCAGCTGCAGCAGCTGTAGTATCTGGTTATGCTCAAGTATCAATAATTCAAAAAACTAGTTTTAGTGGAACTCCACCTAAAGATCCTAATTCATATTTAAACCAAAGTGATTCAGGAGGAAGTTCAGGATCTAAGTTTGCACAAGGAGGTTTGCTTACTGGACGTAAACATTCAGAAGGCGGAATTAATACCCCATACGGGCAACTAGAAGGTGGGGAATATGTGGTTAATCGTTCTGCTACCGAAGCTTTCCTACCTATGTTAGAAAAGATAAACGGAATGGGTAAAGGTTCAGGAGCACCTAATAATCTAAGTGTAACGGGAGAACAAAACATTGCAGCATCAACACCTATCATTAAAACTTACGTGGTAGCTTCAGATATGACTAGCCAACAAGAGGCTAATAAACGTCTGGAAGATATAGCAAGACTATAAAAAACATATTTAATAACATGGAAAAAAGAATAATTGATTTAGAAATCATAGACGATCTTGAAGGATCTGGAGTAGATGCTATAGCACTAGTGGATTCACCAGCTATCGAAAAGAACTTTATGTACTTTAAAGCTGAAGAATTTGTTGAGCCTAAGAGTGGAGAATCACAAGATGAATATTTAGGTAGATGTGTACCAGTTTTAGTTGGCGAGGGTAAAGATTCAGATCAAGCAGTTGCTATCTGTATTTCAACTTACCAGAACATGGCATTAGTTAATAATACTATAACTTGCGATGTGTGTGGTCATTCATGGGATGTAGTAGATGGTGGTCAAGATGTTTATGTTTGTCACGAATGTGGTTATGATAACCAAATGGATTTTGCTAAAGTAAGTTTTGATTGGGATGATACACTTTCCACTACTAGAGGTAAGAAATTGTTTGAAGAGCATAAGAAACGTGGTGATGAACTTTATATTATCACTGCTAGATCAACACCAGGAGCAGATATTTTTAAATATGCTAATGAAATGCGAATTCCACTTGATAGAGTATTTGCAACAGGAAGTAATAAAGCTAAAATTGAAAAGGTAAAAGAACTTAATATTAGTAAGCATATTGACAATAATCCAAGTGTAGTTGCTTCATTATTCGGAATAGGAGAAAAATTCGGTATAGATACTGGTGGACTTGCACCTTACACAAACCAATCTGGCCCGTTAAAAAGAAAAGCAGTTCTAGGTGAAGAATTTGCAGCAGAATCATACCCAACAATTGAGGAAGCAGTAAAAAGATCTGAAGAACTAGGACTCAAAGGAGAGATACATTCTCACGCAACAGATAACGGATTTATCTATATGCCTGGAGCATCACATGCAGATTTAGATAAAGCTTTAACAGCATTAGAAATGTCTTTCGCATCTGTTGACGAACTTTCAGTTGGCGATGCGGTTAGTTGGAAAACAGCAGATAAGAATCCTAGAGGACGAATCACAGAAATTGTAAAAGGAGCTAAAAAAGTACCTGGTGTAGATTTTGAAATACAAGGTACTGAAGAAGATCCTGGTTACATTATCGAGATCTACGAAGAATTAGATGGTAAATGGGAAGCTTCAGGAAAATATGTTGGTCGTAAAGCTGATAGCATTCTTAAAAATGTAGAATTGGCTGAGGATAGAACTGTAGGAACTTACGGATTTGCTAAGATACTATTTGCTGATGAGGATAAGAAAGAGATAGTTGCTATTGCTATGGTGCCCGATATGGAGATTCCTAGAAAAGATAAAGATGGTAACATTTACTTTGTTAGATTTTCTAAAGAAGTTATTGCTAAGATAGCAGAGAAATACATGAGAGAGCAAAGATTAGCAGATACAAACATTCAGCACGTAGACACCGCCAATGCTGGAGCTTATGTGTTTGAATCTTGGATCGTAGAAACAGCTGAGGATAAGGCTAATTCGGTTTACGAACTGGATGCTCCTATCGGGGCTTGGTGTGTTAAAATGAGGGTAACTAACCTAGAGACATGGGCTAAGGTTAAGTCAGGAGAGTTAAAAGGGTTAAGCATTCAAGGGGATTTCCTAGACAAGAACGAGTACGAAGCTTACATGAAAGATCGTAAAATGTACAGCGATCTAATTAATCTTGTTAAGACTCTTTAAGATATGTCATCTCCGTATATTTCTATATTTAGTAGCAATCGCCCAATTTTCAAAAAGTAAAAATAAATAAAAAAGTATGTTTAAAGAAAAACTAAACCAAATCAAAGTCATATTAGGACTTGAGGTTAAATTAGCATCTGACAAACTGATCGACGGAACCGCAGTAGAAGCTGAAGAGTTTGCGCCAGGCTTTCCGCTATTTGTAATAGCAGAAGATGGAACCAAATCTCCGGCGCCACTTGGCACCCACGAAACAGAATCAGGTCTAAAAGTAGAGGTTGATGCTGAAGGCAAGATCATCTCTGTAGAAACTAAAGCTGAAGAACAAGCCCCACCGGTGGAAGTAGAAGTGGAAGCAGCAGCAGAAGACACGATCCCAGCCTCAGAAACTCCAGAAGAAATAGCTAAAAAAGAAGCAGCAGTAAATGAAGTAATGAAGAAAGTCGTTATGGCTTTAGAAGAAATTGCTACTGAAATGACTTCAATGAAAGCTAAAATGGCAGAAATGGAATCTAAGTATGAGAAATTCTCTAAAACTGCAGGTGCTGAAAAAGCTCCTAAAGTAACTAGAGGAGAATTTGCTTCTAATAACGATGCATTAGATGCTAGAATTGCAACAATGACTAACTTAAAGAACGAAGGTTTCTTTATAAAATCATAATTAAACTAAAAAAAATAAAAAACAATAATCATGGGATTTAATTTATCAACCCTTAGTACCTTTAATCTAGAAGATTCAGGTATTTTAATCCAAAAGGCAGTATTAGGTGCTGACCTTATGCAATACTGTGACGTACGTCCAGGATATGCTTCTGCAACAGTTTCTGTTAACGTATTAGGAATGACTGCTGGTTTTGAAGCTGCTGCATGCGGCTGGACTTCAGCTGGTTCTACTAACTTTACACAGATTTCTGTAGACAACTCAAAATATAGCTGGAAACAGTCACTTTGCTTAAACGAGCTTAACGACTACTGGTTGTCAACTCAATTGGATGCTTCTGCATACGGTGAGAGACTTCCTTTCGAACAGCAAATCGCTGATCAAATGATTCAAGAGACTAGAAAATATGCTGAAAGCATCTTAGGAACTCAAATCATCAGCCAATTAACTACTGCAAACGGCGCAAACGCTGGAACTGGTGGAGCTTGGACATCAGCTAACTCTTACAATAAAGCTATTGCTACTATCGACGCACTTCCTTTGGCAGTTGCTTCAAGAGACGATTTAATTATGTTAATGAGTTACGCTACTTTCCGTTACTTACAAACTGACATCGTGTCTAAAAACTTATTCCACTACAACACTGGTCAAACAACTGGTGCTGGTTTAGGTCAATCAATCATCATTCCTGGAACTAACGTAAGAGCCATTCCAGTTGGAGGTTTAGGTTCTAGTCCAAAAGTATACTGCGGACCAGCTAAACACATGATCGTAGTATGCGGTCTAGTTGATGACACTGAAAGAATCCAAGGTTGGTGGTCACGTGATAACCAAGAGATCAGAATGATTTCTGAATTCTCAATGGGTATCGGTATAATCGCTTCTGAATTCGTTTACTCACCTGGAGCATAAACAGTAAAATTTACGGAGCTAGAGTAAAATCTAGCTCCTTATTAAAACACAAAAAATAAAAAACTAAATAATATGGCTTGTAATTTAACTTCCGCAATAGCATTAGACTGTATCGACAGTATTGGTGGACTTAAAGTAGCGTATATTGGAGTAAACGTAGTAATCGCATCTACATCTTATGATGCTAACAATCAGATTACTGGTATGACCGGTACCACTGGTTCTTTCTACGAATACGAACTTCCAAAAGATACTGCTTCTTTCACTGAAACTTTCAACATTTCTAACACAAACGGTACAGCATTCTACGATCAAGCTATCACGATCAACGTTCAAAAACTATCTGCAGAGAAGAGAAATCAATTACTTCTTTTAAGCAGAAATAGGGATATCAAAGTTATCTTCCAAGATAATAACGATAACTTCTGGTTAATGGGTAAAACTCGTGGTGGTGTAATATCTGCTGGTACTTCAGTAACAGGAGTTGCTCCTGGAGATGCTAACCAATACAGCATCACTATCAGTGCTCAAGAGCCTGATATGGCTTATGAATTGACTTCATTGTCAGCTTTACATGGTTTCACCATCGTAACAGCTTAATTCATTTAAAGCAAACATTTAAAAGGACTAGGAAACTAGTCCTTTTTTTTATGTCATATTTGTCCGTTATCATATTTAGTATTAAACATTCTAATTTAGATGATAAATCTTGAACAACTAGCATCAAACGAATTCGTAATTTACGCTAATACTATCGATAACGATGTACAAGAATTTGGTGATTATTTTCTAATAGGTTTTAGATCTGGATTTACTAGGGAATGGAGCTACGTTATCCCGTTTGTACTAGTTAGAAATACAAGATACCTTAAATTTCAAATCAGTTTAGTTGCAAACATCTCGATAGAAGATCCTACAAATGGTGTGGTTTATCTAACTCCATCAGGAAATTGGGATTACAAAATCTGGAATACAAATTACGCTACATTAGATCCAGCTATTGGTACTTTAATCGACAGTGGTCAAATGATTTTAAATGATCAAACCCCACCAGAAGTTATTTTTGAAACTTTTGTTAGTGCTAATGAGGATCTTCAGGCAGTTATATTTACCCCAGCAACTGGAGGAACTGGACCTATTGTTTACGAATCTAATAACGAGAGTCTGCAATCTTATGTTTATTATACTTCTAATGGAATATGGAACAACACAAGTAACATTCCAGAAGCAGATCAGAATGAATGGGAAGAAAATGTATAAAATCTACAAAACATATTTAATAAAACATACATCTAATAATGGCTGATTTAACCGGTAAAAGAATACAAAACACTTATGGTGGGATCCTTAATGTAGGTTCACAAGGGCTTTCTGGGGTTGCCGGAGATACTTTACAAACTGTCACAGATGGTTTCGGTAATCCGATGCCTTTTCAGGTATCTGATACCACTGTAAATTTTACCGGTAACGTTACTGGAATTCCAGGACTTACTGGAGGTGGAGCAACAGGAGCTACAGGACCTGGTGGAGCTCAAGGTTTCTACGGTATTTTCTTTGATACTACCACACAGACTAATGCTAGTCCGTCCGCTGCTAATGCTTTTACGCTCAATACGACAGTAGGAAGTTACGGAGTGACTATTACAGATAATTCTAAAATAAACGTAGCAGCGAGCCTTACATTCAATCTACAAGCTAATATACAATTCTATAAAACTTCACCAGGTGATGACGTTGTTCAAGTTTGGCTAAGTAAAAATGGGGTTAATGTAGTTGGATCTAATAAGTTAACAACATTAAGTGGCGCTGGAGCAATTCAAGCAGTTACCTTAACCTATCAGGTTAATGCAAACACTGGGGATTACTATCAGATATATTGGAGTTCAACTGATACAACAATGCGTGCGCTTTTCCAAGCAGCAGGAACTTTACCTAATAAACCAGCAACTAGTTCAATTTCAGTTTCAGTTTTACCAGCATTCTATGTTCAACAAGGTGCTACGGGAACTAATGGTAGTTCAGGATCTAGTGGAATAAATGGTACTTCAGGTACTAGTGGAATTAATGGAAGCTCTGGAACATCAGGATCAAATGGAACATCAGGAACTAGTGGTACTTCAGGAACTAGTGGTACTTCAGGAACCAGCGGAACATCAGGAACTAGTGGAACCAGCGGAGCAATAGGGGCAACTGGAACAAACCAAGGATTTATTTATAAATTCGATACAAATACAAATACAGCAACTGCTCCCACTTCTGGATATTTCAAAACAAATACCGGATGGGCAGGATCACCAACTGCTTTGAATTTTTCCTGGTTCCCTTATACAGTTCCTCCAAATGGAATAAACATAGGGGAGATACTATCTAAATGCTATGAAGGTTCTGTAATTACAATTTTTAAAGGAGCAAGCCCAACCCAAGATAATAAAATAGGGGTTTTTCAAGTTACAGCAACTCCTACATTTGTTTCTAGTTCTGTAGCTATGACAGTTACAGCCCTTACAAGAGCAGGGACTCTAAATTTAGATGATTTCGTAACAGTTATGTTTTCTCCTGCGGGATCTTCAGGAACTAGTGGGACATCAGGCAGCTCTGGAACTTCAGGGGTTAATGGAACCAGTGGAACATCAGGCACCAGCGGTACATCAGGAACCAGTGGAACATCAGGAACCAGTGGAACATCAGGCATCAGCGGTACATCAGGAACTAGTGGTACATCAGGAACTAGTGGAACATCAGGAACCTCAGGAACCAGCGGTACATCAGGAACTAGTGGAACATCAGGAACCTCGGGAATTAATGGGGCTACTGGAACTGGTCTTGGATTAACTACTAAAGTTATTCCTTTTAATACTTCAACCGATCCTTGGACTTATATTACAGCCCCTGGGCCTTATAATTCTAATTCTTATAAAGATTTTACATTTGCTGTACCGTTTAATACTTCAAATTATAGCATAGATGTTCAAACAACTTTTAGTCCAAGTATTGCAGGGACAACTGGGGGATCAATATCTTTAGGAGATTTTTCTGCTGGTATAGGAGCTTATATCACTAATAAAACAAATTCTGGATTTAGATATTATCTAGCAATCCAACTTGATAATTCTAATCCTAATGATTATGCTACTGGATACGTTCAATGTATAGCAGTAGGAGAAACTAGTGTACCTGGTCAAGATGGATCTTCAGGTAGTTCAGGAATATCTGGAACATCAGGTACTTCAGGTACCTCAGGTACTTCTGGAGTAAACGGAGCAACAGGACCCGCATACGGATCTTCGGGAACCTCAGGGGTAGATGGAGCTTCAAACTCGCTATTTAACTACCAAGCAAAAACTAACAGCCAATCAGGAGATCCTGGATCAGGACATATTATTTGGGATAATGCTACTCAGGCATCTGCTACCTCTCTTAACGTTTCTGAATTAGAACAAGGTAATACCAATATTGATCTTTTTCTAAGTAATCTTGCAATTGGAAGTGTTATCACTATCCAGGATAAAACAAGTCATGTAAATTTTCAAACTTGGACAATTACAAGTAAGACTGATAATTCTACATATTGGACGTATGGGGTAACTTTAAATACTTCTACACATTCTTTTTCAAATAATGATCCGATATTACTAATTGTAGTATCAACGCCATCAGGAACTTCAGGAACTAGCGGAAGCAGTGGAGTTAGTGGAACCAGTGGTACATCAGGAACCAGTGGTACATCAGGTACTAGTGGAACATCAGGTACTAGTGGAACATCAGGTAGTTCAGGAAACAGCGGAACCAGTGGAACTTCAGGAACCAGCGGAACCTCAGGTACTAGTGGAACATCAGGTAGTTCAGGAAACAGCGGAACTTCAGGTACCTCAGGAACATCAGGAACATCAGGGGTTAACGGATCTACTGGACCCGCAGGAGCTACTGGAGGCGGAGGATTAACACCTACTGGTTTAACAGGAGACTACACACTAGCAGTTTCGGATTCAGGTAAATTCTTTGTTGCAGATTCAACTTATAGATTAACAGTAACTGTACCAGCAGATTCTGTTGCTAATTTACCACTTGGATCCAGTTTATACATTGCTAGAGATGGATATTCTTCAGTTCAAGTAGCAGCTGGCGGAACAGCAGTAACATTAAACTCTGCTAATAGTTATACAGTACTTGCTTCAGATTTTTCAGTAGCAAATCTAGTTAAAGCAAGCGCTAACACTTGGTATCTTTCAGGAGACTTAGTTGGTGGTGGAGCTACTGGAGCTACTGCACCAGCACCTGGTCCAACAGGTCTTGATCCAGATGCAGCAGCATACATAAATCAAGTAATTACTGTAGGAGGAACATTAACTGCAACAGAGCAAAGTGCTGTTAATCAACTTACATTAGATTTTAAAGCAGCAGGAATTTATAGTAAGTTTGATATTTTCTTACCTATATTAGGTAATACGGCAGCTAGTTCTAAAATAAATTTAGTTGAGCCTTCTAATGCTACTTATGATTGGGATTACGTAGGAACACCAGTATTTAGTTCAACCGGTATTAAAGGAAATGGAACTGATGCTGCAGTTAGGAGTTTATGGAAAGTTGACCAATTAGTTAAATCCCAACCAGGAGATGCCCATTGGTCAAGTTATCAGAAATACTACAGTTCATCATCAGGTAACCTTAATGGTGGTTTTGATCTTGGGGGAACCTATTTTATACACGGAATGGGCAATGGTCAAAATACTGCATTTTCTGCTACAACTAATGGAATTTATTCTGGTTTGATTTACAGCGGAGGACAAAATGCAATGGAGGGATTCATGTATATAGAAGGCCCGAGTATATCATCAGAAATTGGTTATGTACAGAACTCTGTCATACAAACAGATACTAGTACACAACAACAACTTGGTGCGAACTGTGGACAAGCTATATTAGCAATGTATACTTATGGTCAAACAAATGATATCATTCCTTATTATAATCCTAATGAGGCACGTTCATATAGTGTAGGATCATATCTAGATGCAGGAGAAAGAACTGCTTACTATAATGCAATAACAACATACCAAACAACATTAGGCAGAAACGTATAATTATGAAAGTAAAACTATTAACAACAGAACAAAAAGATTCTTTAATGGGAATTTATTTTAAAGAACATCAAGCTTTTTCTCCAATGGAAGATGTCAATGGAAATTGGTGTTTAGGTTTAGAAACAGTAAGACAAACCACTAATCCAGATTTTCAATGGATTAATACACTTCCTGAGATTGAATACGAAATGAAAATGCCAGAAACCATGCAAGAATTGCTATCCAGAATGGGGATAAACAATGTCAACTAACATATAAAAACTACTTAATAACATGGCAGAGTATAAATTTAATACAGTAGGGCAGGACAACCAAACAAACATGGTTGCAAACCCAACAATACCACTAATCTTTAAGGTTAGAGGTTATCCTTGGGAATCTTACGGAACAGGTAACGACTACCCTTCTTTTATTACAGAACTTTATGCTAAGTCTGCTATAAATCGTAGAGCACTACAAGCTAAGATCTTAGGTGTGTTTGGTGAAGGTCTAAGAACTGTAGATCCTTCACTGGAATATGTTTTAGGCAGAGCTAATGACGGAGACGGCGGACAACCAGAATCTTGGAACGATGTCTTTGAAAAGATAGTTACTGATTATGAAATCTACGGAGGATTTGCTTGTAATATTATTTGGAATGCAACAGGCGATAGAATACATAGTTTCTATCACATACCATTTCCAGCTATTAGATCTGGTGAGATTGATCCTAAGACAGATCAGGTTGAATGCTATTACTATTCTAGTAACTGGAACAACTTTAGAAAGTTTAGACCAATAGAGTATCAAGCATTTGATCCTAACTGCGCTATTGAAAAACCTAGTCAAATGATGTATTTCTTTGACTATAATCCTCAATCCCAATATTATCCTATACCTAGCTATTCAGGTTCATTACAGGACATTACAATCGATGTAGAGGTAAGTAATTTCCACTTAAGCAATCTAGCAAATGGACTTAACCCAAGTTTATTTATTAGCTTCAAAAATGGTACTCCATCGATCGAGAATCAAAAACAGATTTACGATTCTCTAACCGCTAATTTTTCTGGAACACAAAACACTGGAAGATTCTTCTGTTCATTTAGTGATGGTCCAGATCAAGCTCCAGACGTTACACCTATCACAAGTGCCAATGATGGATATTATGTAGATCTAGAAACTAGAATAACTACAAGAGTACTTTCAGGACATGGAATTAGTAACCCAATGTTATTAGGTCTTCACTCAGGTGGTAATGGACTAAGCTCTAATACTGATGAGCTAAAAACATCTTATGAGTTATTTAAGAACACAATACTTAAACCAGACATTAAAGCACTTCTAAAACCAATGGACAAGATTATGCACTATCATGGTTACAATACAAAACTTTATGTTGAGCCTCTTAAACTATTTCCGGAGGGTGAGGAAGTAATTGACAAAACTGTAGAGGTAGCAACTGTTTAAAAATATAAAAACCAAACCATGTCACAACAAGTATTATTCGTTTCAGAGGAAAGACTAAAATCATACACTTCACTTAACACAAACTTAAGTCCTGAAGATCTACAGCCGTATGTGTTTGACGCACAGAATATTATGATGCCTCATTATTTAGGTGGTACCTACTACAATACTTTAAGGGATCGTGTAGCTGCAGGAACGCTAACCGCTGCTGATGAAGATCTACTAAACACATTTATTGGACCTTACTTATGTAACTACGCATTCTATATGTGTTTACCTTTTGTATGGGCTCGTTCATACAATAAGGGCGTAATGAAAGCCACATCAGAATCCGGAACTAGTTTAGAACTTGATGAGTTTAAATTCTTACAGTCACAAATTAAATCAATTGCAGAAAGTTATGCAGGTCAAATGGTTAACCATCTAATAACTCATCCACAAGAATTTCCGTTATACAATCAGGCTAGAATAGCCGATGGCGAATTACCTGATCGTAGTTCACCATTTACGGCGAACATCGTGGTTCCAGGAATGGGATATGGTAATGGTAATAGAAGACGTGCAGGATTTTACGGTAATGATTGGGGCGGACTTTATAATGGATTAGATTGTTATAACTTACCTGGAACTTAATATGAAAGAAAAGGATAACTCCACTAAAGATAAATCTATGGACATTAAGTTATCCAAGGTTTATAAATCAACCGAAGTCAATGAGGTAAAACTTAAGACTTATATAGCTACTGTTAAACCTTCTAAATCTTAACCCTTTGATATTTGAATCTATATTCCATTGCATCTATCCAGTAGCTACTGAAGCAGTAGAGTTTAAAAATCATCCTACAATACCCGAACTTGAAGCATCTAGGTGTGGTGTAGTTAGATGTAAAGTTGAAGATGTTCCTGTATATAATTATACTAAAAAAAGTACAGCACATATAGTTTTTGAATGCTGGACCGGGAAAGAACTAAACCCTTATACGAATCTTAGATTTAAGAATCTAAATCCATATGACACATCTTACGAAAATATAGAAATATTAGTTGTCCATTGCCCAATAAGAATAGCAAAGGAAAAGAAGTTTCTGGAAAACACTGTTGAGCAGATGCTTATTAGAGAAGAAATATTTGGTCACAGACGAGATATGACTCAGTACTTTATCCAATTGGGAATAGCCCAAAGGTACATTAATGCTTGGCAAAGGGTTAGCCCACAGTATAAATTGAAACAATTTAAGAGCGAAATGGTATAAACTATGTTCGTAATTTCCATATTTGTATTTTTGATTTAATGCTTTATCGGACAAATTAAGTCTAGAGTAATCTAGACTTTTTTTGTGGAATCGTGAAACCTTTATATCTTCGATGATATATAACAATAAACGATACACAATGGAAAAAAAACTAAGCAAGAAATTTATTCAAATTCCAGAAAGTAACTACACTATTAACGAGTATGCTGAGGTTAGAAACTTAAAAACCAGAATCATACTTAAGCCGTTTCTAATTTCAAATTATCCAGCAGTTAATATTTCGGCAAAAGAAAAGAGGAAAACGGTTTACGTACATCATCTTATGAGTATAGTATTTCTAGATCACATTCCAAAAAGAGGTTTAATCACAGTGAACCACATTGATCAGAACAAACAAAACAATAGACTAGACAATTTAGAAATCATTACCCACCGACGCAATAGTGCCTTAACTTATATTAGTAGGAATAGGGAATTGCCTACTGGTGTAACTAAAACTGCTATTGGGATAAAAAGGTACAAGGCTCAAATATCTTACTTAGGGGTTAACAGATACTTAGGATCTTACCTAACTGTTGAAGAAGCTTCGGAAGTTTATATTGCAGCATCAGATGCTATAATTAAGATTGGGCATTTACCTGAATACTTTTTAACTAGAGAAAGGTATGAAAGATTTAAAAAACCGGAATAATATTTTTTATTACCGTAAACAATAATTATATTTACAAATTAAAATACAAAATACGAACATGAAAAAAGAAAAAGATCCAGCATTCCTAATGTACACCGAGAAGTTTCTTGCGGGTACATTCTTTATGACTGACGAACAAGTAGGTAGGTATATTAAACTGTTATGCTTACAACATCAGAAAGGCCATTTGACTACAGAGCAAATGAGTAAAGTACTACACGATGACGATTTAGAAGTATTCGAAAAGTTTATACGTGATGATGAGGGTAAATGGTATAACGTAAGGTTAGATCAGGTCATAATTGAAAGGGAAGAGTTTGCCGAAAGACAGCGACTTAATGGCCAAAAGGGTGGCAGACCTAAAGCCAACAATAAGCCAAATGATAAGCCAAATAATAAGCCAAAGATAAGCCCGCGCAATAAAGAAGAAGATAAAGATAAAGAAGCTAAGAGTATTATAGAGACTAGTAGCCCCAGTCATTTATTTCCTAATAGTAATACTAACCCAGTACATAATAGTTTAGAAGACCTATATGAATCATTATAACGAACCAGAAGAAATAGAACAACCAGAAAAGGTAGAAGACATAATGTTTAGACTAAACCTAAGAAAAGGGGATAAGTTTACAAACATCTGCCCACCCAAACTTAAGAATGAAGAAATTGTTCATGAAGTTAAAGAGCTGGAGATATCACTAAAAGCAATTAAAGAACGAAGATTAAATAATTATTACAATGAGTTATAAAATTCTAAAGGTCTATGACCACGTACTGCAAGACAGCAGACTAGTAACATTAAGAGAGAAGTATTTAATTTCCTATATCTGGAGTTGGCAAGAACAAGATCGTTGCTGTTTTGCTTCCGATGAGTTTTTAAGCTCGCTATTGTGTTGTGATCACCCAACTCTATATAAACTATTGACAGACCTACGAAGTCGTCGTATACTTAAAATAAACCATAGTAGCGGACAAGCTAGAATGATAGCAGTCATGGTCGGTAACGAAACCCCAGGATGTCCTGAAGATTTTGACATATTTTCCCAAACAGAATTCTGATGCAAGAATATTCACTAGAGGTATCAGTACATAGATCGGCATTGCAAGACGAAATGTTGCTACAGCACACCATTCGGTTTCACACAAAAAGAATGATTCACGACACAGAACTATTTAAGAAGGGTCTAGAGCTACTCCTAAAAATAGATCAGGAACTAGAATCCGGCCGCCCACCAATTGAATTTGATAAAATATAACTATGACAGTATCATCAGCACTAAAAAGAAAAGAGTTCACAGAGAACCAAATACCTGTAGTTGCAGACATCATTAGACATTATAAATCGGTTGGGTATAAAGTGGTAGATGGAAATGAAACCATCATAATCCAAGAACCTGGTACCACGTTCAGGATATTTATTTCTAGAGTATCCCATTGCCTACAGTTCTACTATCTAGGAGAACATCGGGATGCCAAGGAATTTTTCACTCATAATTTAGAATCCGCCGACCAGATAGTGAATGAAGAGTGTAAGTTTAAAGAGATGTTCGGTTAAAAAGGTAGATTTACTACTAGAGATATATAAGCCGAACATAACTTTATATCTTGAACATAACAGACTGGACCAATCAGAATTATAATAAGTTGCTTCAAGCAGCTAAGAATATAAGTTACAACGACGAGTTATCAGAAGAACTACTTCACTATTCACTAGAACAGCTTCTAATCAAGCCAAACATTCTGGAAATAGTGAATTCTGGTGGATGCGAGTTTTATATCATACGCATCATGCTATCCCAGTGGAGATCCACTACCTCACCCTTTTACAAGATCTACCGCAAGAATCTATGTCAGATTGATCTAGATTCATACTTAGAGAGAAATGATGTTGCAGATGAGATTGCGCAATCTACAGAACAGATCGAACTTACAGCAAACGAAATTCAATTGGAGTTACGTAATTTGGGTTGGTACGATCAGACCCTCTTCAAGTTATACTGTGAAGATGGTAAGACAATTTCAAGCCTGGCCAGAGAGACCAGCATACCAAGAACCTCAATCTCCCTCACCATCAATAGAGTTAAAAGACATATAAGATCTAAAATAAAACCAATAACATATGAGTAACACAATCCATTGGGGATTTGCAGAAACCCCAGCAACATTCACAACACCAGCAGACAAGTTCGAGGTAACTGTATCCAAGTTAAGAACCTCCCTGAACATTCACCCAGATCACGAAATCTCAATTTACAACCATGCAGCTAATCAATCAGTTAATAATGACGGTGCTAATAGCAATAGCATCAGCAACACTACTAACACTCCCGCCGTACCAGTACGTGCTAAAAAAGATGCGTCTGTGGCGTCCGCCGTTCAACTGCGCGATCTGCCTACCATTCTGGACAATGGGGATTCTGAGTCTGACGTACTTTAATTACCAGGTCCCAGAAACGATAATATTTGCTTTAGTCGCCGGCGCACTAGGAGATGAAGTAAATAAGATACAGTCAAGATTGTTCTAATGAATAGAGATGAGAAGTTCAATAGCATACCAAATGATAAGCAACCGCTATGGAAGCTTGTACTAGAGTATGTAGTAGAGAAGGATGGGATAACCAAAACTATCTGGACCACTATGGCAAATAAACAGTCTCTAATAGATCAAGGATATAAAATAATAAAACAATGACAGCAGAGCACGAACTAGAACTAATTGAATTAGGACGCAAAATGTTCAATGGCGTCAAAGCCCACTGGACCGGAGAAGACCTAGTCCATATCTACAACATCTACAATAAGATTCATGGCACAGACGAAAAAGATACTGGTTGTGGAAGCTGTAGAAGAAACCATATAAACTCGGTCCGTAACATGTATATGGCCCTTGTAAAAACAAACCCTGTACAATAATATGTTTCAAAAAGGACAATCAGGCAATCCTAGCGGTAGACCAAAGGGTGCCAGCGACATGGACACCAGGAAGATTAGAGTAGCCTTTCACAATCTACTTGAGAACAACCTGGATAACATTTCACTTTGGTTAGCCCAAGTGGCTGCGAAGGATCCACAGAAGGCTGTTGATCTAACACTAAAGCTTTCTGAGTTTATAATTCCTAAGTTAGCTAGGCAAGAGATAGTAGGCAACGATGGCCAAGACCTTAAAGTAAGTTTTAATTTTTCAACAGCAGAAGACGATAAGCAAAATGAGCAAGACCAAGAAAACCCACAGGGCGAGAGTAGCGAAACGGAATCAAAAGATTCAGAATGAGCAACGACAATTTCAAAACACCCTTAACCGAATGCACGAGGCTAACGAGGCTAACCAAAAGGTTAAAGAGGCTACTGTCCGTAGTAGGCCGCATGGTGTGCCTCACTTCCTTCCGTTAACTGGATCGGATAGTTTTGATTTATATAACGACCGAGATGTCACGGTAGGTTAACTAGGGCTAATGGAGGTTAAGAGTAACTTTATACCGTACCCTAAGCAACTCGAGGTGATCAATGGGGTCTTAGATTCTGAGGCAACCCACCACACACTTGTATCTAGTAGACAATCTGGTAAGACCCTTATTAGTCTTAACCTTCTACTGTACTATGCAATCAACGTTCCTGATAGCTATAACGTTCTGGTCAGCCCAGTGTTTAGTCAGTCAAAGAAATCCTTTATGGACCTGGCTAAGTCAGCAGGTCCTAACAACCCGCTAATAGCTTCTAGTAATGCGTCTGAGCTTATCATGACGTTCAAGAGTGGTTCGGTTATCCGTATGCTGAGTGCGGAGTCTGGACAGAACCTACGTGGATTCACTGTGTCAGGGTTGCTGGTCATAGATGAAGCTGCGTTCATCCCTGAGGATGTATGGACAACCATACTAAGACCGACCACTCTTATTAGATGCCGTAAGGTGCTATTCATTAGTACTCCTAATGGCACCAACTGGTTTAAGAAGATCTTTGATTGGGGACTAGACCCAGACTATAAAGACTGGGCTTCATATCGGATAACCAGCTATGACAACCCTTACTTAGATCTAGAGACCTTAGAGTTAGCCCGCAAGACTCTACCAGAGAAGAGTTACCTACAGGAATATCTAGGGGTGTTCTTAGAAGGTGGTGGTAATGTGTTTGCTGGGTTCGGCCAATGCGCTACCTTAGAATCCCTACAGACCAAACCAGAAGCAGGCAAGAAGTACTATGCTGGCTTAGACCTAGCGGTCGCTAATGACTACACAGTCCTTACCATCTTTAATGAGGATGGGGATCTCGTAGACTTCTACCGTAAGAACAAGACATCCTGGGAGGAGATCATTGGCGAGGTAACCGATAGGATAAACCACTGGAGATGCTACACGGTTGTCGAGAAGAACTCTATCGGATCTGTGGTGGCCGAGCAGTTAGCCAAAGCCTGTCCTAATCTAATAGAAGCGTTTACGACAACCAATGCTAGTAAGAAGGATATCATAGAGAGTCTGAAGTTATCGTTCGGTGACAAGCTTATACGGATCCCTAAGAAGGACGTGCTATCTGTGATGCACATGGAGCTAGGTATCTTTGCCTACAAGATGTTGCCCTCGGGACTTATTAGTTACTCCGCACCTTCAGGAGCAAGCGATGATATTGTGCTCTCGTTAGCCTTTGCTAACCGGGCGTTAACCCAGGGTAAGTCAAAAGGCTCCTACACAGTTTACTCTGGGGCTACAAGTAGGGTAGGTGGGGTTAGTGGACCAGAGAACATTTATAACTAAACTTTCTGCAACTATTGCCCATTACATATTTAACAACATAAACAAAATCTAATAAGATGCCATTAGCAAACAGCGGACCCATTAAAACCTACAAAGAGTTCATCGAGTACTTTGAATCACTATGTGCATCCCACACAGGGATCGAACAGTTTGCTGTAGGCGAACTTTCAGATATAGACGTTCAGACCAACACAAAGACTCCGGTTAAGTATCCCTTAGTATTCTTAGTGCCTCAGCAATCGCTGATGGATAGGAACGGAAGAATGGTATTAGGGTTTAGCCTAATCGTAGCAGACATTGCTAAGAACCAAGAGGATCTAAAGGTTAACACCCACAACAACACGCTAATGATTATGCAGGATCTGTTTAGTCGTATCGTGTTAACGGACTACGAGACAGTAGACATTAACCTAGAGACACCGGTTAACATAGTACCTTTTGTGGAGAGATTCAATAACAACTTAGCTGGTTGGACAGCAGAGATCAACGTGGAACTTAAGTCACCTTTCAATCTATGTGAGGCAGCATTCGAATAAGCATGGCAAACGATATAGATCTAACTTCAGCAATCAATATGGCAGCCAGACTAATCTCTGCCAACCTAAGGAGACAAGCTCCCGTAGCAACTGGTGCGCTTCAAAGATCTATTAAGGTTAGCGGTAGTTATACCGGAGACAGCATACAGTTCAGATACAACTACCTGTACTACGGTAAGTTCGTAGACAAAGGTACCGGACCTTATAGGGTTAGAGGTAAAGGTAGGACAGCACAATGGAATCCTAACCCGGGTAAAGGGCTAGGAGGAATAAGACCTAGATTCTGGACAAGCCTAGAGGATTCGGTTAAGAAGCAAGTTAAGAAACAAGTAGCCAAAGCTATTGGCCAATACATTAGAACACAATTTAGAAACAAATAAAATATGAGCAGACCAAATTTTAAAGTGGGTGAAGACACCTACGAATTCAAAGAGATCTCTTTAAGGATCTATTATGCTATTCAGGATCTTTTATCAAAGAATGAAAAGAACACTGAATACAAGATAGTAGAAACTCTTACTGACTGTCCAACAGAGACCTTAATGAGAATTAAGTACAAAGATTGGTTATTGGTTTGGGAAGAAACCCAGATACAGATAAGTTTCTTAGTGGGTAACGCAGATGACGTTAACCCTATCATCACCTTTAACGGGGTTAACTACGGGTTAATTAGCGTTGATGATATGACATTAGGGGAGTTTGCAGATCTAGATCTAATACTTACTACTGGTAATCCAGATAGAAAACTAGAAGAAATAGCAGCTGTGGTTTACAGACCAATCTTAGAACAAAAAGGTAATGTCCTAAAATTAGAACCCTATAACACTGAAGGATTTAATTATAGGAAAGAGTTATTTTTAGATCTTTCTTTATCAGCAATTAAATCTGCTAACAGTTTTTTTTTGCAATACGCAAACTCCTCTTTAAAGAATACCCTGTCGTCTTTAGTAGGGACAGAGGAGATGAAGATGCTTCCGGAAAAAGACCAGGAGACACTCCTGTTACTACACCAGCAAGGGCCTGGTGGAATCTCATCAACACTTTGGCTGGAGAAAATCCTTTACGATTTACAGAAGCTACGGAGTTACCGTTACGCAGCGCTTTTAACTGGCTTACGTGGAAAAAGCAAAAAGCCGACCAAGAAATTTTGGCCATTCAAAAAGAAAAATCAATCAGAAGATGATAACTAATATTACATTTAAACCACACGTATACTCACCAGGATATAATCCCGTTGTCTGGAGTTTTTTATCAGATAAGAATAATAACATAGACTTCTCTTATGTAGTTGACATCTATGTTAACGCTGCTACAGGATCTACTACGCCAACGTACACGCTTAAGCAGCGACCTAATCAGGCAGGGTATGGTATGGTCGATGTGAGTTCGATAATACAACCATTCATAGAGTTAACAAACTATTCGGTTGAACAAGGTTGGAATAAGAACTTTAGAGATTCCAACGAGATAGCACCTGCGGTATTTATAAAGGTGGGTGAAGAGTATATCGGAGGAACCGGATCCTCTCTCACAACCTTTAATGGTCTGGGAAGTACTGGAGCACCAGCTTATTTTATGGGAAGTCTAGAACAGACTGGTTTTCCAGTATCTGTTTTGCCTGGTGCACTACCTTGGGAA
>Ga0209400_1000867_pt1 | contig 25983 bp, 21 predicted proteins | sample M_130807_EF_Meta_FD_187313 | JGI IMG/M metagenome (GOLD analysis project Ga0209400, IMG submission 187313) | Freshwater microbial communities from Lake Montjoie, Canada to study carbon cycling - M_130807_EF_MetaG (SPAdes) (version 2) | ecosystem: Environmental > Aquatic > Freshwater > Lake... | reverse complement strand
CTATCTAACGGTGTTATCGAAGACGTAGTAAACGTCTCAGTGGAGAACTAATCTTCATGAAGATAGGTGTTGTTACATTCCCAGGAACCCTAGATGACAGAGATGCTCAAAGAGCAGTTCGTCTAGCCGGAGCAGAAGTTGTCAGTCTTTGGCATGCAGATACTAACCTGCACAATGTTGATGCAGTAGTGCTACCTGGCGGCTTTAGCTTTGGTGACTACCTACGCTGCGGTGCTATTGCAGCACAGGCACCAGTCATGGAAAGCATCATTGACGCAGCTAATGGCGGACTACCGGTTCTAGGTATCTGTAATGGCTTCCAAGTTCTTGTTGAATCACATCTACTTCCTGGTGGGCTCATCAGAAACGAACACCAACACTTCATCTGTCGTGATCAGAAACTCATTGTTGAGAATGTTGACACTGCTTGGACCAATGGTTTCAAACTAGGTCAAGAAATTACCATTCCACTAAAGAACGGTGAAGGTGGATACATCGCCGACACCGAGACTCTCAACCGTCTTGAAGGTGAAGGCCTTATCGCTTTCCGATACAGCGAAGTAAATCCAAACGGATCAGTGAACAACATTGCCGGTTTGAAAAATAAGAAGGGCAATGTTGTTGGCCTTATGCCTCACCCAGAACATGCAGTTGAACCTGGCTTTGGTCCAGACACAGCTGTTGCAATGCGCTCAGGTGTTGATGGTTTAACTTTCTTTACTTCCGTAATCAACCAGTTGGTGAATGCATAATGACTACTTCTGTTGACACAACCAAAGATGCAAAGCAGTCTCCTGATAAAGCACAGCCTTGGAAAGAACTAGGCCTGAAGCTTGAAGAGTATGAAAACATCAAAGAGATTCTAGATAGAAGACCAACCAGTGCTGAACTAGCCATGTATTCAGTGATGTGGTCAGAGCACTGCTCATATAAGAGCAGCAAGATTTACCTTCGCCAGTTTGGTGAGAAGGTAACACCAGAGATGACCAAGAACCTAATGGTGGGTATGGGTGAGAACGCAGGTGTTGTCGACATCGGTGAAGGCTGGGCTGTGACATTCAAAGTTGAATCACACAACCACCCAAGCTACATCGAACCTTTCCAAGGTGCCGCTACCGGTGTTGGTGGAATCGTTAGAGACATCTTGACCATGGGTGCAAGACCTATCGCAGTTATGGATCAACTACGCTTTGGTGCAGTGGCTCACCCAGACACTGCAAGAGTTGTCCACGGAGTTGTCTCAGGTATTAGCTTCTACGGTAACTGCCTAGGACTACCTAACATCGGAGGAGAGACAGTCTTCGACAAGGTTTACCAGGGTAACCCTTTGGTGAATGCCCTGTCTGTTGGTGCCCTAAGACACGAAGATCTAAAGCTTGCAAAGGCTACTAACCCAGGCGATCTTGTAATTCTCTTTGGTGCTAGAACTGGTGCCGATGGTATCGGTGGGGTCTCAGTACTTGCTTCTGAAACCTTTGACGCAGATGGTCCATCTAGAAGACCTGCTGTTCAGGTTGGTGACCCTTTTGCTGAGAAGGTCCTTATTGAGTGCTGTCTAGAGCTATACGCAGCACAGGTAGTTGCTGGTATCCAAGACCTAGGTGGTGCAGGTCTTTCTTGTGCTACTTCAGAACTTGCTTCTAACGGTCAAGCCGGTATGAGAGTTCAGCTAAAGAATGTCTTACTTAGAGATGCGTCTCTAACCCCTGAAGAGATTCTGATGTCTGAATCTCAAGAGCGCATGATGGCTATTGTGCCAAAGGAGTCACTAAAGGCTTTCACTGCAATTGTTGAAAAGCATGAAGTTGAATACAGCGTGCTTGGTGAAGTTATCAAAGAGCCAAGACTTTATATCAACTGGGGCGACGAAGAAATCGTTAACGTTCCTCCTCGCTCAGTTGCTCACGATGGTCCTGTCTATGAAAGGCCAGTGCTATACCCAACCTGGTTAGATCAACTAAACAGAGATTCAGTAATCAGTAACAACCTACGCAGAGCAACTGAAGCATCAGAACTTGCAGAGCAGTTAGTGCAAATTGTTTCTTCTCCTAACCAAGCATCTAAGAGTTGGATTACTGATCAGTATGATCACTACGTTGGTGGCAACACAGCGCTTGCTATGCCAGATGATTCTGGAATGGTCAGAGTCTCTGAAGAAACAGGACTCGGTGTTGCCATTGCAACAGACGCTAACGGTCGATACTGCCAACTAGATCCATACCAAGGAGCAAAGCTTGCGCTTGCTGAGGCATACAGAAATGTAGCTTCATCAGGTGCAGTGCCAGCAGCTGTTACCAACTGCCTAAACTTTGGTTCACCTGAGAACCCAGAAGTAATGTGGCAATTCAAGCAAGCAACTGCAGGTCTTGCAGATGGTTGTCTAGAACTAGGTATTCCTGTTACTGGCGGTAACGTATCGTTCTATAACCAGACCGGTGATGTTGCTATTCACCCAACACCTGTTGTTGGTGTTTTAGGTGTTATCGATGATGTTGCCAGAAGAGTTCCTTCAGGTTGGCAAGACCAAGGCAATAACATCTACCTACTTGGAATCACTAGAGACGAACTAGATGGTTCAGTCTGGTCAGAAGTTATTCACGATCACCTAGGTGGTAAACCTCCGCTAGTTGATCTAAAGGGTGAGAAAGCACTAGCCGAATTACTGCACGGAGCATCACTTCAAGGACTAGTCGCATCAGCACACGACCTCTCAGAAGGTGGCCTTGCTCAAGCGGTAGTTGAGAGTTCACTTAGATTCGGTATGGGAGCTAGATTCTGGCTAAACGAGATTCTAGAACGCGACAACGTAGACCTAACCGCAGCTCTATTCTCTCAATCAACCGGAAGAGTAATCGTTTCAGTTGGTAGAGAAGACGACGTCAAGTTTGTCGGACTCTGTGAAGCAAGAGGAATCCCAGTACTAAGAATCGGCGTTACCGATGCATCGAACAAACTAGAAATACAGGATGTTGCAACCTGGAACCTAAGCGATCTAAAGCAGGCTCACAGTTCAACTATTCCTGAGCTATTTGGCTAAACAGCAATAGCTGTTTGATTTCGAATATCTGCTTTGACGTTAGATGAACTTATCGCGTCGACAAGTAGTGCATACGCGCTAGAGATCGCTGATGGAAGATCTGCGGCAGTTACCTGAACTCTGATGTCAAGCAATCCTGTTGTGGCCTCACCGCCAGCGTGAACGTCACCACATTGTTCAGATTTATCGCCAAAACTATAGATAGCATCAACTAGCTTGTCGCTGTCTTCGTCAAAATTTTGAGGACTAAGAACTAGTTCGAAAGCTACATCAAATTCATTCATTTCAATTCCCCGGCTCTCTATAACAAGTGTGGTTGCGCAAATACTGTTTGACCTTATTTAGATAATAAGGGTCGCTTGGCGTAATGTGAATCCACTTTCGATGCTTTATCGGGCAAGGACAAAAAGCTCGATAATACTTTGGCGGACTAAGAATCTCCCATCCTTGAAGGTGAAGATCTCCTAGGAGTTCCTGGATGTGTTTATCAGGATGTTTAACCCACTTTTGATTACCACTCGGCACCTGAACAGTATGACAAAGGCAGTATTTTCTAGTTGAAATTATCCACAAGAACTAAATATCGTCTTTTAACTTTAGTTGTTCAGGTGCAATGCTCTCAAGCCAAATCCCCCTGCTCTCGATGCTTTCCTTCTTCCAAGGGTCAACTGTGGCTCTGACTCTTGGGCGATCATCGTAGAACTTCACTATTTCCCAGTTGCCATTGTGATACTGGATCTTGGCTAGTACCCAACCTTCTCTAAGCCCTCCAACCGCATCTGCCCTCTTCTCGAAGTTGAATAGCGGATAGAGAACTCTTCCAGGATCATCGACAGATACCCAACCCCAAGCCTGAAGACCTTCTTTCCATAAGCTCTGGTGCATATTTCCCCTCTCCACTTATCAAAGTAGTAGGGACGTATGACATCCATAGAGATACAGGAATTGCAAGAATACTTATCCGAGCCAGATCACTGGGATTCGAATCAATGGGACAGCACTTCTTGGAGCGTTAATGGTGAAGATATCTTTAGTCATCGTGTATCTGACCAAACTGTCGACACTAATCCCTGCGTTCGAGAATTTAAAGTAACCGAAGTCTTGATGGTTATGCAACCAATAGCGTGAGTCCGTTAGTTTCTCCTCTGACCAGAATTCCTCGAAGTCTTTAGCTGATGGATTCACATACTGAAGCGGCCAGTCGGAATCTATCTCGCTATCTCTGCGAACTTCTTCAGACAGTAGTAGCTGTCCTTCGTCCAAGAGCGTCGGTAACAAAGTATGAAATTCAGGACTGGTCGAGGAAATGAATGCGCCTTCGAGTGTTAGTTTTATGTCCAACGAGCCAAAGTTGAGTTGCTCTAGGTTTTCATGGAACAGACGCATTGTGAAACTCTTGGGTTCAACCTCAAGCCGAGCTGCAGTCCAAATGAATCTGTCTTCAGGAAGATTTTCCAATCCACACAAGTGTTCGTTGTCGCCGTTAAAGAACCCATCAAGCATCGATGATGATCCGCACCATTCACATTCAAAGATAGGTGACTCAGATTGCGAGTGCTCTCTAAATGAAGTCTTGTGCAGAGTCTCCGGTTCGCCGGTTTGGTGGTTACGATGTCCGAAGTCGTCGAGGGAAATCCCCCAGGGGTTTGGATTGGGTTGAAGATTTAAGTTCCAGAACACTAGCCCGCAGGAACAAGTCCTTGTTCCGTCCTCACGATTAAGAGGAGTATGGGCTTCTGAAAGTTCCCCTAAGGACCGACTGGCAGAGTTTGCTTGGCCACTGAGTGAATCTGGCCAGTAGTATTTAATGATTTCGAAGTTCGTTGTTGGGTGGATAAAAGATCGTATTTCCATATATTGAGTTTTTCCTTTTCCGTTTGTTGAATTAGGTGGAATGTTTCGGCTTTGAAGTAGTTACTTGAATTCTTAGTTCCTGTATCTCTATGGAGTTATCTCATACATCTGCAGGCATGAGCTGCCGCATCGCCATCACTTTCCAGCTGAACTGCACTGGGGTAGATGAGCATCCAGTAAAGATGCCAGCCGGCGGCTGATCTAAAGATCAGACTCCCCGGGGCAATGCTTAGGGTGTGCTAAACGGTTATGTTTGGATTTACTGAAGTTCTGGTTTTTCAGTTGTTAGATCTATCGGTATCTGCGACTCATTTTGCGCTTTGATTTACTGCGATAGAGAGATAACAATACAAGAAACTTGAAAGTGCGCAAGTGTATTTATCTCACTTTTTCAAACAACTTTTTAGGCGAACTTATTCCCAATCGTTAAGTCTTTTGTTACCTCATGGCAACAATATTCCTGTGGCGTATTAGATACTTTACCTAGAAGGGTGGATGCCATGGCCGCAAGGAAAGTCCAAGATATCACCGACTTGATGGCTCTGGTAGAGCTCGTCAGAAATAACCAGAGGGCTAAAGCCATCTGTGTCGTTACAACTCCAATGTCATCTCCACAGCCGACTTTCAGTGTTGAAGACATTGAGAAAGAAGTTGGCGACCTCGCTCAGATTTTTCTAGTCCAGACAGGTGATCTGACGAGGAGATTTGTTGATGAGTTATCCCCTAAGGCTGCTGTATTCAATGGCGCTGCGAAAATTTTCACACCAGACTGGGAGACAGTGGAGGAATGGCCACGGCTCTTTTACTGCCACGAGAGCTACAAAGTCAGAGACACCGACATTCTGATTGATCAAATCTGGAAGCTAGCGAGCGATAAGGATCTAGAGAGATACGCTAACCTCAAGGCAGTGCCAGCTGAGGCCAAGGTCTCAAGAATCATGGGAGCTCGAGCCTTCGTTCTAACCAGCAATGGAGAGTTGGCCACCGTTAGACAGGAAATCACCTGCCCTGGCATACCCCTTGAGTGGTGGCTTCCAACTAATACCCGTATAAACGGTAAATACAACGAGGCGGAGAGACTTTTCCTTCCTCAACTAGAAAGTCAAAGCTTAGATTCACTTGTAGAAATCTACGGTTACGGTAATCTAGCTCTTGTCCTCGTGAAGGAAGCGGAGCGCAAAAAGGGTATCGTTACCATCTATCCAGGTATAGATGTCCAGTTCACGCTTGAAGAAATATCTGGAAACGAGCGCGACCTTGTAACAGATTTTCTAGAGCCGGGCCAAGTTGTAGCGATGAGGCTCTATCGCGATCCTCAAGGCAGAACTCGTCTAAAGATGAATGACATCGATGACGATGAGATTCCTGTTGAAGCTGTCCCAGTAATTGCTGGTGGTTCTGCTTGGTTAGTGCCTGAACGAGACATCCCTATCGAAGAAACATCTGCTCCTGTTGCGATACAAATCCCAGAGGTTGAATTAGCAGCACCGACTGAGGAAACGCAAATAGTCACTTCCTCTATCCCAATCCCTCAACCAGGAACATACAAGAGTCAAACCTCATCATCAGAAGCTGTTGTGAGTGGCCGCAAACATCATGAATGGATTGCCTATACAACTGGTCTAACAAAGCGGATTGAGTCCTTCATCTCGGAGCTAAAGGCTTTGAGAGCAGAGAACACTGCTGGATTCAATGAGCGAAATGCGCTGAAGCGAAGGATTGAGGAAATTAGTCGCAATAGCACCTCGGCAAGAAGAAAGATTGCTTCTAAAGATCCAAATAAATCAAATACCAGAACTAGAAGAGACCGCTGGTCCAGTAACGAAGACTGGTTCAATGAGGAACTCAGAAGGGTCTGGATCTCTAGATATAAACCTGAGGAACGAAATTCAAGTTACCCTCTAGATTTATCCAAGTTCTCTTATGGGCCAATGTTTTTCGAAAGTGTATTCGATCCTCACCTCACAGAAGACGAACTCAGAAAAGCGGTAAGAGCAATAGTTGATATTGTCACAGGCCGTGAAGCAGATGCCCGACAAAACAGGGTTCATGCCCTAAGAGAATCAGACTCCCCTTCAGCATCTCAACGAACAAGACCAGACGGCTCTAAAGCTTGGCGCGCCAACATAGAAGACAACACCCCGCAAGCAAGAAGACTTCACTACTGGAAAGACACAACAGGGCTAATAGAACTTGCCAAGGTTGCTAAGCATGATGATTTCTCAGCTTGACTTCTGTAAGTTCTGAACCAAACAACCGCTTTCTAAATCCCCTCGCCCGCCTTGTAAGCAAAATCAAAATATCTCTCGATGTTGCCCAGGTTTAGTTCCCCTCTGTCGAACTCATAAACTGCCTCGTGTTCCTCGTCATAATCATCTGGAACTTCTTCGGCAACGTTCTCTAGATTTTTGTCCCAGTTGAGCACGTAGCAATCGAAACCCCCTGTTAATTCGTCCACGTGAGCCTGATTGTTGGGAAGCTCCCAGTCCGAATTGACTCTGTGAGTTATGCCAATTTGAGTCTGGACAAACATCGACTTGACTTCGCCGCTCGCTGGGTCGACATAGGCATAAATAGCCATTGAAAAATCTGATGCATAGGACATTGATATCTACCCCTCGGGTTTGAAAATTTCTTTGTGTGCGCTTACTAATCTGCTATTGAAGGCACAAGCTTTATGTTCTCATATGGGAGCCTATAAAGTATCCTGTTACCATATGGAGAATATTCAAGAACAAGCAACTGACATTGATCAGTTCATCGTCGACAACAGGGCTAACGCGATTACGGCTGGTGAATTCCTTACCGAATGGTGCAGACTTGCTAGCAGCTTGGACATAGCAACTGGCTACTTTGACACAAAGGCCTTCGACAGTCTCTCTCCTGCCTGGGAGTCTCTCCAAAAAATCAGGCTCCTTATGGGGTCTGAGGTTACCTCTGGAGTGAAATCCATTATTCTGGCTGCGGTAAAACAACGAGTCCTGAGTCAGCTCGAACATGCGTTAGACGATTCTCATCAAGAGGACCCTTTGATGAGGCGGGCTACAAAAGTCCAGGAAGCGATTGTCTCAGGGAAAATTGAGGCTAAAGTCTTCGCCAAGTCGAAGTTCCACGCCAAGGCGTACCTTACAACTGGTAACGAGGCGTTCCCAATAAGCAGAGCTCTTGTGGGTTCTTCAAACTTTACTAAAGCAGGGCTGAACCGAAACATAGAATTGAACGTTCAAATCCATGACCCAGCGCGAATCAGTGAACTCCAGAATTGGTATAAGTCACACTGGGACGAAGCTGAAGACATCAAAGAAGAACTTCTGCAAGTTCTCCAGCACCACACGAGAGAAGTCTCTCCTTTTGAAATCTATGGCCGAGCACTAAACGAATTCTTCGTCAACGAAACCCAGACTGCAAACGAGTGGGAGGATCAAAGCTCCTCCATATTCAAACTTCTTGATGATTACCAAAAAGAAGGGTACTGGCAGGTAGTCAACATCGCTAAGCGCTTTAATGGAGCTCTTCTCTGCGATGGCGTCGGACTAGGTAAAACCTTCATCGGCTTGATGCTGATTGAGAGACTTGTGGATCACGAAAAGAAGAATGTGATTCTTCTGGCACCTAAGTCTGTTAAAGAGGGTGTCTGGATGGATGAGCTTGCTAAGCGCCTCCCTGCCCTTGCTGGAATGGACGGTTTCCAAGACTTCTCAAACTTAACTGTTCTATCGCATACCGATCTGAGAAGATCTAACGCTGGTCGTATCCGCCGCCTGATAGAACGAGCAGATGCGATCGTCATTGATGAAGCACACCACTTTAGAAATCCCGGAAAACTTCCTGTCGAAGGCGCAGAGGTTGAGGACATGAGCCGTTGGTGGCAGCTCTTCGCATTAGCAAACAAAACTAAAGTAAAACCCGTTTACATGCTGACCGCTACCCCGATAAACAACTCTCTGTCTGATTTCAAAAACCTGTTGAGCCTTTTCACTCAAAGAAATGATTCATACTTCAAGGAAACGCTCGGGGTTAATTCTGTCTCTGCCGAAATCAACAAGATTGAGCGCGCAATCAACGCACGTATTGAGCGGATTGAGGCAGGCGAAAAAATCGATGCGCCTACGGACGAAATTTATAACAGTCCCCTGTTTGAAAACCTTGTTGTTCAGAGATCAAGAAACTACGCCAAGAAAAGCCAAAAACGTCAATATGGCAAGGCTCAAAAACTTGTCTTCCCTGAAAGGGAGAGGCCGAGAGTAGCAAAATATTCACTAGCCGACACATACGGTGACCTGTTTGAAATTTTCGAAAAAGCCATGGATCACAAGCGACGTGGTCCAAACGGGGAGATACTAGCAGAGCCGCTGTTTAGGCTCCCTATCTATTCTCAAGTGGATTACGCACTTCCAGGTGTTGACCTCAGCGATCTAGAAAAAGGACGACGTAAGCAGATCGTTGAGCTAATCCGTATCTCATTCATGAAGAGATTTGAATCCTCGGTTTACTCGTTCGAGCGATCATCTGCAAAGTTATTACTTAAAGTCTTAACATTCATAAAAGCCAACGTAGAGTTAGCGGACCAAAAGGCCTGGCTCGAATCCTGGGCCGCCGCCAACGATGACCTCTACAAATACATAAACGATCAACTGCTTGTAATAGCTGACGAGTCAGACGAAGAAGAATTTGAGGAAGATGACGCGGACATTCTGGAGTCTCTCGATACTGACGACATCGAGGCCTTGGATAGAACCAAGTTTGACGTCGACAAAATCATCGAAGACTCCAAGTCCGATGTTGAGTTACTTACTACGTTCATCAGAAACCTTATGAGGTTTGGACCAAAGGATGATGACAAGCTTGAGGCACTGATTACTAGTTTGACTTCTGACCCAGAGTTGGTTGGCAAAAAAGTTATGATCTTCACCGAATTCTCAGATACGGCTAGGTACATTCACAAGCATTTAAAGGATGCTGGCATCCAAAGGCTTGAGTTTTTGGACTCCAAGTCAAAATCAGATAGAGCCGGAATCCTTAGACGCTTCAGCCCGTACTACAACCGCTCAAGCCTCCAGCAGCTTGATGATGATGGTGTTACTGAAATCGATGTATTAGTGGCAACAGACGTACTATCTGAAGGTCTTAACCTTCAAGATGCCACTCGCCTTATCAACTATGACATTCACTGGAACCCGGTTCGTCTGATGCAAAGAATCGGTCGTGTTGATCGAAGGCTAAACTCGGAAATTGAAAAAGAGCTTAAAGCCGCCTACCCAGAGAGGGCAAATGAAAGAGGCCGTATAGTCTTTTGGAATTTCCTTCCCCCAAAGGAGCTCAAGCAGCTACTTAGCCTCTGGCACAAAGTCAGAACCAAGACCGCTTACATCTCGTTCGCACTTGGTCTAGAAGCCCCAATTCTTCACCCTGACGACCACTACAACTCACTACGAGAGTTTGGTATCCCTACGGACTTTGACCGTTTGTATGATGGTCGCTTCTCCGATAACGAGAAGCTCAAATTGGAATGGCAGACACTTCGCCAGGATCACCCTGAGGCCTTTGAGGTAATAGACAACCTGCCGAACGGGTCATTCAGTGGAAAGATTCAAGACCCTGACTTAGAAAAGGGAATATTCTTCTGTATCAGAGTGCCAGGTCTAAATGTAGAGACCAACACCTTTACATATGAGACCGGTACAACCGAATGGCTGTTGTGGGATCTCGCAGAGAAGAAGGTAATAGAAAGACAAGGGGCTAATCTCGCTCCAGCAATTAGAGCCACTATTACTGATGCCCGAGTAATTTCCAACCCAGACGCCTCGTGGTCAGATGAAACCGAAAGCGTTTGGTATCAAGCGTGGAAATCAGTCAAGAGTCACCTGCACAACACAACCCTAAAGAATCTAATGATGCCGTTAGATGCACCGGATCCCAAATTAATCTGCTGGATGGAGTTGAACTAACTTATGAGCGTTTCAAAGACTGCTCTCGCCAGAATATCAACGCTAGATGAGCTTATGGATTTTCTATCCAATGAACTCAAGTGGCCTATAGACATTGAAGATAGAGACCGAGCTACTTACAATTTCTCTCCGGAGGAATTGAATGTATCCAAAGAAGTAGCTGAAAAGCTGAATTCAATCCGCCAACTAAAGCCGTCGAGTCAAGGACAACCCTGGGGAATATTTCTAATAGACCTAGTAGGTGAAAAATTGTCAAAGAAGGCAATAAATAATCTCCTTGACCGTTTGACTGCAGGATCAAGAAAGCGGGGAGCTACTGGTGCCTGGAAGAAATCCAATTTGTTGTTTATTGTCTCGACTGGGACAAGGGCAAGTTTTCAAATACACTTCCTCACTTTTAAAGATTCATCTGTTTTTGCCAACGGATTAGTCGGGATAGATTGGCGGCCAGCTCACCTCACTCCTCAATATGCATCAACACTCAGCGAGAAATTGCTTCCAAGTTTAAAATGGCCGTCAAAAGGTGAAAGTGATGAGGATTGGCAGCATCGTTGGGCAAGCGTATTTCGATCTCCTCCTGGGTCTGCCATGCGCGATGCGGCCACCCTTACTCGAAGAATGGCAGAGGTTGCATCACACCTCCGGGAGTCGATCAAAAAAGGGCTCGAAACTGAGGGGCCAGAAGGACCGCTGCATAAGCTTCTTGCGGCTGTGAAACTTGAAATTGTTTCTGATGCGACCCCAGAATCTTTCGCAGATATGTGCGCCCAAACAATCACATATGGTTTGCTTGCAGCTCGCATTCATGACCCAAAGCTTTTCGCATCATCACCCGCACTTAGCTCGCTGCCTTTGGAAGACGAGTTTCTAGAGGAACTGTTTGAAGATGTTATGCAAGCAATATCAATGTTGCCTTTAGATCAACTCTCGGTTCATGCTCTATACGCTGACTTAGTGGCCAGCGATGTGGAGGCTGTTCTTGACCAGTTTGGGAACACAGCCTACGGAGGTGATCCAGTAATTGATTTCTACGAGAAATTCCTCGCACTATACGACAAAGACGAGCGCAAAAAAGCAGGGGCATTCTATACTCCTAAACCTGTCGTTGAAGCGATGGTTAGCATGACCGAGGAGCTACTAATGGAGAAATTTGGACTCAATGATGGTTTCGCAGATCAAGCAACGTGGGATGAGGTATGCGCAAACCTCAATATACAAGTCCCCGCAGGTATCAAGGGTGACCGCCAATTCATCTCAGTTCTCGATCCAGCCACTGGAACAGGGACATACCCGGTTTCCATTATTCAAAATGCTTTAAAACGTCTTGAAAGTTCGGGGATGAGCGCTACCATCGCCTCGGAGAGAATCAATCTGAGCTTAATCCCGAATTTAAAGGCATTCGAACTCATGCTCACCCCTTACACGATTGCCAATTTGAAATTAAGTCTTTTAGGAGCATCGAGTCTAGATGGAAAAAATAAGAACGTATTCCTCACAAACACATTGACTCTCCAGGATACGGAACGAGACATTACAGACCCCGAAAGCGCTATCTCTAGAGAAGGAGAGAAAGCTCTTAGCCTAAAAATCGAGGAACCCTTCACAGTCATCATCGGGAATCCCCCTTACGGTCGAGAGGAGTCAAGCGCTCTCGACGAAAAGGTGAAAGGTGTCGATGACGGAGGAATAATAACCAAAGGCAACTCCTACTATTTCAGCGGGGTGCCTTTGGATGACTTCCTTAACGGAATTGCAGACAAAAAGAAGAAGGCACACCTCAAGAATCTCTATGTGTACTTTTGGAGATGGGCGATTTGGCAAGCTTTTCAAAAGCCTATCAATTCCACTCAATCGCCTAGAAGTAGCCTGCCCTTAACAACCTCACCGGGAATAGTGTCTTTTATCACAGGCTCGAGTTTCGTTACAAAGCCTAGCTTTGCAGCATTCAGATCCTATTTGCGAACCATCTTTGATGAAATTCACATAATCGACCTTGGAGGGGATAGCAGAGAATCGCAGAGCGACGAGAATGTATTTGACATTCTTTCCCCAGTGGCAGTGATGATTGGGGTCAGAACTTCGGGGCAGGCCGCAAATGATGTCAATGACTGTAAGGTTTACTATCAGAAACTTGAGGGGAGCCGAAAGTACAAGTTAGGTGAACTTCCGTCAATCTCTTTGAAGGCTGGAGTAAGGGTTTATGGCGATGCTCAGTCGATTTTCGCGCCTTCAGAGAAATCTATACTTTCAAGCTCTCCCGACTTGGGTGAAGTCTTTAGTATTTTTTCTACCGGTTGTAAAACCGGGAGAACTTGGGTCAGTGCGACATCCGAAGATGTGCTCAAGGTACGGTGGCAAACGCTGCTGTCAATGAATTCAAAGGACAGACACTTGGCCTTTCGTTCCTCACGAAACAAAAATAGCCAATCAAGAACAAAAGCAGGCAAGGTACATCTAAAGCCGATCGCAGAGCTTGCCTCAAATCATGAATGCCCTAAAATCCTAAGTTACAGTTACCGGCCATTTGACTCACAATGGGTCTTGGCCGACCAGCGGCTGATAGATCAGCAATCTATTTTCATGGATATGCTCTCTGAGAAGCAGATAATCATGGCTTCTGGGTGGAATCTTACGAAAGGTCCCAGTGCAATAGTCACTAGAGACCTGCCTGAGATGCACTCCTTTAACGGCAGAGGAGGAAAGGACTTTTACCCTCTTTACGTGGATAGCACTTCTCAGGAGTTCAACCTAACTCCCATGGCAAAGCAGTACGCGAGAGAAATGTCTGCCAGAGAGCCAGAACTTACTTTCTTTGCATACGTATATGGGGTGCTCGGCACTCAAGCATACACAGACGTTTTCGGTCCAGAGTTGGAAAAGTCTGCCTTCAAGAGAGCACGCCTTCCTCTCACCCGAGATAAAGAGGTGTACAAAAAAGTGGCTGAGATTGGAACTGCACTAATAAAGCAACACGCTAATAGTTTTGATTTGCGCTCGGGAGTCCAGCTAAAAACATTCGAAGCACAGCCTGTCAAGGTTGTGCAAGCACCTTCCAAGATAACTTTCCCAAAACCAGGAGGGGTAGTTGCTTTTGACAATGGTGCTTATTGCGACATCCCAGAAGAAATTCTGACTTTCAACGCTAACGGCGTTAAAGTCGTGAAGTCGTGGCTCCTGAACAGAAAAGCTGAACCTAAGGGCAAACGATCTTCACCGCTTGATGCCGTCAACGAAACTAAATGGGTTTATAACGACGAGTTCGTGAAAATGATTGCTGATGTGTCCGCTGTGATTGAAGCTAAGAAATTAGTAATGCCTCTGTTGCAAAAGGTTGCTCAAGAGTTAGAGGCTCAACCAGGTAAGTGACCCGGGAACCAGATTCCTTTGTGAACAAGGGTAATTTTATGTTCCTTGTCAGTATCTTGGTCTGTATAAACAACATCTCCATAGATACTTACGTTTATTCTGCTTCCTTCGGGAAGACCCCAGACCTTTAGTCCATTTACTAGGTTTGCGACGGAATCCTCTGCCAAGTTGGACAGAAGCTCGCCAGTTTCAATGTCGATGACATCTGAGCCAGTGTATTCATACTTATGGTTCACAAAGAATCCACGAGCCTCTTGTTTGTCGTTGTTTGGCTCATCGCCTACCCACCCGACTAAGACCTTGTCGCCTTTGACGTAACCCATAATTGCACCATCAGGCGCAATTCTTAGCTGTCCCCCGATAGGGAAATATTTCATTAGGACAGAAATCTTGCTGCTAGCAGTCTCTGGATCGCCAAACTCTTGTCTGATTGATTTACCCGATTCGGAAATGTCTAGTGTCTGCCTCTTCAATGTAACTAAACGTGCTGGTACGTCTCCCACCCACGCTGCACCAACAGGGGGTCGTTGTATTTCTTCCTCGACTTTGTCAGCAATCTTTTCTGCGTACTCTTGAGCTGCAGTTGGAAGGGGTTGAGGCGCTGGTTCGTCGAATGTCTTTCCGGCTTTGAAATCTCTCACTCGCTGAATGATTTTTTGAAGGTCGTGAGCTATAGGAAGTGAACAGATCATTGCCATGTCAAAAAGTGGGATGGCATAGTCCAAGAACAAATCGTGGGTTGGACGAATGCTCCCATGTGACCAGTTGTTCATCACTTCTTTAAGTTCTGCGGCTTGATTTCTCCATAACTCCTTATGCTCGCTCAAACCCGGAAAGGCCGCCTTAATTGAGGACCCAGGGAATAGGCCTTCCTTTAGGAGGAATCGTGGATCGTTGGCGTCGTCGTAAAGAGCCAAACCTTTTTCAGCGTGTATTGCCCGAATTCTGTTGAACCAGTCGTTATCACCTACGTTCCTAAGATAGGTGTCCACCGCTTCGTATAGCTGGTCGCCGAAAGTGAAATTTAGAAAGTAGTAGAACCCACCGAGTTCAATCACGTCACCTTTTGCAGGAATTGGAATGGTCAATTTGAGTCCAATCCGTAGTCGTACATGATAGCCAAAATTCTTGTCACGGTGAATGCAATCGCTACAGCCTCAACGTTTCCCTTTGGCACTAGAGCTGAGAGGATACTCTTTGTCTTGTTCTCCTCGCCAGTCAATTGCCCTTTGGAACCTACCTGAATCGCCCCGTGGCTTATCAAAAGCTCAGACAGATCAGCCTGGGCCCAGGCCCCAAGATCCTCGAGGTTCACATTCGCGAGATTGGCCTTCTTAGAATCGCTATTGTATTTCATCGCGCGCAGTTGAAAAACTTCATTTTCGCCGACTGGACTAAGCGCTAATCGCCCAGTTCCCTTTTTTAGGCTGTCATATTTAGTGTCGCCACTGTGCCATTCGATTAAGGTGACCTCGCGGTTTGCCTCCGGCCAAGAAACTATTCCGTACTGAATATCAAGCTCATCCGAGGTGTTAACTCGAAACATCGTCACGAGGCCTTCTTGATCCCCTTCACTAACGGATGAGGTGTCCATCGGTCTGCCAACAAAAGGTACGGGCTGGTCTTCTATTTCGATGGTGCATTTACTTAGGGTAATAAGCATTAGTTGCCTCCCTCCCCGTCTGGGAAATCTAAATTAAGTGTAAAGCTTTGGAATGCCTAAAGATTAGTGCCGAACCACGCCACGAGAAATGAGAGAAAACGTGGCGTGGTTCGGTTTGGGGTTCTTGCATTTCGGTTCCCATGTCGACTTGGGTATTGAGATGCAAGATTCTGGCTCACAACAACTACACAAAACGAGAGAAAGGACAAACTCGCTATGAGCCAGAAGATTGGGGGTTACTCTTCTGTTGAAGAGCTTCCTAACTCCTTGAACTTGGTCTCCAAAGTTGGGCTGCCTTTTGTCAGCGCCTTTATGGTGATCTTGTTTGCGGCATCAGAGGTAGCGCTAAGGTAGGTCCCGACTTTTTCTAAGTCGAGTTTAGCTTTCTGGAGCATCTCGATCGCCTTGTCAATATCCTTGAGAGTCAGATCAAAGGACTCGCCCGCCTTAGTCGCCTTACCAGCAACTGTTGACTGCATCTTTAACAGGTTGGCTTCAAAGTTAGAGAAGTCAATGTTCTGCTGCTTAATCTCATTCAATTGACGAATGGTGTTGATGTTGTTGATAGCCAAGGTTCGCAACAAAGTGATCAATGGAATGAAGAGTTGCGGGCGAATGACATACATCTTGTCGTAAGCGTATGAGACATCTACGATTCCGTCGTTGTACACAGGATTGTTTGGCTCTAGCTGAGTCACTAGAACGGCAAACTCGCAGCCCTTCTTCTTACGGTCTTCGTCAAGCTTCTTGAAGAATTCTTCGTTCTTCTTTCCGCTCTCTTGCCCTTCTTTTTCATTCTTCATTTCGAACATGATTGAAAGGAAGCCAAGACCATCGTCAGTGTAGTCCTTGAAAATGAAGTCGCCTTTAGTTCCCTTTTCATCGTCCGGAGAATTCTTTGCCGCTTTTGTATCCTTCTCGAATTTGGCGTTAGGGAATGCGTAGGATCTCACCTTGTTGAAAGAATTCAAGCAGTGCTCTTCGAGATCTGCTCCAATTAGCGCACTACCAAGTCTGTGTTTGAAATCCTTCAATGAAAGAATCTCATTCTCAAAGTGCTTGCGCTCAATCTCGCGAGCACTCTTCTCTGCAGATACAGCGGCATCTTTCTCCGACTTGGCTGCAGTCAGTTCCGATTGCAGCTCAACCTCTTTGGTTCTAAATTGAGCGGCAGCGGTTTCGACAGCAGCTTTCGCTAAATCTTCCTTAGATTTTAGGTCGGCCTCGAGTTGTGCAATACGACGCTCTCTCTCCTGGATAGTTTCATTCAGGGATTCTGCTTCCTCTTTCTTTGCAAGTGCAATTTCAGTCGCCTTGTTGTCAATCTCTGCCTGAAGCGTCGCGATTTGCTGATCTCTTTTAGCCAGCTTTGCTTCAGCTTCCTTTTGAGTTTCAGAAACGGCTAGCTGAACCTTAGTGACAGTATTTGCTTCTACTTCTTTGAGGCGGTGCTCGATTTCCTTGTGGAACTCCTGGGTTCTAACCTGTTCAAGGATGTTGGCGTAGTCTGCCTCATCGACATTAAAAGTTGCGTTACAGTCTGGACATTTGATAGCAGTGCTCAAGATTGTTCTCCTTGTTAGTTTTCTTCTTTGTTGTTGTCTTGTTCTGGCTTACCTCTGCCAGGGAGTATTAGTGACGCTGGTAGGCGAAACAGTGGGATGAATAACGGATCGCCAATCATGTCTTCCACCTCCATGTAAAGCGATTTCTCTATATCTTCAAACTCGTCCGCCCAGCAATAACTTCCCGAAAAAGTCATTTCTTTCGAAATGTTTGGATGAGCGTACTCGTAGTAATAAGAGATAGGTTCAGATGTCAGTCTTTCTACAACTTCAATCTGAGCTAGCACGTCTGGATCTATGTCGATCGGCAGGTTGGTGTCAGCGATGTGAATCATCAGTCTGTAGAAATGGTGGGCCACAGGCATGACTCTGCTTGGAGTTCTAACATAGAACTCTCTGAGCACAGTCGGGTTAGTTGCCATGACTGTCAATACGTTTTTGTATGGACGTTCACGAACGATTTCCACGAAACTATTCTGAAAAGTAAAAAGCATGAGACCTTATCTAGGAACTCACCATTTTGGGTAAGTTATTCACTCTATACCCCGAATGAGAACAGAAGGTTAACGTTCGCCTCAGGCAAAATATTGTTTTAAACCAATTCTGTTTAGTCCCCAGAGTACTCAAGATCGCACTTTGGGCAAATCCAAGCTGGGTCGTTCTCTCCCACGATGCAGCCCATAGATGCAAAGCCTTTCGGTGGGTCCCCCGGCATAAGACCATAGATTGTTCTCGATAGTCTCTCGCCACACTTGTCACACTTAGGCCAAGTGATGTCTTCCTCCAATTTCATCTCTTCGTAGCGAGACTCAAAGAATCGGCACACATCGCAATCATCGCCGGGTGGTGGTACTTCTGCCCAATCGAGGGCTTCTTTGATTTCAGCCAGCTTGGAATCAATCCATTCAGTTGAGCCCGTGTAAGAGATCAGGTTTGATTCAAAGTGGAGAGTGTTTTCAAAACTGTCTTGCTTTTGAGTTGCAGTCACATATACCCAGAATCCAGTATCAGAAACTTTGAATCCGTTCTTACGCAATAGCCATTGATAGATTTCCATCTGACGACGGTAGCCATCATAGAAACCGCCTTCACCAAGTTGAGTGACGGCTTGTTGCCTTCCGGTTGCTTTGTAGTCAACTACATAGAGTTGCCCTTCTGCATCAACCCAAACATCATCAACTGCGCCTGTAATTAGAAAAGCTCCTTTATCCGAGGTTGCCGTTACACCTTTGAAGTTATTGCGCCAAACATCTAGATCTGGGTGCTGAAATGGTACTAACTCCAAACCGTTGAACTCAACAATCGGGTGTGGCTTTGCAGACGCTCGATACTGATCGAATTCCTTCTTCATCTGATTATCGACAGCTACGTTTAGCGTGAAGGGCACGCCTCCAGGTTTCTTGATCCCTTGTCGGACATCGAGAACGAAGCAGCGAGGGCAACGAATGTATTCCTCAATTTTTGCCCGAGACAACTTGAAGGGTTCGGTTTGGCCCAGAACATACTGCGGACTTTTAGCCATTTGAGTTCCTTACTCCTATGTTTGCTGTGACTGGGATGTTGAATTTATTCATTGTCTTCTTCCTCATCGTCGTCGTAGCTCTTGGCCTCGAACTCACCTGAAGGAAAATGCACAGGTGCTCCCAGCAGTTCGCCTGGGAATCTGAACATAGGTAGAAACACAGGCTCACTTAGTGGCTGACGCTCTTGCGACATTAGATAGTCAGCTGTCTGCTCCACTTCCCCTGGGAAACAATAGCCATATTCGCCCGTAACTGATCCATCCTCTTCTTCGTACGCATACTCGTAGACAAAGCAAGCAGGAGCTGGGGTGAGTCTCTCAACAGTTTCAATTTCATCGTGCAATGGGTAGTTGAGCTTGACCGGAATGACGTACTCATCGATGTGAATTATGTGTGGGTAGTAGGGGTCCGGTACTTCTACGATCTCAGCGCAGGTGCTGGCTGCGAACTTCGCTAGGTCCTTAGCGCTTGCAGCTCTAACTGTAAGTACGTTCTTGTAAGGAGCTTCTCGGACTACGTCCACGAAGATTCCATCCATGTGTATAAGCATCTTTGCCTTTCACTGCCAGCCTCGACTTGGTCAGTGATTAAATGTACTGCTAACCACTGACATTTGGGTCAGGATGTCTCCGGTTAGGCCTAGAGTAATCACGAGGCTCTAGAGTTAGGAAATCGCATGCAGGACTATGGAAATGGAAGGCTGATCTTCTCAGCTAGTGACTTGACAGGTGCCACCGAGTGCTCTTGGGCTACTGTCCGAAAGATCGACAAGAAGCTCGGTTTTGACATAGAGGTCCCTAAAGAAGCCGAAGACGGCATGTTGGCAAGGACTGGCGAACTAGGAAACATCCACGAAGAGAGGCAACTTCAACAATTTCGAGACCAGTTCGGAGATCAGGTCATTGAACTAGGCAGACCTGACTACCGGTCCAAAGACCGCTCTTTGGAAGAACAAATGGTCGAGCTGACAGACCTGACTAAAAGAGCACTTGAGTCAAAGAAGCCAGTTGTATTTCAGGCAACCTTCTTTGATGGTGAGTTTCAAGGATTTGCCGACTTCCTGGTTCTTCAAGATGACGGCAAATACGCGGTTTACGATACAAAGCTGGCAAGAAAAGCGAAAATCACCGCTCTCGTTCAAATCGGTGCCTATGCAGACCAACTTAAGAAAATGGGTATCCCTGTTGCAGACCAAGCACATCTGATTCTTGGGGACAACTCGGTAAGCACGCATGACATCGCTGACATCATGCCCCTGTATTTGAAGAGACGTTCAGACATGATTCAGCTGATTTCTTCGAGGCTGGCTAACAAAAACTCCGGTGGTTCCGCTATTCAGTGGAATGATGACACTTACCCTGCGTGCGGAAGATGTGTGGTCTGCGAACCTGAAATCGAAGCTACCGATGATGTCGTTGCGGTAGCAGGTATGCGCATGGAGCAACGCGCAAAACTTAGGGCCGCCAACATCTTCACGCTAAAGGAATTAGCCGAGACAAAACTGTCGAGCATTCCAGACATGTCGGCTAGCACATACCAATTGCTAAGAGCTCAAGCCAAAGCACAGTTAGCTACAAGAAAGTCTGCAGATAAGACTGTTCCGTATTACGACGTGTTTAAGCCAGCAGCTCTAGCTGCAATTCCGAAGCCTGATGACGGTGACATCTTCTTTGATTTCGAAGGCGACCCGTTATACAACGAAGGTTCAATCTGGGGTATCGATTACCTTTTCGGTTGGGTTGATCAAGACAAAAACTTCTTCCCGTTATGGGCACACAACTTAGAGCAAGAGAAGAAAGCTTTCCTTGATTTTGTTGAATACATCAAAGCGCGGCGAGCTGCACATCCAGCAATGCACATCTACCACTACGCGGCTTATGAGAAAACACACTTGCTTTCCCTCGCAGCTAGATTCGGTGTTGAAGAGGAATACATTAGCCAGCTCCTTCGTGAAAATGTGCTAGTTGACTTATACCCAATTGTTAAGAGAGCTATCACAATTGGTAGTTACAGCTACTCTCTGAAGAAGCTTGAGCCTATTTTTGTTAAAGACGAAGAGCGTGCTGGCGTCACAAACGCAGCTGACTCTGTTGTTGAGTATGCGAATTACTGTGACCTTGTCGCCGATGGTAAAGATCAAGAAGCCGCAATCAAGCTAAAGGAAATCGAAGATTACAACGCGTACGATTGTCGATCAACTCTCGGTCTAAGAAATTGGCTGAAGGATGAAGCTGAAAAGGCAAATGTCCAGCTCAGAGGCGCTAAAGAAACGGCTGAGAAAGAAGAGGCCGAGCCAGATCCTCTTTACACAAACTTGATGGCACAAATTTCAGACGTTCCACTTACCCAGAGAACTGCAGAAGACACTGCTGTTGCTCTGGCGGCAGCGGCTATCGATTTCCACAGACGTGAGAAGAAGTCCTATTGGTGGGAGCACTTCAATCGACTTGAGTCGCCAATGGACGAATGGGAAAACGATAAAGACGTTTTTGTAGTTAACCATTGCGAAATCGTGTCTGATTGGGCTTTGCCGGATGGTCCAAAAGCTAAGCGCTTGAAGCGAGTGCTAAAGCTTCATACAAAGCCTGCTCCGGGAAGCAAAATTGCTGTTGGCGACCAGCGTTGGTTCCTGTACCCAGCCGAAGCTGAGCTAATTGCTAGCGAGGATAACCCTGGTTACCTCAGGGTGGCAAAGAGCGCAACGGTTATAGCGATTGAGAGCGATTCTGTCATCTTGATCGAAGAAGCGCTGCCTGTTGGAGCAGAAGAACATGACTATGTGCCCTTGGCTCTGGTCCCGGGGCAACCAATCGACACTCGAAACCTAGAAGAAGCTATCAAGGTCTGGGGCCAGATGGTTCTAGACAGCTACCCAGACTTTAGCCCTGATCCAGCATTGGACATTTTGAGAAGAGTGTCACCAGTTGATTCTCCGCTTGCACCTCTCGGAGGTAAAGAGAGCTACGAAACAATCATTGACGCCATCTTGAGTATTGAAAATAGCTTCCTAGCTGTTCAAGGCCCTCCTGGCGCTGGCAAGTCATTCAACGGTGGCAAGGTTATCGGTGAGTTGGTGATGAAGTATGGCTGGAAGGTTGGAGTCGTCGGTCAGTCACACAGCACCGTCGAGAATCTACTACGCAGCATTCACAAGAACGGCGGAGTTCCAGCAGACATGATTGCTAAGCCTGGTTCAAAGAGCGACGCTGAAGGCGCAGCAAAGCTACCTTGGGTTGTAATTGATAAAGGCAGCAAGAAAGGTAAAGAGTATCGAGAATTCATTGACTCGCACTCTGCCTTCGTTGTCGGTGGAACATCTTGGGACATGGCTCATAGGGAAAGAGTTGGTTTCAAGGAACTAGATCTTCTGGTTATCGATGAAGCTGGTCAATTCTCTCTAGCCAACACAATCGCAGTATCAACTGCAGCGAAGAGATTGTTGCTACTCGGAGATCCACAGCAGCTACCGCAAGTAACACAGGGATTACATCCAGAGCCAGTTGATGGTTCAGCGCTTGGTTGGCTAGCTGGTGATGAAGAAGTTCTCCCTCAAGAATTTGGTTACTTCTTGCCTTCGACTTTCCGTATGACTTCTGAACTCTGTTCTGTCGTTTCAAGCAACTGGTATAAATCCAGACTCGGTTCTGTTTCTCCAAGTCGCAGCCTTGAAGGAGTCGAACCTGGTTTCTACCCCGTCGAAGTTGAACACTTCGGAAGCTCTACAGAGTCAGAAGCAGAGGCCAATAGAGTTGCCAAACTAATCCAGGACTTGAAAGCTAAGAAGTGGTCTGACGAAGATTACTCGGGGGTGTTAATTGACGCTCCCGAAAGCATTATTGTGGTTGCTCCATACAACGCACAAGTGCAATTGATTCGTAGAAAACTAGACGCGGCTGGCTTCCATTCAATTCCAGTTGGAACAGTTGATAAGTTCCAAGGTCAAGAAGCTGCAGTTGCAATCATTTCTATGACAGCTTCCTCAGCAGATGAGATCCCTCGAGGTATCGAATTCTTATTAATGCCTAACAGGCTCAACGTAGCCATCTCACGCGCGAAGTGGGCTGCATACTTGGTCTATTCGCCGAGATTACTGAACTTCAAACCAACCAACGTTGAAAACATGAGGCTCATCAGTAAGTTCATTAACTTAGTTTGGAAAGCTAAATAGGCTCTTTACCGCAGTCGAACATGTCAACCCTGTGAATACAGGTCTTATCAAAGACTATCCAGCTACCCCTTGGTGCTGACTTTGCATCCTGGGTGTGCTGATCACACATGAACTCAAATTGCCCGCAAGGGCAGACGAGTCTGTGGGTGGCTTTTCCTTCACAGTCTTTGTAATCACAGGTGACCTTGAAATCTAAGTGATTTATGAGATCTGGGTTGTGAAGCGTATTCGTCTTACCCAATTATTTCTCCTCAATAATCAGACCAAAGATCGCACCGAATGGGTTGCCGTCGTCCTTCTTTAGCCTACGCAAACCACCCATAGCTTCTATCTTGTCTGGGATATCAAACTCCCCAAAGTTGAAGAAGTCAGACTCTTCAATTCCATAGATCGCGGTAAGTGTGGTTAGGAAAAACTCTGCCACCTCATCTAAATCAGGGTCCCGCTCAAAGTACCTAACGAAGTTAGGGTTGCCACCTGGTGATAGACCAGCAGAGTATTCCTCCGGAGCTACTTCTGGCCTGGTCCAGCCGATGAACTCCATCTCCCTAAATTGCTCTTCGGTTAATGGCGGCTTGCAAATGAGGTTCGCCGAAGCTTCAAGTTGAAGCTCTCCAATCGAGCTCCAAGTGGCTTGAATGTATGGGGAAGTATATGGGCTCAGGTTGTACCTTCGCCCATACGTAGTCAGATGGAAGTTGTTCTTCTCTGGTGCATCTAGCAGTGACTTGATTACCCTAACTAGAGGTAACCAAGCTGGGCCAAGGAATGGGTTGTTTCTGATGTTAGTCAAGTTTTTCCCGATTTCTTTTCTCTAAGTTACAGAACTGCACAGGAGGCAAATCTAATCGAAATTTACACCAGGTATCTCTTTTGGAAACGGTATCTCTGGGCCTTCATACCCGATAAACTCCACGTCATGAAAATTGTCTTCAATAAACATTTTTACAAATAGCCAGTCTGATCTATCTACAAGCAGGGTCGCAAAAAACTTAATAAATTTGTAAGTATCGCCATCGTTGAGGAAGGAATACATAGATAGGCATCGAAAAGCTTGAGTATCATCTAAAAACTCGTTATCGACCCTAATAGATGAAAGCGGGCTCCAACGAGCCTCACTTTTGTCGCTAAAAATTATGTACAACCTATTTCCCTTCCATTTCCAAGTGACCTAATTTGATTAAACTTGCTCGAAGTGTCTCTGGCATAGCTTTGGAAGCCGGTAGCTGCATGAACTGTTCCAATGTCACGCTGCCTAAGGATTGTAGGAACTCCTGTGGCTCGGTTGGCAAGTCCCAAGACAAACTTTTTATCCAATCTGCATCATCGTTGTTATCTTCGACCCAAACGATTTCATCTGCCATTTTTCACTTCCCTATCTATAGTTTTGCGGATCGGTCTCCGTGTCTAATGCTTTGAATTTTAGTAATTGACGCGCCTCGATATTCGCTCGCTGGCCTCTCTGAATAGTACTTTTGATCGTTCTGTGGGCTCAACCGAGCCTTTGAAGAACACGAGCAAAAGCTCTGCCAGAATATCGTCGCTCATACCGGCCAGGAATTCTCTTACATTCCAATGCCATTCGTCGTAGCTGACAATTCGATTTTCAAAGCAAGTCACAGCTGGGAACTTATTGTTGAACTTCGCCAGAGTTTCCATCCCACGAATGCGTCTGGCCTTTAGCTCATCAACACTTACCTGGTTCAGTGGGAATAAAGAGTCGGAGTTCTCAAAGTCAGGGTTAGCAAACCTATTTGAAGCCTCCTTCTCACACATGGCCAGTATGTCCTTGCCCCATTCATCCTTTTCGCGTCCCGAGATGATTACATATGCCAAAATGTCGTCTGGGCTTCCGAATGGATCTGCATTCCGAATCCGATCGAGCACAGTCTCCAGATTTACCTCGCGAAGCTGAGATAGTTTGATGCGCTTGGGAATCTTGCCAGCAGATAGGCCGGCATGCTTGAACACTCTTCTCGCTTGTGCCGCATTTTCGTATATTCGTACCCTAATTTGCTTGAGGATCTCGCTCAAGGTCCCCTCGACAAAGTAGTTTAAGTATTCGAAATCCTGCCCCACAGGGGGCGGCTCTTGATCACCACGGACAACAAGGTAATTCCCGTCAATTGATACGTACCAATCAAGAAATTGTCCCTCCGACTCATCAGAACTTAAGTTGGCGAGTGATCTAGGATCAAAAACTTTTGTCTCGGCTAGTTTTCTCATTTCTTCTTGCTCCCAAGCGTTTAGCTGCTCGAGGCGTAGAAAACTACCGACGTGTTTCTTGCCTCTTACCTCGTGCTCAAGTTTGGTCAATAAGTGACGAACAATCATGATTATCCCTGTCTCCAAAAGTCAACATCTGCCACATTAAGAAGATACTCCTCAAAGTGCCGATTAGTGATAGCACCTTCACAGCGAGTGCTTCTGATTAGGTCAATAGCCTCTCTAGGAGTGTGGCCGCCTCTAATCAGCACCAATGCGGTGATTAGCCCGGATCTGTTGATACCCGCCTGGCAGCGGATAAGAACCTTCTTGCCAGCCTTCCAATCAGAGTGAGCTTCTCTAACTAGGAAAGTTAGGTCACGCTCTGGGTCAAAGTCCCTCATATCACCATCATGGAATGTAAAGCGCAGTTCCTTAACATTTCTGCCTGCAGGGTTCGCCTGACTGTATGCAGTGACAACAGTGTCGAAGTCCTGCTTAGTCACTTGGGTCCGGATGTTAGCAAAAGCTCTTAGCCCCTCGCCTCTGCTTTGAGCGCCAAGCTCGTCATACTCATCGGTTCCTCCTTGGTAGAGGCCATTGAGAATTTCACTCCATAGAGTGTTTGGGTAGTACGGTACTGCCATAGTGTTT
>Ga0209400_1000864_pt1 | contig 26037 bp, 23 predicted proteins | sample M_130807_EF_Meta_FD_187313 | JGI IMG/M metagenome (GOLD analysis project Ga0209400, IMG submission 187313) | Freshwater microbial communities from Lake Montjoie, Canada to study carbon cycling - M_130807_EF_MetaG (SPAdes) (version 2) | ecosystem: Environmental > Aquatic > Freshwater > Lake... | reverse complement strand
TTGGATATTTATACACCTTTTCGCATTTCCAATTCCGAAAATGTATCTACATTGTCACTCAAAACGCCTCCTGATGTCGGCGTTTCAAATGAAAAATTGTATAAACCATCCAAAAAAATGAATGATGAGGATACTCGTGTAGTTATCGATATGGCTGTTAGTAACGTTTCTATTATTGAATATGGTAATACTACTAATGTTACACAGTCTATAAATAAAAATACAACAGTTTTAAGAGGAAATTATGGTTCTGATGACGCAGCATTGATACCTATTTCTCATTTATCAAAACATCATAAAGGTCTTTGAGATTGGGTTTTGGTTTTGGTTTGGGAGGTTTGAATAGTTTTATGAAAAAATATTATTATATTGATAACTAATAATATTTTTACGGGGGTTTTGGTAAGTGCTGGATTTTGCGTCTGGATTATGTTTGCTTGTTGGATTTTTTTGTACTTTTTTTGGTGGGTTTTTTTGCTTGTTTTGCTTGTTTTGCTTGTTTTGCGGCAGGGGGTGGTCTTTCCTGGTAGGCACCGTTATATACTAAAAATTGTAGTAGTCTTAATGCTACATTTTGAAAGTATTGATATAATTCGGGTGTTTTTGCGGGTACTTTCATAAATGTATCTAGTAATCTATTTGTTATGATAGCAAACGATTCTTTGTTTTTAAAAGTAAAACGTAAATCAAAATTGGAAGGAAAACAATTACGGTGTTCCGCTGATTTATATATTTCTTTATGGTACTTTTTATCGATTACATTATGTAATATTTTTTTTAAAATGGTATTATTATGTTTTAGTATGCTCTTCATATAGTATGGATATTTTGTAGTTAAAAGTATCATTCTAGTTTCAGGTAATAGATAAGAATGTATTTTATGGATTAGTTCATCTGGTAATGCTTCGATAAGTTCCATATTCAAATTATTGGATGATGCCTTTTGTTTCTCGATTTCTAAATAATGTTTGTATTGTTCATCGCATTTTTCGTTGAGATATTTTGTTAGGGATTTAAAATATGATTTGGCATTAGTTATCCATCGTTCTAATTGTTCTGGTGTTAGGTTCTGTTGGTATCCAATATCTATATTTGGTATTAGACTCACTGCGTTTGCCAAAATTAAATCATGATACTCTACTGTAAATCTATTACGGTCAGTCGGTGGCTTGTATGTTTTTGGATATCTATTTGGTGGGTTTATGTTTGGATATTTTTTCAATGTTTCGTATCGTTTTATTAGTTTTTCTGTAGGTGTTTTTGGTATTGATGATGGTTTTTCTGATGATTCTGTTGACGATGATTCAGATATCGAGTCTGGTATAAATGTATTTTCAAGCATTGTGGTAGATTTATAATAGTATTATTATTATATTTTTATATTTTTATAATAATAATAATCAATTTTTTGGTTGTTATTGTTGGTGGTGGTGTTGTTTATCGGTTTTGATTGTTTTATCATTATGATTATGAATATAAAAAGAGTAAAATGGTAAGAAACCGAATAATAATTCTTCCATCGATACTGAATATTCTGAATGGAGACTTCCAAACCAATAATCCCAAAAAGGTGTAACAAAACTATAATTCGTTTCTGGAGTAAAATGATGTTGTCTATGGTATTGTTTTGCGTTCAATATTATATTGTTTTTACCTACATAACTATGTGTTAATAAATGAGTATATTCGAATGCCAAATAATTCAATGGGAAAAATATATAATAACTCGTTTGTGTTTGTTTGGATAATATATATTGAAATAATCCCATATATACAAACCAATTGATTAGACCTAATAACATTGGTGTATGAATAATCGATTTTTTATTTGGGAAATCATGATGTTTTTTATGGTGATGATAAAAAAATTTATGTAATAAATATCTATGAAACATATATTCAGTAAATGTCCATACTATCGATGAGAACAAAAAACCTGATATTAAATTGATTAGTGAATATTGTTTTATATAATAAACATATGTATAATATGTTGATACACATGTCCATAAACCTAGATTATATGGAAAAAAATGTCCTCCAAACATCAATTGTGATATTTTTGATGATAATTTTTTTGTATTCAATTTTGAAATGGCATAATTCGATTGAATCAGTTGGGGTATTATTTTTTGTTTTTGAATGATATTTATCATTTTTTCATGACTTACGTAATTGAATAGAATTTTATTATCGGTTTCTATGTACTTTGGATAATGAATACAATCGTCTTTTGATAAAATAAATATATCCGTATCTGTTTCTTTGATTTTGTTTTGATATAATGGATATTCTTTTATCATGTACCATTTATCGTTTTTATAAAAATTATACATATTTCGAGAAATGATTTTTATTGTTTTCTCAAATAAATTATTACTAATGAAACCTCCTGGAGATATAAGAATACTATTTATATCTTTTCCTGTGTTTTTATGAAGTATTTGTTTGAATTGTTTTACTAGAGACCCTCCAAATGAATATCCTATGATACATTCGATTTGTTCGTTTTCTAATTGATTTGCTATATCTTTCAATATTTCATGAAATATATCGTGTTGTTTAAAACGCATATTGATAAAAATATGATTGTATTCTGGTAATTGTTCTGCTATTTCATTGAATTGTATATCCGCTTTTTGGAATAATCCGGCGAAATATATCATTGTTTTGGTATTGATGTTGGTTTCTGATATTTTACGAATTATACTATATCGTCCTGAATCATTGGTTTGGAAAGATTCTGGATAAAATATTTCCAAGAATATAAAATAGGGTGCGAATAATAATGAATCATAGAGATTATCGACGAATGCTGGTGTGTTTTTTTCGAATACTTTATGTCCTACTATTTGTGATAGCCATGATAAAATATGGATAATCAATAGAGTTCTTGTTGATGCTATTCTGGTTATCAAAAGACTACTTATATATGTTAATTGGAGAATTCCTAAAGCATGTATGCTTTTTTTAGAAAAAACGTCGAATAAAACATAATTGATAGAATAAAACATATTTACGTATAATGCTATTGTTGGTAATAGAGCATATCCTGTAAGTAAAATTATCGGTACACAATATTTATGTATTATTATATTTGTATTATTGTTATGATATGATTTGTAATTTGTTAATGGGTCCATTTATATATCATTGTGTTTGTTTTTATATTTTTTGTTTTTTATATTTGTTGGTTTTTGATGATGGTTTTTGACGAGACTCTGAGATGATGATTTGGTGATGCTCTTTGGTCATGCTCTTTGGTGGGATTCTGAGACGAGACTCTTTGATGATGCTTTGACGAGACTCTTTGATGATGCTCTTTGGTCATGCTCTTTGGTGATGCTCTTTGGTGGGATTCTGAGACGAGACTCGTTGATGATGCTTTGACGAGACTGGACTTTTTGAGACCCGAGACTCTGCGATTGCCCCCGCGACACTTCCCACTGTCCAACCTCCCGACAAATCCCTCTCTCGAAACCCTTGACCCAAGGCCTGTATATAGTTATCGAGAAATGAGTGACATATTGATATTTGAGTAAGATATTGACAAATGAGTGCGATATCGAAAAATGAGACAAATCCCCGGTTCGAAACCCTTTGGCCCGAGGTCTCTATATAGTTATCGAGAAATGAGTAGGATATTAAGAAATGAGTGACAAATTGATTCGTATTTTTTGAAAAAAATTGAAGCAAATTTTCGCGCCAAGTCAATTTCATTCAAACAATCCGTTAAAAGCTTTAAAATCAAGTCAAATTCAAAGTCAATATCCCACTCATTTATCGATACTTTTTAAACAATTGAGAATGTCAAGAGTTTTCAACGCCAAAAATCTTTCAACTGAGAGAGCTGAGTTAATGAAGGAAATTCAAGAACTTTGTCAAAGAAAAAATCGCGATTCAATTAAAATAGAAAATGAGTCAGCAATTGAAACAATCTTATTAGTTGGAAAATGGTACATGCGATTGGATTTCAGAAATTTGAATTTAGCATGCGAAGCAATCATGCCATCAAAAATTATTATATGTCAATTCTCCGGCAAAAAACTATCAAAAGATGATATCGAAAAAGGCATCGACATTTTGATACAAACATTTGAAAATAACAGTTTTGCGCGAATTTCAGACAAATTTGAAGATTGTTCAGTTTGTATGGAATTGACAAATTTCACAACAAAATGTCATCATCCATTATGCAAAAAATGCTGGAAAAAAATCGAAAAAGAAAACGAAAAAGGTCAAAACACCGATTCATCAAATTTCAAATTTCCAAAATGCCCAATTTGTCGAAAGAGTCAACATTAAATTTATCTAATTATATGAGTCACAAAAAGAGAGTTAAAAAAATAAAAAAGGCCTTAAAGGCTTTTTTTATTCCAGGAAAGGGTATCGAGAAATTGCCGGGGGAATGTTCCGCGAATGTTCCCCGCCACCACCACAAAATCATATTTTTTCCAAAAAATTGATTCAAAACTTTCAAAACGTATTACTTTCATTTTTATTACAAGAGGTTTATATATAACAACATTTCGAGAACAACAATGAGTACTAGTATTGTCAAACAAATGCTTATCAATAGTTTGAATGTTTCATCGGGTGATTTATTAGATCAAATCAAGAGTTTCTGTTTCTATGACGCAAAATCATGGGAAACTATATGTTTTATCAAATCTAAAAAACAGCGTATTCATTATCTTTTCAATTACGAGACATCTAGTAGAGCGAATCCTATTCATATCCACGGTATTGAAATAGAGAATGATAACGAGCATTGGTATTTTCGGGTTGAGAATGAAGACGATGGACCTAATCCACAATTTCAAGCGTTAAATTGTAGAGATTGTGGTAATTATATTTCGATTAATCCTATTATACCTAATAATATAAAATGTTTTTGTCATTATGATAACGATTGGGATGATGAAAATGACGAAGATTGGAATGGCGAAAATCACGAAGTTTGGAATGGCGAAAATGACGAAGATTGGGATGGCGAAGATTGGAATGACGATGATAGTTTTGATGAATAATGGAACTTGACCTTTAAAAAAAATAATTTATAAAACAAAAAAATATGTATATATTGAGAACATTGTATATATTGTATTTTTTCATGTTCTCGATATACTAATAATACCAGTGAATATTTGGAACCGTACCCCCTACAGGGTGCTATGGTTCAAACTGTAACTGGTAACTTAGTTGAATTTTCATCCGCTCTGCGGAATGAAATATTCAACGGTGTAAAAATTGATTAAAATTGTTTCATTTCCATTTTAATTATATTAAACTATTATAATTATGAATTATTTATTTCTTTTATTTATTTCGAATATTGGTTTGACTTTTTGTTTCATTGGTAATATTAGTCAATTGAGAACCATCATTTCATCTACGGCTGTTCTCTCTACTATTTCCAACAAAATCAATAAAGAAATTGTCAATGATAACTTTATTTTACAATTATCTCATACACATTATCATGATGAATCTTTTTATTTAGGGTTACTCGTTAGTTCTCTATGGAGTTATTATAGTTATAATTATAATATTAATCCTAGACTTGAAAATTTCGAAATGTATTCTAAAAGTAAAAAATTTACTAATATTTTGTTCGTTGTTTTTGTTATTATTTTCAATAGAGATGTTGAGAATGCTATATAAATACCAAATTTTTATGTATATATTGAGAACATTCATATAAATGTTCTCAAAATACCATGTTTATGTTATATTATTTCTTTTCTATTACTACTTCTTTCATAACATTCTTCATTATTTTTTTTATGTATTTTTCTTGGTCTTCTTCTGTTTGACCACCTAATGAATTCAATGCTATTTTCAAATAATCATTATTTTCGTTGGTATCTAATATTCTGAAATCTGGATTTTCTTGTTGCCATTTTGGTAATGTTTGTAAGTTTTTTCGTGCGATTCTTTGTATTGCTAATTTCATCTTTGCTTTTTCTTCATCTTCTTTATTCCAATTATCCTCATCTTTTACATATACTGTTTCACGTTTCAAATCTGTACAATGTATTGGTCTCATCGAAATATCCAATTGTTTTAGACCTTTCAAAAATATGCTACTAATGCCTTCTACATATCCTAATTTACCCGTTTTTTCAAGGTCAGCAATTTGAACTTGTAAAGAATTAACAAAATCAGCAATATTCATAGCATCTTTACATGTTTCATTCAGAAAGAATTGTAAATTGAATTGATTATTGTTGTTTTGAGTATTGATATTGGTATTACTAATTTGTCTGCTTGCTAGTTCTATTATTTGTTTATGATGTTCTTCATTTTGTGCTAACAATTGGTTCTCTTTTTCTAATAATCTATTTTGTAATTCCCTATTTTGTTCCACTAAAAACTCTTGTAATCCTTTACTTTGATTGAATACTTCTATAATTAATTGTGGTGTGAAAGTGTTTTCTATTGGTTCAGGTTCTCGATTATGATTGATAACACAATGTTTTTTATGTTTCCATAAAGCATTGTAATTCAAATAATCTTTGTTACACTGAGTACAAGTATATTTTTTTTCGGTTGATTCTTCATTGGATTTATTTTTATGTTTTTCAGTTAATAAATGCTTATCATAATTACATTTTGTATTTGTATTATAATTACAATTACAGCATATAAAGGTTGATTCTTTTGATGATACTTTTTTATTGCCTATAATTGCCAAAGTATTATTTTTATGTTTCAGTGTCAATAAATGTGTATTATAATTTTGTATTTTACTCGTATTATAGTGACATTCTTTACATGAAAAATTTTGTATATTTTTATTATACTTTTTCATTGCCTAAATTATATATTATAGTAGATAAAAAAAATTTCTAAGTCGTTTTTTCAAAAAACAATAAAAATCTTATGCTAACACTTTTTGAATCATTTTTTTCGTATTCAAAGCATTATGATGTAAATTCACTTTTTGCAAATTCTCCATCGCCATTTTTCAAAAATGGACATTTTTAAAATGTCCAATTTCAAAAAGTTGCCCCTACTTTATTTTACAATGTTTTTATTTTAGAAGAGTAAAACTATTTACATCGTTGAAGATTTTATATTATATCCTTAGAATGGTTCTCAAAAACCATCTTTTATTTATGTAATCGAGAACATCCTTAGAATGGTTCTCAAAAACACTATTATTATTATACATTTTGGAAAACTTCCTGGTTCTCTGCCGGGGGAATGTTCCGCGAATGTTCCCCCACCGACAAGGGCGCAATCCTTATTTTACAACATAAACCTTCTGAATTTAATTTTGTTAGTATGCTGCTTACTCCTATTATCATACCAAATAAGCATATTAACACTATTATTTCTACTTCCATTTTTATTATTTATATCTTTTTATTTATACCATTTACGTTTTCTACAATAGCAACTCGTTCATCTACTCATAATGTCATCTCTATAATTGCTTACTCCAAACATCTATGGTATATTCGGTTTTTTCGATATATTGAGAACATGGCACTTATCCAGAAATGAGTCACATATATAGAAATCAGTAGGATATCTATTTATTGGTATAAAAATATGATTTTAACAAAAAACATATTTTTTATAGGGGAAAATTAAAAAATTGATCATATTTTTTATATACATTTATTTGGTATCAAAATACAAGTCTATTAAGTGCGATTATAAAATCTTTTGTTACTACCAAATTTTCAAATTCTATCTACTCATTTTAAAATGGAATCTAATACTATTGTCAACACTACCAATAACGTTGTTGAGAATCTTGTTGAGAACATTGTTGAAAAAAAAATGCGTAAACCTTCATTACCTGCTAAATTCAATAAATTCATTCAATTTGGTTATTTCTTTCTACAACAATATAATGCTATGGAAGGTATTACTCCTATTGATGAAAATTCATTTTTAGATAAATTACATCTTTTCGATACTGTTGATAATCAACAAGCTTTCGTACAATCTTTCTTTGACGATGCTAAAAATCTTAATAAAACTATTCGTAAAGTTGTATTAGCTAAAATCAAAGCTGATAAAAAAGCTGCTGCTCCACCTAAAGTTAAAGCTACTCGTGTCAAAAAATCTACATCTCTACCGTCTAATGATACTTCTAATGACACTTCTAATGACACTTCTAATGACACTTCTAATGACACTTCTAAAACAAAAACCAAAAATTCTCGTCGTAAAACTAAAGTTGCTGTTGTTCCTGACCTTCAAGATGAGTTGATTTCTGAATTAACTTCTCTTGCTAATAATACTACTAATACTCTAACCAATCTTGACAACAATACTGACAATAATCTTGACACTGATAACAATACTACTAAACCTAAATCTAAACCTAAATCTAAACCTAAATCTATATCTAAACCTAAAGCTAAATCTACTAATAATATCGTTACTTCTCCTGTCATTATTGATGGTATTCAATATCTTATCGATGATAATAATTTTATCTATCATTTCGATTCTCATTCTCGCATTGGAACTCTTGTTGATAATGCTTTCGTTTCTATTTAATTCTTTACTTTCACCTACCACCCACTAACACTACTTATTATTATTTTACAAAAAATATATAAACAAATAATTTGTTAATATTCCATAAAACATAGTAAAATGAAATTTACAATATTTACAACATTTATAATTCTAATAACAAAAATAAAAGAACGTTCTTCGTTACAAGTAAATCAAAACACAAATATAAACAAATTGTACAAAGAACGTTTTTTTTTACAAGAGATTCCTTACTCTCAATTGAATCAAAAGATCGAAAAACATGAAATCAAAAATTTGTATTTTTCTAAGACATTAGACGCTGTGCTGTTAGAAAATGAAGAAAAAACAGGTAACAATTACAATGATTATACAATTACAACTGTTTCACCTTTGATTACAAACGATATAGCAAACAAAGCAATCAAAAATAATGTTGAACCTGTATTTTTAAAAGATCCATATCCTGGACCAATTGAGACATTTTCAAAAGAAGCATTGGGATTTGTTACTTCTTATTTTATTCCATTCGTTTTTATTACATTAATAATCAATTCGATTCGAAATATTTTTTTATTCAATCGCAACCAAAACAATCAATTGATGGGAGGCATGCCGAAAATGAATTTAGATTTCAAAAAAGACAAAGAAAATATGATCAAATCAAATGTTACATTGAATAGTTTCGCAGGGAGTCCTGAAATCTTCGAAGAATGTACAGAAGTTGTATCTTATTTGAGAAATGAAACATTGTACAAAAACGCGGGGGCTGAGATACCAAGAGGTATATTATTAGAAGGACCACCCGGCACTGGAAAAACATTACTAGCAAAAGCAATTGCGAGCGAAGCCGATGCCAATTTTTTATCTATATCAGCAAGTGAATTTATAGAAGTGTTTGTAGGTATGGGTGCTTCTAAAATAAGAAATTTGTTTGATTCAGCAAGACAAAACAAACCCTGTATAATTTTCATAGATGAAATTGATTCCGTTGGAAGACAACGTGGTGCTGGTATCAACATGGCGAATGACGAACGCGAACAAACATTGAATCAATTATTAGCAGAAATGGACGGATTCGCAAATAATGATGGAATATTAGTAATTGCTGCTACAAACAGAAAAGACGTATTAGATTCCGCATTACTTAGACCAGGACGTTTTGACAGAATTATCACAGTAGCATTGCCAGATAAAAGTTCAAGAAAAGAAATACTCAAGGTTCATTCAAAAAATAAGAATTTAGAAGAGAATATAAATTTAGATTTGATTGCTGAACTCACATCTGGATTTTCAGGTGCTCAAATCAAAAACCTATTAAATGAAGCCGCTATCTTTGCTGCTAGAAAAGGTTCTGCTATTATTTCCGAAAATGATATTTTGAACTCATTAGATAAATTAATAGTTGGATTAGTAAGAAAGACAGATACTCGAAGCGATGAAGCAAAAAGACGAATTGCTATACATGAAACAGGACACGCATTACTTTGTTCAATATTTGACGATTTATTTGAACTGAAAAAGGTAACAATCCAAAGTACCTATAATGGTGCTGGAGGCTATACATTATTCAATGAACATAACAATATAACAGATAGTGGATTGTATACTAAAAACTTATTGAAAAAACGTTTAGTCATTGCTATGGGTGGAAAAGCAGCCGAAAATATTTATTATGGAAACGAATATATTTCAGTGGGAGCCGTTCAAGATTTAAAACAAGCAAATTCCTTAGCACAAAGAATGATATCGAATTATGGAATGGGAAAAGATTTGGAAGCATTTTATAATGAAAATGTGGAAAGTGAACGCAATCCATTCTTAGGCAGAAGTCTCGGTTTAGGTGATAAATATTCCGAAAAAACCAAAGAAATAATTGACAAAGAATCAATCGAACTTGTAAATGACGCGTTAGATACGGCAAAATATATATTATCAAACCATCGAGAAAAGATGGATATTATAATAAAAGAATTACTGAAAAATAATACTTTGTATGGAAAAGAATTGAACAATTTGGTATTTTAACGTTAAATAATATATATAAAAATAATTGATATTTTTATATAAATATGTGTGGTATTCTAGGAATAGTATATAATGATAAAAATAAATTTGCGAATCAATCATTAGTAGATGGTTTAACTGTTCTACAACATCGTGGACAAGAGTCTGCTGGAATAGCCACTATACACGAAAATCGATTTCATATTCATAAAAATCGCGGTTTAGTATCTGAAGTATTCAACCAAGACAATGTTCTCAATTTAAAAGGAAATATTGGAATTGGTCATGTTAGATATCCTACATCAGGAAGCACAAGTATTTATGAATCTCATCCATTATATACGAATACTCCATATGGAATAGCTTTGGTTCATAATGGAAATATAACAAATACAAAAGAAATAATGAATAATATGATAAAAAACTATAGACATATCAATACAAATTCAGATAGCGAATTATTATTGAATGTATTTGCTGAAGAATTATCTAGAAAAAACTTATCAAATATTAGCGAATTTGATATTTATGATTCAGTGAGAACTTTAATGCGATTATGTAAAGGTGGATTTTCCGTTATTATGTTAATCAATCGAATAGGATTAGTAGCATTTAGAGACCCATATGGAATTAGACCTCTATGTTTCGGTAAAAATGAAAATGGTGATTACGCTATTGCTTCTGAAAGTGTCGCGATTGATGCTTTAAGTTCAAATTTCAAATTAATACGAGATATTTTGCCTGGCGAATGTTTGTATATTAATATGAACAATTACGAATTGACAACACAAAAAGTATCAGATATGTGCTTTTACAAGCCGTGTTTGTTTGAATATATTTATTTTGCTAGACCCGATTCTACGATAGACCGTATATCTGTATATGAAGCTAGAATAAAAATGGGCGAAAAATTAGCAAACAAAATACTAAACGAATTTCCAGAAAATGATATCGATGTGATAATTCCTATACCAGAAACGTCAAGAATATCAGCATTAGAAATATCTAAAATTCTAAACATACCATACAAAGAAGGATTTATAAAAAACAGATATATTGCCAGAACATTCATATTACCCGGCCAAGAAATAAGAAAAAAAACAGTTAAATTGAAATTAAATGCTATAAAATCGATATTCAAAGACAAAAATGTGTTGATAGTAGACGATTCTATAGTAAGAGGAACAACATCTACTGAATTAATTCAACTCGCCAGAAACGCAGGATCAAATAAAATTTATTTTGCTAGTGCCGCACCAATTGTAAAATATCCAAATGTGTATGGAATTGATATTCCAACAACAAAAGAATTGATAGCAAACAACAAAAATGAAACTGAAATAGCGAAATCAATAGGTGCTGACAAGATTTTTTATAATAATTTGGATGATGTTATTGATAGCTGTTTGAGTTCAATACCAAAATATGGAATAGATGGTCCAAATGAACTAGAAACATCTTGTTTCAATGGACATTATATTACGGGTAATATTGATACAGATTATTTGAATGAATTAGAATTAAAACGTAAATAATATAAAAACATTTTCAGGTTATTAATTAAAATGTCGAAAGTTGCGTTTTTAACCGGAATTACTGGTCAAGATGGTTCTTATTTAACAGAATTTTTATTAGACAAAGGGTATTTTGTACATGGTTTAGTGAGACGTTCATCAACCATAAACACAAGCCGAATTGAACATATATTTCATAATAAAAATTTATTTTTACATTATGGAGACCTTACTGATTATACGAGTTTGTATAATTGTTTTGTCAATATTCAAAGAAAATACGAAAATATATCCGTTCTCGAGGTATACAATTTAGGAGCCCAATCACATGTAAAAATATCTTTCGAAATACCTACTTATACTGCCAGTTCAGACGCATTAGGCACATTAAATTTGTTAGAAGCATTGAGAATTTCTGGTATGGATAAAATCGCGCGTTTTTACCAAGCATCTACAAGTGAATTATACGGTTTAGTACAAGAAGTACCACAAACCGAAACTACACCTTTTTATCCTCGTTCTCCATATGGTATCGCAAAATTATACGCATATTGGATAGTAAAAAATTACAGAGAATCTTATAATATGTTTACTTGTAATGGAATATTATTCAATCATGAATCAGAACGAAGAGGACATAATTTTGTTACTAGAAAAATTACCATGGGTTTGAACAAAATATTGAAAGACGAAACTGGAAACGAAAAATTAGTAATGGGAAATATAGATGCTCTACGTGATTGGGGACATGCCAAAGATTATGTGGAAGGAATGTGGCTCATGTTACAGCAAGATTCTCCTGACGATTATTTATTGGCTACTGGAGAAATGCATAGTGTAAGAGAGTTCATAGAGAAATCATTTTTATCAAAGGGTTTTGAAATTGAATGGAAAGGTACTGGTGTAGATGAAGTCGGTGTAGATAAAAAAACGGGCAGAGTTTTAATTAGTATAGATTCTAAGTATTTCAGACCAGCAGAAGTCGAACAATTATTAGGAAATCCAGCAAAAGCAGAAAAAATTCTAGGTTGGAAACCCAAAATTACGTTTGATGAATTAGTAGAATTAATGGTTGATTATGATTGTAAATAAAATAATATTTTTATGTGTAATTATTTCAAAACCAATTTAGCAGCTATCCAAGAACCTAATGTCAGCCACATATTTGTAATAGTGTTGCCTCCGTTGTATATACACCACCTCAATGCTTGACAATGTAACGAAGGTGCTAATAAAGGTGATATCATGAATCCATAGATACTGTTGGGAACACAAAGACAAATATAGAATTGAGATGAAATATAATGTATAATTATCCAAACGAAATAAATGCCTATTAAACTAAAAATATTTTTGAAAAACCCGTATAATTTTGATTCCATTTATCACGTAAAATACTATTTTTATTTGATATAATACAAGTCCGTTCAATTTTTTATTTACACATATTGAATTGTATTTCCCATTGTTCTAACAACTCCACTGGAATTTCCGGTAATATCGGATGAGCCTCCCAAAAATATCTACAAAAAGCCCATTTGAAATCATAATTTTCAGGATATAATTCTGGATAATTATTTATCAAAAAATTACATATATTTTGCGGCAAAAATTCCAAATTTGATTTTGGCATAACATAAGATAATTGTGCTAATTTAGAGAATGGTGAATTTGTGATATTCGATTTATTTGAAATAAAATCCATTTCAAAATGTGGAATATATTTACATAGGTCAGCGAACAGCGGAGGGTAATGATAATTATATTTCCAACGCCAATGAGGACATCCTTCGCTATAATATTTGAAAACCCATTCCAATCCTTCTAAGTAATTATTACAAATTCGTTTTATATTTTCACCATTACGTTTACAGTGTAAAAGACGTTTATAATATCTATTTTCCCACATTGGTTCATCTGGACATATATATTTTTCCTCTTCTCTAAAAATAATAGGCAAATTTTGGAATGCTTCTTCCCTTTCTTTTGGCGTTTCCATCGTATATGTTCGTTTATCGAATTTATTTCTAACAAAATATTCGTTTATCAGTAATTCGTGCTCTTTTTTAGCAATTTCATGTATCAAAACACTTACATTTTTCCATTGTATTCTACCAGTAGTTTTGGAAATCAAGAATCTATCCTGAAAATTACCTATATACAAACGATAAAAATCTATCAAACAGTTTATTCCATGTGTTCGAATATTCATTGCTGGAAAATGTGGTAAAAAATCATTCCCTAGAAAGAAACATAAAAATACATAGTCATATGTTCTTTGTACATCTGAATATTTACAATTCATTTCATTTGATATTGATTTTGACAAATTTTCAATATCTAGAAAATGTGGTTCGTCATTATTACCTCGTACGTCAATAGGTATAGAACTTTTCAAAAATTCGGGTGCTTCACGAAAAACATAAATATTTTTACAATACTTCAAATGGAACAATGACAACATTATCAAATCTGAATCTAACCCATAAATAGCAATATTTTCATTTTTCGATACACATTTTCTAGTATGGCTGAACAATTTATGTTCTCCTTCACCAGCATCATCTGAACAAGATACATAAATATTTTTTACATTGTATTTTTTTTCCGCGTTTTTGAACTCATAATTAATACGATATGATAAATTATCCATAAATTTTGTTCCAGGTGTTATGGCCGATGTATTCCAATTATTTTTATTCGAATCACCAAAATCCATCGTTGACATGAATTTGTTTCTGTAACGACGTGTTCTCTGTTGTTCCATCTTGGCAAATGGTGCCACACCATCAAATGCTATGAAAATAGTAGAATTCGGTTTTATCAATTCAATGTATTCTTTTATATTGAGTATAACTTTTTCAATAATTTCGTTCTCAAATGTTTGAACATCAAGGTTGTTTGTCGTATCGATTGAATGAACGGCATCATATACAATTGAATTACAATCCATGTACAAATGTTCGAATGATTTATTATTCGAAAAATAATCTATATTTCGTATAATATTTGGATAATTTTTTATGATATATGAAAAATAACTAGGTATGCCCATAGTATTCGATAATAATAAATTATTGTTTTACTATTATAATTACAAATTTGTTTTTATACCTTTTGTAAAATAATAAATAAGGGTAAATAATGTTTTATTTATAACAAGTTATTGTATATGATTGAAAAAACAAGAAAAGGAAAAAAAGAAAAAAAAGAAAAAAATAGAGACGAAAATACAAAAACAAATAAAATAAAAAATACAATAAATACGAATGATTGTAAAGAATTGAAAACATTTATAGATGAGAAAACGTACTATATTCAAGAAATCATTAGAAATACCATAATTTCAATAAAAAAAAATAAAAAAAATGAAATATTTAGTAACAATGACGCAAATTTATCGATATCCGTACTTACAGAACTTTACGAAAGGACAAATGAAATCAATAGCAAAAACAATACATCTACCCTATTGAAAGAATTTGACGGATTGATTGATTCATTACAAACCATTATAGATAAATTATCTATGATAATTTGTGGATTCGGTACATTGATGATAGAAGATTTACTATTTATTTCATTTGGTTCAGAATTCAAAAATATAAAAACGGAAGATTCGATATTGAACAGCAAATTTGAACTCATAAAAAAATATATACAACCAATTGGTTATAAAATAGTACATTGGAAAACGGACAAAAAGTATATACAAACTAATAATGAGAGTTGTAACAATAAAATAGTAGATACAATAGTTTTACAAGAAGATGCTGATATGTTTGAATGTTTCGATGTAGATATTACAACAAAACTATTTTATCAAAAAATCAATGGAATAAAAGTTGTAATTCAAAACGAAAAATCTCGAAAAACTCTGATTATAAATGGATTGATAGAAGATATCGATTTATCATGTATTTCGAATAAATACATTGAACATAGACTGAAAAAAATCAAAGATTATTCAACCGGATTTCAAGATGTTGAACATGATGTAATAATGAGAATATTAGAATCATTCACGTTGAAAGATGTATTATTATATGGAAATGAAGATATACAAAAAAAAATGATTGCGGTTATTACAGAAACTAATTCTATTCGAAATAAAAAAATCGAGAACAATATCAAAAATTTTTTAGAATCAGATATATTTTCACAAAGGGATATATTATTGAATCTACTTCTATACAAAAATGATTATGAAATACAATATATTTGTTATTTATTATATGATTTATTGAATGTAAGTTCAAATGATAACAATAGACCCAATTCTCAAACAATTATTTACGATAGTTTACCAAGTAAAATTCAATCCTATCTGAAAGATGCTGTTAGTTATACTATAAAATATACAAACGAAATGAATGAAAAATATGATATACATAAAATAACATTAGAACAGCAAATATATATGTTGAAAGCAAATGAAAACGTAAAAGAAAAGGCTATGACAAAACTAAAAGAAATAAAAGGAAAACCAGACGAATTATGTTTGAAATCCAAACAATATTTAGAAGGATTAATCAAAATACCTTTTGGTGTGTATCGTCAAGAACCTGTATTGAAAAGAATAAAAGAATACAACAAATGGTTCATACGATTTATTACTGTGATAGAAACGTTTTTCAACGATTTACAAAAAACGAAAAAAGAAAAATATACAAATATCGAAATGTTGAAAACTATCAAAAATATCGAACAATTTTTGAATACAAATGTTCTCAATATAGTAAAAAATTCTTTGGAAAAACAAACAATAAAACAAATTATGCAAATTATTCAATCGATTAATTTAACGAAAAAAATGAAAAAAGAAGAGAAAATAACTATTTCAAAACAGACAAAAGAAGTATTTATAAAAAGAATTATAGATTATTTAAATGAAAATCCAGCGATACAATTAGAAGTATATGACCATATACATATCGAGAACCCACTATCATTAGTAAATACAATTCAAGATATGAATTTATTGAAAATGAATATACAAACAATAGAAAATACAATGATTGATATTAATAGTATATTAGATGAATCAATATATAGTCATTCTTATGCCAAAAATCAAATTATGAAAATAATAGGTCAATGGATGAATGGAGAACAATCCGGATATTGTTTTGGGTTCGAAGGTTCTCCAGGTATAGGTAAAACTTCTCTGGCAAAAAAAGGCATCGCAAATTGTTTAAAAGATGAATATGGAAATTCAAGACCGTTTGCTTTCATAGCACTCGGTGGTTCATGTAACGGTTCAACATTAGAAGGTCATGGATATACTTATATGAATTCTACATGGGGAAGAATAGTAGATATTTTGATGGAATCAAAATGTATGAATCCAATTATTTATATAGATGAATTAGATAAAGTAAGTAAAACAGAGAACGGTAAAGAAATAATAGGGATATTCACACATCTAATTGACCAAACTCAAAATGACGCGTTTCAAGATAAATATTTCAGTGGAATAGATATTGATTTATCAAAAGCATTGTTTATATTTTCATATAACGATCCAGAACAAATCGACAAAGTATTATTAGACAGAATACACAGAGTGAAATTCGATAATTTATCAATCGACGATAAAATGGTCATTGTAAGAAAATATATATTACCGGAAATAAATAAAAAAATGGGTTTCGAGAACATTGTGGAATTATCAGATGAAATGATAGAATATATAATAGATAGTTATACTGTTGAACCTGGTGTAAGAAAATTAAAAGAAATACTTTTTGATTTGTATGGTGAAATCAATTTACATATTTTGCGCAATAATATGATAGAAGATTTTGACGACATTGAATTGCCTATTAAAATTACAAAAGAGAACATAGAAAATAAATATTTAACGAAATACAATAAAATACAAGAAAAAAGAATTAACGACAAGCCAGAAATAGGAATAATAAACGGTTTATGGGCCAATTCATTAGGTAGAGGTGGAATAATACCTATACAAACACTTTTCTACCCATCATCTAATTTTTTAGATTTCAAATTGACGGGATTACAGGGGGATGTAATGAAAGAAAGTATGAATGTAGCAAAAACATTGGCATGGAATCTTACTCCAAACTCTATAAAAATAAAATGGATAGAAGAATTTGAAATTACCAAGTGTCAAGGATTACATATACATTGTCCAGAAGGTGGAATATCGAAAGATGGACCATCCGCAGGAACTGCCATCACGATAGCTATATATAGTCTATTGAATAAAAAAGAAATAAAAAACGATATTGCTATAACAGGTGAAATAAATCTTCAAGGTGAGGTCACCGCAATTGGTGGTTTAGATGTAAAAATAATAGGTGGAATAAAAGCCGGCATCAAAACATTTTTATATCCAAAAGCAAATTCACGCGATTTTTTGAATTGGAAAAACAAAAATAATAGATTACAAATTTACGAAAATATAGAATTTGTCGAAGTAAGTAGAATAGAAGAAGTATTTTATTATGTATTTCTATAATTATAATAACGAAAACAATCTATGTATATATTATAATTATAGTTTTAGTAAAATGGAATTAAATATAATCACATTTGGATATTTATTTTTTCGTTTAGCACCATTTATACTTACTTGCTTTTTTACATTATCATCATTATTCAATCAAGATTTCAAAGGTGTAGTTTTATTAATTGGATTATTATTAGCATGTTTTGTTGGAAGTATGGTTGGAACACTTGTTAATTTCAAATCACCATCAGAAGGACTGACCAATGAATTTTGTAATATGATATCATTAGGTCATGTAACAAACATATCACAATTGCCATTAGGACAGGTTATCTTGTCATATATTTTTGTTTATTTAGTTATGTTCATTTCATTAAACAAAGTTTTCTTACAAAATATAGCAACTCTTGTATTTTTTCCTGTATTGATTGTAACAGATGGTATATGGAACGCATCTAAAGGTTGTTTTACGCCATATCAAATATTCGCAGCTTTGTTTGTTGGAGCAGCAGTAGCGTCTTTATGGGGATGGATAATATATAGATTTGGTTCACCAAAAATCCAATATTATGTTGGGTTTACTGATAAACAAGTTTGTAGTAAGCCACAAAGAAACACATTCAAATGTAATGTTTACAAAAATGGTAAATTATTAAACAGCTATTAAATTTGATTCAATAATTATAAATGGTAAAAATATACTATTTATAATTTTTCGTTTATTTGTTTACGCAAAAATAGAACTACAAATCAAAATTCTGGATGTTTTCATTAAACCACTGTTTAAAATTTTGTGATAACCTTGCTCTATGTATATCATTCGCTATCATATGAATACTTTTGTGTTTGTCTTGGAAAAAAATCATAAAATGTTGAATAATGTTTTTAGTTACTGCTTTTGAATATTTTTCATCTAATTGTTCAATTGGAAATAGTGGAAATCCCTTTTTCAAATTGACTTCATTATGAAACTGAAAAAACAAATTTTTCAAATCTTGTTTAGTTCTGATTGAATTATAATTGACACGTCGCATATATTCACTGGCATGATTAGCACAATTAGGACATGGCAAATTATTACATATACTTGTTATAATAGTCAAAATGCCTAATTTCATATCGTCAAAATGCTCGTCTTTTACTTTGTGTGCCATTGTATGAAACAAAAACCAAGTCGGTTCTCCCCATTTCATTTTTTTAGGAAGTTGTTCATCGATATTATTTTCAATTACTTGTGTGTTCGTTGATTTATTTGGAGTGTATATAACAACTCGATTCATACGCAACAACATTGTATTTTGATTCTGAATCTGATTCTGATTTTGTAATTGATTATATTGACTATAATTTTGTTGTTTTGTGCTAAAAATCATATTCATTTATTATATATATTTTTATACTATATTTTATCGAGATGAACCACTAAATTTTTAATTATTTTTACAACAAATATAAAAATATATCGTAATAATATAAAAATGGAAACGAAAGAACAACTTGTTAAAACTATCAAAGAATGGGTAAAGCTAGATAATGAAATAAGAGCACTACATAATGAAGAAAAAAACAGAAAGACAGAAAAAAAGAAAATTTCGAATTCTTTAATTGAAATTATGAAAAAAAATGAAATTGATTGTTTCGATATCAAAGATGGACAAATATGTTATACTAAAAAGAACATGAAAAAACCAATTACACAAAAATTATTGATTGAAATTTTGTCAAAATATTATAATGGTGATTTATTGAAAGCAACTGAAATAAACAATTTTATTTCTGACAATAGAGAAGAAGTTGTAAAAGAATCGATTACACGAGTCATTTACAAAGATGAAATTCCATAATTTATTCTAAACCTAAACCAGGGATTGTATAACGATTGTTATTTTTTATATATTTCGCAATTATCTGTGGATTTTGTTTTCCTTCGACGATATCTTCGGTTTTGTAAACATTATTGAACTTATCTATGTAATAAACTATTCCAAAAATTTCTTCAGCAAATACTTCCACTTTTTTTGATAGAGTTTCTGAAGATTCAGTCGAATTTATCAAGCCATGCGGTGTTCCTTTAACGTGAGTTCCACAATATTCACAACCTTCTTTTCTACGACGAGTACATTGTTCGCCACTAGCACGTTTTGCTATACACCTATTCATTACTGGTATCGAATTTTTTACGCGTTTTCTTTTGATCAAATCATCTTTTGCTAGTGAAAAGCGTTCGTAATCGTATACAAATTCCAATAATTCGTTTGTTTTTGACTTGTCGTCTATGTTCAGTGATTTGATTTTATTACTCAAAATGTCTTTGAATTGAGTAATATAAGTACTAATCTTTTGGTTTAAACGTTTTTCCATTTTATAATTGTGTTTTATATCATTTATTATAAAATATTATTTAGTTCAATTTTATAAATATATTTTTCAATCGATATAAAGACAATCAAAAAATATCAATAGAATGTCGTACAAAAACAAAAATATTGCCTTTTGTTTGTTGTGTAAAATGCCAAATGAAGAATGGTTTAGATTTTTGAATAATTTCAATAACTATGATATTTTTGTCATTATTGATGATAATTCAAAAACATACACCGAATATTCTGAAAAATACGAGAACATTAATATTATACAAATCAACAATGAGGAATGCTATAATAAATGTTATACGAATTGTAATACAGCGGTTGAATTTCCAGAGGTAATAGCTTGGGATAAAAGTATGTATTTTTTCAATGAAATAAATACTAGTTATGAATACGTTTGGTTGGTTGAAGATGATGTATTTATATATGACGAAAATGTATTCATATCAGTTGACCAAAAACATCATCGAGCTGATTTATTGACTGCGTTTCACGATATAAACGAAACGGGTGAAATGTATAGTTGGAGTCATTGGGTAAATGTAATCCATAGAATTGAATTACCTTGGGCACATAGCATGGTTTGTGCTATGCGAGTTTCGAAAACATTATTGAAAGAAATCGTGAATTATAAAGAGAGACATGGACATTTATTTTTTATAGAATCGATGTTCAATACGATTGCTTATCAAAACAATCTATTAATCGAGAACCCCGTTGAATTATCAAATATTCACTGGAATACTAGTTGGAATCGAGATGATATTGATATAAAAAAACTATATCATCCTATAAAAAATATAGACGACCATATTTATATACGAAACAAAGAGTGATAATATTTTACATAAAAAATTATTTCTTTTCTATTACCACTCCTTTGAGAACATTTTTCATTATCTTTTCTACATATTTGTCATGTTCTGTATCAGTTTGTCCTCCCATGGAATTCAATGCTATTTTCAAGTAATCATCGTTCTCTTTGGTATCTAATATTCTGAAATCTGGATTTTCTTGTTGCCATTTTGGTAATGTTCTTAGATTTTTTCTTGCTACTCTCTGTATGGCTAATTTCAATTTGGCTTTTTCATCATCTTCTTTTTCCCATGAATTTTCATCTTTTACATACACTGTCTCACGTTTCAAATCCGTACAATGTATAGGTCGCATTGTATAATCAAGTTCTCTAAGACCCCTCAGAAGTATTCCACTGATTCCTTCTACGTATCCCAGTTTACCAGTCTTTTCAAGATCAGCGATTTGTACTTCTAAAGAATTTACAAAATCAGCAATATTCATGGCGTTTTTACATGTTTCATTCAAAAAGAAATTTAGATTGAATTGGTTGTTATTCGTATTATTATTATTAGTAATATTATTAACTTGTTTGCTTGCCAATTCTATTATTTTATTGTTCTGTTCTATCAAAATATTATCTTTTTCTAATAATCTGTTTTGTAATTCTGAATCTTTTTCTAATAATTTATTTTGTAATTCTTTGTTTTGTTCAAAAAGAGCATCTTGTAATTCCTTGTTACTATGTAAAACTTCCATAAAAAATTCGGGAGTAATAACATTATTAGGTATAAATGTATTTTGTAATTGTTCAGATTGTATATTATTTTCATAACATTGTTTTTTGTGTTTCCAAAGACCACTAGAGTTCATATATTCTTTATTACATTGAGAACATATATACTTTATTTTTTTTGATTCTCCATTGAGATTCTTTTTATGTTTTTCTGTTATCAAATGTTTATCATAATATATTTTTTTTGATGTATTATAATCACATACACCGCATTTATACATTGCTACATTATCTAATACTTTTTTATTTCCAAAAGTTTCCAAAATGTCATTTTTTGTGGCATTTTTGTGTTTTGCTGTCAATAAATGTTTATTGTAATTATATATTTTACTCGTGGTATAATGACAACTTTTACAACAAAAATTTTGACTACTTTTTGACATTTCTTTATTTCCTAAAATTTATATAATATGGAAATAAAAAAATATCGTGAAAGTAGCCGCATAAAAAATTATGCTAACACATTTTGAATCATTTTTTTTGTATTTACAGCATCACCAAGCAAAAACACTTTTTTGCAAAAACTCCATCGCCATTTTTCAAAAATGGACATTTTTAAAATGTCCAATTTCAAAAAGTTGACCCTACTTTATTTTACAAAGTTTTTATTTTGGAAGAGTAAAACTATTTAATAATCAAATAATTTTACATAAAACTATGTATTTTTATAAAACCCTAATTATCCCAATCAGATGGTCTATGTTTCGTTCCGCCATCGTATGGAATAGCATAACCATTCTTTAACATCCAGTCATTTATATGTAAATCACCTAGATAAACATCTGCTAGTATGCGGCCGTATTTTTCCATAGATACATTACGTAAATACACTATTTTACCCATTATGAGTTGAGATAGAATATCTCGTGAAATAACAGCCAATTCCTTTTCTTTGAATGTTTTTCCTTTTATTTCTGGACTATCAATTCCTAAAAGTCTTACTGAAAAACGATATATAGGTCCTAATGTATTTGGCAATTTTGCGGCAATTGTAATAGTATCTCCATCATATACCTTTATCACTTTACCAAAATCGATTGGAGGAATAAAAGGTAAAGTATCTGAATAACCAATACTATTCAAATATTTTGTTATTTCTGTATTTTCAATAATTAAATTTTCTTTCTTAGGGTTCTGTATGCCACTCGGGCAACAGCAACAGTTTTTTAAATATTCTAAAGCAAACATTTGAATACAATAATAGTAATATATAAAAAAATATATTAATATTCAATTTTTTTATTCAACAATCGGTTTTACATCAATTCCCTTATTTTCTTATACACTTCAATGGCGTCCATACATGATATACGCAAATGTTGTGAAGCAGTTCTTTTGTCGGATGATTGAATATATGCTATACGGATTGTACTGTCATCATTATGTGGGTGAAATTTCTTGAAACCACAAAACGATAATACTTTTTCATTCATAAAATACTTTTCATACAAAATATATTCTAAAACCTTACCTATGGTATAATCCTCATTTTCTAATATAATATCATAACAATTATCTATAGTCGTTTCGCTATTTAATATTGGTACAATATCAGAATCAATTGCTTGTACTAATTCAACCAATTTGTTCTGTAAAACAACACATGCTTTTTTTACGATTTCAACATTATCATAAACACCAATTGTTTGTAAAACAAAATCATAACTATTTTTTTTAAAATGACGCTGTGCGTCTAACATATAAAAATTCCTTTTTTGAAATTCGATGTCTTCATTCGGTGTTTCTTCGGCACGTAATTTATTTTCATATTCATCCCATGTATCTTTTATTTTTTCAGCATCTAAAGTATTTCCATAAGCACATTTTGATATAACATTATACATACTATTATCTTTCGCTGTATGAACTGAAAATTCGGCTGTCAGTTTTAATTGTTCTCCTGGTATAGAATCACCAATTCTTGGACGTAATCTGGCAAAATCGATATACATATTTGTTTTTTGACATGGTGGAAATATTTTACGTACTTCTTCCTCCGTCAATAAATTACCATTTGATTTGTTTCTAATTTTAAAATGTTCTGTTGTAACAATCAACATATTTTCAGTATCATTTTTTACATCTAAATCTAAAACATAGTTTCCTGGTAGCAAATCCAATTCTTTCATATGAATAGGAATACAACTTAACCGATGTTTCAAAATTTCATTATGTAATCTACATGTATTTACTGTTATATTACAATCATTATTCGTATGAGTTTCCGTATAAAATGCCAGGGTTGGAATATCAGATAATATAGTTCTACGCAAAGCATTTGCTAAACTTACATTCAAACCACTCAATGTAAATTTTAATACGTCTCCTTCTTCAATGATATTAGATATGGTAGGATTCATTATTATAAAATATAAAGCTATTATTTTATATATTTTATATCATTATAATTCTGTCAATTTTCTTATTATAATTTTCACTCTATGTATACTATTCAACGATTTGATTGATAAAATTACATCTCTCAATTGGAGTCAATAATCCCCATAAATAATTTATTTTATGTTCTACATAATCGATATCATTTTTACTTATAATAATACTTAATACTGATTTTTTGTTGACAAATTTGATTATTTCTTGTTTCTTCATTTTAGATATCATAAAATTTCGTCTCAATATTTTTTCATATTGTGGTGTTATAAAATCATTACCATTTACCACCGTGTTCTCGTATAAAATATGATTTATATAATTCTTCAAATCATTGAACAACATGATATAATTATAATCGAACGCATAAATATTTTTTACCATATTGAGGTCTTTTTTGTATGAATATATATCTATCATCAATTGAGATGAAATTGGATTATAAGTATATGGAATAATATTATTGATTATTACATCATATGGTATTTTTCGAATATATTTTTGGTTGATTATGGATTCCATTATAATCTATAGATAAATATTTTTATACTATTATATGTTATTATTTACCAAATATAAATTTACTGTTCCTATATTTTTTAACAAAATGTCTTCGAATTTATCATATAAATAATGTGATTCAATATCTTTACATATCTCATATACTTGTTCGCTTATTAATAACGTATTTGACTGAGCGTAATTTTGAATACGAGATGCCTTATTGACTGATTTTCCCACAATACATAATCTAGGGTTTTCAAAACCTAATATTCCGATTACGACTGAACCAACATGTATTCCTACTCTTATTTTTAATTTATGTGAAGGTGTCCTCAAATTAGCTGCTATATCTATAAATTTGAAAGACAATTCTAATAACTCATTTATTATTTCTTCTTTTGTTCCATTATTATTCAAATCACCTACTACCATATAAGAATCTCCTATCGTTTCTATTTTTTGTACATATTTACATTTATTTATAACATCATCAAATTTTGTATATAAGTCAAATAATATCATATAAATAATAACATCCGAATACTTTTCTGCCAATTCACAAAATGACACTATATCTGTGAATAATATAAATACATTATCCATTTTTCTCATATGCCTTTTGTTTAATAAATAATTATCTGATAAATGATATGGTAGCAATTTATCTAATAATTTTGCTTT
>Ga0209400_1000863_pt1 | contig 26061 bp, 41 predicted proteins | sample M_130807_EF_Meta_FD_187313 | JGI IMG/M metagenome (GOLD analysis project Ga0209400, IMG submission 187313) | Freshwater microbial communities from Lake Montjoie, Canada to study carbon cycling - M_130807_EF_MetaG (SPAdes) (version 2) | ecosystem: Environmental > Aquatic > Freshwater > Lake... | reverse complement strand
TATGTCCACAAACATGAATCTTTGGTTGAACTTCCATAATTCTGTGAAATAAATCTTCACAACCGACTCTTTGTCCACTTGGAGTCCAATCTAACATTCCGTGAGCAGGTCCGTGAGTGATTAAGATGTCAGTGTTACCAGGAATTTTTGCCCATTTTTTGGCAAGTTTTTCTCCTCTTGGCAAATTGAACGCCCAATCATAAAATTCAGGTTGCCAAGGGCTACCGTAAAACTTTACACCATCAATCACTACTTCACTATCAAAAAGGTAGATAATACCTCTTTCTTTGAACTCTTCTGCTATGTCAGTGTGCATCTCAAAACCAAAATCGTGGTTACCCGCAATAAAGATTTTATGTTTGAAATCAGTCATACCAAACCAATTCAAAAAGTTAGTGATTTCATGACTTTTACCCATACTGGTGCAATCACCAGCGTGTACAAGAACATCACCACTACCCAATATATTGCCCATCCCCTTACTTGTAAGGTGGTTGTGTTTGTTGTGTGTGTCACTGATGAATGTTATTTTCATAAAATACCGTTTTTATCGTCTTCGTCCCAATTTAAAAAGTCGTCTCCTTTATAGTCAGGATGATTTTCCTTCATATAATCAATCCCTCTTACCCAAAGATATGAAATAATTGCAACTACTACGAACATTAATAAAAAAACTTTCCACATATTATTTTAATTTTAAATTTTAATCCCACCAACTTTTCATCCCTGAACCATCAAACCAATTATTCCAAATATCACCTTCTTTTTTTTCTTCATCGGTTTTACTATTGTAAATCTCACTATATTCCTTAACATTCTGTCCCTGAATGATAGACCATAGTTCGTTCCATTCAGAATCTTCAATTTCCCTCGCTCTTTCAAATACTTTTTTGTTATGAATTCTTTCTTCATCAGTATCTTCTCTATCGTCCCACAACCAATCAGAATTCTTTAATTCACCTAATTCTTTTTCCGCAATTTTTACATACTCATCACTACGAACATTCTTAATTAATTGAATTGCTCGTTTCATTTTCTCAACTTTTTTTAATCTTGACTCATCAACTTCCTGACCATGGAATTCAATTGTGTGAACGGTTTTTTCTAAAGAACGACGGAACAAATCAAGATTATAAGAATAATCCCAAGAACGAAACGCCCACAATTCTTTTCTGAAAAACCATATATTTTCCAAAAAATATGGTAAATCTCTACGAAAAAATTCATAAGTTTTATACCACCAAGTTTGGTGTCTTGATAGTGTTTTTAATGATTTCCAAAAACTATCTGCAAATTTTATTTCCATAATTTTATTTTGTTGGTCTTTTAAAAATATAGTAAGTTATTCCAAGACCTATAATAACCATTAAAAATCCTATTATTTGACCTAACATACTGCAAATATAATAAAAAAATAAGACCCGACAAAATAAATTTCGCGGGTCTTTTGGAAAGGGATATATGAGAACACTCACGAGGAGTGGGATACAATAATAAATATAGGATTTTTTTAAAAAAGTCCAATTTTTGATAGCATCAGAAACGATTTTCTACTCTTTTTAACAATTTTTCATCGAATTTTATTCCGTGTCTGTTTTTAAAATGCTTTAATAATGTTTTTATTGCCCCAACTTTGTCTTTTTGTTTCAATAAAACGTATGCACCTAAATCTGCATCTAATTCTTCTTCTTCATTTCTTGGACCATCGTGATTTAGCAAGACATGAGCGATTTCATGAGCCTCAATAAACTTTAATAAGTCATCACTATAGTTGGTGAGAATTTCTTCCCCATTGATAAGAATTAAATTTTTGTTTGGAATCATAAATCCATACCCATATTCTTGAAACATAGGTAAAATCTGCTCATATTGAGGATTATCTGAAAAAATGACAATAATTGTTACTCCAGGTAAAAATTCACTATCATATGAAATCGGTTCTGACAACTTGAGATGTTTTGTTTTTTAAAATCGCCCAAAATTTACTTCTTAAGCGGTTTATTGTGTTTAATTCTTTTTCTGTAACATTTTTAGTCACATGTTTTAGTTCCCATAAGTTGAAGCATTTGTGTGCAACCTCAATTTGTGTCTTTGTTTGTGCTGAATTAGTTATACGAATAACCCATTCAAAATCGTGAAGTACTTTTCTTATGTTCACCTTAATCATAATTAATAATTTTTTCAAAGGTATTATATTACTCCAAAAAAACCAAAAATTACGCGAGTAAACTATAATATTCTTTGAAATGTTTAATTCTGTCAGGTAATCCTATGGTACCGCCATTGACCCTTTTTGTTATTAGAGTTACGACAGCATCACTTGCACCATCATCCGCAATTTTATGTAATCCGTTTTTAGTGAAAAACCAAGCAGCAGACAATAATGCGTAATGTGTTGATACTTTCTCAGGATTTAAAGTTAAATCTTCGTTAATTGATTTACCGAATGCAACATAGTTGTCTTTTCCTGTTAATTGAATGTATCCACGACCACAATACTTTGAGCCCTCCCCTGAAGATTCAGGACCATTACCCATCCTACCTCCATAAACTCTATTTGCAATTTTTTCAGGCTTTCTTTCATACGCTTCGGCTAAACCAGCCTCTTTGAAATACTTTGCAAAAATTCCTTTAAGACCTTTAGCAGAATAGTTTAAATTTTCTTTTGTTAGTCTAAATCCACCTGATTCGTGTCCACATTGTGCTAAGAAATGTGCCAATCTTAACGGAGTATCAATACCAAATTTAGCAGCTGTTTCAGGAATTTGTGCAATTACTGTGTCAGGAATATGACCTTTTAATTTGTCTAACTTAAGTGTACCAACAGATGCAATAGGTGATGGTGCAACAACAGGAACAGAAGGTTCAGTAATTAATTGTTGACTACCAAACAATTTATTCCATGTTCCTTCACCAACTAAACCGTCAGGACTTAATCCGTTTTTAAGTTGAAACGCTTTAACAGCTTCTTCTGTACCTTTTCCGAAAATACCGTCTGCTCCGAGACCTAATTTCGATTGGAGTTTTTTTACGTCTTCTCCTTTAGACCCAACTTTTAATAGCATAGTAATTTACTTTACTTAATAAATACTGGTTCAAATAGGATTTTATTCTCCAAAAAAACATCAAAAATTTTATCAAAACACTAACAAATAATGTATTAGTATGTATTTATCTATACCAAGATACTATTAGAATGAACAAGCTCATCCTAGCTGCGGCAATGTGTGTAATAACCACAATCCCGCACAACAAATTTACAAAGGACATTTACGTGGAATCTGTTTCCAACAAGATTCAAATCGGCAATCTTGCTGGGAACAGAAACCTTGAGTTTGGAATACGCAACATTCTCGAAGAATTTTTACAAGAAAAAGATTACGACTTAAACCCAGAGTCCAAAACAAAAGTTTCTGTCGAAATTGTCTATTTAGACGTTCTCAAAACAAAATCTAACCTTTCTGTTTTTCACAAAAACGAAGAGTCGGTTGTTATCCGACTGAAAGGCATTCTAAAAGTTGATGGTAAAAAAATAAAAGAGGTAATCGTTGAAGAAGAATCTTCAGAGATTTCCATGTCCACTATTGCGGTTGACAATGGTGGCCAATTTAACCAACAATCATTAAGTAATGCAATCAAAAAAGCAAGTGAAAAGTTGGTAGATAAATTGTTTGAAACAAAATAGACTATGAAGAAAATATTAACTTTAGGACTTTTACTATTGTCCTTAACATCGTTCAGTCAGATTAAATTTAAATTTCCTGACACAAGAGTTTTAACAGATATAAATGGCGGCGTTATTGATAGAGGGGACCAATTTGATGTGATGGTTCATGCTAATGGTAATAGTGACGCAACCACAAGACAATTGTTGTTTGATTTTCAGTACGACCAAACAAACTTTGAAGTAATTTCAATTAATCATACAGGTACAGGTGGAAACGGAGGAATTCTCCCACAAGGTTCAAATATACAATTATCTTGGCAGAATTATCCTAACTACACTTACGCAGGAAATAGTACTTACACAAATGGCACACAAAGATATGTTTCTAATGCAACTTACACATATAACCCTACTGGGTCTAATGCAATTCTTAGAGCAACTTTAACTTGGGCAACAACATCATCAATGCCATACACATCTTACTCTCAAATTTTGGTTGTAAGGTTTAAATTAAAGGCAACATCCACATCAAACTCATTTAATCCTATTAAATTAAATTTTGTTGCTGGATGGAACGGTCAAGGGGTTGGTGTTGCAACTACAATGGACACACCACTATCAACCGAAGTGATAATGAACCAAAACACTGGTAAATTTGTAACGGCAAAAGTTGATGTTAATTCAAATTTACTTGCAATAACCGATTTAAAAGTTTCTTTTAGAGATACTCTTAGTGGTATTGGACAATTATTTAATGTTTTATCTAATGGTAATGTCGATATTAATCAAGCATTATTATCTGAAAACAAAGTTTATGAAGTATCCGTAATGCATAATTTAGACAAAACATATGCAATATACAACGGAGCAATTACAATATCAGATTTTACCACTGCACAAAGTGAATTTACATCAATGGGTTTAGATGGTAGTAATGGTCAAATATTAAAAACAGGTCAATCGTTATACGCAGCAGATATTAATAGAAATAAAATTATAGATGGAGGTGATTTACCAAGATTATTAGGTCAAGTTGTTGGAATAGATACACTTGTAACTATCCCAATAGGATATGCTATGGGTAGTAATGGATGGATGAGTTTACCTACTTGGAGAGCAACAGATGCAACAAGTATTGCAGGTCAAACTGAATGGTGTATTGTTAATGTTGATGGGTATGGTTCGGGTCAAGCAAGAGTTTACATTGATATGAGAAAATTTAATGGATTAAATACATTACCTGAACATATAAAAAGTCTACAATTATTCGATTTGTATTCAGGACCTGTTGAGTTTATGAGTAAAGACGCTTCATGGGCTTTTTATAAAGTACCAGCAACTTTCTCAACAATAACAACATCAACATTTGCACCTTATATTAGAAGTATGGGTAATAATGATTATGGTATTAAAGCGGAATTCTCATTTAACGCTGACCCTTCTAATTCATGGGGTTCAATAACATCTTCTAACTGGAAAAATATCTCATATCCAAAAACATATGTTAAAACAGGATTAGTAGGGACAAATGAAATTCTTGATTTAAAATATCTTTTATGGGGAGATGTGAATCGTTCACATTCTTCACAAGTTATTACAAGTTCAAATGGGGTTAGCACAGTACAAACAAACGCTGTAAATAGTTTATCAACTAACACCGCATTCAAAACTATGGCAACACAATCAACATCATTTATCAATACACCAAATGATATCTCATCTATCGATGTTAATCTATCTAACGTGACTGTAACATCGAACAATGTTGAAATCCCAATTGCGCTTAATACACAAGGGATTGCTGTAGGAGCATTACAATTTGAATTTCAATATGACCCATTCAAAATTAAGTTTGAAGAATTAAAATCTGAGGTTCCAAATTCTTGGTACATTTTTGTTAATTCAAAAGATGGTAAAGTGAAATTCGGAGCAATTGACCAAAATAATAAAACATCAATAAACGGAAATTTAATACCGTTTAAATTGAGATTTTCAACAATCGGAGACGGTGTCAACATTTTAACTTCAGTTAAAGTTTCTCCAACAATGGATGCTAGTGATTCTAAAGGGGTTCAATTAGGAATCAATTTAAATTCAACACAAATAAAATTAACAGGATATAATAATTTTTAATCATGAAAAAAATAAATAAAATTTTAAGTTTAGGGTTTTTAATCACCCTTTTAGCAATTAGTTGTACGAAAATAGATGTACCCCAACCACAAGTAATAGATTTGGGGGTTAAATCTACATCAACAGCAATAAAATCAATATCACAAACGGGTAATATTGTTACGGCAGAATTTGAAACAACAATAGGGTCAAAGTACTCTGTTCAAATAATTCCTTTTGGTAGTGAAACACCTTCAAAAAAAGAAGGATTTACAGCAACTGAAAGTGTAACAAAAAAACAATACGATTTATCTGATTTGTCAAAAAAATACTATGACATAGTATTCATAGACATTAGTGGTAATGAAGTAAAATATCCAATTTTAATAAAATAAACAAAAAAAAACAAATATTATGTCGGAAGAAGCACAAGGTCAGGAACATAACGATGGTACATGGTCAGGACTTAAAAAAACAGTTGTAGGTACTTTAGGTACCGTAGTTGCGGGTGGTGGAGTATTCTTAAGTACACTACTATTCGGTGGTCAAAAAGAAGATGAAAAAACACCAGCACAACAACCATCAATCATAATCAACAACACTCAACAACAGCAAGCTGCTGCTGCGGGTGGTAAAACAGTTGTAATAAAAGAAGCTGCAAAACCTACACAACCAGCACCTGTTCCAAAAAAGAAAGAAGGTGATGAGTTTAAGGAAAAACCAGCACAATGGTAAAAAAAGATTAAATTATGAGTACTCAACCAAGCACAGGATTCAAAGATTTACTCTTTTCGGTAATGAAAAGAAGATGGTTCATCACAGCCATCGTACTACTCACCTTTTTCGGTACAATCCTTGCCATCTTTATGGCAATTTTAGCGAAGACACAAATGTCAGGTGAGTGGAAAGAATTGTTATTGTTATTATTAGGAGCTTTCATTGGAAGTTATGGTAAAATTATCGATTACTGGTTTAGTGACCAAGACAAAGATAAGATGTTGGTTCAAAAAATGGACGAAGAAGATGGAATTAGTCTGTCTAACACGGCAAATATGAAAAACCAAGAAACTCCCGCTACACCAATTATTCCTGAAGTTTCAATTCCATTAGTTCCGTTACAAAACAACCAAGTAAAACCCGTTGAAATAGACGAGGATGGTGATGGTGTAATGGATGGTGTTGATAACGATGGAGATGGGGTTATTGATGAATATTTTGAACACAGGAATTGTCACCACGTTTGGGGCGATTCAGACCATGACGGACATGAAGAATGTTTAGTATGCGGTCTATTAAAAGAAAATGTAGAACAAAACTAAAACTATGAAAACAATAAATTTAAACAGACTAAGCGACCTAATAATGTTAGGATTTGTAAAACTATGCTGCCTGTGGGTAGTATCCGCATTATGTTTTGAAATGTTTGTAATATATCTACAAGCATCTGGACAAGAACAGAGACAACAAGACATGCTTAACAAAATAGAATGGAAATTTGATGGAACATTCAAAAACAATCCTGATAACATTTGGTATGAAGCACCTAAAAAATAATATTATGACAAAGAAACAAGAAATATTAAAACTCATACTAATAGTAGGGATTGTTGGATTTGGATTAGTTATCCTTTCCTTCGGATTTAGAATGATATTAACTCCGTTTTTAAATTAAATCAAAATGAAAAAAATATTATTTTTCTCGACAGTATTACTGTTGAGCACGGGAGCTTTTTCCCAAACTATAGGTAAAACGAAAACAGAAGATTACAAAGCTTCGTTTGAAACAAAAAGTGATATTTCACAATTTTTGGATTACAACGGACCAAAAAAGAATATTCAACTTCTAAAATGTGGTATCAATGATGAGATGTATGAAATGTACCCTGAACTAAAAGAAAAAAGAGTTGGTTTAGGTGTTACAAATATCGTATTGGAATATCTTGATAATTTAAATCGTTTTGAATTTACAGAAGACAAAACAGAAATAAAAAACAGAATGGTTAAACAATTCCAAGCTTCTCAAGCTGGAATTTCTGAAAACAAATTAGATGGTAGAGGTAAAATTAAATTAGCTCATTATTTTGTTGAAATTGAATGTTATGACTACTCTGTTTCTGAAGATGAAACGGTAAATTTAAAAGACGGTGTAAAAAATATAATGGTAACTCGTATTGGTTTACAAGTTAGATTTACCGACGCAGAAAACGGTACAATCATTGCAGCATCAGGTTTAGGTGAAGCAAAAACAACAAGAGAATTAACTTTCTTATCTGATGCAACTGTTGACCCAGTTAAATTCAACCAATCTACAATTAGCATTTCAACCAAAAAAGCTTTGGATATTGCATGTGCTAACATTTTAAGTAAAATGGTTAAAAAAGGAATATTCATTAAATAATGAAAAAATGGTTTGTGTTTATATTAATATTCATGCAACTTGCTCTGAAAAGTTCAGGGCAAGTTGTTACACAAACCTATTTAGACCCATGTAGTTTAAAAACTTATGTGGTATCAATTCCGATACAATCTACCTCAGGTGTAATGGTTATTGTTAGAGATAAATCAAAAGTATTCACTTATGCACAGTTTACGTCAGGAGAAGTGGATACATGGATAAAAAATATTTTTGCGGCACCATGTCCAACGAGTCAAGTAGTTCAACAAACAGTGACAGCGACAGTGGCTCAAGCGGCCTCACAGGCGGCTTCATCGGCTGCATCTTCAGCAGCTTCATCAGCGGCATCGTCAGCATCCTCGGCAGCGTCTTCAACGGCATCTTCCGCAGCATCTACCACATCTTCACAACCACCAGCAACATCATCGTCTTCATCATCTACTTCCCAATCGTCATCGTCTGGTGGTTCTTCGTCTACATCAGAGAGCAAGAGCGAGGCAAGCAGTTCATCAAGCGAAACAAGTTCCGAATCAAAGAGCGAGAGCAAAACGGAGGAGAGTAAGTCAGAAAGTAAAAGTGAAGAAAAAAAGTCAGACGAAAAAAAGTCTGATGAAAAGAAAGAAGAAAAAAAGGACGAGAAAAAAGACGACAAAAAGAAAGAAGAAAAGAAAAAAGTTCAAGTTGCTAATCCAATGTTATTGGCGTCAGATTTAACTTCAGCTCAAGGTCCTGATTACAAATACAATGTAATATTATCATTAGGAGTTAGTAAATCATCGGAATTGGGTAACCAAAGTTGGGGGGTAACGGCTTTAATTTGGAGTTCACTTAATCAATTTGCGCTTAGTGGAGGATATACCAAAATGGACTTTGAAATGGGTAAGTTAAATGCTATTCATTCTTATTCTATGACCACGGCATACCTAACAGGAAACTGGATGACAATGGGTGGTTACACTTACATCAAACCTCACCCAAAACACGGTACATACGGATATAATTTAGGTATAATTTCACTTTTTCTTAAAAATCAAGAAATGGTCGGAGAAGGAAAATTTGCAAGAATGAAAACGGTGTTTTACACATCAATAACAACATCTGCTGTTGGGTTTTGGACCAAACCATATCAATATTCACAAAAAATTACAATATCGCCACAAGTCTTTGTTATGAATTCACCAATACTTTGGAATTCAAAAACAGGAGAAACCACAAGTGGGAGAAACTTTGGGTTTTTACTTGGAAGTTCATTTGATTACAAAATAACAAAAAGATTTGGACTCAGTTTGAACTATAAACTTTCTGCTTCAACACAGAAAAATTCCCCGATTTTGAGTAACTTCTTAATTGGTTCAAGAGTAATGTTATGATAAAGAAAATTTTAGATATTAGACATTTTATTATTTTATTTTTGTTAGTTACATGTTTTTTAATTCAACATAATAAACCAAAAAAAGAAGTTATAGTAAAAGAAGTTCCTTCGAAACCTGAACTAATACATGATACAATAGAACAAGAAATTCCAGTTTATTTACCTGGCGAAATAATATTGAAAGACACTACAATTTATGTAACCACAATTGAAAGGGTTGATACTTCTGCAATCTTGAGAGATTATTTAGTGTTCAACAAATTTTCAGACACCTTGAAATTATCAAACAATCAAGGATTTGTTTATCTGAGTCAAACGGTTAATGAAAACAAAATTGTGGATAGAAAATTCTCCGCAACAATCAAACCTAAGATTGTTAGAGAAACACCGCCACCCCCACCTCCAATAAGAAACCAAGTATTTTTTGGTATCAACGGCGCAGTGAGCAAAGAAGATTGGGTTAATTCAATCGGCTTGGGATTGATACTCAAAACAAAAAATGACCATTTATTTCAGGTTAATCTTGGTGTGGCTAACAGAACTTTAGATGGTGTTTCTGGTGAGCTGAGACCGTATTTTGGAGGGGGGGTTTATTGGAAAGTGAAACTTAAAAAAGATTAGATATTTATTATTAAATCATTTTATGGGTTTACGTGAATTAATTATGGAAGCTTTAGAGGAACAATTAGATAAATCTTTGGTGTTGACTGAAGATGCGGAAATATCTAAAGAGTTAAAGTATCATATTGATAATCGTATAACATTAACAAACAACGTTTTTAGAGTTTATTCGGAATCGTATTTTGATTTGGTTAATGAAGTGAGAGAGTTGTGGAATGAAGGTAAAATCAAACTAAATGAAGAAGATACTTTAATGGTTGAGTCTGATTTAGGTATCAAAGTTAAGATTGGAAAAGAATACGTTTATTTGGATGCACCGTACATCTATGAAACCGAAACAGAAGAAGACATTTTGGCTGAAGCAAAAGTTCACGGAAAAAATGTAAAATTAGGTAGCCCATTCAGAACACCAGGAGGACCAAAGAAATTTGCAGTTTATGTGAAAAGTAAAACAGGTGGGGTTAAAAAAGTTACTTTTGGTGACCCTAATTTGAAAGTTAGAAATGCAAATAAAAAAGCGGCTAAATCATTCAGAGCTCGTCACAAATGTTCACAGAAAAAAGATAGAACAACAGCAGGATATTGGTCTTGTCATGTTGGAAGATACTCAAAACAATTGGGATTAGCATCTTCAAATTCTTGGTAATGGAATTAGAAAAAATTAAAAATTATTTACAGACTTATTTGGATGATGTAATTTCACCAAATATTAATAAAGAATTAGTTGGAGAAGAAGATGAACCAATTAAAATGAATGTTTTTCAGATTTTAAAAGGTAGTTATCAACCACCAATATATCATGCCTTTATTGATATAGAACCAAATTGGGAAGGCAGTTATCGTAAAAAAATGGAGAATGATATTAGTGACTTTTTCAAAATTTTTTCTATTAATAATAGAATAAAAGTTCATTGGAACAAAAGACCTTCATTCAAAAGTGGTTCTTTAGTATAATATGGATTATCCATTTCAACAAGAAAATATTGACGGTAAAATAAGGAGAACATTCTCCCCTGATGTTGATTCAGATGAATTGAAGTGGCATCAAGATTTGAATGATAGAAAAGTTACAGTAATTGAAGACGGTGGATGGTCATTTCAAATTGAAGATGATTTGCCAAACAAATTGTCGGTTGCCGAGCAAATTTACATTCCTAAATTTGTTTGGCATAGAGTTATTAAAGGGGAAGGAACTTTGATAGTAGAAATACAAGAATGTTAATACAAATTATTTAAATCGAATTTTTTTACAAAACTAGGAAATGCTTCTTCATATGATTTTTCAGATTCGTCAGTAATCTTATTTGTAAATTGCCAATTCCAATAAAAAGTATCATTGGGTTTAAAACCGTAGAATGTGTGAACTCTTTTTTGAGTATCTACGACATCCATACCTTTCCAGTTTTGTCCCGTACAAATAAAACCACTTTGGATATTTTCTACAATATTTGATTCACCAAGAGTTTCATGTCTATTTTCAATCCATGTTAATCTTTCAATTAATTTTTGGTAAAACATACTGGCTTGACCCCATCTTACTGAAGTGAAAAAGATAACGGCATTAGACTCAAATAATTCTTTGGATATTTTCCATAATTCATCATCTTTGTCGTTTAAACTTGCCCAACATCTGTGGTAACCTGTTGGATTTTTTTCTTTGTCTTTTAATTTAGCCTTTATCAAACCACAAGAGTTACCATCTTTTCTCGATACGTTTCCTTCACAAGGAGTTATATGTAATTCTGGTACATCAATTAAAACTGATTTCTCGTTTAGATATTCGTTAATGACCATTGCAAGAATTGTAGATTTGGGTATGTCAATATCATCAGGATTCCAATTGTATCTGTTTGAGCATGTTAATAGTAATACCTTATCCAACTTTTGTAGTTCAGATATGGTCTTTTCAAGTTTTTTCAAATTACCTGTTGAGTTGTTCTTTTCGGTAACGTTGTACTTGTCAAATATTTCTTGTAATCTATTATCCATTCAATATAAATACTTCACATGACGTAATAAAAAACCCACCTTTAAGGTGGGTTTATATTTTAAGCTCTCATTGTTGGAACACGAGTAATTTCAGGTCGTAATTCTCTGAATCGTCCATTAACTTCAGCAGGTTCTGGTAACATCTCACCAAGTAATTCATCTATTGTATTCATTTCTCTTTGATAGTTAGGTATGGGAGGTTCTGGTTGTTCATCAAGTGGAACTGTTTCATCAGGTGCGGAAAATTCAATTCTCATTTTTTCATATCCAGTTAAACATTCATTATGAACTTGTTCTTGAATTTCATCTGAACATAAATTTTTGTTTGTATCTTGAGATTTAAAAATTTTTCTAACAATCGGGAATAAATAATCATCAGCATCAATGTCAAGATAATCAACTCTAGAATCTTCCGCGTTCCAAAAACTAAATTCTGAATCCCCATCTATCCCTTTATATCCTGCAAATTTATAACCCGTCTGTTTGTTGATGAAGTAAACTAAAATACCTCTTCTCCAATATTTCTCAAAATAGTTTTTCTCTTTTTGATATGTTGTACACCATCTTGTTGATGCACCATATTTTGCGGATGCTGAAAATGTTAAAGGTCTAACAACAACCCACCTTTCATCTTCATATTCTTTAATAACCTGACCCTCAAGGTCTTTAGTTAATTCTTTCATTGAAGCTAAGGTTACCGCACCTCTAATATCCTCAAGGTCTTTATAGGTAGAAACGTCCTTATTTTCAATTTGGTCTTTCTCCATATAACTCATAAATTCTTTTAGAGTTTGGTAGGTATCCGTACTGAAATGTTCTGCAAAGTAATTTGCAATATAATACATTTGACCATCTGTAAGATTATCGGTTGAAATTCCTTTATTCATTAACATTGCTTGAATTTCTAACGTACCTGTTAAATAATCATTTTTATTACTCCAAACTTTTTTTGGGTTAAATCTGCTACCAAATATTTTACACATCAATGGAAGATACTTGTAACTCTTAGAAGTATCTAATCTTGCCATCATATCAAACATGGTGACATTTAATTCAGGATATTGTTTTTTTAATTCATCTAAACGAGACATATTTTTACTTTTTAGAAAATATAGATGAAATAAAAATATGAGTCAAAAAAAAACACTCAGTATTTGTACTGAATATTAAAAATTAAAGCTTCTCCCGTAGAGAAGCTGCTCAACTTTAGGTATTGAGTTTGAGAGAACAAGTCTCGTACCATTGCTTTACCCTTTGGGTAACACATGCTGTAAGGGAAGGACTCGAACCATTCAAAGGGAGATTCGGAAAGTAACACAATGCTTGCAAGCTGGTGGTCAACCCCATATTACTTTTCTATTTCTTGTTCCCTGCCCACGAGACGAGTGGGTGTGTTTGCCAAGTCATAACTGAGATGACTAATTTCACCACCTTACAATTTGCGGAGGCTCAGGGATTCGAACCCCAGGTACAGTTTCCCGTACTTCAGTTTTCAAGACTGACGCATTCGACCGCTCTGCCAAACCTCCGAATTTTTTTTATTAAAACAAAAGTAGTATATTTGTGTCATGAAAACAACACTAACAACTATATTTTTATTTATTTCAATTTTAGTAAAAAGTCAAAATACCGATGTTTTGTGGGTACCTGACCAAAATACTTTAGTTGCTTCATATAATAACTATTCTCCAATCGGTTATTATTTAGGTGGGTACTATAGAACCGCAATCACTGACCAGTTTATTTATTCAACACCATTGTCAATTATTAATAGAGTTGGATTAACATATATTAATAATAAAAACACATTTAGTGTGATGGTGGGTACGTATGTTAAAACTAAATCTTATGAAAAATATGATTTCATTCCCGATGTATGGCTTAAAGTATATCCATTGAGAGCACTATTAAAAACACCAAGAGGTCCAGATTTTGCAATCGGTATCAACTATTCTGATGACATTCATCTTGGGGTTGGTTTATCAATAGGAATTCGTGGTATTTATAGAAGATGAGTCATAATGAAGATTTAATTAAAACTTTAAGGTCTGCAAACAAATACCTTCAAAATCACACTTTTGAAGTGTATTACCTTTTTGATTCAGAAGGTGAACCAATTGCGCCAACAAATGTTAAGATTAAACTTACAGGTGTGAAAACTTTCATTTCGATGGGGGATTCAAAACCATTTGTAACGTATACTGCCTACATATTACCATCAAATAAAAAGTCCGATAAGTTTAATTCAATATTAAGTGCTCACTTTGGCCGTGAAGTAGAAATTAAAACATTTGACCATAAAGCTTATGGAAATTTTTCATGGGTCATGACAAAAAAATTATCTGAACTTTTAAAATATTTTTCATTACCTGAGGCAATTCTCACTAAAGTAATAAATGAAGTAGAACCAATGAAATCAAATGTAAATGAAGGTTTAATTGTTGAAGCCAAATACGATAATGTTGTAAGAACATTGATTAAGGATATTATATCCTTTTACAAACATCAAAGAGAAGGGGAATTTTCTTTACCTGAAGACATTAGAGGTGAAGAACACATGACGTATACTTTTCCTGAAATTAAAAACGAATTTTCAATAGAATTGAATCTTGCTCTTGATGAAGATGTCGAAACTGTAGATGTTGATGCTGCTTATTATAGAGAGGAAGATGTTATAGAAGTTACAATAGTGTCAAATCCTGATTTAGGATATCAAAATTTACAAGAATTAATTGGTGAACTTAATGAAACAATCAGACATGAATTAGAACACGTTTCTCAACATGAAAAAGGATATAAATTTCCAAAAGAACCAAAAGGACCGTTAAAATATTATACTCAAAAACATGAGCTCGAAGCACAACTAGCTGGATTCAAAAGAAGAGCAAGAAAAGAAAATAGAGATTTGGAAGAACTTATGAGAGGATGGTTTCGTAGAAACCAATCTAAACACGGGTTAAAACCTAAAGAGGTTGATATTGTAATAAATAAATTACTTGAATTAGATGGGAAACTTAGATAAGGTAATAAAAAAAATGTTGATGACCAAACCATTTCATCACAATGGTTTTGAGTATGAATTCCTATCTGTTGAATTGGACGATAAAGAATGGTCGTATGATATTGTTGTTAATGTAACTTTACCTGAAAAAGGTCAATCTTATGCAACTCCTGTGTTTAGTGGAGAAATTCACGATATTCTTTCAAATATGTGGAAGTACATAGATACTTCTTTTTCATATTCGGAAAAAATATTAGTTGATGGAAAAGAACCCGTCAATAGAGGTATTTTTATCAGTTCAGAAAAACAAAGAGAAATTTTATCTACGATGAGAAAAAAAGTTAAAGAAGTAACTTTAAAAACTGCAATAGGCCCGTTGACTTTTGATGTATATTGGAAACCTAATGAAAAATTTTATTCGTTAGATGATGTATATATTGATTTTGATTTTGATATTGAAATTAAAAATTTTATGTTAGATAGCCACTATGCGGTACCTAATTTAGATATTGCTGATGATGTTGCTGGTGCTATTTTGAATGTAATGTATGATTCTGATTACCTAAGAGACAAAATTAATAACGTAGTCTATGATGTAATGAGTAATGAAATTGATATTACTAATATTGATGATTTATATTACCAAGTACGATTCTATATCACTAAGATTGATGGATTTGAAGTCGGTGCAAGGTGGGGTAATCACTACGATTTGGAACCCAATATGTTTACTTAAATCTTTTTATTATTTTTTTGAGTGATTTTGAAATAACTTCAGAACTCAATATAACAACACCAGAAGCAACTAATCTTTCAGCAATTAATATTGCAGCTTCATTTACTGAATTTGTTCTCATTGCTACAGATTGTATGTCAGCGATAATAGGAATTAAAAAAGTATATGCAACTGTATCCATAAAACTACCAACACTTACATTCACTGATTGTAAAAAATCAAAAAATGCACTTTTCAACTGTTGTCCTTTTTCTAAAACTACAGTAAAAACTTCTTCTAGCCCTTCTTCTTTAATTTTTTTAAAAATTTTAGCGAAAAGTGTTTTGTTTTCATAATATAATATTGCAGCAATACCTGCAATAACTAACATTCTTTGACTATCATCCAAACTAAATTTTCCGTTTCTAATAAAGTTATCTAAAGGTAATAAGAGACCACCAACAGAGGTGCCCCAAGTTAATAACATTTTAACATTGATACCATATTTCTTAATAACCTTGTTTACCAAACTGTACGTAAATGAGTACAATGTTTTCATGTAAGTACTCATTTTGGATTCGTCTTGTTCTTGCAAGATTACTTTTAATTGTGATTCGCTAATTAGAAAGTCCATATGTTATATAAATACTTATAATATATTTATTGTTATGAGAGGACCATTAAATCCAGAATTAAATATCGGTGATAAAATCATGTGTTATCATATGGAAGGGGAAACAGGTGTCCCTCCAGGTACAATAGGAATTGTTACAAGAATAACTAGAGACCCATTTGAATCTGAGGATGACAAGTTAATTAATGTTAAATGGGAAAATGGAAGTAATTTAGCATTAATATCGTCAACAGATGCTTGGAAAAAAGTTATTGAAGAACAAATCAAAGAAGATGTGAGTTTAGACCCAAATTGGAAATTCATAACAAAAAATCCTGATATTTTCGAACATTTTGATTGGAGGTGGTTTAGACAATATTTGAAAACAATAAGAGATTCAGGAATTATTAATATGTTTGCGGCAGCACCCCTTCTCTATATGGGAAAAGAATTAATCGACAGATATTATGGTAGAGGTAGAGAAGATGAAGAAAAATTTGAGGCAGTTTTAGATGGTGCTGAAGAATCAAAAAACAAACTTATTCAAGGTGTTATGTCTTACTTACAAAGTAAAAATAAAGATATTGACGATATGGATGTGTTTAATAGGTTAGCAAGAGATTTTTCACAAAAAATACTTTCAATGTATGTTGCAATGTCAAGTGCCACAGGTAATCTTTAATTAGCCTTTTGAATTTTTTCTATTGTTCCGTCTTTCCAATGTTTTACTATCCAACCATCTTCATCTAAATAAACCATTGGTCTATCTTTACCCCACGTTTGTTCTTCAACTTGTTTTCTGAAGGATTCTTTGAATTGTTCAGACCTTAGGGCTTTTGATATTTTATCTTCTTCTTTGTCCATGTTAATTAGAAAGTGGCATTTTTATTTTACCATGAGATTGATATCCAATTAATTCAAAACAATCTGGTCTATATGATAGTATTTTTTCACTAAATGTTTTCTCGCCTAAATGTTCCTTTACTTTTTCATGTTGATACCAATTTCTTTCGCTGATTTTTACTGATGGTAATTCAAACGATGTTCTACTAATTTGTTCCTTTACACCATCAATTTGGTTTAAGTAGATATGACAATCACCCAAGTTACCTATAAGTTGGTCAGGAATCATATTAACTTCCTTTGCAATAATTTCTAACAATAATCCATACGAAGCAATATTGAACGGAAGACCCAATGGAACATCTACCGAACGCTGATTCCACATTAGTGAAATTGCTCGAGTTGGTACATTATTTTCATTTAGTTCAGTTTCATCATAAATTAAACTTCTATAATCTCCCTCCTCAACATCATTGTTCCACCAATTCAATCTATCTTCTAAACTCAACTCTCTCGTATAAACTTGAAATCCATAATGACAAGGTGGTAAAACCATTTGGTCTAATTCTGCAACATTCCAAGCACTGACCATCAATCGTCTTGAATCGGGTTCAGTTTTTAATTGATGAACAAGTCTTAGAATTTGGTCATACCAAAGAGAACCAAATCCCGTTGTACCATCATCTTTTTTGTACTGCATCCAACCTTGCCATTGTCTCCATTGCTTACCATAGATTGGCCCTAAATCACCCCACTTATTACGGAACTCTTCATTATTTTTAATTCGGTCAATGAATTGATTCATGTCTAAATGAGGTTCCCATGGTTGAACATTACTTGAATAATTCTTATAAGCATCTCCGTCCCAAATGTGACAATCGTAATCCAATAAAAACTTGATATTAGTCTCTCCTCTTAAGAACCATAATAGTTCTGTTACGATTGATTTCCAAGCCATCTTTTTTGTTGTGAGTAAAGGGAAACCTTCACTCATTTTGTGACGAATTTGACGACCAAATACCGATATGGTTCCTGTACCTGTTCTATCTTTTTTTTCAACACCCCACTGAAGAATGTCCTCAAATAATGCTTGATATCTTGCATCTAAATTATTCATGTTAATATCCTTTTTGTATTGTTAATCCATATGCCCAACTTATCCAACTAATTTGTAATCCAAATGCTGGTGATGTAACACCTGTTTCTAAAAAATATTCTTTATCGTACCAAAGACTTATACATGGAATAATCCAGTATTTGCCTCGGATACGATAAAAATTATTGTATTCAATAAACCATTTAGATTTCATATGTTGTTAGTTTTTTAGATGTTGGAACGACAATTCAATTGATTCCAACAAACTCATTTTTGGATTGGTGTCTCTAAATTTTTTTGATAAGTCTAATACTTGTTCTCTAATTTTTAATTGAGATGCCTCATGTAAGATTTCATCAATTATTTCTTCATTACTCATAATAATCCAGCTTCTTTTTTCCAATCTTCTACCATTTGATTTCTACCTGAATTGTAGTTACCATAGTCACCCCAATCCTCCAAAAGGTTTAAGAATGCTTTTTTTAGTTTATCGTATTTTTCCTGATTTTCTTCTTTTCCCAACATGAAAGATTGATACATGCAACTATCTATCGACCTTTTATCTAAAAAAGAGTGATGTGGTATAGTGTGTTGATATATTTCTTCCAATTTTTCTCTCATGACTATTGTTGGATTAACATGTTTGTATTTGCAATTGGGAATCGAGCAACTGGTACTCTTTTTTCTTCTACTGAAGTTTTATCAATTTGCATTACTTGATAAAAACCATCTTCAATTTTTACTGTCGGTACATCAATAAATGTATGTAGAATTTCTGAATCTTCAACTTTACTTTCGTAAAGTTTTGCGGTTTTTTTGGTTGTGTTAAATACTAGTGTTTGCATGTGTTTGTGTTTTATAGTTTTTCAAATTTTATTGTATCTTCTTTTCCAATATTGTCAAAGTCTCTCCATTGTGTAAATTTTCTACCAACCCTTGGTAAAGTATGGTGTTCCCTGTGGCCACACCACTTACATTCTCTAACTACTACTCGAATAACTTCTCTCCCTAATGGGTGTCCTTCAACATTATGTTTTTCTCTTCTATACTCCCAATTGTGGGCTCCAATATAGCAAAAAGGATTTATCATCTTATATTAATTTTCTATTATATTATTATTTATATTCCAAATATTAAAAAAGTCAAACTCATTCTCATCCTCCCATCCATACATTCTCATACTTATTTCGTTTCTGGTTTCCAAAGATAAGCATTTTGCAATATATTCTCTACTAACTGGATGAATCATTTGAACCATCATCACAAAATCACAACCTTCATTTTTTAAACTTTTTATTCTATTAATTTTCTCCTCAACATATTCAACCTCATCAAAACTCCTCCAAAAACGAATACAAATTGTTCGTAATTCCTCAAAGCATTCATCTTTTGGAGGAGTATAAAATAATTTTACCGATGTTTTCACTTGTCAGAATTTAACAATCTTTCTAAATGATGGTCCTCAGGCATCTCAGATAATTGCTCCCTGTGTCTCAACAAAGGCACAACTTCTCTGTATAAATTATATGGTCTAAACTCAGGGTGACCATCCATACCTACATCCATTCTTTGACCCCTACCAAATCTCATGTGAGTTGGTAAGTGACAGTGGCCGTGTAAGTGCATTACACCCTTATTAAGACCATCCCATGAACTTATGGGGTAGTGCATCAAACGAAATTTAAATTGACCTAATTCAACCGTATTATAGTGTGAAACGGATTTAAATAACCCTTGACATCCATCCCTATTATTTTCAATGTGGTGGTCGTGATTACCCAAGATTAAATAAATATTTTTACACACAATTCTATCCCAAAATTCACGTATTTGTTCAAATCCGCCAAATGACCAGTCACCAAGGTGAATTAATATATCATCTTGACCAACATTTTCGTTTATATTATTAACGATTGTTGCATTCATTTTTTCTATTGTGGAAAAGTCACGAGTTTGTGAAATAGGAACTTGACCGTCTTGGGTTCTCCAAGCAGTTGTCCCTCTACATATGTTTTTGTGAGAGAAGTGAGTGTCGGAAGTTATCCATACATCTACTTCAGGGACATTTTTTGTATTTACAGGTACTTTTATCATAACTGTACAAAGATAATAAATTAGTAGGAATTTTACAAAAAAAAACAAGTGATTTTAACATTGAGGCGATTAGTAAATTACCAAGATACTATCAGAAAAAATGTTCAATCACTTGTCTTTCAAAAATGTAGAGTTAATTCAGAATAATGTCAAATGTAAAATTTGAAAAAACAAAAGTATTTATTTAAAAATAATATTATGAAAGGATTTTTTGGATTAGGTCAATTATCTGCGAGTGAAAAGTCAGATATTTTGAACCAACATAAAAGTATATATAACGGTTATCAAACAATGCAACCTCAAGTGTCTAACACACAACCATTAACAGTTTATGACTTTGCTGGTGATAAAGAAGGTATGGTGGTAAATAATAAAGGTGAAGTCAAAAGATATACAAACGTTGGAATCAATGAACAACATGAAATGAAAGAAGAAAAAGAAATGTGTTCTGAATGTGGTGTAGGATATCTTGAAGAAGGTGTATGTAATGAGTGTGGGTATGGTAATGTTGAAGAAAATTGGACTAACGACACTGAAATGTGTGAATGTGGTGGAGAAATGTATGAAGGTGTATGTAATGAGTGTGGGTATAAAATGAATGAGCAAGATTTTGATGACGATTTTGATGATTTAGATGATGAAGAAGAAATTGATGACATTGAAATTGATTCATTCAGAAAACCTGAAAAAAAAGAATTCAGACCTGGCGTCGATTTAGGTAAATCGTTTGAAAAAATGAAATTTTTGAATAAATTGAAGAAACACGACGATGAAGAAATGTTTGAAGAGACAGGTCATTTAGATGACATATATGATGAAGAAGATTTAAATCCAAGTGCTGGGTTTGATTATATCGAAGGTTCATCAAATGATAAAGATACCTTTGAAGGAATGCACAAAAAATTATATGAACAAGGCGGTAATGCTAATGATATGGATGTATCTGATGTAGACTCAGCATATGATTTTGTTTCCAATGGACCAATGAATAGTGGAATCAATCCAATTAGTGAAGATGATTTCGATGATTTATTAGATGCTGATGAAGACCTTGAAGTTAAAAGAGATGAATTAGATGAAAAAGAATATGAAGAAATGGAATCAGCTTGGAATGAAGAAATAGATGAAATTGATGTTTCAGGTGTACAAGGGGTTTATGGTGATATGAAACCACCTTATGATTTTGACAGTGGTGGTCCTGGTAAAGCGGGTCCTTATCAAACTAGAGAAAGTGAATTTAATGAAGGTTCATATGTTATTGATTTTGACGGAAAACCAAGAGATAGGAAACCAGGTGAAAAGTTTAGTGCTTTTTCGCCAGAAGATTTTGATGATGACTATGATGATGATTATGACGAAGATGAGTTAGATGTTGATTTTGATGAATTTGACCCAAGAGACAAATCATGGGAAGAAATTACAGCTTACACTGGTGACGATGAGTTTGGACACGTTGATGAAGACATCAGAGAATCCGTAATCAGTCAAAAAAATAAAGTCATGGAAATGATGACAAGAATGAAAGTTATTAAATAAGAAAAACCCCTCAATTGAGGGGTTTTTTAATTTAAAAGTAAATCTGCGAGAAAAGTTTTTTTTATATCTGACCACTTATATTCTTTATTATAGTCTTTAAAATAAAAAATGTCATCATCAATTGGATAAAATTTTATTAATATTTTTTTAATTTCGTTTAGGAAATAAACCAATTCAAATCCGTATTTTTTCACCAATTCAGTTTTATAGTATTCTGTTTTAGGAATGAAAATTTTGGATTTAAAATCCTTAAGGTTAATAATATGGTTTTTAGGTAATTTTCTTCCAACCTCATTAAACGGTAATAATTTTAAATTAGTAGGTAAAATCGCATCAGATTTTTTCAATTGGATTTTCGGGTTGACTATCGATAATAAATTGTCCCTTAGAAATTCTAAATCATAATTTTCTGTTTGGTTTATTGACGATAATAATTTCAACTTATTTTTTATTTTTTCTAAATCTTGGAATTGAGAAAAATGCCAACCACAGTCTATGAAGAAAGAGTTTGCCATTATTGAAGATTCCCCAATAAAAATATTATTCTTACTGTGAATTAATTTTGTAAAATCTACGATGATGGTTCCATAATGAGAATTATGATTAAACCACTCCTGATTCCATACAAATTCTTTTTGCTTCAAACGAACCATTGAAAATAGTAATGATTCTTTAATTAGTTCTAAACATGATAAATCGGGAATTTCATCAACATGAGAATACATTATTATGTCTTCAAATTCTAAGTTTAATTTTCGTAATTTAATACATAATTCATCTAAACATTTATTGATAACATTTTCGCCAAAACAATTATCGGGAATTTCACAAACGAGATTAATTATCTTTTCATTAAACGAATTAAACATGTCTTTGTTTTTTTCAAAATGAAAAGGTTTAGGGTTACCTAACAAATCTTTGTCAGATTCTATGATTATGAAATAATCAACTTGACTATCCAACTCATGAAATCTGAAGTTTAACATTTCTATTTCATCGTAAAATAATATACAATCAATTATTTTATTTTTCATAATCTTTATTTTTTTAATTGAATAAACTAAATTTAAGTATTACAATTAATTTAATTAAAAAATTTAAAATGTCATCATCAAAAATCTTTCTTGGGGAACATAAAAACAATGTTAACCATTTTAACTATTACTATTTTACCAGCGCATTCACACCTGACGAAATTATACAAATAAGAGAACTTGGAGATTCTTTAAAGAAACAAAAAGCTGTAACTGGTGGCGAAGGTGAAGGTGTTGTATCTGATTATAGAATAAGTGAAATTGCATGGTTATCAGAAAATCCTGAAACTTATTGGATATATCAAAAGCTTGCAAATCTTGCCTTAGAAGCTAACAAAGAAATGTGGAATTTTGATATTTGGGGTTATCTTGATGATTTGCAATATACTGTGTATTATGGTGATGGTGGACATTATGACTGGCACGCAGATTTAGGTCCTGGAATTTCAAATAGAAAACTATCTTGTGTTTTACAATTATCAGACCCAAGCGAATATGAAGGCGGAGATTTACAAATGAATATTGGTTCAAATATTTTGACAGTACCTAAGGGCTTAGGAACAGTTTGTTTTTTCCCATCTTTTGTATTACATAGAGTAACACCATTAACTTCTGGAGTTAGAATGTCTTTAGTAACTTGGTTGGCGGGGGCTAATTTAAGATGATTAGAAAAATTATCAAAGTTTCAGATTTCAACAAAATTAAAAAAGAACATGACTTTTTTATTTGGTCTTTTTTAAATAGAAAACCAAACTGTCTTGTAATAAAATCTGTGTTGGAAATTGCTGGTCCTCATGAAGGTAATTGTAAAGATGTTAACAATATGGTGGAAATTTTAAACACGTTCAAAGACCTTCCATATTTTGAATCACTTACTGAAGAATCTGTTGATTTTTTAATGAATCTTGGAATACCTGCAGATAAAATATGGGCAACAACTTATTTTAATCCAATTATTTTAGGGTTCAAAAAAGGTGTATTTGTTGCATCAACATTAGATTTTTGTTATTGTACAGAAGGAGTTACTGAAATTATTTTGAAAATAAATCCTGATATTGTTAAAGAATTAGATATATAAAAAAAAAGGTAATCTTTCGATTACCTTTTTTTTTATCTTTCGGTGTTAAAGAAGAATACTTGAAATAATCTTCCATCATATTTGTCTTTTCCAAAATAGTCTAAAGATACGTGATAGTTATCTGCTCTATACATTATTAATCTGTTGAAAACATTCCCAACTCTATCAACCATTTCCCATTTTGTAACATCTTGGGAATCATGTCCTGGAGGTGCTGATTCATTATATCCTGGTTCATGTTCTCTTTTGTAATCGTAATGCATCCAACCAGTTGCTTTGTGTCTGAAAATTCCTGTACCTGCACTTATAGGTGCATTAGGTGTTAAGTAACAAACAGCGGCCCAATCTGTTGTTGAGTCGGAATGAATCCAAGACCTGTCTGATGCAACAGTATATTGAAATGAACCTGTATATTCACCACCCCAACCTGTTATCTCACCAGCAAATGGATATAAAATATCCCTTAATTTTTTCTTCATATCATCATTTAAAAATGATATAGTTCTGAGTCCAGGGTAATTTCCTCTAACTGCAAATTCTTGATTTAATGCAAATTCTCTAACTTCCATAGGGTTTGCGTAAAAATCGTCTATTGTGAATGAATTAACTCTCATGTGTTATTATTTTATGGTTTAAATATAATTGAATAATTAATAAAAAAAAATGACTTTTGCTTCGTTTTGTAATATTTCTTAATAAATTGTTTTATTATGGAAATTAAAGAAATTGTATCGTATTTTTTAAATTCGGACTCAAATATATTAGATGTATCTTTTAGAACAATTGAGGATGATGATGATGTCTTAAGAATTGACAACATTGATTACTCAATTGTTGGAGACTACGGATTCGAATTACAAACTGAATCATTCGATTTTTTTAATGATGATTTTGAAGACGATATCGTAGAAGGTGAAGAAAAAATTGAACTTGATGAAGATGAATTGATAACTTTTTTAAATGAATATTACACAATCAATCCTGATTCATTACCAAGAGCTGATTTTTATTAAGGGTGTATTCGAGTTAGATATATTCTAAACCGAGAGGAAGTACCATATTGACCATATGGATATGAACTAGTACTTAATAATTGTAAAGACTCAAAGCCATCTTTTTCAATTTTGAAACTCATAACATGTGATATTCTATCGTTAGTAGTGTAATTTAATATTAAAGTACCTAAAGAATATGAGTTATTACCATAAATAGAAAACCCATCGTATACATTAGCATGATGTCTACTATCATATAACCATTGAGGGGTTATGAATGGCGAATTTTTATTTGTCCATACCATTTGAAAATCACCAACGAACCCATCATTTTCGAAATTAATATTGAAATCGTTAGTTTTAATATGGTTGAAAGGTTGTGGAAAAATTTGATTATCAAAAATGTCACCACTATGATAACTTATATTGGTTGTCCCATTATTTCCAATAACATCTATTTCGTCAACAACATATAATCCACTTAAAGTTACATCACTAATTTCTGTAACATATTTTTCACAAGAAACAAGGATGGTGCAGATTAAAGTAAATAAAAATATCTTTTTCATAATAGCAAAAATAAAAGTTTTTTTTCATTTGCAAAAATATTTATTCATATGAATTTAGACGTAGACTTTCTAATAGAGTTTTTAAAAAAACATACAACAAACGGAAAAGGTGAAATTGGAGAACAAGAAGGAGATGCACCAGCTCCAACTACCCCAACAGGGGGTGCAACTACAGGAGGGTCAACAGCACCAGCAAGTAATGTGAAAAAATGGGAATCAGGTAGAAAATTTGGTAAAACATATATGAATGACCCAAAATACAAATGGTCAAGTGATAGAGTTATGGGAAAAACTTATATGGGAGACCCAAAACATAAATGGGAAACAGGAC
>Ga0209400_1000861_pt1 | contig 26091 bp, 35 predicted proteins | sample M_130807_EF_Meta_FD_187313 | JGI IMG/M metagenome (GOLD analysis project Ga0209400, IMG submission 187313) | Freshwater microbial communities from Lake Montjoie, Canada to study carbon cycling - M_130807_EF_MetaG (SPAdes) (version 2) | ecosystem: Environmental > Aquatic > Freshwater > Lake... | reverse complement strand
AATAAATACAGTGAGCAATGAACTATGCAAACTGTATCAAGGTATTTACTAAACAATGTGGTAATTGTATACACATCTGGTTATCATGGAAGGAATTCTGCTGTGTACGATAGACGAATAAAACTGTATAAAGGGGTATCAAACCCACTCTCTTTCACGTTTAAAAACGAAGATCAAAAAGCACAGGATATCACAGCCAAAACTTACGAATTTAACCTTATTGATTCTGAAACTAAACAATCGGTTGTAACTAGGAATTTAACCATATTAGACGACGGGTCTACTATTACTAAAAAAGGCACAGCCAGTGTCACAGTCACAGAGGATGATCTTTTAACGCTAGATGCAAAATTCTACAACTATGCCATCAGAGAAGTTGCAGCAGATAACACAAGAACAGTAACTTTTGCTGATTCTTTTTATAATGCAGCCGGCACTGTGGAAGTATTAGATGGTGCTTATCCAGACATGGTCGACAGTACAGAAATTAATTCTTTTACTAGTACCACGGGTCCATTAACTCGTACCAGCTCTGCTATAGATGCCAATCCTGGAATCAATAACAATGTAGCGTTACATACCGTGGCAATATATCAAAAGTCTTTCGTGGGTACATTGAGGATACAAGGCACAATGGTTTCTACCCCAGGCGATGCAGATTATTTTGATGTTGCTACTATTTCTTTTGAGAGCAACAGTGATCCAATTACCTACTACAATTTCACAGGCGTTTATCAGAACGTGAGATTCAGTTGGGCTAATGCTAGTGGTAATACCGGACGAGTTGACAAAATCCTCTACAGACATTAAACTATAAGAATGAATCTGATTCAGTCTACAATTCTGACATCATTACCGGCTGGCCGAAAAAAGACCCCTTCAGGATGGATGAGTTTTAATGCGCCCTGTTGTGTGTACAATGGAGAATCTCCAGACAAAAGGAAACGTGGAGGAGTAATGACTTCAGCAGATGGAACTCTAAGTTATCACTGTTTCAATTGTGGTTACACAGCATCTTACGTGATTGGTCGTCGACTATCTGCCAAAATGAAAACACTCATGGGTTGGTTAGGCATTGCTGATGATACAATTAAAAAATTAGCCATAGAAGCCATGCGTCATGAAGAAGCTGATGTTAAGTACGAGAAAAAGAAATTTGTCACATTCCAAAAAAAAGAATTGCCAAAGAACAGTTTTAAATTAGAACACTGGTTAGAAAAATATGTTGCGAAAGATCTTACAACTGCACAATACGAAAAGATAGATCAGCTATTAAACTATCTAAAGAAGAGAGGCATAGAGCCCGAGTGGTATGATTTCTTTTATTCTCCAGATCAAACTGCCGATTTCCATCGTAGATTAATTGTGCCATTCTATTGGCACGGTGAACTGGTAGGATACACCGGAAGATTATTTGATACCCGAAACAACGAGATAAAATATTATACCGAGACACAGCCAGGATATGTGTTCAACCTAGATGCTCAAGATTGGCAGAGAAAGTTTGTGTTGGTAATGGAAGGACCATTTGATGCCATAACATTGGGCGGGGTGGCCATACTGGGATCAGAGATCAACGATACACAAAGAGAACTGATACAAGGATTAAACAGGCAGGTAATTGTGATACCAGACCGAGATCAACCAGGACAAAAATTAATAGATCAAGCGAAAGGGTTTGGGTGGAGCGTGGCATTTCCACAATGGCACGAATCAATTGTAGATGTTGCTGAAGCTGTATCTAAGTATGGTAGATTGTTCACACTACAATCAATACTTAAATCTACAGAATCCACCGCACTAAAGATAGATTTGAGGAGGAAGATATATGGATAAAATAACATGGCACATAGAGCCAACTAGCAAATGTATATTAGAATGCCCACTATGCGATAGGACGTGGTTTTATGAAAAATTTAAAAAAAGATTAATCCACGAAATAGATATAGATTATCTGGTTAATTTCTTTTCTGGTCGTTCACCAAATGTTTATATGTGTGGAAATAATGGCGATCCTATATATCATTCTAAATTTCATAAATTATGTCTTAATTTAAAAAAAATTAATTCTACAATAGAAATAGTAACAAACGGCAGTGGGAAAAAAAAAGAATGGTGGGAAGAGTTATGTTGTATATTATCTGATAATGATAAAATTACTTTTAGTATCGACGGGTTAGAAGATACTAATCATCTATACAGAGTGAATGCTAAATGGAATTCTATCATGGATGCAATTAATATTGTTACTAAACATAAGATTGATACTACTTGGAAATTTATAGTTTTTAAACATAATCAACATCAGATAGAAGATGCTAAAAAAATAAGCCAAGAATTGGGCATTAAAAATTTTGAAGTGGTTCTTAGTGATCGATGGTGGAAAAAGGATCTGATGCCAGACGAAAAATATATTGATCTTTCATACAAACATCAGATTGCTGTTACTAAAGGAGAAGATGGTTATAATATGATGATAAAACAACAATGTATGCAAGATATTAATGGTAAACCAAATCGTCACTTGTATATTGATGCAGAAGGAGATTTTTATCCTTGCTGTAAAACAGGTTTATATGCTTTTAGATATAAAACAATTTTTTCTCCTAAAACTAAGAAATATAACATAAAAAATAATACTATTGAACAAATATTAGAAGATACGCAGGTGAAACAGTTTTTTGAATCAACAAAATCGTATGAAACTGCTGATAAATGTTGTAAAATATACTGTGGAGTAAAAAATGGCTGATTATACATTTGACGTACAAAAATTATATTTAGAAATGATGCTGGCAGATGCAGAGTCATTTGCACGAGCACAGAATATATTTGATAGCAATAATTTTGATAGAAAATTAATGCCTATTGCTAAATTTATCAAAGAGTATGCTGAACAATATAAAGTATTGCCAGAAGTGGATTTGGTCAATGCTAAATTTGATATTAAATTAAAAACAGCCAAAGATCTAGATCCATCTCATTTTAATTGGTTGCTGGATGAGTTTGAAACATTTTCTAGACACAAAGCATTAGAGCGTGCCATCCTCGAATCTGCAGATTTATTAGAGCATGGTGACTATGCTCCAGTAGAAGACAAGATCAAGGCAGCTGTCAACATTGGGTTGACCAGAGACATGGGCACAGATTACTTTGATGACCCTAGAGGTAGGTTAGAGAGATTAAAAAATTCTAATGGGCAGATCAGCACAGGTTGGGCAAATATTGACAAGAAACTGTTTGGTGGATTTAACCGAGGGGAGCTGAACATATTCGCAGGAGGATCGGGTGCGGGTAAATCTTTGTTCCTACAGAATCTAGCAGTCAACTGGGCCAGTGCAGGATTAAATTGTTGTTACATCAGTTTTGAGTTAAGTGAGATGTTGGTAGCGATGAGACTAGATGCCATGATCACTAATACTCCCACAAGGAAAATATTTCCCGATATTGACAATGTTGAAATGAAATTAAAACTGATTGCTAAAAAAGCAGGCAATCTGCAGATCAAGTATCTGCCATCCGGCAGCACAGTGTTGGATATCAAAACGTATCTAAAAGAATTAGAGCTTAAAAATAAGAAAAAAATAGATTGTATATTGATAGATTATCTAGATCTCATGATGCCCAAGAGTAAAAAAGTATCGCCAGCTGATCTGTTTATCAAAGACAAATATGTTTCAGAAGAATTGAGAAACCTAGCTGTAGAATCACAAATGTTAATGGCCACAGCATCACAGTTGAACAGAGCATCTGTGGAAGAGATTGAGTTCGATCACAGTCACATAGCAGGTGGATTATCCAAAGTACAGACCGCGGACAACGTGTTTGGTATATTCACCAGCCGAGCAATGAAAGAACGTGGTAGATATCAACTGCAATTTATGAAGACTAGAAGCAGCAGCGGTGTGGGACAGAAAGTGGATCTAGAATTTGATGTGGACACACTGAGAATTAAAGATTTAATCGAGGAAGAGGGTCAGCATCAATTCAAAAAACAAACATCCACAGTTTATGATTCGTTAAAACAAAAGAGCAAAATATCTGCAGATGGTACAACAACAGATGCACGGCCGGAGCCCGATCCCACTCGAGGAGATGAAGTTGGTAAAGTTAGAGCTACCGTGGAAGGCAGCAAATTAAGACAACTGCTCAACGATCTACACTCAGACGAAGAACAATAAGCGCAGCGTCAGCGCATTTTTTTAAAAACAAGCGACAGCGTAAGTTAGCGTGCAAAGATTTTGACCTCTATTTATTTCTTACCAAACTTACCAAAAAATTTCTAAAAAATTAAAACTCAAACTTGACAAGAAGTTAATAATTGTTCTATAATTACAACATCTTGTTATGAGACAAGTATAATTTTATATTATAAAAGGAGAAAATAATAATGAAAAATAAGAAAACATTAGCTCTAGGTGTACTAGCAATTGCAGCAATTGTGTTGTCTGTAATATTGGTTAGCACAGCTCGAGCTCACGGAGATGCTCCTTCGGTCTCTGTATACGGTAGATTAGATGCCGGTGCTCAAAGTTTTGACACAGGATCAGAAACTGTGATCAGAGCAGGAGAGAGTGGACTACTTCCTAGTTTTTTAGGATTTAAAGGAAATTCGGCAAATCTAGGTGGCATTCAATTCAACTTTCAATTAGAAGGTGGATTGAAACCTAACACGGCCACTTTAGGTTCTACCACTACTACGGGTTCGGTATTCACTCGCGAAGCATGGGTAGGAATCAGTGGATCGGCTGGAGAAGTTAGATTCGGTACAACTGATTTAACAGATGCTGCGGAGATCGACACTCTAGGTAGACAATTCGGCAAATTCGGTAACTTTGCTGTGAACGGATCGGCTATTGAGATCGGTGAAGACGTGAACAACGTGATGAAATATATTTCGCCAACGATTGGTGGATTACAATTACAATTGGGTTATTCAGGTAACTCTGCATCAGCTACCACCGACACCACAGCAGGAATCAAAGGCGGTTCATTGACCTATGCCAGCGGACCAGCCAAATTTGGTGTGGGATATGCGGCAAAAGATGGCGCTTCATCAGCAGCCAAAACTGATGCCAAGAGCATTGGTGCTGCCTATGATTTTGGAGTAGCAACCGTAGGAGCTGCCTACATCTACGGAGATAACTCTGCCACAACAACAGTGAAATCCACTGCCAGCATGTACTCAGTGAAAGTGCCCCTGGACAAAGATGGATTATCTGCTCACGCAGTATACACCACTGCCAAGGACGGTGCCCAAACTTCTGCCAATGAAGGAAAAGGTTACACTGTGGGTTTAACTAAACAGTTAGCGCCAAATGCAGTGTTATACGGTGCCTACAGCTGGGTCAGCAATGACGCTAATTCTGCCATGTACACTAACAACATGTCAGCACCAGCAGCAGGTAAAGATCCAAAACTTGCCATGGTTGGCGTAGCATACTCGTTCTAAGTAACATTTGTAACATCGGGCATATGCCCGATGTTACTGCCCAAAATTTTAACTTTGAGTACTTTTAGAAAATAACTAATTGTGCAGCGCCGATCTTCGACGCCGGAAAACAACGACGCCTGGGATGACATCCTTTTACCAATTTAATAAATTGGAACGCCGTCCGTTAAGCAAGTGGTCTTGCCCAGCATAAAATCAAACAAACTTTAATTAGGAAAAAAATGAAAAATAAGAAAAATATAATAATTGATGTTATGTCTATTATTTTGTTTGTAGTAATTTTATCCGTTACTTCAAATAACACAGCCAAGGCACAGACCACATCTGTTCCCACAATTAATTTTTATGGAATTCTCGATGCTGGGGTATCAAGTTATGATCACGGTTCGGGATCTATAATACGACCAGGAGAAGGTACATTAGCTACCAGTCGTTTGGGATTGAAAGGCAGTTCACCAGAATTGGGTGGTCTAAAATTTATCTTTGATTTACAGGGGGGATTGAAACCCAACACAGGCACACTGGGTTCTACCACGACCACGGGGGCAGTTTTCGCTCGCGAAGCCTACGTGGGAGTCAAGGGATCTGCTGGTGAGATGCGTTTAGGAACTACCGATTTATCACTTGCTTCAGAGATGGACGTGCAGAATTGGCAGTTTGGCAATTATGGATTGATGCCGATCAATGGCACAGCGATCGAGCTGGGTAGTTTTTCCAACAATGCAATTCGATACATATCTCCAACCATCGGTGGATTCTCTATTCAGACTGGTTACACCTCGGGTAATTCGTCGTCTGCAACCACCGATTCCAATGCTGCTATCAGGGCTGGATCATTATATTATTCATTTAACAATGGTAAAGTAGGTATAGGTTACGCCACAAAAGCAGGTGCTACTAAAGATACAGAACAAGATGCCAAGAGCTTTGGCGGAACATATAATTTTGGAGTGGCCACTTTGGGTGCGGCGTATGTGTATGGAGACAACTCTGCCACATCAACAGTGAAATCCACTGCCAGTGTGTATTCAGTGAAGGTGCCTCTGGACAAAAACGGATTGGCTGCTCATGGTGTGTATTCCACTGCCAAAGATGGAGCACAGACCACTGCTAACGAAGGCCGGGCTTACACTATTGGATTGACTAAAACATTAGCGCCCGGTGCCACTGTTTATGCGGCTTATAGTAAAATAGATAACGATGCAAATTCGGCTATGTATCTTAACACCATTACATCTGCTCCAAACGCAGGCAAAGATCCTAGCTTAATAACAGTCGGTATCAACTACGTATTCTAACAAATAACAACAACATTGGGCAGAGGTGATTGACTTACGCCCAATGTTGTTGTATATTAAGAAATATACAGATAATTACAATATCAATGATGACACAGCAGGAGATCCACAATGGGCATACACTACACATACAAATCACAGAGTGGAGAACGAAACCTGCGCAAACAACAGAAACAAGAAGAGCTGCGTAGACGCAGCGACCAAAGAAAACAATCCCGAGAACAGATAGAACCAGCCACAGATGTTTATGTGGTGGCAGACAACGAAGTGGTAACGCTGGATCATCTAACCAACCCGGATCTTAAAAAGTGATTGATTCGAGATTATTTGATTGGTACAAGATAAACACTCGCAAAGATCTAGGCATCACAAATATATGTCCCAAGCCATTTGACACTGTGCTGATCGATCAGAACGGCAGTTGTTTCGTTTGCGAGTGTACAGCATGGCTACCACAATCTGTGGGCAATCTACACAAAAATAATCTAGAAGAAATATTTCATTCTGATACCGCTTATCATCTTCGTGATTCTATTGATGATGGCTCTTATCGTTATTGCAATGAGAAACAGTGTACTTGGATTATCAAAAGCGATGTGCGTAACTATCAAGAAACAGATCCTAAAATAAAAACCATAAGATTAGCCATTGATGATTCTTGCAATCTCAGTTGCCCTAGTTGTCGGAAATCGGTGATATTCCTCAAGCGAGGTAAAATGCTGAGCATGCGACTAGAGTTAGCGAATAGAGTGAACGAATATCTTGCAAAACATAACCATGTTACTGTGCATATAGGATCAGATGGAGATCCTTTTGCTAGTTTGGTATATCGACATTTCATGAGGACAGTACCAGACAACGACACGCTAAGATTCAATCTACAAACTAATGGTTTGTTAATGAAAAAAATGTTTGGCCGATTGGACAAAATATTAACAAGAATTGATGTGTTGAACATCAGTATCGATGGTGCCTCTAAAGAATCCTATGAGTTATTGCGTAGAGGTGGACAATTTGAAAAACTATTGGAGAATTTAGAATTTATAAAAGATTATCACGAGCAATTTCGTATAAGATTTCATATGGTGGTGCAGAAGAGCAACTGGCATGAGATGAGCAAAATGTTAGAACTGGCAGATCGATTCAATGCACACGAAGTGATATTCAATAGAATAACCGATTGGAATACCTACGACAACTTTAAAGAACAACAGGCACCGGAACAAGATCCTCGTTTTATTAAAGAGTTTGAAGAAATTAAAAAACATCCTAAATCTATTACTTGGTCTAAACTTAACTAATCAAGAAAATTTTTAGCTCCTGCTTCAGTGTTATAGATTTTCATAATATCGTATAAATTTTCTTTTTTTAAACTTTTTGGTGCACAAGTTCCGCATATACATGTTTTTTGTACACACTTCATAACAGGTAATTTATTTTCTTTTAAAAGTTCTTTCATTCTCAAAATATATTCATCCATAGAATCTATTGTGGCAATAGGACCAGTTGTTTCATCCAATCTAACTCTGCAATCTTTGTTCGTAAAAAAATTTTCAGTGTCTGCATCGGCCATTAAAAAATACCAATTAGCCGAGCAAAACCATCCTTTAAATCCTAAGTCTCTGGGTATAAAAGTTTCGTGAGTTTTTAAATCTCTGTTTAAACATAAGCTCCTTCCGCCACAGCACGCCCTGCCTTGATTTAATATTTCTTTATTTGGTATCACATCATTAAAATCTATTTCTCCTTTTTTATTTTGATAAAATGTTTTTAAAAAATTTAATTGTTCTTGATTATAAACTCCTAACCCTCCATCTAATAATCTAGGTCTAAAGTTTAATTTATTTTGCTGACAAAAATTTAAAAATTCTACACAATCATTCCAGTACTCTTTGTGCGGGTACATTAAGATTACAATATCATATTCTTTTTTAATTTTTATTAAATGTTCTAAATTATTTTTAAAAATATCTTTCATTTTTTTGGTAGACTGTGAATGATAGCTGAGAGTAAATCCTTCTATATGCTGACAAATATTTTCCCAAGTTTTTAATTGTGCTGATGCATTTGTGGTCATTCTTCTTTTAAGTGTCCATTTTGTAGAATATTTTTCAAAATATTTTGTGCTTCCAATTAATATTTCTTCTATGTTTGGGTGGTATAGTGCCTCTCCTCCGTATATGTTTAATATAGCATCTTTAAATCTTGGATTTTTATATTGCATCATAACATCAACATATCTGTACATTTGATCAAGCATTTTTAAACATTTTTCTTTTGTAGGATGTGGCCTTCTATTATCGTGCCCTCCTGGACCAATTGGACAATAAGAACACTCATAGTTGCATTTAAGTGTAATCAACCAATCTATTAAAAATGACATTTTTTTAATAGGAACATAAGCAGGTTCTATGGTGTGAATTTTATTTTGATCGTTTAATATCATTTTTATATTAATTTACCTATTTTAATTTTGATTTAAATCTTTCTAAAAATACTCTAGCAAAAACTTTATGATGTTCTATTCCATAATGTTTACCATCGTTTGCAACACTAAATTTTGTAATAATTTCTCTAGCATCTCTAATATCCCATTCTGGCCAACAATTTTTTATTGTGTAATTTTTTAAAATTTTTAAATTAGATTCTAATTCATACGCATCTTGTGCAAAACAGTGAAAGGTATTTGCTCCTGTTTTTTCTGCAAATTTTTCTAACAAGAACACATTTTTTAAAAAATTGTTTCTATCAGTTTCCTCATTTTCAAATTTTAAATATTGATTATCACTAGTTAAACTTTTAGAACATTCATCTAATCTTTCTCTCCTATTCCAAGCAGGCCAACAAGCAATTATTATTTTAGGAAATATTGTTTTTTCTGTTCCGTATAATATTCTAATCATTTGGTCGGCACTAGACCCCGGACGTGCTAAGTTCCACCATCTTAAAATTTTGTTAGAAGACTTCGCTACAATGTTAACCCAAACTTGATCATCATCCAATCCTTCCCCAAATGTGTGACTGCATCCTAAAACCACAACATTTTTCTTGCCTTCTGGCAGAGGACGGAACTCAGAGCAACGGTAACCATATGAGTTAGTTTTGTATCCTATTACAGGATCAAATTTAGGCAGATCATTATCTGCATAATATCCATATTTCATATCATTATTTAATAGTTCTGATTAGTTGACAATTAATTGTACTTCTATTGCTAGAGCTTCGCGAGCATACCAACTCCAGCAGTTCTGATCAATCTGTTGTGGTGTTCCTCTCCACTGTGTGATGATGCTCCACTCTTTTGTTGTGATTTTTACCCAATAGCGATCTCCGCGAGTGTGTTGCGGCACTGTGAGATCAGTAGCAAATTTTTTTGGTTCTTTATCTATCGGCCAACTCATATTGTTTGGTGGAGGATAGCGGGATCGAACCGCTGACCTCCTGAATGCAAATCAGGCGCTCTACCAGCTGAGCTAATCCCCCACTGTGTTCTGGTGCCCCTAGCCGGAATTGCACTGACGACCTCCACCTTACCATGGTGTTGCTCTACTGACTGAGCTATAGGGGCCTTAAAATCCGTGCTCCAATATTTCATAGATGCCCGTATATAGAAAGTATACAGCAAGAATTGAAAATAGCCAACGGCTATAAAAGAATATTTTTTTCACTGGCAGTTTCTTGATCTGGTGGTCTGCAGCCTTAATAGCTATTACCAAAAGCACCAAACCTACCAAAATGCCCAAACCAATCAAACCTATGTTAGGATGGTCTGTGTAGATGCCTGTAAGGAACAGAACTACTTCCACTCCTTCTCTAAAGATTATAGCAAATGTAGCTGTGCCCAATGCCCATGCACTGTGTTTGGGTAGGTCTTTTACATGCTGTGCTGCACCGTGACAAAACCATGCCACCCACGCTAATATAACACCCGTTATAATGGCGATTGCCGCTTCAAAGCGCTCTAAATTTGCGTGATCTCCCAGCCATGCAGCAGTTGCACTGCCTAATAGAATTGTGGCTATAAACGCTGCTATTGCGCTGATCCATATGCTGCGTTGCTGTGTTGTATTACCACCAGTGCTGGCCAGTGCCAGAACCATGATCAACCATGTTTCCAAACCTTCTCGGAATATCACAAACATGGAACTTAATAGCAGAGTCATCTTACCTTTGGGTTATTTTCAATATTTATTGTATGGTATTTTTGTGGTTGCGTCAATTGGCTTTTCGTAATACTATATTAAATAACACCTATGAAAAAAATATTAATTACACTGTCTTTATTTTTAATTGTGAGCTGTGCTTCCACAGAACAATCAAAAACCGAACCTAGCAATCCCATAGGTAACATTGGCAAGGTGTTCGAACAACTTACTTTTCCTAAGTTTTAATCTTTACTGTTCCACTTGTTCAACATGCCTTCCAATTGGCTGCCGTGTAATTCTGCAGGATCCTGTTCCACTCCGTGTTTCATTCCGTACCCAGAACTGCGATTGCTGCGGTGATGTACTTTAGAATCAAATGTTGAGCTGCTGTTATGCTCGTTTTTTTTATTGAATCTTTTTTTACTTTTAAATTGTTTTCTTTTATTAAACATCTCTCTTTATAATTGTAACACAGGTTGTGACGCTGTCAAAGTCATGTTATACTGTAGCATGAATGATATTACCAAAGATGTTAGCCAGACTCTCGCAGATGTGATTGATCATGAAGCGACTCGATTGCAATATATTCAAACTATTAAAGACAAATTAAGAACTGTGTTTGATCCTGAGTTGCCCATCAATATTTACGATCTAGGATTGATCTATGATATCAAAGTGACAGAGCAATTGGAATGTTACATATTACACACGCTGACATCAGCATTTTGTCCTGCAGCAGATATTATACCAGTGGATATACAGAATGCTGTGCAAAGCATACCCAACATTGCAAAATGTTCAGTACGTATTACCATGTCTCCTCAGTGGAGTCCGCAAAGTCTAGATCCAGAGATACGACAACTAATACTGGGCTGGTAGTAACTATAAATATTCATACAACTAAACAAGGAGAACTCCATGTTAACAATAGCGTTCATTTTAGGTTTTGCTGCAGGTTGGTATGTCAACGAGAAAGTTGAAAACCTTGGCGAAAAGTTAAATCCGATTAATTGGTTCAAGAAAAAATAAAAATCACTTTACTATCGGGGGAATTATTTCTCCCGATACTTCTTCAAATTAAAATTTAATTTTTTTATTAATGATCTTTTTTTGTCCTAGTTTAAATCCTAGGGCGAAAGCTATAGCTACGAAAGCTGCTACTAATAATGTGTGCCAAAAGTAAAACATAAAAGTATTTATGAAAAAATAATTAGAATTTATAACGAATTGAGCCTATAATTTGATTGCCGTAGTCAGTGTGTGTGCCTGTGTAAACCGATGTTTTTTCTGAATCGTGTAGATATAATCCAAATTCTAAACCGGCTCTTTTATCAGGTCTTTTATGTTTATCGTCTTGTGTTAAGATTTGATACACAACACCATAATAGTTACCAGTGTAACCTAGATCATCATTTTCTGTTCTGTGAGCAGTGACATAAAGATTTTCATTTAAACTATAAAGACCACCGATATCAAGCCTATCCTTGGATGCTCTGCCTGTGTCTTTATCGTTCCAAAGTTCAACACCCCAAATCAAAGGAATATCCCAACGATATAAGGAGCCACCGATTGCCACACCTTCTTGGTGTTTATCTGTTGTGTAAACTCCTGTGGTTGCTGGAGAATCTATTCTCATATAAGACAGATCAAATAAACCAAAAACGCCCACGGTTGCTGATGAGTAGAGAGTATTGTAAAGATTATCATACCCAACCACAACACCGTATGGTACATCTTTTTTTAAACGATAAGAATCAAAATCAAACTCGTTGTCCCATTCAAACCCTCCAATTGCTAAAACAACTTTCTCATTACTATCAATCCTAGAATTTGGTTGTGTAATAATTACTGGTGCACCTATCTTGGGAGTTTTTGCAAAACCTAAACGTTGTGCTTCGGTCTCTCCTAGATATAATCTATAGTAATCCCCACCTATGCCTATTTGTTTTTCAGTGAGTGTGTTATCTAGTGTTCTGTCTTTTGAGTAGTGAGTATCGTATAAAGATGTAGCGCCAATCCAATTAATATATTTGTTGTTTAAAGATTGTTGTATGCCTATTTGTAATTCTGCTCTGGAATCAACCCCTGTATCGTATGTTCTGTCATCATAATACGCTTCAACGTTACCGTGTATAAACAAACCCTTGGGTAAATCTATTTTATTTGATTCTAAATTTTGAATTCTTTTTTCTAAATCAGATATTTTCTTTTCATCTGCTTGTGCAACGGCAGACAGAAATAACATTACCAATAATATCTTTTTCATTACTGTATTATACTTTAGGAAACAGGTTATCTGCAAGAAATACTTTAACGTCGTCTTCTGGTAATCCTAGTGACAGCATGGCTCGAGGCACATGGGGGTTTCTCTGCTGCTGCTCACAATAATAATTTTGTCCTTCTTTTATTTCGTCTAAACGAGTATCTCCATTGTAATCTCCCAATCGTTCTAGATAATGTTTTAGGGTGTATTCGGCCATGTCACAGACTTGATCTAGTTCTTTTTCTTCTTGTATGTTGCCAGCAGCTATCATACCATCACTGAATATGTTCTTGGCCCACTCTGGTAATTCTCTTTCTTTGTTGGGTTTATAAGATTCGGTATTTTTTATAAACCACTGAGTTAGTGGGTGCTCTTTTCTTTTTAGTGATGATATGTCATGAAATGCTCCTGTTACTTTATTTTGTCCTGAGATAATATCAAAACCATAAATTGGTCCACTGTTATGCAACACAGGAAACATGCACACGTGTATGATCCATAATTTTTTACTCTCCCTAGCATCCACCACTTCCACGTGAGCTCTCCTTAAATTCTGACTTCTCCATGTGCGATTGGTCCAGCCATACTTGCTGTTGTTAAACCTCTCCATTCCGGGCTCGTGATATTCTTCGCAATGTTGATTCAATATATCAACAATATTATTTTTGCATTGTATAAGTTTTTCCCAAATCATGCATCTCCTTGAATAGTTCTGTGGCATACTCAAAACAAATTTTTGCTTCTGCAATCACAGCATCGGCATCTGTTTTTGTGTAATTGTTGATTGTTTCTCTGATCACTTGTATTAATTCTTTAGTATTATCAAAATTTAAATAGGTATTGAGACCTGGCGTTTTTGTTTTTATCATTTGCCCTCCGTATAGATCTCCTAGATATCTCACATACACATGAGCAAACAATTTTGCTGGTTCTCTCCTAACACTATCAATGTGTTCAATGTATCTCTTTGTGCTGTCTGTTATGTCTGGTTGTGGAGTTATGCGTACCCACAGGTCTTGACAATCGTGGGCTAATTTTTCTGCTCTTGCTATGTCTGGTAGACGATCTAACAGTCCCTGATACTGCGACCATTTTTCCAAAGCAGCATAACAGTGTGATAGATTATAAAGGAATGTGGCGTACAGTCTTGGATGTATTTCTCCAGACATTAATGTTTTTACGAACTCTTGTTGTTCGGCACGGCGATGCTGTTCTTTAGTTGCTTCTTTAATATCTAACATAATAAGCAAATAATAAAAACAATTTTAATTATTTTTTAGAATTATCGTTTTCTCTGCTGGTAACAACTTTGTCGGCCAGTCCATATGCCACTGCTTGTTCTGCTGTCATGAAGTTGTCTCTCTCCATGTCGGCTTGCAATTTTTCCAGTGGCTGGCCTGTGTGTTTTTCGTAAACTCGAGTCAGCTCGTCTTTCCAACGTAATAATTCATTTGCTTGTATTTGCACATCTGTGGCCTGGCCCGATGCTCCGCCCAGTGGTTGATGTATCATGTGTCTAGCATGTGGCAGTATCAATCTCTTGCCTTTGGTTCCTGCTGAGGCCAATAACGATCCCATGGAGCATGCTTGTCCCATGACAATGGTTTGTATGTCACATTGTATATACTGCATGGTGTCATATATGGCCATTCCGGCTGTGACCAATCCGCCCGGAGAGTTGATATAGATGGTTATGTCTCTTTCGGGTGCCTGTGATTCACAAAATAATAATTGAGCCACAATAACAGATGCTGAGTGTTCTTCGATGGGGCCTTCCAACACAATGATTCTATCTTTCAGCAGTCGACTGAATATGTCGTAACTGCGCTCGCCTTTAGAAGTTTGTTCTATTACTACTGGTATTAATGGCATATGTGAATAATTTTAACACAATGATAGAAGATTGTCAATTGTGTAAAATTACCAATCTTTTTAAAAATATTATCTATCTGGGTTCCACCAGGTGTACTGCTCGCCGTGATGTTTCATGACTCTGTCCAGCTGCTTGCGGTGCTCGCGCTCCCTGCGCACCTTGTCTCGCATGATCTTCTGCCAGTCCTCTCGCATTATGAGATCGTCCCTGCAGACCTGCATCTTGACCAGCATGAGATGCTTGATAGTGGGATAGGTCCATATCTCTCCCCGGTGCCAGTTGCTGAGGTGCAGCCAGCCACGATACTGGCAGTGCGTGCCTGCGAGATCTTGCCATTGCTTGGGTGCGCCGAACTGCGGCTGGTACAGGTAGTGATATATGAACAGCCTCTGGCGTTGGCGAAACCATAGGTCGGGCTGTGTGATCATCTTGCCCTGGGAATATCTATTGTGACTCATGCTAGATTATTTACTCATGGAGCCAGCAAATAAAACACACAGTAAATTCACCTATACTGTTATGATGATAAATTGTCCAACGGTTGTATCCATTCAGGATGTTTGAGAATATAAGATTTCATTGATTCTGTGAAATGTATATTGTTTTCAATAGGAGCAAATTCTAGTTTTGTTCTTTTAAATTTTTCTTTCCAATGAAATAGGCTGTTGGTTTTCTTTTTTTCCCACATGTCTTTCTTGGGAGAATCTTTGGACCAATTGTACCCTTCGATAGATCCGTCAAGTTTTTGTAAGAACGTTTCTCTGTCTCCCATCCATGTTAGGTGTATTCCGCTTCTTCGTATTGTAGTGTCATTCAAAGGATTTGTTTTATCCGCAAATACTTTTTGTGGTCTGCGATGCGTTAATGTGTTGACATAATTTTTGTTCAACACTACCGCTGTTGCTTTTTGGGGAGATCTGTGTTTTATATTAGCATAACACCAATAACATTGCATTTCAAATAATATCTCTCTAGTGACATTATGAATATTTGATTCTATCCATGTCCAATCTTGAGGCAAAAGAAATTCATCCAAATCACTCATTACTATTAAATCTTCTGATTTTAAATTAAATTGTTTTATTGGCCATTCTCTTTGTGCGTGTTCTGTGGGCCATCCTGATTCTAATCCTGTGGCATCAAATTTAAGATATGTAATCTTATGGTGCCATTTTTTGTATCTTGCCCACTGTGATTCTAATCTATATGGTTTGTCTATTTGATTATAAGTTTTGTTGGCCTCTGTTATAACAAATTGATCCACATATGTATCATGCTCCTGCAGCTTTAACTCTAACATGTCAAACTCGTTATAGAATGAAAAAAACTCGTATATCATAGTAATTTCCTAAAATTTTTTGGGTCTGTCCAGTCTTGTTGTTTTGAAATTATCTCTAATCGTGCAGTAACTATATCTATATTTTTTTTATAATTGGCAATTTTGAGACAATCATTACAAAATGTATCAAAGCTATTTTTAAATTTTTTTATATCGTTATTCTGTATTTCATTATTATTTTTTTCTATCCTGTTGTGTATAATTTGGGCGGACGAATTTAATAGAGTATTGGTGACAATTGCTAACCGTATCACATAAGAATCAACACAATAATGAGCATATCCCGGGGGTACGAACCACCCCAACAGTTCTCTCCATTTCTGTGTCACGGCATAGTGTGGCGCTGGTAATTTTTTTTCTGATATATCTAATTGTGTGCCGTTCGGTTTAAAATTTATACAGTTGATCATTTGTGCTTCTTCCGTGGGGGTTATTTTTTTATCCCAATCTTGCAGATAAAATTCTACATCATCTCCTAATAACATGTGTGTGCCGTCTTTGACGTGATTGCTTAATTCTTGCCATGCTTCGGTTGTGCTGTTCGCTTTTATTTTTATATAATTCTTGTGTCCCGTTTTTATTATTATTTTTTCTGTTTCTGTGTCTTGCACGGCATACCAAAGTGTGGAATTTTTAGAATATTTTTTATGTTTTTCTATTTGGACTAGCACCCGGGTTGGATTGTTTAATGTTGCACATAATAGATGTAAAGTCATATTATTAGTTATTGCATATCTATTCACAATAGTTTTTACTATAAATATTCCTAGATGATCAAAGAACACTTGCCCATACCGTTTGGTAAACATACCAGGATAGATATTATTAATATGTTGGCCCAACGTATCAATGCTGCTTCTTATCTTGAGATTGGTTGCGATAACAATGAATGTTTTGACCACATCAATATTTCTAACAAGGTTGGGGTGGATCCTCGCCATGGGGGCACATTAAGAATGACCAGTGATGAATATTTTTCTAAATACAATGACAAGTTTGACATCATATTTGTGGATGGGTTACATCATTACGAACAAATCACCAAAGATATTGATAATAGTCTTAAAATATTAAACAATGATGGATTTATTATTATGCATGATTTGTTGCCTTATAGAGAAGCAGCAGCTACCAAAGAAGCATCAAAAACTACGCCGGAGTGGAATGGTGACGTTTGGCAAATTTCTTTTGATCTGGTAGGTAGACGTGATATTATTTTTCGTTTGGTTTGTTCTGATTTTGGTTGTGGAATAATTTCTAAAAAAATAAATCTTTCTCCTCGTTCTCACAATTGTGATGGATCGTGGAATTTTTATAAAAATAATTGGAATACGTTACCCTTAATAACTTTTGAAGAAATTTAATTTTTTTTTAATACCGCACAATGGTCGTGCCATTGGCTACGTGTATCTATATGTGTTTCTAGTAATTCTAAATTAGCCCAACGTGCTAGAGCTGTCCAGCTGTCTGGATAAAATCTCCAGCAATCTACGGGGTGTCTATGTACGCCACCTTTCATGGGTACTATCATGAACATGAGTCCTCCGGATCGCAATATTCTGGCAAGTTCTCGCATTGTTTCCCAAAACCATTCAACGTGCTCTAGTGTTTGTCCTGATATTATAAGATCTTGACTGTTATCCGATAACGGTATAACATAAGGATCGGTTATTACTAAATCTACATTTGGTCCTGCTCGCATGTCTACTCCTGTATATTCTGTTTTTATGTCTTTAAAAAGAGTTTTATAACTATCGTGTCCTGCTTCGGTGTAAGAACCTAATTCCATAACTTGCAATACTCTGTTGCTAGATAATTTGTTTTTATTTTCATAAATCATGCGTTGCATGTTTTCTATACTAGTTGTGTGCATTTATATTTTCCTTGGCTATTTGTTCTGCGATCCATTTATATGTGATGTCTATGCCTTTTTCTAGATCTTCGTTGGGTTGCCATCTCGTGACTTCTTGTATCAATTTGTTGTGGCTCGTTCTGCCCATCACCCCAATCGGTCCTTCTATATTTTTTATTTCTATATTTTTTCTAGCTCTATTGGCTATTAGACTCACAAGACCGTTGATGCTTATTAATCTTTCGCTGCCTAGGTTCAGTGGTTTATTATATTCACTGGCCATTATTTTGTGCATGCCTTCTATACACTCATCTATGAATAAGAAACTCCTTGTTTGTGTGCCCGGACCCCATACTTCTACAACTCCGTTGCTTTCTGCAACTTTTCTACACAGGGCTGCTGGTGCTTTTTCTTTGCCGTTGTTCCATGATCCCAGTGGTCCAAACACATTGTGCAATCTCGCTATCCGTGTTCTAATACCGTAATTTCTTTCAAATGTCATGTAGAGTCTTTCGCTGAATAATTTTTCCCAACCGTACTCGCTGTCTGGTGCTGCAGGATACACGCTGTCTTCACTGCATAAGGGATTGTTGGGATCCTGTTGATTGTGTTCGGGATAGACACAGGCGCTGCTGGTGTAGAGTATGCGTTTAACATTTTTGTTCACCATTTCTTTCGCTATATTAAGATTGATTAATAATGAATTGTGCATTACATCAGCATCGTTTTGTCCTGTGAGAATATATCCTGCACCACCCATGTCAGCAGCCAATTGATATATTTCATAGATGTCTGTTGTGATTAATTTGCTTACAGATTCTTGTGATCGTAAATCCAATAAATGAAATTCGTCTGCATCGGTAATACTATACTCTGGCTTTTTAATATCTGCTCCAATAACATAGTGTCCTAGTTTTTTTAAACTGGTCACTAGGTGTGTTCCTATGAATCCTCCCGCCCCACATACTAGTATTTTTTTCATGTTCGTGTTTTTTTAATTATATAAAGAGTTAGTATCAAACTAGATAGTATTATAAAAAATAAAGAAATTGGTCTATTAACAAATATAGAAAAATCTCCCCCGGTAATTTGTAATGATCTACGCAAGTATTCTTCCATTAATGGTCCTATTATAACTCCTAATAATACAGGTGTTGTTTCAAAATTTAACAAACGTAACATATAACCAAATAGACCAATTAATGCTACTAAAAATATGTCAAAGATATTATTATTAACACTATAGGCTCCCATTATTATACAGATTAAAATCGCAGGATAAAGATAGACATATGGTATTTTTAAAAGTTTTATCCATATTTTTATTAAAGGTAGATTAAGTATCAATAAAATTATATTTCCAATTACAAAACTAGCCAGCAGTCCCCAGTAGAGGCTTGGATGAGAAGTGATTAGGGTGGGACCGGGTGTTATGCCGTGCATTATTAATACAGTCAATATTAATGGCATGGCTGTGTCTCCTGGCAAGCCTAAAAGCATTGTTGGAATAAATTCTGTTTGTGCTCCAGAATTGTTTGCAGCTTCTGGTGCTGCCACTCCTCTTATTTCTCCTTTGCCAAATTTTTTATTTTTATTTCCAATAAATTTTTCAAAAAGATAACTCATAAATCCTGCTACAGCAGGACCTGTTCCAGGTAACGGTCCAAATATTCCTCCCACTGCACTGCCTCTTAAAGTAGAAGGCAAAAATTCTTTAAACTCTTTTTTATTTGGATATATTCTCCTAGGAGATATTATTTTAAATTTTGGATCCCAGTTAACAATACGTTCTATAATTTCTGGTAACCCAAATAATCCCATGGCCACTAAAATCATATTGACGCCTTCTGCTAATTCTAAAGATCCAAACATGAACCTGGGGGTGCCTGTATTGAGATCTATTCCTATTATGCCTAACAATATGCCTATCATTACCATTGCAATATTACGCCATGCATCTTTGTTGATCGATAGACAACACACTGCAACCAATCCCATAAACATAAGAGAAAAATATTCGGCTGGTCCAAATTCAAAAGCTATTTTTATCATATATGGCGATAATAATACAATAAGCAAAATCCCAAAGAAGCCGCCAATCGCTGATGATATTGCAGATACAGATAAGGCAACTCCCGATTTGCCTTGTTTGCACATCTGGTATCCATCGATGCATGTTACTGCATTGCCCGGTGTGCCTGGCATATTGAGAAGTATTGATGCTGTGCTGCCTCCGTATTGGCTGCCATAGTACACGGCAGCAAGAAAAATGATAGAAGATATAGGATCCATGCTGTAACTTACAGGCAATAATAAGCTCAAAGCAGTGATAGGACCTATGCCCGGTATCACTCCTATTAAGGTTCCTATAATTGCTCCTGCTAAACACCAAATTATGTTTTGCCAAGTTAATGCTACAGAAAATCCAAGTGCTAAAGAGTCTATCAGTTCCATAATTTAAAATTTATGTTTAACAAAAACCAAAAAATAATAACGGTTCCTGTGGTTAAGATTATTGATAATATTAATCTTTTCTTTAACGGTTGTTTTGGACCGGCGAATGAACTCAATAACACTAGTAAAAAGCAAGATACAATCAAACCAAGATATGTTATTGACGCTGCAAAAAAACAAATTGATATCATTATGATACTAATAGCTTTAATATCTTTATGTGAAACTATTTTGATTTTTGAAGATTGATCCGGCGATGAATAATATATTGCGATTCCTGCTATCAAAAGAATTATGCCAACAATTGTTGGGAAAAAACCAGGGCCCGGAGATGAAAGATTTCCAAAACGAAAATTTACTAGAGAATAAATGCAAACCAGGACACCAAGCAACAAGAGCAATGTGCCGGCGACCTGGTTTATTTTTTGCATTTACAAATTATCTAAGCAACAATTTTATTGCTTGCTTTGTTTGATAACAGAGTTAACTGCTGCTTCTGCATCTTTTTCAAACTTCTTGATGTATGCCAATTGAGATTTTGGATCTAATAGTTTTTTATCAAGGAAGATAAATTGCTCTTCAAAACGTGCTTTAGCCTCGGGAGATTCCAATGCTACAGCGAACTGTTTTGTATACCACTCCACTATCTCAGGTTTGGTATTGGCAGGCAACGTCAAACCAAAAGCAATTGGCACGTCTATTCCCGGCAACACCGATGCTAACGTCTGAATGTCTGGCATGGAAGCAATTTTTTCAGCACTCGAAATAGCAACTATTTTGATCTGTCCTGCTTTGTGGAAAGGTGCTGCTACAGACAAAGGAAGTATACCAAATCTTATCTGCTTGCCGGCAACATCGGGCACAGTTTGTGCTGGTCCTTTATATTCCACTCTGGCGAATTTTTTATTTTTAGTGTCAAGGTCGATCCTGGATGCCAACACTTCAAATGCTAATCTTCCACCGCCACCAGAGTGACCCATTCTTGTGTCTTCTTTTAAAAGAGCATCTATTAATTGCTGCGGATTGTTTACTGGATCAGACGGATGAGCAATAATCACTGCAGGTGAATATCCTAACTGCAATACCGGAGTGAAACTGTCAACAGAGTATGGTTTTCTTTTTTGAAAATCTTCTGACACTTTGTCCATTGCTGCAAGTCCTCCTGTGCTCAGCACAGCTATGTGCATTCCGTCTGCTGGCCATGCTTTGAACAGTTCTGTTCCCACTGCTCCGCCGGCTCCGGGTTTGCTGACTATGTTAAATTTTACTCCTGTGTTTTTTTCCACAATTGGAGCCACAGAACGAAAGATTATTTCGTTACCTGCTCCTGAAGGAAAAGGTATTAATACATCAATGGTGCTGTTTTTGTTTGGTTCCCATGCTATTGCTTGTGTGCAGACACACATGGAAATAATGACTGCTAATAGTTTTTTCATATGTTTTTGTTTGTTGTTATGTTGATGAATTAATTATACATGTTCAACGGGACAAATGCAAATTTTTTTTACTAATCTTTTACCAGCTCATATTGATCGTGGCAGTTACTTGCTCGTCCTTGGAGACCGCGGATGCAAATATTTTATCTAGATCTTCAATCATGTAATTTAAAATAGGTTAACATATTTTGGTAATAAGGTCAACAGCTCCTCAAGGTTCTGTGTCTCATAAAGACGAGAGCCATCGCTTGTTATTGCTGTGAAATCTCCAACACGGTTGTAAGGAGACACAAATGCGTTGATGTATCCTTTTTGCTTAAAATTAAAATACCACTCGTCTTTAGTTAAATCAAAAATATATTTTTTTGCATCAACTTTAAATGACCACACATCTTGTTTAGAAGAGTGATTTAGATTGTTTGATATGGCCCAAGATCGATATTTAGGACAATCGTACCAAATTACATAATTAGATTCAAACTCTTTGAGATTTAATCCTGACTGTGACATGCTTCTCATTTTGACGGGTGCTTGTCGTTCATACCATATCCACCAAGAGAACTGCCCAAATGTTTTTACGGGCACATCCGCAGACTTGATCGAGGACATCCAGAAGTTATACCACCACAGGCTGGCTTTTTCGCTGATGTTATATTTTTTACTGTAGAACTTGCAGACAGCATCCATGTTTTTGTGTACGTCCAACTCATGCAGTCCTTCTTTTGCCAGGTTAAGATATTCTTTGTTTCCCTGGATCTGATCTCCCAGGTTTCCTTCCACGATGATAGAGTTATCTTTGTTTGTTGTGGTGAGATAATCCTGTATTGCAGCACTTAACTCGATCACTTTGAAATTTGGTTTTACATGGTCAAAATAAAAGGATGGGTATTCAAAAACAGAATCTCGGTTGCATGCCACGATGATGTTCTCTCTATCGGCCGGTTTGGTGTTTTTTATCAAGGATGCTAATATCACGGTGCTGTCGGTTCCACCGCTCCAATACACTATCCACTGCTGATTTTTGTGTTTTTCCAACAGAGACCTGCATCTCGTGTCTGTGACGTCGTTGTAATTGAGATTAAAATGTTCTCTATCGTTGATCCTGGGAAGATCGAACAGTCCAAGCAGTTTTTCGTGTCGTGCCCATGGGCCATGATTTTTTCCATGCAATGTGCAACTGGCGAAGAACCATTTTATTTTTTTGCGACATTCTATATAACTTTGCCAATCAAAATTGCTGTTTTTTTCAAAAATATTTTTTTGTGTCCAATCGCGATGGGTGTTGGAATATTTTGCAAAAGGCTCAGCTTCTAACAGCCAATCATCAAAACTAAAAATTATTTCTTTTTCCATATTCTTTAAATTGAGAAAACTTATCATCATGTTGAAAAAAGCATGACAAGATATCTTTATTTTTGTTGAGCAGCTGAATAATTTTTCGATTTATGTTGGATACATTAAATTCTAGATATAAAATGTTTTTGCATTCTCGGACAAAGGCATCTGTTTTTTTCTCGTTTTTGCCGTCAAATCCTGTGTCATAGTTTGCCTCGATGTACTGTGAACCCGGGGACTGTGTGATGAAATATAAAAAAGACGCCCAGTATTTTAGGCACTCAAGGGTGTGTTTGATTTTTTTTGCCAGCACAAGAGTTTTGCCGTCTAGTGTCGAGGGGACGAACTCGTCAACATGATCTACATCGTTGAAAGGATCAAACTCGCCAGCTCCCCTGGTGCCGGGCACAAGATCGCGAAATGGCTCATTGAAATGGAATTTGCTCCCTCCCTCATACGACCACTCGTGCCACACAGTGTTTTTGCCGATCACTTGGCTGTTGCTTGCTGTGCCTGCCTCGCAGCAGAATATGCCCGAACGAGATGAGAAAAGCGTGGCCACTGTCTTGGCCACGACCGGTGATTCCGCATCGGTGATAAAACAGTCTGTGAGATTGTGATAAAATAATATCATGCGTGTTATTTAAACCATATCAACACGAGCTGTTATTTTTTTATTTTTTGATAATTTTATATGCCGGCGGAGATGCATTCTTCATAGTATTTGGCCACCTTGTGATGCAGCTCTGCATCTTGCACATGATAGTATGGTCTCAGTGATCTTGTGTGTGCGAAATCCCATAGATTGTATCTGCTGCGATATGCATCAAAATTTTGAAAATAACCCTGTTGCGACTGGCTGAAGTTTGCATGCTCAAAGCCACCCTGATCAAATCTAAAAGCTATGCCGCTGTGCACCAGGCGTTGCAGGGTGTGCTCAATGATCATGGCATTCTGATACACTGCCGTGGGCAGATCGAAAAATTCCTTGAAGTATTCATTCAATATCCTGAGCTGATCTGTGTTGAATGGCGTGGTGTCCGGTCCGGCGGTGTGATAGCTGAACGGTATCAGCTGTTCGCCCACCCGTTTCTCGGATCTGGTGCAGGTGGTGAAGTTCACAATGATGAAGTCTGGCCGCGCCTGCAGGGCCTGTGATACCTGCATGGATATCATGAGGTTGCTGGCTGCCACCATGGCCAGATTGCAGATGTCGTGGTGTCGTGCCAGCAGGTCCACCCACATCGTGCCATATGGTGCATCAGGCACAGAAAAACTGTCTCCACATACTAATATTTTTTTCATGTGCTCGTCCATGTGGTCCAACGGAGCATGTGCTCACTGCCATGCTCCTGTTGGTGTGCTGTTACTTCTTGGCAGGCTCAGCCGGTTTGGCCGGAGCTGCTGGTGTCGCTGGTTTGGCAGCCGGTGCAGCAGGTGTTACTGGTGCTGTCACTGCTGGCTTGGCAGCTGGTGCTGGAGCTTTTGACGGCTTCACCAAGCTGTAGGCCACAACGATCGCTATCACTGCCACTGCGGCAATGATGATGTTTCTTGTTGTCAACAAACTTTTCATTTGTGTTCTCCTATTGTTTGTGAGTGTATTGTAACACAAACACAATAAAAAGCAACCTTTGGTAATGTGTTGCTTCAGGCAGTGCGTGTGAGGCGGAGATCCTGCCACAGTGCCAGGTCCTCGGCATAGTGCTGCTCGATCTGTGCTCGCTGTGCCTGCGTGACTGTCTGTGTGAACGCGACGCTGCCGTGTCTGGGCACATGGTCGCCCACTCCACCCAACCAGGACACACAGAGATCCAGCTCATGGGGGAACAGATACAGTCGCGTGGAGGCGGTCACTCGGCTGCTCTGGGATGACCACATGCCACTCCTGCTGGGCTGCGTGGGATGGTCATGATGCCAGTCACACCAGCTGTCCCAGTCAGTGAATGTGTTGGTTTTTATTGACTGCCCTCGCTGTAGATAAAAATATCTATTGTTTTCTTTGAGTGCTCGCACCCGGCACAGCTGCCACATGCTGATGAAACGATCCACGGGATCTCGCAGCATGGAGCACCATGCAATTGGCTGTCCCTTGCCCAGGCAGTGTGGTGCCGGCTGGCTGCCGTGCGTGGGGCGGCGACGATGATAGCCCGGCAATGATTTACAGTGCTGCCTCACGTAGGTTCCCCCCGTGCGAGCTATGTGTACGAATCCGCGACGAGTGGGGGCCATGAAGAACATGCTGTACTAGTTATGTTGCCCTGGGGTGGTGTATGGTGTGGTGTTACAGGGCCACTGTGCGGCCCTGTTGCAGTGCTGACTATTGCACTGATAGGTTCACTGCGGCTGGTCCCTTGGCCGTGGTCTCTAGGTCAAACATCACTGCATCACCCTCGTTGAGAGTGTCCATGCCTGCTGCCTGCACTGCTGATATGTGTACGAACACATCTCGGTCTTCTGTTGCTATGAATCCAAAACCCTTCTGGGCATTGAACCATTTTACTGTTCCTTGTGTCATTTTACTTGTGGTCTTTCTTTTTTGTTGTTGTTATTATGTACTGTAAGTTTCTGTGGGGAAAATAGGCCCGGTGCTGAATGCATGGGCAGTTTTTGTCTCTACTGTCTTTTACTATACTTTGTTCTT
>Ga0209400_1000859_pt1 | contig 26121 bp, 9 predicted proteins | sample M_130807_EF_Meta_FD_187313 | JGI IMG/M metagenome (GOLD analysis project Ga0209400, IMG submission 187313) | Freshwater microbial communities from Lake Montjoie, Canada to study carbon cycling - M_130807_EF_MetaG (SPAdes) (version 2) | ecosystem: Environmental > Aquatic > Freshwater > Lake... | reverse complement strand
TTGGTCCTGTTGCTCCTGAGACTCCTGTGGGCCCAGTCGCTCCTGAGACTCCAGTGGGACCAGTCGCTCCTGAGACTCCAGTTGGACCTGTAGCTCCTGATACGCCAGTATTACCAGTATTACCCGTTGAACCAGTGGTTCCCTGAACACCTGTAGCTCCAGAAACACCAGTAGGTCCAGTAGCACCTGAGACTCCAGTAGGACCCGTTGCACCTGAGACGCCTGTCGGCCCTGTTGCGCCAGTAAATCCAATAATTCCTGTTGCACCCGTTGCACCACTAGCTCCTGTGGGTCCTGTTGCGCCACTGACTCCTGTAGGTCCTGTTGCACCACTTACTCCTGTATTGCCTGTTGCACCGGTTGTTCCTTGAACACCTGTTGCTCCTGACACACCTGTAGGACCCGTTGCGCCTGAAACACCTGTGGGTCCAGTTGCGCCTGAAACTCCTGTTGGTCCTGTTTCTCCTGTAGGACCTGTTTCACCTGTTGGTCCTGTTTCACCTGTTGGTCCTGTTTCACCTGTTGGTCCTGTTTCTCCTGTAGGACCTGTATTGCCTGTAGGACCAGTATTGCCTGTATTGCCTGTATTACCTGTATTACCAGTTGCACCCGTTGTTCCCTGAACACCCGTTGCACCTGAGACTCCAGTAGGTCCTGTCGCTCCTGAGACACCTGTTGGGCCAGTAGCTCCAGACACACCTGTTGGTCCTGTTGCTCCTGAGACTCCTGTGGGCCCAGTCGCTCCTGAGACTCCAGTGGGACCAGTCGCTCCTGAGACTCCAGTTGGACCTGTAGCTCCTGTATTACCAGTATTGCCAGTATTACCAGTGGATCCTGTTGCTCCTGAGACTCCTGTAGGTCCTGTTGCACCTGAGACTCCTGTAGGTCCTGTTGCGCCTGAGACACCAGTAGGACCTGTACTTCCTGTATTACCTGTGTTTCCAGTATTACCAGTATTGCCTGTTGATCCTGTTGTTCCTTGTACACCAGTTGCTCCTGAGACTCCTGTCGGTCCTGTTGCCCCTGAGACTCCTGTCGATCCTGTTGCACCTGAGACTCCTGTGGGTCCAGTAGCACCTGATACACCAGTAGGTCCTGTTGCACCTGAAACACCTGTAGGCCCAGTAGCACCTGATACACCTGTAGGGCCTGTTGCTCCTGAAACTCCTGTAGAACCTGTTGATCCTGTTGTTCCTTGAACACCAGTAGCTCCTGAGACTCCTGTAGGTCCAGTAGCTCCTGAGACTCCAGTAGGACCAGTTGCTCCTGAAACACCTGTAGGACCTGTATTACCTGTGTTGCCTGTTGATCCTGTATTACCTGTATTACCAGTGGATCCTGTTGCTCCACTGACACCTGTAGGACCCGTTGCACCTGACACTCCTGTAGGACCCGTCGCGCCTGACACACCAGTAGGACCAGTAGCACCTGTATTTCCAGTATTGCCTGTTGATCCTGTTGCACCCGTTGTTCCCTGAACACCCGTCGCACCTGAGACTCCTGTAGGTCCTGTTGCGCCTGAAACACCTGTAGGTCCTGTTGCACCTGAGACTCCTGTAGGTCCAGTAGCACCTGAAACACCTGTAGGTCCTGTGGCACCTGAAACACCTGTAGGGCCTGTCGCACCTGATACTCCAGTAGGGCCTGTTGCTCCTGTATTACCAGTATTGCCAGTATTACCAGTGGATCCTGTTGCTCCTGAGACTCCTGTAGGTCCTGTTGCACCTGAGACTCCTGTAGGTCCTGTTGCACCTGAGACTCCTGTAGGTCCTGTTGATCCCGTGTTTCCAGTATTACCAGTATTACCAGTGGATCCTGTTGTTCCTTGTACACCAGTTGCTCCTGAGACTCCTGTCGGTCCTGTTGCCCCTGAGACTCCTGTCGATCCTGTTGCACCTGAGACTCCTGTAGGTCCTGTTGCACCTGATACACCTGTAGGTCCTGTTGCACCTGATACACCTGTAGGGCCTGTTGCTCCTGAAACACCAGTAGGTCCTGTCGCGCCACTTACACCTGTAGGTCCTGTTGCACCTGAGACTCCTGTATTGCCAGTTGATCCAGTTGAACCAGTATTTCCAGTTGATCCAGTAGCACCAGAAACACCCGTTGGTCCTGTAGCTCCTGAGACTCCAGTGGGTCCAGTTGCTCCTGAGACTCCTGTTGGACCAGTGGCTCCTGAAACTCCTGTCGGTCCAGTTGCTCCTGTATTTCCAGTATTTCCAGTATTTCCAGTTGATCCAGTAGCCCCTGAGACACCTGTGGGTCCTGTAGCTCCTGAGACGCCTGTTGGTCCTGTAGCTCCTGAAACTCCAGTCAGTCCAGTTGCACCAGATACACCTGTGGGTCCACTAGCTCCTGAAACACCTGTAGCTCCAGTTGCTCCAGTTGATCCAGTAGCTCCTGAGACTCCAGTGGGCCCTGTAGCTCCTGAGACTCCTGTAGGACCAGTAGCCCCTGAGACTCCTGTAGGACCAGTAGCTCCTGAAACTCCAGTAGATCCAGTTGCTCCAGTTGATCCAGTAGCTCCTGAGACACCTGTGGGCCCTGTAGCTCCTGAGACTCCAGTGGGCCCTGTAGCTCCTGAAACTCCAGTCGGTCCAGTTGCACCAGATACACCTGTGGGTCCAGTTGCACCAGATACACCTGTGGGTCCAGTTGCACCAGATACACCAGTACTTCCTGTTGCTCCTGAGACTCCAGTTGGTCCAGTAGCTCCTGAAACACCTATCGGTCCTGTAGCTCCTGATACTCCTGTAGAGCCTGTTGATCCTGCTCCTGTAGCACCTGTTATTCCTGTTGCTCCTGAAACACCAGTAAGTCCTGTTGAACCTGTGCTTCCTATATAGCCTCCAGTTAACTGTAACCAAGATACGAATGTTCTGCCAGCAGCATTAGTCTTGACTACACAACCAGTTATTGCCCCTGGTCCCCAAGCACGAATTGTATAGCTTACTGCACCTACCGTTGTGACCGTATATGTCGACGTTCCCTGACCCTGGAACGTGGCTAAACCAATATATCCTGCTGTTCCTTCGCTATTTGTGACCAATGTACCTGTACCGTCGAATAAGCCATATACGCATAATTGACCATCAGCTAAATCGCAATTGACTTGTGCTGTGATTTGCCAAGTGCCTGCTGAAGGAATTGTAGCGGTCATAATCGTGGTTGCTGTGCCGCTTGTCGTTGCTGTAATTGTAAAGGATGCTGATGATGCCTGGGCTGATCCTGATACAGGTGGTGAGTTTGGAGTGGGGCCTGTAGGACCTTGTAGACCCGTTGCACCCGTTAAACCAGTAGCACCAGTTAATCCTGTTGCACCAGTAGCTCCCGTTGCTCCAGTAGGACCAGTCGAGCCGCCCCCTCCACCCGCTGTTATTGCTAACCCATTCAACAGTAGAACACCACTACTCACATTGAGCGTCTGCGTTGATCGATTTACGATATCAACAAACTGAAGAGTTGAAAGATTAACTGTTCCTGTACTTATATTCATAAAGGTTGAAGGAATACCGAAAGAACCCTCATATCTGTAGAAGGTGATCGTCGGCGGTGCAACTCCACTGTTCAACGTACTGTAAAATTTCAAAATGCCTCCATCTACATCAAACGTCCAAGGATATGAACCACCTGCAAGAATTGGAATGTTTGTTTTATCATACACATTGACCGTATAGCCACCAGTTCCGTATGAATTTGGAATAGCATTTGCCAAAATATTCGCGCCAGGGTTCACAAGCGAAGCCTGTGAATACCAGTAAGATTCAAATAAGTTAATTGAGCTCATCGTAATTGAGCTATAGTACGTAATATATGGAAAGGATGCACTCGTATAACGCTGACCAAACACAGACGAATAGGAGTTATCCTTAATAAAATCTGAAGGCGTAGTCGTTGGAATCGGCTGTCCAAAAACCTGTACCGAAGGAATAATACGAGTCCTTGACGGAATCGATTCCTGCGATACAGAGTTTGCATCTTGAGTATTCGCGACGCCAAAATTCTTTTTAAATAGTAGAATTACCTGTTGGGCTTGGCTCGCCATCTAGTTGTTGAAGGATATTTTTATGTCTTTAGTAGGAACTCAGATTCAAAACAAAACATTTTTAGAGTAAGAATGTTTTGTTTTTTTGATATTGTCTTGTTTATAGCGATAACTGTGCTGTTATGGTTGTCATAGCAAAATTCCAATTCATAGGAACACCAAATCGTGCAATAATCCGGATATCCTTACCTGAAGTCGCAAACGCAGGTACAAACACGTTGGGAAACGTTATTGTTCCTGATACTAGTGTAGCACCGGAAGCAACGCCACCATAAATTTGCGTTTGGTTGCCTGTTGTATCATTGTAATAATTTAACGCTGACGCTGCATTTCCAGTCGTTCCATTCGCATCTAACCAACATGTTGTTGCTGATCCTGCATTCGTTGGTAAAATAGAGGCCTGATCTTCAATCCTGTAAAATAAAAAGACTTTATCCGTGGCAACCGTTGGATAATTGCCTGCAGAGAAGACTGCAAGACTGTTTGATATAGCAATTGTATCAGTTCCTGCTGTTAGATAATTTACTACAAATGTAACCTTCGTATAATTTGTCGCTGAACTGGCTGTCTTCCATCCAAAGGTGGCAAAACGCAACGTTGTATTCCTTGTTATAGATGTATACGTAATTGAGTTTTGAAGCAAGTTTCCGTAAAAGGTTCCAGCATAGTTCAAGTAAGCAACTCCACTTGTTCCTACAGTTCTATGAGCACCATTCGCGACTTGGAGTTCTTTGAATGCAGGTGTTGTAGCAACTGTATTATCAATCAATGAGTTCGCGTGGTTGTACAAGTAATTTGTGTACGAGTTATTGCCTGCATTTGCATAGACAAACGGAACTACATAGACATTCGTTCCATCAAAGCTTGAGAATGACCAGATTCTGCAGCCCACTAATGCTGATGCAGTTGTTGCGGTTGGCAACGCCGCCGGCAAGGTCGTAGTGATTAGTGTGTACGAAGGTCCATCAATAATCGTAGATAAAAACACATTCGACGTCGCAGAATTACCAGCAAGATTTGAACTAAAGACTCCTAATGTCATAGTTGAAGCCCATGTAGAGGCTAAGGATGCAGATGTGACTGTACCGTTTGAAAAGCCAATACGAGATGCCTGAGCCAAGCGTCCACCGTTAGATCCTGAGACTATACGTGCTAACGTTGTTTCGGTTGTAGTGAGTGAAGCAGAACCAGCAGTATAGGTGTAGCTGAGAATTGGGCTCGCATAGAAATAGTTTCCTAAATTGCTTGCTCCTACGATTGTGCTAAAGGTTGCAGTTCCGTACACAGTTTGAACTCCTGAAATAGTGCTAAAACTAGGAGGAGTTGTCGGTGAATACGCAAACGCTGCATCTGTTATCGCTGCACTTCCAGGAGATCCATCATAATACCACGAGAAGGTTCCTTGACCTGTTGTTATACCTGCTGATGTACTTTGAACTGCTGTAGTCTGAAGAGTGTAGATCGTCGAGTTCGCAACAAAGATGCCTGCACCCAATGTAACCGTGTTAGAAGCTGATAAGAAATACCCTTGGTAAGGTGCGTTGCAACCTAGTGCTGCAAATCTATCATAGACCGTCGTCGGTGTCAAGGTCACATTGTTTAAGGTGACCGCAGATGGTGTTGTTGCAGGAAATCCATTATAGAATATCTGAGCAGCTGGTGTGATAACAGGAGATGTTATCACCGTGCTAATTGAGAGTGTTCCTGTAAAGGCGGTTCCTCTTATTGCAACCGTCTGAATTGGCGACACAAATGCGGACGTAGTCCAAGCACTTGCTGAATTCACTAGGGTTGTCACGTTCAATGAATCATAGACACGATACGCTGAAGCATAGTACCTCGAAGCAAATGTGAGCGTTCCCGAAAACGTTGCATCTGATGTCAAATTCGATGTTACCGTTGACAAAGTTGACGCGATCCCACCTTGTTGACTGGCAGAGTTAGCTGCTTGTACTTTGAATGTATAGACTGAATCTGGATACAAGCTTGTTGCATTATATTGTACGACTTGGCCACCAAGACCATCTTGAGCTGTCTGAAAGTTAAACGGAGCCCCCACTACAACTGTAGTTGACTGATAGACAGGTGCTATTCCTGAATATCTAAATGTGCTGAAAGGAACCGCAGTTAAATTCATTGTATAACTGCTGACTGTCGCAACGGAGGTTGTATCATTAATATCTACAAATTGCGGCGTGCTAAAATAAAAGATAATACTATTTGATGTTGTCGTTGTGCTGTACAAACGCTGGGGAATAGAAGGAGGGCCCGCCGTCAAGAATGCCGCAAAAATGGTCGAAGCTACGTTGGATCCAAAGTTATAGTTGGTGTACCACGCTAGAAGCTGGTTATTTCCTGTTAGGCCTGCTAATGCAGTATTATAATATACATATGTGCTTCTGACTAAGCTATCCTGAGGAAAGGTTAAGCTCTGAACACCTGATGTTCCTGCTGTCTTGACAAGTGTTAGACCCGTTATGTAAGGTAAATTTGCTGTGCGATAATTTATAATATTTGTCGATTGCTGCACAAGAATGGATGAATAATTGATACCCGAAACATTTGTTGAGAGAATCGCATTAAATGCAAGGATATTCTGAAGCCAATTTTGCATAAACCCAACATTGATCTGTACTGGATACGTCCACGGAATAAAAATCTGTGAAGACTTTGACATCGGTGTTCCAAAATAGATTGTACTGGGTGCATTGATCAAATACTGCTGAATCCAAGCATCATTGTAAATAGGATTTCCACCTCCAACCGGTCCAACCGATGTTGAAAAGGTGGAAACTGTTGTACCAACAAACGGAACTGTTGCAGGCTGACCGTAGCTCGTGGAGAAGGATGAAAATGCCTCACCACCTACACCTCCTGCACCTACTGAGGTTGAGTAAGAGGACATATTCGGTATGATTCCATAACTTGTTGAGAAGGAGGAGAATGCCGCGCCACTTATCCCTCCTGCACCTACTGAGGTTGAATAAGATGACATATTCGGTATAATTCCATAGCTCGTTGAGAAGGAAGAAAATGATGCGCCACTTACGCCTCCTCCACCTACTGAGGTTGAGTAAGATGACATATTCGGTATAATTCCATAGCTCGTTGAGAAAGATGAAAACCTTGCTGAATCAGAACCAACCGATGTCGAGTACGATGATATATTCGGTATAATTCCATAACTCGTTGAGAAGGAGGAGAATGATATGCCACTTACACCTCCTGCACCTACTGAGGTTGAGTAAGATGACATATTCGGTATAATTCCATAGCTCGTTGAGAAGGAGGAGAATGCCGCGCCACTTATCCCTCCTGCACCTACTGAGGTTGAGTAAGATGACATATTCGGTATAATTCCATAACTCGTTGAGAAGGATGAAAATGCTGAACCACTTACCCCTCCTGCACCTACTGAGGTTGAGTAGGATGACATATTCGGTATGGTTCTATAGCTGGTTGAAAAGGATGACAATTGTTGCTGCACATACGAATTGTTAGGTATGGTGCCTACTGAAGTTGAGAAGGATGACAATGATTGTTGAATGAGAGAGGCGGTTGCGATAAATCCAAGGCTCGTTGAGAAACTAGAAATAGATGTATCAATAATACTTGACCAGATACTACTAAATGTAGAAATCTCATATCTTATTGTGGATCCAATTCCTAATATATTTTTAATAAAGGATGAAAGAGTCGATGAATTTGCCATATTGCTTGTATTTCCAGTTTGGCCAAATGAGGTAGAAAAGCTTGAAAAGTTTTGAAGAATGCCATACGTAGTTGAATTCAGTAAAGATGGAGGAAAAAGAGAACCATAGGATGTAGAGAGTGTAGAAAGTTGAAACATTGATCCAACATAAGTAGAATTAAGCTGTTCTCGATTTGCAATTGATCCATAACTCGTTGAAACAGTAGAAATCTGTAAGATTACATTTCCTGTTGTCGATACAAGTTGAGATTGATTGACTCCAACCGATAGTAGTGCTCCTAGCGACGTCGAAAAACTCGATAATTGCACATTAGTTCCAACCATAGATGATACGAGCTGCGCCTGATTTACTACAATACCATAACTGGTTGAAAATGATGAAAGAACAGTTGTTGTTATAACGGCTTGTCCATTAATCGAAGAAAATTGTGCATTAAGTCCCTGAATATTTATACTTGAAATCGTTGATGCTAAAAGTAATGATGAGATGTATACAGTAGCTGCATAATCATATGTTTTGATAGTATTATATAATGTAGAAATTGTAAAGGTTTCAGATGCTTGCTGTCTAGCAAAAAAGAGTTCAAATACATAGGGCGTAGAAGGAAGATTCGTATTTTTAAAATCATAACCAAAGGTGTTTGACGCAGAAAATGAACTTACAACGGTATCTCCTGTATATGGAGTAATATCTGTTGCAAATGCTGTCCTTGTAATCTGTGTTGTCGATTCATAAAAACTAAATGAAGCAATACCAGAATTTGTTATAGGAAACATTGTATTACATCCTGTTGTAAATACTGTACTGGCGATCATCACGTAAGAAGAAAGATTCAAATAGGGTGAATTAACTAATGATCCTAACGATGAAAACCCTAATGGCGGAATAAATGGAATATTTGTTGTGTAAAGCGGTGTATCTGTTGGACTATATCCATATGTTCGATACAACGGACTCAAATTAAAATTGGATGTTCCTATATCTTTGAAATTAGATAAACGTAAATAGTCTGTGACATTTTGTTTAAGATAAATAAAATCAACCTGGTACGTATTGAATCCACCAATTGTATCATTTATAGTTTGTGTTATAAAATCTGAAGGCTTTGGATAGGCTGGGAGCTGCGGTTTGTATGTTGTATTAAAAACTTTTAGGTAAAGAGCACCTGAATAATCAACTTGCCACGATAATGAATTTTGTGAAGGATAAAATGTAAATGATCCCTGAACAGCGAAAAGTGTAGAATATACAATACCTCCACTTGTAGTAAATGTTGTTTTTGGACTAAAATTTGTCAAATCCATATCAGTTTGATACACAGGAATATCCTGCAAGGGTTCACCAAAGACACGAGTATCTGAAAAGGAATTGTACACACTTGAAAAAAGAGGATAATAAGTGATTCCCATGCTGCTGATTCCAGATGCAGGAGTTGAAATAACAGGATTTTGTTCAGAGACTAGCGTAACAAGGGTTGATGCCCAGAAATAGGGTGTCTTAATTGTAGACGCGGTCAACACATTGTAGCCTTGCTGAAATGTATTTTGTAAATACGTTATATTGCTCTGTAATGTATATGATGTAGAAAGTAGATTTTGAGAACCGATGGTTGCTACACTCGAAATACCACTCTTTAAAGTCTGAATAGATCCAACACTCGTTGAATAATTATTTAATGCAATTGCAGATCCAGTTGAAACACTGATTGCAGCAGTGGATAAAGAGGTCTGAAATGTGTTGGTATTTACGAGGCTGCCATAGGTTGTTGAAAGAGTACTCAAATCTGCATTTACAATTTTATTACTTAGAATTTCTGCCTGATTTCCAAGAATTGTACTGATAACAACTGAATTGATACTTGATACGCTAATATAGATTGCATTGTTATTATAATCTGTTGTTAGGATAATTGGGTCAGACCCTACTAATTTAAGAGAAGTGGATGGACTATTAGCCTGTAAATAAATAAATGGACTCGTACTTATATTTGATTGTCCAGTTGAAACATTGCTGTAGACACCAATTTGATTAAACGTATAAACACCTGCTGCAGTTGAGATTAAATTGGCGCCATCAAAAGTAATGGTTTGATTCTGCGGATTAGCGCGAATCGTGATGCCTCCAGCTCCAACATAGCTGATATTACTTGTTATGACTTTTTGCTGTTCATTATAAGCAGATATAACATTTCCATCAGGTATTGAAATTGTACCAAACGCTTTTGCATACATATAAACTGTATTAGGTGCCGTAGGGTCAGGGGAAAGCCCTGCATTTGCTCCGTCATAGATAGAAAATGTCGTTGCGCTGGCATCTGCAATAAAAACAGCAGATGTTGTATTAATCCTTGTAAATGCACCTCCTCCCTGTAAAGTAGATAAGGTCATCCATGAAGTACCTCCTAGACCATCGGTTGTTAGAACACGAAATGCAGGAAGTACTGTATTCGTATTACCTGTTCCAGAGGTAAAGACTTGATTTACTGTTAATGAATCTACGTTCAGAGTCTTTTGAAAAGACGCCATACTACTTAGATCCTAGTTCTTTCTCATAGTCTATTCAACGCGATTTTGTCTTTGATTGCTGAAATACGATCCTGAAGACTTGCCATACGCTTTAGCAATGCTTGAGTCGCACCAAATTTCATTTTAAAAAGCTGATCTGTGTCAAGGGTTTGAAAACTTGATACTCCTAATTCATTTGTAAAGTAAATACTTGATGGTAAAATCTTAGAGACTTCTTGACTGATAAACCCTATTTCTCTGTCGTCTGATAGCCTATGTTCATCTCTATAGCGAGGCTCCCATTTGAATGAGACTAAACGAAGGCTTGATAGATTCGATAAAAGTTTCTCGTCGCTTGCACTCGATATACTCTGTTTTATACGCTGATCGGATGGATTAATCCATGTCGTACTATTTGGTTGTCTTGCATTTCCATAACCTATATCCAAAGCATACTGCGGATTGAGTGTATTAATTCCAACATACCCACGAAGCAATGAATTCTGTATATTTTTCAAAAATGTCAAGTCTCCTTCATTAAAGGTAATCGTAGAGAATCGCGCGGCCATTGAATGACCAAAATAGATCCTATTCGGATCATCACGGGCCCAGATATTCAGATTGGGTAGCTGCATTGACGGTTGAAGTTGCTGATAGGGTTCAAAAAGCACTGCCATTGTATTTGAGTCAACATTTGTTGTATTTGTCATAGCATTAGATGTCCATGTATTGCCTCCATCAAATGACTGATAAAATGCTTGATTTGCTTGTGCTGATACTGCTCCTAATTGTGTCGGCAAAGCAAAAAGGTTCCACGAATTATATGCCCATTTGATCTTAACACTGTATAATCCTGTACTAATGAAGTCGCTGTATGCATTCGCATAGACAGACAATTTGATTGTACTAATCTGACTCCATGTATATCCAAAATCCTGAGATTTGAGGAGTGCAACATAATTTGGAATGGATGAAATCTGAGCCGCTATGATATCCTTTCCATTGTAATCTAGAGATCGGTATCGTAAAATTCGCTCTGTTGTAGATGGGAGTGTTCGGGTCCATCTATAATTATCTTGACTTACAAAGGCTCCATCACCTACAACGACCCACGTCTTTCCTGTCCACACTGCATCATTAATTTCAGTTACATTTGAAGATTCAGGTCCAATAATTGTAGAGAATTGTGTGGGTGCTAATAGTCCAGGAGATAACGAATTTGCCAAGAACATTGTATAAAAGGTAGAGTTCGTTATTGCTGCAGGTGGGTACCAACTTGTTTGATAAGAATAGGCTACATTACTTGCCGCCGTCATCAGATACACTTGACCATTTGTTGTTATTGATGTCATTGGCCCCAAACTCTTAAAATTCACTCCTGCATTTGTTACACTGCTAAATCTGTGAACTTTAATGTTTGTTGAAGTGCCAATACCAGTATAGCTTAACAACACGTTTGAGTTTATCACACTGCTTAGTTGAGAAAAGACTGATGTATTATTCAATGTAAAGTAGCTCATAGGTACATCTGAATTAATAAGATCATTGCCTGTTACTGACAAAAAGTCATATGAAGTAAGCAAGGACGAAATTGGAACCGATTTAATTTGTCCATAATTATTGTAGAAAAAATGGTTAGTTTCTTGCAGCGCTAAGGATATAAAAGAGTCGCCTAGTCCAAGACCATATGCATTAATTGCAACCTGAGCACCTGCAAGTCTGTAAAGAAACGATGAATTTGTACTATAGGTTGCAACTCCAGAAGAGAATCCGAACGTGTAAACCCAAGGATAGTTATTACCAACAAGATAGAATGAACTTGTATAGGAGTAGGGTTGAATTTTAACTGCACCTACAATGTCTAGACTAAAGATGCTTGATAAAGGCTGCTGAATAAATAATGAGTTAGTCTTTATAAAGGATACATTATTAATTGAACTTGTTGTCATATTAAATAAATTAGTTGAAAAGATTGTGCTGTAATTCGTAGGAAATGATAACTGATAGAAAAAAGAAGTCGATCCAATATACGGATTTACTAGTAAAATAGTACTTTTATTGAGAGAACTTTGAAAAAAGACCTGTGAGTATAAGTATCCATTTGGATACGCATTCATTGAAGAAATATAATTAATATTATTTACAGTTATAGTTGATATTGTACTATACTGACCAATAACAACATTAACATATCCTACTGTAGATAAAAAACTTGATTGATTTGAACCAAGTGTTGAAATTGTATTAATAAATCCTGTTTCTCCATAGAAAATCGAGTTTATTTCAGATAAATACGTAAAATTCACATAAGTATCAATTGTACTGTTTTGAACTCCAATTGTGGAAAATACAAATATGCCTGAGGATGCTAATGAAGATACACCAGACACTGGATTTGTTCTATTAAAACTAAAATTAAAATTACCACTAATGGTTGACATTTGTGTACTGTAAAGCCCTGAAGTTGTTGCAACAGTAGATTGTAAAGTTCGATAAACACTTGAGACTCCAGCTGCAGTATTAAATGGATAAGTTAATTCTACTAAACTTGACGCTTGAAAAGCGATCTGTGTTGAAAACGAACATACATTTGCAGTATTTAACTGAAATCCAGCAAGAACATTTGAGGCAAGATAAGTAGGAAAAAGAGTTGAAAATGAACTAAATGAGGATATTGTTGTACTTGTTAAAGTTTGCAATCCTATTTGGGTAGATGAAACTGAATATATATTAAATACAGGAGGAATTGAGAAAACAAGAAGTGTATTTAGCGTACAAAATCCACTTATATTATTAACATATGCAAAAGAAGTATAGGATGAAACAATTGAAGATTGAACATAGGTTGACATTGAACTTATAGATCCTATAAGTAAGTTGACAGACTGAAGTGAAGAAATTGACTCTGCTTGATAAATAGGAATATCATTAGAAAGTGTCGTAGTAACAAAGGTACTAATCGCAGGCCCAAGATTTACAACACTATATGAATTTAATTCTGTAGCAAACGATGTAGAAAAACTAGAATTGTTCTTAGCATAGGTTGTTGTACTAAGAGTGCATAGAAATGATTGAAAGGATGATGCATATGAACTTGATACTGATGAAAAGTTTTCAATTAAATTAGAGGATGCAAGTACATATGTCTTTGCTAACGAAAGATTCCCTATCACGGTTGAATTTACAGAAGAAATACTTGTCGATGTATTGCTTAAGATTGATAAAAATGAACTAAATACATTCGTTGATATGGTTCCTTGACGCAGTGAAGAATAGAGTGAACTTACACCAGGACCAATATATCTTGACTGGATACCTTGTGTATTTGTTGACGCTGTATAATAAAAATATCCAAGATTAACTATATTATTGCTATTCTGATTATAGAGTGAGCTCAAAAAGACAGAAGGAGCTACATTTGTACTCATAGATGACAGAAGATTTGGTAAATATAGAGTCGTACTGTACCGATTGGATGCAGTTGCTGAATCAGAATCAGCATCTATCTGAAATTGCGCAATTGTACTTGGACCAAAATTCTGCAACACTGCTAATGTACAAAAACTACTAGCTGTTATTGTGCTCAGTAAATTAACCTCTAGCTGAAGAGATGTTGAAATACGACTGTTCTCTAAAAGAATGAAATTAACTGAGCTCAATAAGCTAGGAATATTCGAATATCCATATAAATAATTTGAAAAGGCTGTTGAAACATGCAATACATTCCACGTTCCATAGACGGTTGTTCCAATCGAACTATATTGCGGTATATAGACTTGGCCTGATTCAAACAGAGTTCCTCTTGAAAATAGCGACTCTGTTGTAATCTCATCAATTTCAAGGCTCGTTGCGGACAACGCCATCTAAGCATTAGGAAGGTTTTTTAGTCTGCATTCCAACGTAGATACTTCAGCCTCCATCTGTTGCACTTTCTGTAATAGGTACTGCGTTGCGCCAAATTCCAGCTTGAAAATCTGATCAGTATCTAATGAGTGGAAATCTGAATGACCAAATTCATTTGTATATGAAATAGCCTTCGGTAAAATCTCCTTAACCTCTTGAGCAATAAATCCATACACTAGATCTGCACTAACACCTGTCTTCGTTTGATATTCTTGTGTAAATGTAAAATTTTTAACTGACAAACTTTCTACAATCTTCGCACACGAATATAGATCAGCTGGCTGTATATCTGTCTTGACTCTGGCGTCGGAAGCCGTAAGCCACGTTGTTCCTGAAGGTTTTCTTGCATTACCTACAGCAATATCAAGGGCATACTGCGGATAGGTTGTATTAATTCCAATATAACCAAGATTTTGAGTAGAAACAAGATGTCGAATCGTAAAGTCGCCATCATTAAAATAAATGGTCGATTGAATTACATTCATTCTCTTACGATTATTCATCATCGAAGGAATTTCACTTGAAAAAATATCAAAGTTTGATAATTGTATTGTAGGAATTGTATTTGATGCAAATGCCTGACCATAGATCACATTCGTTGAAACAGAAATAGATGACCAATTAATTGCATCATACGAAATTAAATGACCAATCGTACTCAAGCTTGAATTATGAATTCCTGACGCTTTCCATACGTTTCCATTCCAAACTACAGATGTTCCTGCAGTTGAAATAAATGTTCCTGGACCATTATTATTAGCATAGCTCCAGCTCGTTCCAGTATAACTATACATAATATTCGAGGTATTCCCGTTCATTCCTACTGCAACAAACTTGTCTCCATTCCATCGTACACTGATTCCTGATGTACTAAATTGAGGCCCTGACACATCATTCCAATCAGATCCTGTATAGCCATATTTAATTGTTGTTGTTTCATTTGGACCTCCAACCGCAACCCAGATGACTCCATTCGTTGCAATTGAATTTGCAAAGGTTCTGAATAATGTAGTTGTAGCCGCTGTTCCTAATGACCAACTTTGACCATCTGAACTATAATATAGAGTATTATATGCGTTTGTAGTATCAACTGTCGTGGCAACCCAGCGATATCCATTCCAAGCCAAATCAGAAACAAAGCTTGGCACTGTTGCTTCAAATCCTGAATCAGATTGAGTCCATGTTGTACCATTTGAACTGTAAATGATTCGAGAATTTGGCGCATTGCCTCCAGCTGCTAACCAATAGGATCCGTTCCACGCAACAGACTTTAACTGCACCATATTACCAGGAATGCTGCCTGTTGACCAAGATACGTTTGGAGTTGCTGAATATAAAAGAGATGCTTGTGCAGGAAAGTTAGACCCTACAGCAACCCATAAGGATCCATTGTATGCAACACCATTACCTTGTGTCATAAATGCACCTGTAGAGCCGCCAGTATAGTTGGAAAACGCATTGGAAGATGTAAAAATAGTTCCACCAACTAGTGTATTGGATCCTACTGCTACATGACTAATCAAAGGTAAAGGAGGCGCAGAAATACGTAAACTTCCTCCAATCGCCAAGGGAAATTCAGTAGTGGTTGACTGATTAATACCAATCGACGATGCATTAAATTGCTGCGTAATTGTAAGGTTTGATGAAGTAATCAAATTAGCATTGAATGAGCTAAATGTAGGAAATAAGATTGAACTAACAACAAATGTAGAGACTGCTTGATAATTTAAAGTAATTGCAGACAGTGTTGAAAAAAATGTAGAGGTTGTTTGAGCATAACTTGAGAAAAGACTATAGCCTTGTGTACTAATTGTAGTTGAAAGGTTTGAACTGTTTGATTGAAGAGGTGTTAGAATACTTGAAATACTCTGGTTTAGTATCAATAATGAGGATTGAAGACTTGATACTTGAACATTAGGATTAAATGTAGAATATGTTATAAGATCAAAAGCGCGGAGTGAAGATATGTTATTCAATATATTTAAGTTTGTCTGTGCAATAATCTGTGTTGAATAATTAAGTGTTGAAAAGCTACTAAATGCAACAAGTGTGCTTGTTGTAAAAAAAGTTGAAATTGCAGAGACTCCAGGATCCGTACGAATGGATGATATGTTATAAATTGCATTTGAAAAGGAAGAAAAGGATTCATACACGGATGTACTAATTGAAGAAATGCTAGGGCTTATTAATGATGACAGTGATGAAACACCAGGCCCTGTGAATACAGCAGGGTATGATGAGGAAATATACGTTGATACATTTGAAAAGGTTGTATTTTGGATTCTTGTTAAACTTGACAAGGTAGATACTTGACTTTCGCTATTAAAAAGAACTGCAATTGTGGAATAGGTAGTGGGCAAAAGTGTAGAAAAAGAGCTTAATGTTGCCAAATTATTATAATTTGAACCAAACACTGATGATAATGTTGATAAAGAATTCTGTACTCCTACTTGCTGCAAGAATAGTGGTGCAACACCAATTGTGCAAACCATATCAGAAATCATTTGGATTTCATTTCCTAAAAGCGTAGAAAAGGATGATAAAGTACCTGCAGAGGATGAGATTGTCAGAATTTGAAATGTAAGGCTTGAAAGATTATAGACTGTAAATGTACTTAAGCTAGATAATCCGCTAATTCCTGTATAGCTAGGAGCATTTTGAATAAATGTAGAAAATGAGCATGCAACTGTAGTCGATATACTACAGATTCCAGGCGTTCCGTAATACAGATTAAAGGATGTTGAGAAACTTGAAAGGCTGCTTGTTAAAAGTGTAGAAAGTGAAGAAATACCACTACCGGTATCAAATGCTCGTAGACTATAGGACAATTGAGAAAATGAACTGCCAACTGTGGTAGAAAGAGACGAGGCTCCAGGGCCAAAGGCTACTGTAATAATTGTATTAATCGTACTAGTAAACCCAACAATGGATGATACAGTTGTCGATCCTGTTGTAAATAATCCTAGACCGGTATTTGTACTGTAATATTCTACACTTCCACTCAAGCTACTGTAATATGAATAAACATAGGTTGAAAGCGTAGATACCGTTTTTGCTTGATTAAATGTAGTATCAAGATAAATTCCTAAGGTTGAAAAACTCGATGCAACGATTGTAGATAACGTTGAAAGAGATGTACCAAGATTTGTAATCTGTGAAAATACTTCTAATGTTGATATGTTTTGCTTTTGCACTGCAGTATATGAACTGTAAAATGTTGAATAGGATGAGTTAAATGTAGTTCCATAGATTGAACTTTGGTATTGATCTGTGGTTGAGATAAATCCATAGATCTGATATCCAACAATTGTAGAAATACTGCTTACTTGCGCATTTGTAATGACTTGAACCGTCGAAAGATTTTCAATGCCTGCAATCACATCAGGAATTGAAGACGGCGTGAGAAGAATATTAGCAATGCTAAAAACCTGTTCTGGTGTAGCATATTGGAATTCATTTCGAATATTGCAATTTCCAGGGATAATTGGAATTGTATAACTCGAAATATTAATATTGCTACTAAATCCTTGATTTCCACAACCAGATTTTCCTACAGCAACTACATTTGCATTTTTAATAAACAATGTGTCAAAAGTTAAATTATCTACATCTAGCGTTATCCTGGACGACGCCATCTCTACCTAGATCGTCTAAAAGGGTGTGAGTTTCTGCGCACAACTCTGTCTGCGCATCTAAATTGATGCGCATAGGAAGCATCTTATATTCTATTCTTGTCGGTAGATGGTCGGCCAAGGTGGACTTTTACAGCTTGTCGCTCTAGGAAAACAAGATGTATTTCTTACCGGAAATCCACAAATGACCTGGTTCAAAATGGTCTATAGACGGTACACCAATTTTGCAATTGAAGCACAACCAATGTATTTTGACGGAACTCCTGATTTTGGAAAACGTATAACGTGCCTTGTTCCACGTCGGGGAGATCTCTTATCGCAACTTATCCTTGAAGTGGAGTTACCGGCACTCTATTTAACGAATGGTACCGCCGTTTCCTATGTGAATTCTGTCGGCCATGTTCTTATCCAAGAAATCTCCATTGAAATCGGCGAGCAAGAAATTGATCGTCAAAACGGTGAATGGATGGAAATCTGGTCAAACTATACAACCCAATTTGATAAGCAGAGTGGATTTTACAATATGATTGGAAAGGTTGACGGATATTCACCTCCTACTCTCAATGGTCCACTCAAGCTGTATATTCCTCTACGATTCTGGTTCTGCAAGAATCCTGGACTTGCCTTGCCTCTCATTGCTCTTCAGTATCACCCTATTCGCATTAATTTGACGCTAGCACCTCTAAACAATCTATTCTACTCATCTGCACTTACAAGCCCAACGTGCTCAAATCTGGAAGTTAACCCTGCTAGTATCACTTCGTTAATGTTGTACGGCGACTATATTTATCTAGATGTTGAAGAGCGTCGTAGATTTGTAAGTAGTACTCACGAATACTTGATTGAACAAGTTCAATATACTTCTATCATTCCAATTGCTCCCGGTGCAACCTCTGGTTCATTACGTCTCGAATTTAATCATCCCATTAAAGAACTCCTTTGGTATATTCAACGTGATGATATGCTTCGCTATCACGAATGGTATAATTACAGTTCACTCGGTATTTATGAAGCTGGAACCCGTACAGATTTGCTCCTCGATGCAGTTCTTCAGTTAGACGGATTCGATCGCTTCCAAAAAAGGGATGCTGGCTACTTCCGACTTGTTCAACCTTGGCAATACCATAGCGTTATTCCGGAAAAGTACTTTTTATATTCTTACAGTTTCGCTCTTCGGCCTGAAGATGTACAGCCGACAGGTTCAATGAATGCAAGCCGAATGGACTCAATCGTTCTTCAGGTCAATATTAATACTGCTCTTGTTAACGCCGTAGGCAATTTACATTCAAGAGTGTATGCAACAAATATAAACGTGCTACGCATCGCAGATGGATACGGCGGTGTACTGTTTACGATTTAGATCTATCAGATAGAGATGCTCGAAGGCATAACAAAAAAAATGGTTATACCAAAGAACTTGCCTAATCAATTTGATATTGGAATTACGCAAGGTTCTTACTGGGGAGGCGCTCAAGTTCCTTATTGGCTCCTAAAAATAATGACGGTCTGTTTTGGCTTACTGGGGTTTGACCACCTTTTGCTCCGAAGCCCACTTACCGGTCTTCTTAAATTCATTTCCATTATTCCTCTTTTTGGATTTTGGTATTTCTTTGATCTAGCTCAAGTGTTTGGTGAGCAAGAATTTGTAGAAAAGAATGGATTTGCCATACCCTTTATGGGCCCGCAAGGCATTGGTGCAGGTATATTTATCAATAAGGATGGAAGTAATCTAGCTCCTCCTGATGTTGCAAAACCGTGGACTTTTATGATGTATGCTTTGGCGACTATTTTCTTTACAGTTTTACCACTGAATAAGATCCTCATCGGCGACTACTTCGGTGCTCTCTGGCAGATCATTATGTACAGTTTTTTCTTCACACCCTTATTCCTACTTGCTCTTTTCTGGGGCTTTTATGATGAGTATCGTGTGTTTTTTGATACGCGTGGTCTAATCGAAAAGGGTGCTGCCCGAGTAATCCCGGCTTCTTGGATTCTTGATCCTTATTTCAAACGCAATGCTCTTGGACCTCTGCCATCTCCGCCAGATCCCGCTGGTGGAATTATAACACGAATCCAAAACTACATCCTTGATACGATCAATGTATTTTACACGAGTGCTGAGCGTCTAACAGCCAAGAGCGCATACCTTGCTCGTGAATCTGCAGATGCTACACTCAGCGTAGGTATCGCTGAAGAACGTCTAAAAAAGGCCGTTGCTGAAGCCCCTGCACTTGTGACTGAACAAGCAACTGTCGCTGCTGCCAGTATAGCTCCGCAGGTTGCCCTTGCAACGACTGAAGCATCGATCAAAATGGCCCAGCAGACACCTGAAATTGCCAAGAACTACGCTAATTTCGGACTCAAACTCGCGAAAGATGCAGATGTCGTCGTCACAAAGGAAATTCCGAAGGCAATTAGTCAGGTCACAAACGTCACCGAAAAAGCTGTAGATAAAGTTGGATCTGTTCTTGAAAAGACTGCAAACAGTATCGGCAATGTTGCCGAGGCTGCATCTAAGACAGCGAATGCTGCATCTAAATCTGTAGAAGCTCTTGCAAAAACTGCAACGAGTGCAGCAGAAAATGCAGTAAAAGCTGCATCTACATCTGCAGAAGCTATCGCGGATAAAGCAACAAATGCAGCAGAGAATGCAGCAAAACTTGCTGCTGACGCTGCAAAGCAAAAGGGTGGAAATCTGATGAATGCACTGGAAAGTATGAGCAAAGCAACAGGAGACTTTGCTCGTAAAAAGGGAGGTGAACTTGAAGATCTGCTTGACCAAAGCCGTCAGCGCGCAATCAATACACGCAATTCAGCAGATCGTTTTCATGATAAACTCATAGATTTAGAAGATAATGTTGAAAATCTGTTGCAAGGAACTGCAGATCGTACTGCTGCCATCGTAACAAGTGGAATGGGACCCGCAGTCAACGGTATCATTGATACGGCTAGCGTTGTGAAGAAGTATACGGGCGGCGGATCTACAGATTCACCTTCAGGTTCTGCAACTGTACTCCTCTTTTGCGTAGCGATGCTTGCATTCGGCGGCTACGTACTCTACAGTCTCAGAAAAACGACAATGTCTTCAGAAGATTCAAAAGATGATACCCCTCCAGACTCAAGACCAGTTCGAAAGTCTCGTCGTCCCGAAGACAGCAACTACTCAGATACAGGCAGCAAGTAAATACGATCCATATGTCATTGTCTATTTTACGGCAGGCTGGTGTGGAGCCTGTCAACGATTAAATCAGGATAAGCTGCAGCAACGCAAGGATATCACGTGGTACAAGTGCGATATTGATCAAAATAGATATACACTCGGCTACTGCGGCCTTAAACAAATTCCCTCCTTTGCCTTCATCAAGAATGGCAAGTTTATCGGTGCTATGACGACATCTATAACAGAAAATGTTCTTGAAACGATTGAACATACCTTTTAGAGAAGACACTATGCGCAATTATGATATATGCATACTAGGCGCCGGGTTTGCCGGTCTCTACTGTGCAATTGAGTGTGCTAAGAAATGGCCCAATGCCTCGATTGTTATCCTTGAAAAGTACAATTACGTGGGCGGTCGGGCCATTACGTTTCACAGGAATATTCCCGGCCACGGATCCTTTCAATGGGAAAACGGCGCCGGCCGAATTCACTCCAGCCACAAATGGGTTGTCGATCTGGTTGACAAATACGGTCTAACCAAAATTCCGATCGAAGGCGGGCTCGAAATGAGAGTTCCCGGAAAATCAGATCCTATCACGGTCGACTTTGAAAAGTATATCAAAACTCTCAACGTTGCCGCCCTCTCCAAAGAAGTTCTCCTGGAAAACACTCTCGACTCCATTCTCACTTCCGTTGCTGGCCCCGACGAAGCCAGAAATCTGATGAATACCTACGAATATCGATCTGAGGTGGATACTCTACGGGCGGATCGGGCGTTAGAGGCGTTAGATGGTGAACTTGGCCACGGCAAAGGATTCTTCGTCCTGAAAGAAGGATTTTCCTATCTCGTGGAAAAGTTGCAAAACGAAGCTGAAAAACTTGGCGTGACCATTCTCAAAAAACATTCGGCCACGAATTTGGAAAAGTTGGAATCGGAAGGCGGGTCCTACAAAGTTTTCGTGAAAGATCATATTCCGATCAAAGCCGGGAAAGTTGTAGTTGCCATTCCCCGGGACGCAGTTGCTGAACTTCCTTGTTTCAAGAACTTACCAATCCTGCAAAAAGTCAAGATGAGACCTCTTGTACGAATGTATGCGATCTTTCCAAAGTCGGAGGGCGGAGGCTCTTGGTTTCAAAATCTGAAGAAGTTCGTCTGCGATTTGCCAATTCGCTATGTAATCCCGGTGAATCCCAATACAGGAGTCATAATGATTTCTTATACAGACGGCCCGGAGGCTGAATACTGGATTCAAATGCAGAGTCTCAAAGGTGATGCCTGGGTTCAAGACGAAGTGATGAAACAGATTCGAATGGTTCTGTCTCATCTCGAAATTCCGGATCCCTTCTTTTTCAAAATTCATCCCTGGTCGGACGGTTGTTCATATTGGGTTCCTGGTTCGTATGATTTTTTACAAGAATCATTGAAATCAGTACATCCCTTGCCTAAGCAAATGCCCGGAGTCTATATGTGCAATGAGTCTTGGGCCTATGCCCAGTGCTGGGTTAAGTGCGCCATTGACCAAGCTGATCTCTGTTTTAAGAAAATGGTTGAAGATTCTGAAGCTCAGTAATTATTTAGTGTTGGAACATTGAGTGCATCCGTTGCTGCTTGGTCGACTCGGTGATTCCAACACCACGGAAACTGCGATTGTCTTGCACCCTGTGTGTGGGCTTCAATCCACTTTAGCTCAATCAGCACCTTGTGCTGTGAATAGAGTGGTACGAGTTCTCGAATCAGATCGAGATGCTGAATCTCTCCACCCTTCTTTTTCCAATCATTCCGCCACCACGTTGGACCCCATTTTGAGGTGCAATGAATGGCATATTCACTGTCCGACCAGATTATTATGGGTGTCGAATCAGTCTTCAGTGTTTGGACAGCATACTGAAGGCCGTGAAGGAGCGCATTTAGCTCAGCACGCTGGTTTGTCTGAGGTTCAAATGGCTTAAGTTTTTCGGAGTTATAACCTATTTCTGTGGTCTGATCCTTGTCTACGACCACGAAGGCCCAAGAAGCTTTGGCGAACTTCTTGCCATTGTTCGTGCAGGCGCCATCTGTAAAAATATGGAGTGTCTGTTTTGATTCCTTAGGACTAGATTTGACGAGGGATGCAATTGAAAAAGGAATATCGGGTAAAGCAGTAGCAACAGGATGGACTTCAATGTGCACGTCATTCTTAACATCTTCCACCTTCTCTTCGTCGCCCCCTTGCTTATATATGTAGGCATCCAACGGGCCAGTCTTCCTGAATGGGCTTTTTACAGCCTTCTTGGACTGGGAATTGTTGTCTTGATGTATCAGCTTTACAAGTCTTATATAAAATATAGCACGGGCGCTTTAAGTTTATGGGTCAATCTGATGCACGTTCTGATCATTGCTCCCTTGATAATTTACATCGGAGCAATGGGAAAAAACACTCCTCGGCCCGCCTTTGAAATGCTTCTGCTTACGGGATTTGCGGCGTTTGGCTACCACTTGTATTATTTGGTACTTGCAGCCAATACCGTTTCAGGTGGTAAATCGACCTAGATGACTTCCAGCTTCTTTCGAAGCAGAAGATCTGTCGTCTGCTTCAAATGATCCATTACGTGATAGAGAATTGACGGAAATGACTTACACTCCTTCTTACATGTTAAACATGTTAGCAGAGTTGAATCCTTCTTTTTCTCGATAAGTGCATCCACCTGCGGTCGCACGTGATTACGAGCAATATGTAGACGGCAGTATTCCTTTTTTGCAAAAGATTCAGTACAGCCTTCAAATGGGCACTTGACACTTGCGTCTGTTGCAGGCTTGCTTGCGTGGCGCAGCTTGACGTGATCATCGAGTGCATACTTCTGATAGAAACGCTTTTCACAATGAGGGCAGGCGTGGGGCATTGTTCCTTCGTGCTTCTTCAAATGATAATGCATTGTATTTTGCTTTTCACGAGTCTCTTTACAAATATGACAGACGTAGTGGCCATTTTCGTTCTTTTGATATTGAAAAGTCATTGATACCTTTTTCAATGAAAAAAGTTTCAATTTTTGCGATGTGTTTTACGTTTTTTAGTAGCAGATCGTCTCTTTTGTCTATATGTTCGACGACCACCACGGCTTTGAGTTCCTGTAGGAACAAAGTTAGAAAATGCTATTGCTTTTGGCATAGTATTCTCATTAGTAGCAGTTTCGTTAGCAGCAGTTTCGTTAGCAGCAGTTTCGTTATTTTGAATAGAACCTTGAAATCGCTGTCTCTCAGCTTTAGCAACCTTTTCAGCATTTATAGTATTTTCTATAGTATTTTCCGCATTTCTCTCTTCTTGAGATAATTTTTCTCGGCGTTCATCATTTAACTTTTTAAGAAGTTCATTAATATATAACTGTATTTGAAGATTTAACGTTGTATCGGTACTAAAACTTTTAATGTAGTCTGGATTTCTAATAAGATTAATAGCAACAGGAAACTCTAAAAGGAAATGATCAATAAAATCAGAAATATCTTTTTTTGCCGTTTCACTCAAATATTGTTTTAGTAATCCGTGTAGTTTTCTTATAAGTACAGCACCACCTACTGCTGACCAAGATGTTGCGCCAATGATAACAGATTTAACTCCAGCAATTGATCCGGTAAATCCCATTGCTTTTGCAAGTTTGTAAAATGGTGAGTTAGTAGGTGTTAGCCAAGCAAAACCTAAATTGTTGGTAAGTATACGCTGTAAATACATATCTGAAGATGTAACATTATCTAAATAAGATTTAGTATTACCTTTTCTAGTAGTATATGTATCTGGTGCTAATTTAAAACTTGAAGATAATGGATAATCTTTATTTATTTGATTAATTAATTCTTGATCTATTTCTGCTGTAGGAAGTTTATTATTAGTTAATATATACTCTTTTGTCATTTGTATGTATCTGTACAATGCAATATCATCCTTATTGGCTTGACAATCTGCGTATAACCAATCAGTATTATTTCGAGCATCCATTCCTTTTGATGAATCAAATGAATCGCGTGTCTCAAGATTGTGGTACCGCTGATTTAAAAAATTTCCGGTCATACCTTTAAATTGGATAAATGCTGGTATCTGAATTTCAAAATTTGTTTGATAATCTATATATTCTTGAGGAAACTCACTTATTAAAACACTAGGAAGAAAAAAAAGAATTGAGACTCCAAGACTTAGAAAAGATGCTACTTTTAATAATTGTCCAAATGTCGTTAAATTTCCAAACGATGTTTCAACTACTTTTTCATTATTGCTTTTTAGTCTAACAATAAGTTGATCTGATAAGATAAGTCTTAAAATAATTAAATTTGTAACAATTTTCATTTTTTCTTTTTGTAGTTCATCTGGTAATGTAAGAGTGTTCACTGCAGTATCTAGTATACTACTATTTGGATCTAATGGTAAGTTAAGAGCAATTAGTCTTTGTTTTAAATCATTTGAAGTAGACTCTGATGTATAATTACAGAGCATAGTATTTGCTTCTTCAGCACTATATCCTAAATAGATAAAATGTGAAATAATACTATCACGACCACTTGTATTTCGTTCATTATCTTTATTCTTAAAACACTCAAGTTCAAGTTCAAACTTTCCAATCTTTTCAAGTGTATCGATTCGTGGAATAAAGTCAATTTCATTTTTCTTATCTTTATATTGACGCCAAAGTCTTCTTATTAAATCATAATTGGTTGTTCTTGCATTTGTTATGATATTAGCACTGATTTCGTTTGATGCTCTAGTTGTTGTATTATTAGGACCTGTGATTTTATTAGTTCCAAATCTTCCAAATAATCCCCTACTTTTTTTTCCAACTTGTCCAACTTCACTATTGCCGAACGCTGGTAAAAATGTCTTTCCAAATTGCTTCCAGGATCTAGTTGTTGTAGTTAATCCTGAATTATTTAGTTTTTTTCTAAGGTTATAATTTGATCTAGTTTGACGTAGTGGATTCTCCACAACGGTCGGGCTTGACATCTATATAGTTTAAAGAAAATACGAAATAATGATGTAGAATGTCATTCTTGGCAATGATTGATGAGGAACTACTCAATGGACCTGGCAGCGTATCTCGTGAAGTATCTTGCTGTAGTCGCTTTTCGTCAATCGTTTGGGAATTTGGCCAGTTTCTGATGTCAAAGTACGCTGGATATGAGCCTCCATCCGATGAGGAAAAT
>Ga0209400_1000855_pt1 | contig 26239 bp, 25 predicted proteins | sample M_130807_EF_Meta_FD_187313 | JGI IMG/M metagenome (GOLD analysis project Ga0209400, IMG submission 187313) | Freshwater microbial communities from Lake Montjoie, Canada to study carbon cycling - M_130807_EF_MetaG (SPAdes) (version 2) | ecosystem: Environmental > Aquatic > Freshwater > Lake... | reverse complement strand
TTTGAATGTCTCCAGAAAGCGATAGGAACGACTTTGAAACTGAAACTCCAGAAATCTCACTCCAACTAACCTGATCCGAAACTTTGCTGGTAAGTCCGCGATACACAACGATGCGATTAGAAGAAATCACATAGCGATTAGTGAAATACCTGACCGACGGAATAAGCCAGAGAAACAGAACTGCAACTAATACAAAACCGAGAAGAGCTTGATGTTGCCAAGCCTCAGGAAGTCTTGGATCTAGAAAGAAGAAAAGAGCAGCAAACAATCCAAGTAGTAACACTGGAAGGACAAGAGCTGAGCCATGACGACGCAAAGTTGCGAACTCTGTCTCGCTCAGGCTGCTCTCGGTTGTGCTCACCTGACCTATTGTCGCAAGTGTTGAATGTCTCCCGCGGCAACGGCACGAATTTCAATTGGATCACTCATGGCAACCAAGAGTCTTCCATCGTTATCCAAACCAGCAGCCTTACCTGAAAACTCTGTTCCATCTGGAAGTTGAACTAAAACTTTTGAACCCACGGTTGCTGACTTTTCTAAAACTTCAGCAAGCAATCCACTAGCTTCTGGATCTCCATTTGCGTCACAGAAGTCTTCATACAGTCTCTTCAGTGAGGCTAGGTATCGAACCAAGATGTCATCAAGTTCAAAACCTGAGACATTGTGCAGAGCAAGTGAAGTTGCGGTTGGGATAGGCAACCCTGCCTTGTCCTGTCTCAGGTTCAAACCGGCACCGATTACCACTGCATCTCCCGAAGGCAGGATTTCAGCAAGTAGTCCAGAGATCTTCTCGCCATTGACCAGAACATCGTTTGGCCACTTCAAACCAACTGAACCATCTTCAATCAGAGAACTGACACAGTTGGTCATTGCCAACCCAGCCAGTAGCGGTAACCAGCCAAAGCTTTGGATACCGAAGGTTTTAGGGCGAAGAATTACAGAAACAGCTAGGGCATCGCCTGGGCTAGCGACCCAAGACCGGTCAAGCCTTCCCCTACCTGAGGTCTGGTTGTCAGTCACTAAAACGCTGAAATCAGGCCATTCATCAGGGGATGTAGCGCTGAGGTGGAGTAATTCAGTGTTGGTAGAGCCTATTTCAGGCAGATAGACCACTTTTGAGGCAAATTCTGAGCTATTTGAAAAGTCCATAGCCCTAAGGTTAGACCCTCCTACCGACACCTCTTGGATAGAGTTGCTCTAAGCCAGAGAAATCAAACTAATTGGAGCTCCGCTTTGACCGATAAGAATCAGCCCGACCTTTCAACTACGGCCGGAAGAATTGAAGACCTTCGCAACCGCTACCACGAGGCAGTTTATGCAAGTGGTGAAGCTGCCATTGCTAAACAGCACTCTAAGGGTAAGAAGACTGCCCGAGAGCGCATCGAACTACTACTAGACCCTGGTTCATTTGTTGAGATGGACGAATTTGTTAGACACCGCTCAACCGCATTCGGGATGGACAAGAACCGCCCCTACGGTGACTCAGTTGTTACCGGAATTGGAACAATCGGTGGACGTCAGGTTGCTCTCTTCTCTCAGGACTTCACTATCTTTGGTGGGTCCCTAGGAGAAGCTGCTGGTAACAAGATCATCAAAATTATGGATCTAGCTATTGCTACCGGTGTCCCCCTAATTGGAATTCTTGATTCAGGTGGTGCTCGAATTCAAGAAGGTGTTATCGCTTTGGGTAAGTATGGCGAAATCTTCAAGCGTCACACCATGGCTTCGGGTGTTATCCCTCAGCTCTCTATCATCCTTGGACCGGCAGCAGGTGGAGCAGTCTACGGCCCAGCCCTGACTGACTTTGTAATCATGGTTGATAAGACTTCAAACATGTTTGTTACCGGCCCTGATGTGATCAAGACCGTCACCGGTGAAGTAGTGGAGATGGAAGCACTTGGTGGAGCACTAGCTCACAATCAGACTTCTGGTGTTGCTCACTACCTTGCCAGCGATGAAGAAGATGCTCTGGACTATGCAAGAAATCTTTTGAGTTACCTTCCAGAAAATAATCTCAGCGAAACGATTAGCTATGAGTCAACTGGCTCCCTGGAGATAACCGATGCTGATCGTGAACTAAACACCATCATCCCTGATTCGCCGAACCAGCCATACAGCATGATCAAGGTAATCGAATCAATAGTTGATGACAACCAGTTCCTTGAAGTGCAACCACTGTTTGCACCAAACATCGTGATTGGCTTTGCTCGCATCGCCGGATCTTCGGTTGCAATAATTGCCAATCAGCCAAGTGCTCTTGCTGGAACATTGAACATTGATGCGGCAGAAAAAGCTGCTCGCTTTGTTCGATTCGCAGATGCATTCTCAATTCCAGTGCTTACTCTGGTTGATGTTCCTGGTTATCTTCCAGGTGCTGATCAAGAGTGGGCTGGAGTGATTCGACGTGGTGCAAAACTTATCTACGCATATGCTGAAGCAACTGTTCCACTAGTAACAGTTATCACTCGCAAAGCTTACGGAGGCGCATACATCGTTATGGGCTCAAAGCAGCTTGGTGCAGACATCAACCTCGCCTGGCCAACAGCAGAGATTGCAGTAATGGGCGGTGAAGGTGCGGTGAATATCTTGTTCAAAGACAAGATCAAGGCTGCTGAAGAAGCCGGTGAAGACATCAAGAAGGTAAGAGCTCAGCTTGCCGCTGAATACACCTACAACGTTGCCAGTCCCTATCTAGCAGCAGAGCGTGGTGAGCTAGATGGCATCATCGAGCCGGCAGCAACCAGAGTTTCAGTAATCAAAGCTCTGGCTGCCCTAAAGACTAAGCGAGCGGCTACCCCGCCTAAGAAGCACGGAAACATTCCACTGTAATGAGTGACGAAATAAACCTAGCCGAGAGCATCAAAGTCATCTCTGGAAACCCTAGCGCTCAAGAGTTAGCTGCTGTGATTGCTATTTTGGAGGCAGCTCAAGCCGAGCAGGCCGCTGAGAAGAAAACGGCCCGAAAACCGTCATCTTCTTGGAACCGCAATGCTGGGAAACTTCGCGGCGACCTGCTGCCGGGTTTTGGTCAATGGCGCGCCCAATACCGTCCCGGAATGGACTAAAACAGGACTAGATTTATCTTCAGGTTTATCCAACCCGAAAGGACCTGAAAATGACTCGTGAACCATCAGATCTAGACCTACTCGCTGAAGACTGGGTAAAGAAACTCGTTGAACTTAGCCCTGACTTTGCAACCTATGCAGGTTTCAAAGTTGGCGAGGACAAGCTAGAAGACACCAGCCCAGAAGCTGGAGCTGAATACAACAGACTGCAAAAAGAAATGCTTGCCAAAGTTGAGGCAACCCCTATTCGAGATGAGATTGACAACGTAACCAAGTTGGCAATGACATCGACTCTCAAACTAAGCGGAGAAATCTACGACTCAGGTCTTTGGAGAAGAGACCTGAACCCAATTGCATCTCCTGCTCAGGGCATTAGAGATATCTTCGATCTCTCACCTACTGCAACAGTTGAGAACTGGGAGAACATCTCGAAGCGTATGCATGCCGTTGACACAGCTGTTGATGGATACATCGCAACTCTTCGTGAAGGTATCAAGCACAATGACACACCGGCTATTCGCCAGATCAAACTAGCGATCACTCAGGCTGAACAACTTCTGACTCCAGATGGTTTCTTCAGAAAGTTTGCGAAGAATGCAGAAGCAACCGAAGGTTCAATTCCAGATTCACTAAAGGGTGAACTTCTTGCAGCTGCTGAAGCCGCTACCGAAGGATATGCAAAGCTGACTAACTTCTTCAAAGAAGAGCTTCTTCCAGCTGGCAACACTGAAGATGCCATTGGTAGAGAGCGCTATGCATTGCTAAGCGCTCAATACCTAGGTAAGCGAGTTGACCTTGACGAAACCTATGAGTGGGGTAAAGAAGAACTCGCTCGAGTAGTTGCAGAGCAAGAAGCAGTGGCTAACGAAATCAAGCCAGGTGCATCCGTTCAGGAAGCAATCGAATTCCTAGACAATGACCCTAGCCGTAAATTGCATGGCACCGATGAACTTCAGGCATGGATGCAGAAGCTCTCTGATGCTGCAATCGAGAAGCTAAGTGGAACTCACTTCGACATCGCTGAACCACTTCGCAAACTTGAGTGCATGATTGCTCCAACTCAGCACGGTGGAATCTACTACACAAGCCCAACTGATGACTTTTCAAGACCAGGGCGTATGTGGTGGTCAGTTCCAGTTGGTGTTACTGAGTTTGATACCTGGAGAGAAACCACAACTGTTTACCACGAGGGTGTTCCAGGTCACCACCTGCAGATCGCTCAGAAGGTATACAACAAGGCAGATCTAAACTCATGGCGCAGACTAGCCTCATGGTCTTCAGGTCACGGTGAAGGTTGGGCTCTATACGCTGAGCGTCTAATGCAAGAACTAGGCTTCCTAGATGATCCAGGTGACCGTCTTGGAATGCTAGATGGTCAGCGCATGCGTGCAGCTCGTGTAGTTCTAGACATCGGTGTTCACCTAGGTAAGCCAAGACTTGATGGCACCGGTAAGTGGGACTTTGACTACGCACTTGATTTCATGAGCAAGAACGTAAACATGTCAGAGCAGTTCATCAACTTCGAAGTCCACCGTTACTTCGGTTGGCCTGGGCAAGCTCCTTCATACAAGATTGGTCAGAGAATCTGGGAGCAGATCAGAGACGAATACAAGGCTCGTCAGGGTGCTAATTTCAACATCAAGGAATTCCACATGAAGGCCCTAAACCTAGGCAGCATCGGACTCGATACACTGGAAACAGCTTTACTGGGATAAGTGAAGGTCGTGCAATGGCTCCTCTGAATAAGGGGAGCCATTTCCCATTTAAGCCTGTCCCCCAAAGTGGGGACTAATACACAGCCCAGATATAAGGCACATTGAAGAAGTCGGAGTTTAGTTTTATTCCGTCAAGTGAATTTCTAATTATTAAGGGGATTCGAAATTCACTCCAGGGGACGGGCCAGGAGTTGGTAATTACCAACTTCCAGGCCCGTTGGGGTTTAAGGGGTAAGTCGAAGCGAGACCAGTGGCTGTGCTTGCCCTGGAATGGTGGCAACTACTGTCAACGCGAAACTTTCTCCCCTTGGGCTTCTTATGGTCACCCGACCTGCAGTGACATTCTGTAATGCAGTGACAACCTGATTCAGTAAATCTTCTCTAACTTCCAAAGCCAACTGATCAGTGCCGCCTTCATCAAGCACTGCGACATCAACTCCGAGCTTTCGCAATCTACTTATCTCTACTTTTAGATTTGGGGAGAGTAGATTTCTACCCCTAATCTCATCTCGCAAACTAAGTTCCAACAATTTGGCTTCTTGCTTTCGTTCAGCAGATAATGGCATTTTCGCTTCAGCTAGTTCGGTAAGCATTGGAATTGCTGTCCCTAGGATTTTTTGCAATCTTGTCGCTCGTTCAGTTCTAGTTGCAGTGATTGCCGCAATTTGGGCTCTAGAGGATTCTTCTTGAAGACGATATAAATCAACTTCCGAGTTGGCTCGCTGAATGCCAGCTGAGACTCCAAGACCGGCGAGAACCAAAACCACAGCACCGATAAGCCCACCGGTGACTGCGGCAAGAGGTCCGTAGTTCACAAGTAACTGAATCAGAAGTGATGCTGTTCCTAGGATTGCAATCAGACGCTGCTGCCTGACCGCGGTTACCGTCATAATCACAGCGGTTCCCATCACCACCCAAGCGCCTACTGACTGATCATTCATGCTCGATCTCTGCAAGATAACTAGTGCTGGCATAATTATGGCAGCAACTAGGTTGTATAGACCCTGAGCTAGCGGAATTTTTAGTCCTCTATACAAAAAGAAAGATGGAATTGCTGCAACTAGATAAATACAAAGTGCAAACAGTTCTAAGTGTCTATTCAGGGGATCCGGAAGCAACATTGACTGGACAGGTAGATAGATAGCGTAAATAAATGGAATTGTTGAAGCTATCCAACGTCGAATCACAATCATGACTGACTCCATTCCAAAACTACCGTCGTTCCTTTGCGCGGTGCTGAAATGATATGAGCCTTCCCACCAATACTTTCCATTCGGCCATGAATGGAAAGTTTTATTCCAAGCCGCCCTCTAGGTAGTCGGTTAGGCCTAAAGCCAACCCCATCGTCTTTGATTACTAACTTCAAAGTCCCCTGCGAAGACTTCAAATGCAATTCCCTTTTCGATTTTGCTCCAGCGTGCAAGACCGAGTTCTGCACGGCTTGAATAGTTGCTTCGGTAAGTGCTGAAGCCACCTCACCATTGACTGTGATTGAGGCCAGGCAGGCCTTCTTGAATTCGATTTCAGGGTCTACCCGAATTGCTGCCGTAATCACAGAATCAAACAGTGCAGAGCACAGCACGCTCGCTGTTGACTCGTAAACACCATCAGCAGTTTGCAGGCGTTGAATCGCAATTTTGGCGAGATCTGCTGCGGCTTGGCTTTCCGCCTCAATGTTAGCAGCACCGGCACTAATCAGAGCTGTGAGCACACTGTCGTGGACCAGAGCATCTAATCTCGATCGTTCTTTAGCTTGAGCTTCCACCTGCGCTTCTAGGATTGCCGCTTCCATACGTTCGCTATTTGCTCGATCACTTCTTGTGGCAGCGTGCCTGAGCATAAGTGCGATAACCGCAACAGACCCATTGGTAAGAATTGTGTATTCCCCATCGAGAATCAAAGTGAGTAGGTCATGCGATCCACCGATTGGGGTGGAAAACAGATACTGGGTAATGACGCTGACAACTACGTAGTATGCAATTACCCAACGCAACTTGAAACCCAAAGCTGCCGCTAGCCATCCGGTTGACATGGCCCACCAGAGAAACGGGTAGAAGTGTCCATCCGCAGAAGGATTTTTTATTACAAGCAGTGGCCATAGCAATGGCAGCAGTGCCGCATAGACGGCGTGAATTCTTAGATAAAGGTAATTTGCAGATCCAAACCAGAAGGTAACCACATACGACAAGGTGGTTGCCCAGAGCACCCCCATAACAGTCCAAGCCAGTGGTTGATTAAGCAAAGGTAATTGCGCATAAAAGTTTGCAAAACCTTCTAGCGAGAAAAGAATTGAACCGGCAGCTAATGCTCGGCCAATTAACCTATCGACCCTCGCTGTGGCAATCGTAGAACTTGGTTTTGGCTGAGTGGCCATTAGAGCAGCTCCCCTGGATACTGATCATCTTCGATTAGTCGAATCAGCAATTCCGATTTGCCACGAACCGGTCTACCAACGTCTGAATACTTATCTCTGACTCGATCAATGTGTTCTTTGGCAGTGCTGTTTGAAACCTTAAGTTCAAATGCCACCTGCTTCAAAGACATTCCCGAGGCATAAAGTCGCACTACTTCTAACTCACGCTCAGTAAGTTTCACCTTGAAATCCTGATCTGAATCAATTGCGGCAATAGTCTCTGTCGTATTCACAACAGTGCCATCAGCGACAAGTTCGATGGCCGCAAACAAATCATCCATCTGCTGGCTTTTCGTTATTAGAGCAGCAGCACCTGCACTCAAGGCACCTCTAACCTGTGACTTACGGTCTGCAATCGAAAAGATAACCACTTCACTGCCGTTATCAATTAGAGTTTTCACGTTCGCAGCTGGTTCGCTACCATCGGCAAGTGATAAATCTAAAACAACTACCTGAGCTTTTGTTTTTAGCTGTGGAATTAGTTCATCGACCGTTGCTGCACTGCCTAGTAATGTGAGGCCACGTTGATCACAAGCCCCAGCAAAGCCAAGCCTGATGGCCTCGTGGTCATCAACAATCGCTACGGTAATGCTCATTTCACCAAGCTAACTATTGTCTCGAAGTGGTGAGTGTGAGGGAATAAATCGAATGCAGAGATCTTGGCAATCTTGTATCCAGCTTCAGTTAGCGGCTTTAGATCTCTGCTTAGAGCGATTGGATCGCAGGCCACATAAATCAGATGTGCAGGAGAAAGATCAAGCAGTCTTTCAATGACATGCTTTCCAGCTCCTGATCTTGGCGGGTCAATTATCACCGTGCTGTTTGATTTAAGTTCTCCGTGAGATGCCAGTTCATCCAAGAAGCGCTCGGTAGGCAGTGCTAATGAAACCGCTCCCTTGATGTCAATTAGATTTCTTCGAGCATCTTCAGCCGCAGTCTTCGAAGCCTCAACCGTGGTTATTTTTAGATCTAGTCCAAACTCTGCAGCTAAAGCACCGCTGAATAAACCAACACCACCGTATAGGTCAAAGTTCAGGCCCTGTGGATCAAAGTTTTGTGCCTTAGCCATACCAACAACTTCAGTTGCAAGAAGATTTGCGGCTTCCTTGTGAACCTGCCAGAAGGCACCGGGAGAGAGCCTAAATGTTCTGCCTCCAGCACGTTCAATAAACTTCTCTTCACCTTTTAGTTTCTTATCGATAGTCCACTGCAATTGATCTGTACTCGAGTAAGCAATCTCAATTTTCTTGACGTCCTGCCAGTTCTTCAGGTGAATACCAAGTTCTTCAATTTCAACAACTGCTAAGGGTAATTTCTTCACTCGAACTACTTCGTGGCTACGTTCACGATATGGACCGGCATCACCATTCTCGTCAACATGTAATTGCACTCGAGTGCGATAGCCAAGTCCATTTGCTTCGTCATCGCCAGGTGCTGCTTGAACTGGAACACGCATTTCAATTCCAGCAAAGCGTTGCAGCCCTTCTTCCAGCACATCAGCTTTTAGTTCTCGCTGACGGGACAGTTTGATGTGACCGAATTCCGCTCCACCGGCTAGCTCTGCGTTCTTCCAAATGTGAGGAACTCGATCAGTGGAAGCCTGAATAATCTGAACTGGTTCTGCTCGAGCGAAAGAGCCACCCTTATCTTCAAAGACCCTTACCTTGGCAATCTCACCGGGTAAGACGTGGGAGACAAAAACAACCCTGCCTTCGTGTCTTGCTACGAAGATGCCACCGTGCGCAACCTTCTCTATTTGCACTTCAATGACTTGGTCTAACCAATTAGTTGTTTTATTCACTAAATAAGTGTTTCACAATGCTTTGGATAGTCTTGACCCGTGACCAAACTAGTTTTAGCTTCCAGTTCCCCAGCCAGACTCAGGCTCCTTAGAGATGCCGGCATTGATCCGATAGTTATCGCCCCTGGTGTTGACGAAGAATACGTGGCAGATCTAGCCATGCAGGCAGGACTGATCTCAAATACTGCAGATTTAGTACTACTTCTAGCTAAAGCCAAGGCAGAGGCAGTAGTGAACCACCCAGATGCTCAGGGAGCACTGATTATTGGCTGTGATAGCGCTCTAGACCTAGATGGTGAAGCTCTTGGTAAACCTCATGAACCTGAGGTTGCCATCGAGAGATGGAAGGCCATGAGGGGTCGCTCAGGAAGGCTTTATAGCGGGCACTGGCTTATCGATAACCGTGTATCTAGCCCATTGCCACCAGCCAAAGGCCATGCCAGCAACACCACAGTCCACTTCGCAGAGCTCTCAGACAGCGAAATATTGGCCTATGTGGGCACTGGAGAGCCATTGAAGGTAGCGGGAGCATTCACCATAGATGGGCTTGGTGGAGCCTTTATCAAGGCAATTGAGGGCGATGCCCACACCGTAGTTGGGCTAAGCCTTACTACCCTGAGGGACTTATGCCTGTCTCTGGATGTCGAATACCCTAGCCTCTGGCGAGGCTAAAGTAGGTAGGCTTAATACCTATGACTGCCTCAAACACAGCCAAAATTACCAAGGTCCTTATTGCTAACCGCGGTGAGATCGCCGTTCGCATCATTCGAGCTGCTAAAGATTCTGGCATTTCAACAGTTGCCATCTACGCCGACCAAGACCGCGATGCTCTGCACTCAAGGATGGCCGATGAGGCATATGCCCTAAATGGCACAACCAGTGCTGAGACCTATCTGGTCATCGACAAGATTCTTGAGATTGCTAAGCGCTCAGGTGCCAACGCAATTCACCCGGGCTACGGCTTCCTAGCCGAGAACGCTTCTTTTGCTCAAGCGGTAATCGATGCAGGCATCATTTGGATTGGCCCATCCCCTAAAGCGATTGACCAACTAGGTGACAAGGTATCTGCAAGACATGTTGCCGAGAAGGTTGGCGCTCCACTAGCTCCTGGAACTCTAAACCCAGTATCTGGTGCTGAAGAAGTTCTAGAATTTGTTGCCAAGCATGGTCTACCAATTGCCATCAAGGCTGCCTACGGTGGTGGCGGTCGTGGAATCAAGGTTGTCTATGACCAAGATGAGATCACTGAAGCTTTCGAATCTGCCACTCGTGAAGCAGTTGCTGCATTCGGTAGAGGCGAATGTTTCGTTGAGAAGTATTTAGAAAAACCACGCCACGTTGAGACCCAATGTATTGCAGATGCCTACGGAAACGTAGTCGTCGTCTCAACTAGAGACTGCTCACTTCAGCGCAGACACCAGAAGCTAGTTGAAGAAGCACCTGCTCCTTTCCTAACTGAAGATCAGGTCAAGCGTCTCTACGAGTCTTCTAAAGCAATCTTGAAAGAAGTTGGTTACCAGGGAGCTGGAACCTGTGAGTTCCTAGTTGCTCAGGATGGAACTATCTCATTCTTGGAAGTAAACACCAGACTGCAGGTTGAACACCCAGTATCTGAAGAAGTAACTGGCCTAGATCTAGTTCGTGAACAGTTCAGAATTGCTGAAGGCGGCAAGCTTGACTACGCAGATCCTGTAATCAAGGGCCACTCTTTCGAATTCAGAATCAACGGTGAAGACGCTGGAAGAAACTTCATGCCAGCACCAGGCTCTGTCACGGTATTCAATGTTCCAGGTGGACCTGGTGTTCGCATTGATACCGGTGTTGAAGCTGGTTCTGAGATTTCAGGTTCATTCGATTCCATGATTGCCAAGCTAATCGTTACCGGTGCTACCAGAACAGAAGCTCTAGAGCGTTCAAGAAGAGCTCTTGCCGAACTACACATCGAAGGCATGCCAACTGTTCTTCCGTTCCACCGCAAGATTGTGAACGACCCTGCCTTTATCGGTAAAGACAACAAGTTCTCTATCTACACTCGCTGGATTGAAACCGAGTGGAACAACGACATCGAGCCTTGGTCAGGAAGTGCAACTGATAGTGCTCCTAGCCCAGAGCGAAACAGCGTTGTTGTTGAAGTTGATGGCAAGAGAATTGAAGTTTCACTCCCTAAGCGCCTATTCGCTTCAGGTGGTTCAAGACCTGCTCACTCAGCGCCTAAGCGTAAAGCTCACTCAAACGTTCAGATTGATTCAGGTAATGCACTAACTTCACAGATGCAGGCAACTGTTGTAAAGATTGCTGTTGCTGAAGGTGACGAAGTAAAAGCTGGTCAACAACTACTAGTTCTTGAAGCCATGAAAATGGAATCTCCCCAGAATGCAGTCAAAGACGCCAAGATCAAGAAGATCCACGTTGGTGTCGGCTCAACCGTTCCTGCTGGAACTATGTTGATTGAGTTTGAAGACTAACTACTCATCTAGTACTTGAGTCACTAAAACTCATGTCTATTTCTCACTTCTACTAGAGACCTCAGTTTCAGGGACATACTTCAAAATGTCTGCCGGCTGGCAATCCAAAACCCTGCAAAGTGCTTCTAGAGTGCTAAATCTGATGGCCTTTCCCCTGTTGCTTTTTAGAACAAAGAGATTAGCCTGCGTTATTCCGATGAGATCAGCCAGCTGGGCAACAGTTAGTTTCTTCTTTGCTCTTGCCTTCTCAAAATCCACAACAATCGGCATTAGATCACTGCCTCAAGTTCTTGCTGATTGGCTATTGCAGCCTTGAGAATATACTTCAATGACAGTGTCACGAAAGCGAATGCGGCAGCCACAATGGTCCCGCCGATTAACCCAAAAGCTATCGCTGGCGCGGCAGCTCCTTGGAATGTTAGCCAATAGAGAAGAACGACCAAAAGCCCGCTGAAAGTTGCGCAGCTTGTCGCCAAAACGTTCACCCAGGTGATTGCTGATTCACTAAACAAGCTTCCCTTCAAAATGCGCCTAAGTAACAGAGAAACAGCGAGAAGGATTGACTGCGCTACCAAAGTGATAGTGCTTAGGAAAATCTGGATGAGCAGGCCATCGCCGTTGAATTCGACATAAGTGGCAGGTAATTCACGACTGAGCATGGGGATGAAAAGGAAATGAAAAAACATTCCAAAAGTTATGAGCATCCAAATTGTCACATTTGCAAGCCGAGCAAATATTTCTTCTCTATCTTTCACTTTAGACCCCTCTGCTAGTTAGCCCTCACCAAAGAACTATTGTTATACGATACATCGTATAACGATACACGAGAAATTCAGGCTTGGCTAGTCCTGCATCGTTATTGCAGCAAAGGGTCTCTCAAAACTTGAAACAAGGGTTGGGTTAGAGATTAGGTACGTGAAGTGCACGAGCAGCATCAGTAATTGAAGTTGAGATTGATGGGTAAACAGCGAAGGTTCTAGCTACCTGATCGACTGTGAGTCTATTTTCAACTGCGATAGCAATTGGGTAAATAAGTTCACTGGCTTTTGGTGCTACCACTACTCCACCGATGACTGTTCCGCCAGAAGATGCAACTAGTTTGATGAAACCATCGTTGATGCCTTGAACCTTAGCTCTTGGGTTTAGTTCTAGTTCAATCTTGTGGACAGTTCCATTGACCAGTCCTGCTTGAACATCTTTCTCAGTCCAGCCAACTGATGCAATCTCAGGGGCTGTGAAGACGTTGGCTGCTACGTTTCTAAGTTCTGTCGGTCTTGCAACATCTCCGAGAGTGTGGAAGACAGCAGTTCTACCCTGCATTGCAGAAACTGATGCAAGAGGTAGGAAGGTTGTGCAGTCACCAACTGCATAAACGTTTGCACGAGATGTTCTAGCAACCTTGTTGACAACAACGTGTCCAGATTCGGTTAGCTCTACTCCAGCTTCTTGAAGACCAAGTCCTTCGGTATTTGGAATAGAACCAACTGCCATCAAACAGTGTGAACCTGAGATTACTCTGCCATCGCTAAGCGTTACTTCAACACCGCTACCGGTGTTGACAACACTTTCTGCTCTTGATTTAGAAAGAACTTGCATACCGTTTCTGATGAATACTTTCTCAATCAGTGCAGCAGCATCGGCATCTTCACCAGGTAGTACTGTGTCACGAGATGAGATCAGAGTCACCTGTGAACCTAGCCCCATAAACGCTGAAGCAAACTCAGCACCGGTAACACCAGAACCAACCACAATCATGTGTTGAGGTAGTTCCTTCAAATCATAAAGATCTAGCCAAGTCAGAATTCTTGAACCATCTGGTTCAGCTGAAGGAATAGTTCTAGGGTGAGCACCAACAGCAACGATTATGGTCTTAGCTTCTAACTTCTCTTCTTTGCCATCTTGGTGAGTCACGATGACGTGGTGGTTTCCATCGAGTCTTCCTGAACCATGGATCAGTCGAACACCAAGGGACGTGAGCTGGTGAGTCATCTCAGTTGACTGGTCTTTAGCGATTGAGAGAAGTCTCTGGTTGATGGCACCTAGGTCTAGGTCCACCTTTGGGTTAACTGATTGACCATTTGCTGTGAAGCGAATACCTAAAGACGTTGCTTCTCTAACTGAGTTAGCCGCATCTGCTGTTGCAATAAGAGCTTTAGATGGGACAACGTCGGTCAGTACTGCAGATCCACCGACCCCATTTCTTTCTATTAGGGTGACCTGAGCCCCCAACTGAATACCGGCAACAGCAGCCTCGTAGCCGCCTGGGCCACCACCAATAATGACAATGTGGTGCTTGATTTGTTGTAGATTACTCACCTCTCAATTGTGTCGCATATTTGAAGATTAGACTTGCCCTATGAGTAATCCATTGGACGATCCAAAGGCGGATCCATTCGAAATAGCCTCCCTAGCAGCACAAGTTATCGCTGAAAAGTCAGGTGTTGCAAAGCACGACATAGCCATGACCCTAGGTTCTGGTTGGGCTAAATCAGCAGACCTTATCGGTGAGACCATCGCCACCATCGATGCAGCTGATGTCCCAGGCTTTACTAAGAGCGAGGTAGTTGGACACATCTCAACCATTCGTTCCATCCTCCTTCCTAGCGGCAAGCACGCCCTAGTACTAGGTGCTAGAACTCACTACTACGAAGGCCACGGAGTTAGACGTGTAGTGCACGGCGTTAGAACTGCTGCAGCAGCTGGGGCCAAGATCATGATCCTTACCAATGGTGCAGGTGGAATCAAGACTTCTTGGGCACCTGGTACACCAGTGCTAATCAGTGACCACATCAACTTCACATCAGCTAGCCCAATCGAAGGTGCTAACTTCGTTGACCTAACTGATCTCTACTCCCTTCGACTTAGAGATCTAGCTAGAACTGTTGACTCATCTCTTGATGAAGGTGTCTACATGCAGTTCAGAGGACCACACTACGAAACTCCAGCTGAAGTGCAGATGGCTAAAGCCATGGGTGCTCACATCGTTGGTATGAGTACTGCACTTGAAGCAATTGCTGCTAGGCAGTCAGGGCTTGAGGTTCTAGGACTATCGCTTTCAACTAACCTTGCTGCTGGTATCAGTGATACTCCCCTATCCCACAAGGAAGTTCTAGAAGCAGGTAAAGAAGCTGAACCTAGAATCAGTGCTTTGCTTGCACAGATCATCACCAAACTCTAGTCATGACCGATCTAAATACTCTTCTAGCTCATGCTCAGGCTTGGCATGACCAAGATCCTGATCCTGAAACCCGAGAAGAACTAGCAAAACTTATCGCAGATAAAAACGAAGTAGAACTGAGTTCTAGATTTGATTCTCGGCTGGCCTTTGGAACTGCAGGTCTTAGAGGAGAACTAGGAGCTGGCCCTAACCGGATGAACCGGGTTCTAGTTGCTCAAGCAGCTGCAGGTATCGGTCGTTACCTTCTTGCCAAAGAATCTAAACCAAGCGTTGTTATCGGCTATGACGGCCGTGTGAATAGCGGCATCTTTGCCAAAGATTCAGCAGAGGTTTTAGCTGGTATGGGTGTCCGAGTGCTTCTTCTAGATCAGATGGGACCAACACCGTTGGTCTCCTTTGCAACTAGAGCCTTGGGTATGAGTGCGGGAATCATGGTCACTGCCTCGCATAACCCACCAAGAGATAACGGATACAAAGTCTACCTAGGTGGTTCATTCAATGGCTCTCAGATCATCACTCCAGTTGATACTGAAATCGCTTTAGAGATTTCAAAAGTTGCCGAAATTGAAACTTTTTCTTCTCTTACTAAATCATCTGATTATGAACTCATCGGTGCGCAAATTCGTGAAGAGTATCTAAAGAGCGTTTTAGCGGTTGGCGGCAAGGTAGTCAAGAAGTCACTAAAGATTGTCTATACCCCGATGCACGGAGTTGGTTGGGGAACTGTTGAACCTATATTTGCTAGGGCTGGTTCTGAGGCTCTGATAACAGTTGACCAACAGCTTCAACCTGATGGTAGTTTTCCAACTGTTGCCTTCCCTAATCCAGAAGAACCTGGCGCATTAGATTTAGCGTTTGCCCTGGCTTCTGATTACAACGCAGATTTGATCATCGCTAATGACCCAGATGCTGACCGTGTTGCTATCGCACTACCAACTCCTACGGGTTGGCAAAGACTAACTGGAGATCAGGTCGGGCTGATCTTGGCTGACGAAATCGCCAAGAATGCAACATCAGGAGTTTTGGCCTGCAGTATTGTTTCAAGCTCAGCTATCTCAGAAGTTGGTAAAGCACACGGTCTTGAATTCAAGCAGACTCTCACCGGTTTCAAGTGGATTAGCAAGATTCCAAACCTAATCTTTGGCTACGAAGAAGCCCTCGGTTACTGCATTGACCCAAACCATGTTGCAGATAAAGATGGCATCAGCGCAGCCCTTCTGCTAGCCAACATCGCCAGACGCGAAGCGCTAAACGGTAGAACAATGTGGGATCTCTTAGCTGATTTGGGTGCTCGCTACGGCTATTTCGCAACTGGGCAGATCTCTATTCGAGTAACAGATCTAAATGTCATCGCAACAGCCATGAAGACCATTAGAGCGAACCCACCGGTTGAACTATCTGGGCTAAAGGCCACCTTTACAGATATGTCAATCGGTTCAGATAGACTTCCAGCAACAGACGGTCTGATGTTTGTTCTAACCGATAACCGCAGAGTGATTATTAGACCTAGTGGGACTGAACCTAAGTTGAAGTGTTACCTACAGGCTGTTGGTTCAAGTGCTGAGGAAGCAGAAGCGCTCCTTGCCGAACTAACTGAGAGCTGCCGAGAGCTTCTCGCGGATTTCAACTAAATCAAAGACATGCTCGATGGCGACTATCCTGCCGGGCATGCTCTCCAGTTGGTAAACCAGTTCTGGAGTAGTAAGAATAATGTCTGCTGTTGGACCATCTAGCTTGGCTTTAGAAATATCTGCAGCTTGAACTTCAGCGCTAATGCCAAGCAGGTCGAGTACTTTCTCAGCATTCATTTTTAGTAATACTGAAGTCCCGATGCCCATCCCACACACTGCAATAATCTTCACAGTTCGAGCCTAACTAAATAGAGTTCGAACTTCTTCCAAATTCGTGGCTTGTAACAACATGTTTACTTTCATTACATCCATCAATAGCTCACTCAATGAAGCCATTAGGTCGATGTGACCATCGTGATCGGTGGCAGCTAAACCAATAACCAAACTGACTGGATCATTCGTTGCGTTCCCAAAGTGGACTGGCTCACTGAGGGTTACCAGTGATAGTCCTGTGCTCAATACCTCAGCAGAGGGCCTGGCATGAGCTAGTGCGATACCGGGAGCAATGACCATGTATGGGCCCAGTTCTTCAAAAGCATCCACCATTGCTTGAGTGTATGAAGGTGTGGTGCGACCACTTTGAACTAAACCACTACCTGCAAGTTCTATCGCTTGCTTCCAATCATTAGCTTTAGCCTTGAGGGTAATTGACCCCTCGGCTAGCGCTTGGTTTAGAAGCCCAGACATCAATTACTCAGCAGCGTCAGCGAAGGCATCGGTGATGCGTTCGATGATCTCAGTTCTAACGTCCATATCGATAAAGGCAGCGTTAGCTGCATTTAGCTGGAAGAGCTCAATGTCATCTAGGTCATAACCAAATGCATCGGTTAGTAGTTCTAGCTCACGGGTGATGCTTGTTCCACTCATCAATCTGTTGTCGGTATTGACTGTGACATTGAAGCCAAGACGGTATAGATCATCAAATGGGTGATCTGACATCTGTGGGTTCTCAACGCCAGGGATTGCTCCGGTCTGGAGGTTTGATGAAGGAGAAAGCTCTAGTGGGATTCCTCTTTCTAGTACCCAGGTAGCGACATCACCAAATGCATACTTGCTGTCATCGTTCGCATCAACAAAGACATCTTCGATGATGCGAACACCGTGACCGAGTCTTAGCGTTCTGCCATCGATGATGGCATCTCTAACTGATTCCTTGCCATCAGCTTCACCGGCGTGAAGAGTCACCGGCATTAACTGTTCATTCAACCAAGCAAATGCCTTGGCATGTCTTGATGGGCTAAAGCCTGCTTCAGGACCTGCGTAGTCAAAACCAACTACTCCCCTGTCTCGATACTTAACCGCTAGCTCTGCAATCTCCTGCGCTCTATCGTTTTGACGCATTGCAGTAATCAATTGACCTGTTCTTAGGAACCCACCTTTAACTGCAACTTCATGTCTTGCTTGGGTAAGACCCTCTTCAACGTATTCAACTACCTGCTCAAGAGTTAATCCCTTTTCTAGGTGCTGCTCTGGAGCCCAACGTATTTCTCCATAGATAACACCATCGGCTGCAAGATCTAATGCGAACTCCTTGGCAACACGAATAAGACCCTCTTTGGTCTGCATCACGGCTGTGGTGTGAACGAAGGTCTCTAGGTATCTAACAAGGGAACCTGAATCACAAGAATCTAGGAACCAGTTTCGAAGGTCCTCTGCGTTATCAGCTGGAAGCTGGTGTCCAATTTCTGCTGCCAACTCAATGATGGTTTCAGGTCTTAGTCCACCATCTAGGTGATCGTGCAGGGAAACCTTAGGTAGGGCTTTGATGTTTAGGTTGGACATTGTTTCTCTCTGTTAGGCGTTTATGCGATCAAGAATTAGAGGCGTTTGAGTCTCACTCCTGTTTGGTTCAATCTTAATTCCAGTGCTGAGTGCATCTAGTGCTCGCTCTAATCGCTCTGGAGTATCGGTATAGAGCGTCATCAGTGGTTCACCTGCGGTGACTTTATCTCCACGCTTAGCGTGGAGGACGATGCCTGCACCAAACTGAACTGGATCTTCCTTACGAGCACGACCTGCTCCTAATCTCCAAGAGGCAGTACCAACTGCTAGCGCGTCAAGTTCATTTAGGTAACCAGTTTCTGAAGCGGCTATAACGTGCTCGTGCTTGGCAACTGGAAGCGCTGCCTTAGGGTCGCCGTGCTGAGCCCTAATCATCTCGTTCCACTTGTCCATAGCTCTACCGTCATTCAATGCGGCTGCAACATCAATATCACTCTTACCCACTAGACGAAGCATCTCGGTAGCAAGGGCCACTGTGATATCGATTAGGTCTTGGGATCCGCCACCAGCTAGAACTTCTACTGCCTCTTCAACTTCAAGAGCATTGCCAATTTTCATTCCCAGTGGTGTCGACATGTCAGTTAATAGTGCGCTGGTCTTGACCCCTGCATCCGCACCAAGTTGGGTTAGCACCTGAGCTAGCTCTCTGGCTCTATCAAGGTTCTTCATGAAAGCACCTGAGCCAACTTTGACATCTAGAACAAGTGCTGAAGTTCCCTCAGCAATCTTCTTACTCATAATCGATGAAGCAATCAGAGGAATTGCCTCAACAGTTCCAGTGACATCTCTAAGTGCGTAAAGCTTCTTATCAGCTGGTGCAAGACCAGCTCCAGCGGCACAGATAACTGCGCCGATAGAACCAAGCTGGTCGTGCATCTGCTGGTTGGTAAGTGATGCTTGCCAACCGGGAATGGCCTCTAGCTTGTCAAGTGTTCCTCCAGTGTGACCGAGTCCTCGACCAGATAACTGAGGAACAGCAACTTCAAAGACAGCAACCAAAGGAGCTAGCATCAACGTGATCTTGTCACCAACACCACCGGTTGAATGCTTATCTGCAGTTGGCATAGCGATGTCACTGAAATCTAATCTTTCACCTGTAGCAATCATCGCTAGGGTGAGGTCTTTGATTTCTCTGCGGTTCATACCATTTAGGAGAATCGCCATTGCCATTGCAGACATCTGCTCATCTGCAACAACACCTGCGGTGTAGTTGGCAACTAGCCAGTTGATCTGATCTGTCGTGAGCTCTTGATTCTCACGTTTAGCAACAATTAGTTCAACTGCTGAATATTCTTTAGACATGATTCTTTCTAGTTACGTTGTTCGTTGCCAAAACCTTCAATTAGGTCTCTAGGCCCAAAAGCATCCGGTAGTACTTCATCGATGGTCTTTATTCCGCTGAGGGTTTGAAGCAACATTCCAGGGGCAGAGTGTTCAAACAATAGTTGTCTACAACGACCACATGGCATCAAGATGTTCTCAGCTCCATCAACACAGTAGAACGCGATTAGTTTGCCGCCACCGGTCATGCTGAGATTACTCACCAAGCCACATTCAGCGCATAGTCCAACACCGTAGCTAGCGTTCTCAACATTGCAACCAGAGACTATACGGCCATCGTCAACAAGGGCTGCAGCTCCAACTGGAAAATGACTGTATGGGGCGTAGGCATTCTTCATAGCTGCAACTGCGGTAGCTTTTAGTTCTTCCCAATTAATTTCAGACATAGTTATCCCTTTATGTATGGTTGCCCAGAGGCTGCCGGTGGTCTTACTTTTCCAGCAAACCCTGCCACCGCTACCAAAGTAACAACGTAGGGAACCATTGTTATGAAGTCAACCGGAACACCAGGCGATACTTGATTGGCCCACACCCGAAGAACGATGGTGAAACCAAACAGTAGTGCTGAGAGTGTGACATAAATTGGCTGCCAACGTCCGAGAATTACCACTGCTAAGGCAATAAATCCTTGACCTGCAGACATCTCTCGCCCAAATGATCCCACGTTACCGATGGTTAGAGCTGCGCCTCCCAGGCCAGCAACCATTCCGCCTACCGTCACCCACCAGAATCTAGTTTTAGCCACGTTGATTCCAACGGTGTCAGCCGCTAGTGGATGCTCACCGACAGCGCGAGCACGAAGACCAAGCTTGGTTCTGAACAATACAAACCAAAGCACCGGAACTATGACAAACATTAGGTATACGGTGATTCTGTTATTGAAGAGAACTTGACCTAAAACTGGAATTTGAGAGAGAAATGGAATTGCTATCTTGTCGAAAGTTCCGGGGTAATTCAGGTTAGAGCTGTCCTTATCCAGCCAAGCTGAATGCAAGAAGTTCGTGATACCGATGACAAGAACGTTTAGCAAGACACCGATGATGATTTGTTCAACCAAGTACTTTATGGCGAGAGAAGCTAGGACCATAGATAAAATTCCAGCGGCAATCATTGCTGCAACCATGCCTAGGTAGAGGTTGTGGGTGATTGTGCCAACCACTGACGAGACGAAAGCTCCAGTGAGTAGCTGCCCTTCAATCGCTATGTTCACGACACCAACACGTTCGGACATGACTCCAGCCATACCTCCGAGAATCAATGGGATGGCTAAAACCAGTGTGTTGCCGAGAATGAAGATCATCTGAACACCCATTGTCGCGCCGGTGGCCAGCCAACCCAAAAGTGCCAGCATTGCGCAAAAGCCAAAAACCCCAACCAGCCAGATTGGTGTTCGCTTATTTCTAAAGGTCTGCAAGGTTGAATAAATTGCAATCAGAAAAACCAATACTCCGATAATTGTGCAGAAGAGCATTGAGTTGACCGTCAAAGCTGGAAGTTGAATCTGCTCACGCTTATCACTCCAGATAAAACTCACATCTCCTGATTTTCCTAGGAAGCCGAAGAAGATCAAAATAACAAGCGATGAAACTAGCAAGGTAATGGGGGTCTTGAAACTTGGTTTTGACTCCAACTTTGAAAACATGCCTGGTGTTACTTCTATTTTGGACATGGCTAGCTAACCACCTTCGCAGCTTTCGCTTTTTGGGCTGATTCAATGATCTTTATCGATGGGCTTGGCAAGCGATAGAAAGCCCTAATAATTGGCGGTGCTGCAATGAAAAGCACGATTAGAGCCTTCACAACACCTAGCACTTCCGGTGAAACTCCAGAAACCTGCATTGTTGCAGAACCTGCCTTAAACGCCCCAAAGAGCAAACCGGCCATGACGACTCCGCCAGCTCTAGACCCACCTAGCAGAGCAACTGTGATGGCATCGAAACCGATGCCTGCCTCAATACTTGCTGTCAGGCCACCATCAACGCTGAGCCCTTGGTTAGCTGCTGCCAGGCCAGCGAAAGCAGCCGAGATCGCAAGCGCCCAGATGAAAGTGTTTTCAACTTTTATGCCTGCAGTTCTTGCAGCCGAAGCATTGTGTCCAACCATCTTGAAACGGAATCCAAAAGTAGATCTTTCCATCAGCCACCAGTAAGCGAATACTGCAAGGATCGCAAATATGAGCCCGTAATGGAGATTGAAATCAGGGCCAAGCAACCGCCCTAATCTAGCTGTGCCATCAGGATTGTCGGATTTAGGCGTTCCCGCGCCGTTAGCTTCAAGAAGAAGGTTTGGCTCACGCAATAGGTAAGTAAAAAGAGATGTCGCAACGTAGTTCAACATGATTGTGACAATAACCTCGTGAGCCCCAGTCCTGGCTTTCAAGACACCAACCACAACACCCCAGAGCATTGCACAGATAATCGCTGCCAACACAGCTACGAGCATGTGCAGGATGATCGGCATGTGAGTTCTTGTTGAAATAAATGTTGCGCCAGCAAGACCCATCATGATCTGACCTGTTGCACCAATGTTGAATAGCCCCACACGGAAAGTAAGAGCAACACCCAAACCTGCCATGATCAATGGGGCGGCGAATCGAAGAGTTTCAGTTAGCGGACGTATTCCTTCAACAAAACTTCCTGCTGACAGATTGAATACTGAACCGGTAAAGAGCGCTCCATAACCGTCCTGCACCGTCCACCACACAGTTGACAGCGCAAGGTTGGGGTCAGCTCCAAAGTTCGACCAAGACTTAACTACATCGGTATTGAAGACAACCATGAATATTGCGCCGATAAAAAACCCTAGAAGAACTGATAGGGCGATACGAACTGGATCTCCTGCCATTATTTCTCTTAGTACTGAATTGACTCTGTCTTCTTGAATTTGACTGACATTAGATGCTTTTTTGGCACTCATGCTGCGATACCTGCCATCATCTTTCCGAGTTTCTCGCGAGTCGCCTTGGAATCAACAATTCCAACTATTCTCCCTCGATACATAACTGCGATTCGGTCTGCTAACGCCAAGACCTCATCAAGCTCCGTGGAGATAATGACAACAGATTTGCCTGCGTCACGCGCTGCAATTATTTGTTCGTGAATAAATTCGATTGAACCAACGTCGACACCGCGGGTAGGTTGTGAGGCGACAAGCACTTTGAGCTCTCGGCCCAATTCTCTAGCAACCACAACCTTCTGCTGGTTGCCTCCGGATAGTTGTTTGACGAGTGTTGTCGCGGAGGGGGTTCTTATGTCGAACTCTGCAATGAGCTCTTCGGCAATACGATCTCGATTAGCAAAATCAATTTCAAAACCTTTTGCAAATGGAGGAGCGTAAGAACCGTCCAGCATGAGGTTTTCAGAGATTGTGAAATCTCCAACTAAGCCATCTTTTTTTCTATCCTCGGGAATGTATCCCAGTCCAGCTTCTAGAACTTCGCGAACTGTGCTCTTGGTCAGGTCGCGTCCTGCTACTTCGATGCTTCCGCTGTGTATTTTTCGAAGGCCAAGAATGGCCTCGGCTAATTCTGTTTGGCCATTACCCTGAACACCTGCAATAGCGAGAACCTCACCGTCACGAACAGAAAAACTCACACCATCCACCATCTGGTGTTGGCGGTCGTCTAGAACTGTGAGATCTCGAATTACCAAAGTTTCAGCACCAACTTTTGGTGGCTTTCTCTTGATGTTCAAATCAACTTCTCTACCCACCATGAGAGATGCAAGTTCACTGGCAGATGCTTTTGGTGATGGACTGGCAACAACTTTGCCCTGCCTAATCACTGTGATTCGCTCTGAGACCTGCTGCACTTCACGAAGTTTGTGAGTGATGAAAATGATTGAGGTGCCTGACTTTGCTAGCCCTCTCATGATATCCATGAGTTCGTCAGTCTCCTGAGGCGTTAGAACTGCCGTTGGTTCATCTAGCACGAGGGCCTTGGCGTTTCTAGCTAGGGATTTGATGATTTCGACTCTTTGCTGTGCGCCAACAGGAAGATCCTGAATCTTGGCATCAGGGTCGATTTGAAAACCGAAGCGATCTGAGATTTCCTTGACAAGGGCTCTAGCCTTTTCTAGGTCAAGACTGCCTAGTTTTGAAGTTGGCTCGTTGCCTAGGACTACGTTCTCGGCGACTGTGAAAACTGGGATCAGCATGAAGTGCTGGTGAACCATACCTATCCCCGCCGCCATCGCGTCGCCAGGGCCATTGAACTTAACTGAAGCTCCGTCAATCAGGATTTCACCTTCATCAGGTTGGAGCAATCCATAGAGGACGTTCATCAAGGTTGACTTACCCGCTCCATTTTCGCCTAGAAGGCTATGGATTTCGCCTGGCTCTAGGGTCAGGCTGATGTTGTCGTTGGCGGTAAGAGTACCGAACCTCTTTGTGATGTTACGCAGTTCTAGTTTCATGGCAGACTGCTGGCTCCTTTGCGCATCCGTGGCTCTAATCTATCTCAACCACAAGATTTCTTTTTTAAGCAGAACTGCCGGGGCTCTCACCCCGGCAGTTCTTTACTACTTATCTAAATTAGCTAAGTGGGTCGATTGAACCATCGATGATGCCAGCCTTTAGCTCGTCGAGTTTAGTCTTTAGGTCACCTGTGATGAATTCAGTCTCTGACAAACCAGTTCCGTCGTTAGCCAATGTACCGGTGTATGCATCGCCAGTGAATGCTGTCTTGTCAACAGCTCCAGCCTTTACGATGTCATAAACAGCCTGGGTCATACGCTTCTCGATTGAGGTAAGCATCTTGCCCTTGTACTCGTCTAGAAGACTCCAGTTCTTGTCAACACCGATCATCTTTGCATCAACACCAGCTTCGCTGATTGCCTCTGAAAGAGCGCCGAACTGGTTTCCACCAACTGGAAGAAGAACATCTGCACCCTGAGCGATCTGACCAGCGGCAATTACCTTACCTGCTGGAGAGTTCGGCTCAAATCCACCGATGAAGTCACCAGTCTTTGTGGTTGGGTTCCAACCAACGACTTTTACTGGAGTTCCAGTTTCTGCTTCATACTTCTTAGCGCCGTAGTAGAAACCATTCATGAAGTCTGTAACAGCATCAATCTGAACACCACCGTAAACACCGACTACCTTGCTTGTTGAGTATGCAGCTGCTGCATAACCTGCTAGGTATGATGACTCCTGCATCTTGTAACCGACTGGCTTTAGGTTGGTAGTTGCTGGATCCTTTACGAAACCATCGACGGTTACGAAGTTTAGGTCTGGGTTTGCAACAGCGGCTGCGTTAACAGCGTCAACTAGGTTGTATCCAACTGCGAAAATAACGTCACACTTTGCTGCAACCATTGAGTCTAGGTTTGCAGCGAAGTCCTCTGAAGACTGTGATTCAGCAGACTTAAGTTCAACACCGAACTCGTCCTCTGCCTTCATCAAACCGTCCATTACTGACTCATTGAATGACTTGTCTGTCCATGAACCTTCGTCTGAAACACCACACTCGATGTATCCAGCGCCTGGCTTTGTTGGTGCACAAGCCGAAAGCACGAGCAAGCTGGCTGCTGCCAGTGCTACAGATGCTAGGGCTTTACGTGAAACATTGTTCACTTGTTCCTCCTGATTAATTTCGGCCGGTGCCAATCACCAGCCACACACAGGGCAACACTACTCCTGCCAAAGAGCAGAAACGCCATTGAACTAGGTATTTTTACCGAGGCGTTACAAACTAATTATTTTGGTCGGCAACCAATTGAGCCTTATAGGCGGTTAGTAAATCAGTTGTGGTGCCATCGAAGACAGCGTCATCTCTAGGCCTAAACTCTATAAACCCACTGACCAGGGCATTCTTTTCAGACAAAACCGGATCCAGATCAAATCTCTTCTCAATCAAGTCCTTTGCGGTATTCAGGACAGCTAAGTTGAAATTTCTCTCGACAGAGGCAAAGACCCTTGCATCAACTTCTTGTGCATTGCCAAGTTGCAAATCCGAACCAACTAAGAACTCTCGCCCGCTTTTCTTAACTGTCTGCCAAATCGACTTGCCAGCAAAAACTGCAAGAACTACCTGCGGATCTAAGCTGTTTAGCACATTTTCTAATTCGGCACCGTTTGATGACTTCAAGACTGTCAACTCAACGTTCTTTTTTGTGGCTTCGTTATAAGCCTTCACTCCAGCAGTGAATGAACTAATTACTAGGTCGTGCTCGAAATAACTGTCTTGGACCAGCAAATAGAGATTGTCTGTGGCAGCTTTTGCTGCTGCCCCAAACCCAGCTAAAGTAGCTCCACTAGCCAGATCATCTGCAATCCAGCGAACGCTAGCTGGTTGGTCAGCGGGAACATCTCCCCCAACAATGAGGGCAACAACAAACTTGTGATTACCGACAAAGTTAGTCACCCGACCGCTAATCATTGAATCGGTAGCAATGAAATACACGCAACCTGCTTTTAGGCTGTTGAATAACAACTTATCAATTTGAGAATCAGTTGAATTCTTTGGGACGCTGACTTCTTTGGCATTTAGGCCATAAACAACTTTTGCTTCCACTAAGTCATAGGCAAGCTGTTTTTCGGGTGAACCAGGTACGGCAACAGCTGGCGCTATTAGGCAAGCACTTGCTCTAGCTTTGTGGGTTGGGCCTTCCACTTTGTTCGCAGTACAAGCAGTGAGGCTGCCAACAACAAGAGTTGCAATAAGTAATAACTTGATTGACTTCATGGGTTGACCTAAAGAACGTCGCTGTGGCCAGTGTTTTTCAGTGAATCAACTAGGTTCTTCACTCTTTGGGCATGCTCCTTGGTAGTAATCAGAAGAGCATCTGGAGTGTCAACAACGATCACATCTTCTAACCCAATAAGCGCTACAAGCCTTCCAGTTTCACTGA
>Ga0209400_1000853_pt1 | contig 26319 bp, 20 predicted proteins | sample M_130807_EF_Meta_FD_187313 | JGI IMG/M metagenome (GOLD analysis project Ga0209400, IMG submission 187313) | Freshwater microbial communities from Lake Montjoie, Canada to study carbon cycling - M_130807_EF_MetaG (SPAdes) (version 2) | ecosystem: Environmental > Aquatic > Freshwater > Lake... | reverse complement strand
CGCCCTGATCGCCCTTGTCACCCTTGGGGCCGGCTTCGCCGGTGTCACCCTTGAGGCCAGGAGCGCCAGCGATGCCAGCTTCGCCCTGATCGCCCTTGTCACCCTTGGGGCCGGCTTCGCCGGTGTCGCCCTTCAGGCCGGGAGCGCCAGCGATGCCGGCTTCGCCCTGATCGCCCTTGTCACCCTTGGGGCCGGCTTCGCCGGTGTCGCCCTTCAGGCCGGGAGCGCCAGCGATGCCAGCGTCGCCCTGATCGCCCTTGTCACCCTTGGGGCCGGCTTCGCCGGTGTCACCCTTGAGGCCAGGAGCGCCAGCGATGCCAGCTTCGCCCTGATCGCCCTTGTCACCCTTGGGGCCGGCTTCGCCGGTGTCACCCTTGAGGCCAGGAGCGCCAGCGATGCCGGCTTCGCCCTGATCACCCTTGTCGCCCTTGGGGCCGGCTTCGCCGGTGTCACCCTTGAGGCCAGGAGCGCCAGCGATGCCAGCTTCGCCCTGATCGCCCTTGTCACCCTTGGGGCCGGCTTCGCCGGTGTCACCCTTGAGGCCAGGAGCGCCAGCAGCGCCGGTGTCACCCTTGTCGCCCTTGGCACCAGCAGCACCGGTGTCACCCTTGTCGCCCTTGGCACCAGCGGCACCGTCAGCGCCTGCTGCGCCGGCATCACCCTTGTCACCCTTGGGGCCGGCTTCGCCGGTATCGCCCTTGTCGCCCTGCGGCCCCTCGTTGCCCGAGAGCGCGTACAGCGCAACCGGCGTCGGCATGATTGCCTGGCGCGGCGAGAGCGTGGTGCCGTCGACCACCACTTCGAGCCAGCGCTTGCCATCGGCGTACACCGAACCGAAGTCGAGGTCGAACGAGAAGAAGCCGTCGTTGATCTGCGTCGCGGGGATCTCGACCTCGCCGCCGATCTGCGTTCCGCCGACCGACTGGTCGTAGAGGCGGAACTTGAAGGTGAAGATGCCCTTCGCGGCGTGGCCACCGTCGTTGAGGCGTCCCTGGTAGTTGAACGCCGTTCCCTGCGGGACGAGCGAATCAGCTGCGAACGCCGGCGCCATGGGCGCCAGCATGAGGGAGAGGCCCAAGGCAACAACGAGGCCGGAACGCAAGCGCTGGTGGAACTTCATGATTTCGAATTCCTCTGGATCAAACACACCGGGGTCGATGAGGGCGCAGGCTGACGAATGGCAACTGCGCGAGAAACTTCCTCGCGACCGAGGTGAGCATTATTCCCCAGATATGAACGGACTCAAGCATCAACGGTGCTGATTCACGAGATCCCGTTATCGACAGTTATCGTGAACATGTGCGTTGATGGGGCGCATCCTTGCACCACCCGCGCTGGGTTCCAGATGTGGATCGGATGAGAAGCGCCTGGAGATGGCGCCAGAAGAACCTCCTGGCATTCCCCCTGAAGATGTTTGCAGTTCCCCGAGGCGGGTGTATGTTTGTGCCCTCACCAACTCGAAGGAAAGAAGTTCATGCTTCGATCGATGTTCTCTCCCACTGCAATTCGTCTTTCGTCCTCCGCCCTTCGTTTCGGCGGTCTTGTCTCCGTTGCCGCGATGACCATGGTCGTCGCAGGCAGCGCGTCCGGCCAGTCGACCGGCACCGGTTCCGGCCTTTCCGCGGCGTCGCAAGCGGCCTACTCCGGCGGTGGCGGTCGCTCGTCGGGCGGCACGCTCGTCGTCGAAGGCGCCGTCGGCCAGGTGCTCTCCGGACGCATGCAGGGCGGCAGCTTCCAGATCACCAGCGGCTTCATGTCGTCCGAAGGGCCGACGTGCGAGCTCACTGACTTCAACTGCGACAACCTGGTGGACGGCTCCGATCTCGGCGTGCTACTCGTCAACTGGGGACCGTGCCCGGACGGTCGCGTCGGCTGCACCGGCGACTTCAACTGCGACGGCGCCGTCAACGGCGCGGATGTCGGCATCCTGCTCGCCAACTGGGGCTGAGTTTCGCGCAGCCACGTTTCTCATTGTCTTCCGAAGCCCCTCGGCAAAAATTGCCGAGGGGCTTTCCCTATGTGGTCCCGCGTGAGCTTCCCGCATCGCTGCGCCCTCGTCGATTTCATCCTCGGCGTGCTCTTGGTCCGATGACCTGTTCCGTGCCGCGCAGGATGCGCAGCCGCACGCATGCCAGGAGGGAAATCCATGGGACAGCAACAGGGCGGGGGCGTTGGATCAGGTTCATTCGAGTGGACGTCCTGGAGGGGCACGGCGATGGCCGTGCTGGTCTCCGTGCTCATCGCGGTGGGGGTGGTATCGGCGTCCCGGCTGGTGCGCTGGCTGGGGCGTTCATCCAGCGTTGCCGTGTCGAACGCGAAGCCGTACGACGACGAATCCGGCTTGGACCACTGGGGACGCGGCCTCCTGGTCATGGACGACCGGCAGCTCGGCGAGCTCCCCTCGCCGTCGCTCCGCACGCTCTTCGACCGGATCAGGCCCGCGCGCGTCGGAACGCTGGTGGAGCTGGCGCCGGCCGACTACCGCTACGACCCGGTGCAGCGCGACGACGTGGCCGACGTCCGCGCCGCGCACGCGCTGTCGGGTGCGGTGGCTTCCCTGATGCCGAGCGACCCCCGCAGCGGGGAGTTCGCGGAGTTCGGGCTGTACATCGACGGGCGCGAGGCGTGGGAGCGTGGCGACCCCGATAGCGCGCGCGGGATCTGGCAGTCGCTTCTTGCGCTGCCGCCGGAATCGCGACCGTGGCGAACCGTGTCGGCCGCGTTCATGATGGGACGCTCATACCAGCGCACGGACCCTGCAGAAGCCATGCGTTGGTTCCGCCATGCGCGTGCACTGGCGGCCGAGGGCTACGCGGATGGGCTCGGGCTTGCCAACGCCAGCCTCGGGTGGGAGGCGCGGGCCGAGCTCGACACCGGTGGCGTGGTGCGCGCCATGGCGCTCTACATGGAGCAGTACGTGGCCGGCGATCCCACGGCCTATGCATCGCTCAACATTGCGGCGTGGAAGGCCGCATCGCGCCCCCGAGGCACGCTCGGCGAATGCGCGCGTGACCCGCTCGCGCGCCGCGTGCTCACCGCGTGGGTCATCGCCGGCGGCGACCCGGGTCCGCGCCCGGACCAGTGCCCGTCGTACGGATTCCGCGCCGCATGGTGCGATGCATTGGCGCAGGTCTCCACGGTGGAGCCGTCCGAGGCGGCCATGCTCGCGTGGTTTGCCGCCCTGAACGACCGCGATGACCTGGAGGCACACTGGTCTGCGATGGCATCGCCGGACTCGGACCTGCTTCCTTGGCTTCGCCTGCGCGCGGCAGTGCGGACCGGCGACCATGGTGCAGGCATGCTTGCCGTGCGCGACGTGATCGGTGCCATGCCGGCCAACGACGGAAACGAGCGCTGGACGAGCGGCGGCGCCGAGTGCGGCTCAAGGCGCGCGCGCGCACGCGGCCGCCTCGGCGTGCTGCTTGTCAGCGCCGGGCGCTTCGAGGAGGCGCTGGAAGAGTTCGTTGCCGCAGGCCAATGGAGCGACGCCGCCTACCTGGCCGAGCGGGTGCTGACCGAGGATGAAGTGCGTTGCTTCGTCGACGCGCTTGCGGACGGGCACCTGCCCGAAGCGCAGGCGTGCCCTGGGAGTTGGCGTTCGTCGTGCACGGTGGCCGAGGACCTGCGCCATCTCCTGGCGCGACGCCTGGTGCGCGCCGGACGGCTGACGGAGGCGCTTGACTACATGCCCGCCACGCTTCGGCCATACCTGGCGGATTTCCGCGGATTTCTCGCCGCAGGCAACGATGCAGCACTTCCCGCCGAGGCTCGCGCCGCAGCACTCCTGTCGGCAGCGCGCATCGCCCGCTTCGGCGGCATGGAGCTCATGGGAACGGAGCAGTGGCCCGATGGCCAGGACTCCGACGGCGCCATGCCCAGTTCGGACACGGGTTGGGTGCGCGCGAGGCGTTGCGACGGCACGCTGGTCTACGCCACCACCGACGAACTGCGCCGCGTGGAGACGTCCGGCATGGTGCCGGCGCGCCGCTTCCACTATCGCTATTACGCAGCCGACCTCGCGTGGCAGGCCGCGCGGCTGATGCCCGACGACTCCACCGCCACCGCCGCCGCACTCTGCGAGGCCGGTCGCTGGCTGATGTACCAGGACCCACCTGCGGCGGAGCGCTTCTACAAGTCGTTGGTGCGCCGCTGCGGCAACACGCCCGTGGGCCGTGCCGCCGCGCAGGCGCACTGGTTCCCTGCGAAGTCCAAGGAGACCGCGGGATGACGGCGGATCTCGATCGACGCCGCGCGTTGCGGCTGCTCGGAGGGGCGGCGTCGTTGCCCTTCATCATGCCGCATGTCGCGCGTGCGGGCGGCCAGGTGGCTGGCACGAATCCGCCTGCGGCGCGCACCGCCGCGCACCCACTTGCCTCGGTGGTTCGTTGTCCGGTCTCCCAACCGGGCGATGCGCCGTACGACGGCTTCACCGCCAGCTGGAACGGATGCGTGCGTGCCTCGCCCGTGGCAGTGGTGCACGCCCGGACCACCGCGGACGTGGCATCCACCGTGCGCTGGATCCGCGCGGAAGGCGTGCCGCTCGCGGTGCGGTCGGGCGGCCACAGCTTCGTCGGCGATTCCACCGGCGATGGCGTGGTGCTTGACCTTTCGGGCATGGATGCCATCGAGCCCGGCGACTCGGACGGCACGGTGGAAGTCGGTGGCGGAGTTCGCAACGGAACGCTCGGCGCGGCGCTCTACCACCGCATGGGCCAGCGGACCATGACGCTCGGCTCGTGCGGATCGGTCGGCATGTCTGGCCTGGTGCTCGGTGGCGGATTCAACGCCTTGTCGCGTATCCATGGCCTGGCGATCGACGCGCTCACGGAGGTGGAAGTGGTACTGGCAGACGGCTCCATCGTGCAGGCCAGTGCGCGCGAGCACCCCGAGCTCTTCTGGGCGCTGCGCGGCGGCGGCGGCGGATTCGGCGTGGTGACGCGCATGACGTTCCGGCATCGTCCGTGGACCACCGCTCACTCCGCAATCATTCGATGGTCCTTCGGCGCCGGTGCAACGGTGCTCGCAGAGTGGTCCCGCTGGATCGACGCCTTGCCCACGGGGGCGTCCTCCAGCCTGGTGTGGATGACTTCCGGAAGCTCGGAGAATTCGCAGGTCCGGGTGATCGTCCATACCGAGCGCGGCGGGGCAGCGCGCGATGCACTGGTGCGGTCGCTGCGCAAGGCCGTGCCCATCGCACCGTCATCGGAGAGCAGTATGAAGTCTGTACCGCTCGCGGCGCACCCGCAGCTCCGCGCCTCGGGCCCGCGTTGCGCAAATGCCTCCGCGTTCGCCGCAGGCGATGCAAGGCAGGAAGCGATCGATGCGCTCTCCGCCGCATTCGGCAAGCGCGCGCGGCCGGGCGGATGCCCGGGCACGGCCATGCTCATCTGCAACGCGCTCGGCGGCGCAGTGGCGCGCATTGCCCCCGACGAAACCGCCTTCGCCCACCGCGGTGCCCGCTTCATCGCGGAGGTCGCCGCGGAGTGGGACGCGGGCCGCGCGGACCTCGATGCCCCGAACCGCGCGTGGGTCCGCTCGGCGATCGATGCCGCACGTCCGGGACTCGGACCGGGCGCCTACGTCAACTATGCCGATGCCGGACTGCAGGATTGGCGCCGCGCGTACTGGGGCGCGAACCTCGCGCGGCTCGAGGCAGTGAAGCGCTCGGTGGACCCGGGGCGGGTCTTCTCCGGCAAGCAGATGGTGTGAGTGCACGCGCGTGCACCCGGCTCGGCAATCGAGAACCCTCCGAACGCCGGCTTCGCGCCTCGCTCAGCAGTCAAACGACATCGCCAGCATCGACATCCACGGTGGATTCGGTACGTCGAGCTGGAATCCCACGAACTCCTCGATGGGCGCGCCCAGGCGCTTGGCGCCGCGCGACAGGAGCTCGGCGTGGGCCGCGGAATGCTTGCGCACCGCGGCAGGCAGCAGCGGGCGCGCCACGGGTACCGCGCTCGCTTCCAGCGGCAGGCGTTCCAGGCCATGCTCGGCCAGCACGCGTCGGTTGAGGTTCGGCGAACTCACCAGCGCCGCGGACGGGTCGGTGGCCAGCTTCACGGAGCGATGGAACCACACTTCGGTCACCGTGCGCTCGGTGGGCGTCGTCATCAGGAAGAGCAGCCGCCATTTCCCGTGCGCTTCCTTCAGGGTAACGACACGCTCCAGGTGCTCCACGAACGCCAGGTCGAGCGGCTCCGTGTTCGCCGGTCCGCGATCCAGGAGTTCCACCATCAGCGTCTCGCCGTCGCGGTGCATGCGCAGGCACCGTTCATCCGCGGCCGGCGAGGAGAGGTCGCGCACCAGCGGCGGGATTCCCTTCAAGCGGTGCTTCATGGTGGCCACGCCGCGAGCGGGCTGGCCCTGGTCGTGCGCCTCCAGCGTGTAGTAGATGGGCCACGCCGCGCCGGGGCGGGTGCGGCGGATGCCGTGGACGCTGGTGGCCGTTGCCATGCCCACCGCGCCGTCCGCGCCCACGGGCCCGATCAGGAACGACGACAGGTACGTCTTCACGCCCACGCCGTGCAGCACTGCATTGGCGCGCGTGGCGTTCGCGCGGGCGCGCAGCATGGCGGTGCGCTGCGCTGCGGTGTCCAGTGCGCCGGCAGCGGCGGCACGCAGGGCCGGAAGGTCCTTGGCGCCGGCACCGAGCGCGGCCTCCATCCCGCGGATCGCTTCGCGCAGCGCGTTGAGCTGCTTCGTCTGGCAGCCACCGCCTTCCAGTGCCTGCAGCACCAGCTTCCAGCCGCGGTCCTTCGGCATGGCACGCATCACCGTCGCGTGGTCCGAGGTGCGCGCGATCGCGTACACCTGCCAGCCCAGGTGCCGCCGCAGCCCGAGCGCACGGCCGCACGCACGCGCGCCGTCCATCGAGGGAATCACCCGCTCCAATGCGTCGCGCAGCGCGCGGTGCAGCTCGAGTGCGGCCGCGGTGATGCGCGCGTTGGTGGCATCGAATGTCGGCGGCTTCGTGGTGGTCATCGTGAGTCCCCAAGCGTAGCCGTGGTCCGGCTCCAACGAGAGTCGCCCCGCTCGTGAAAGCGGGGCGACTGGATGCAGGCGGTTGAAGTATCGGTTCAGGCGCGGCGACGGCGCGCACCGACCGCGCCAACCAGGCCGATCAGCGCCACTGCGCCGGGGGCGGGAGCGGCAGCGGCCGCGAAGGTCGCCGGGCTTCCGATGCTCGTGAAGCGCAGCTCACCGAGCGACGTCTGGATGGCCGGAATGCCGCTCGAAGCGGTGTTGTAGGTCGTCGACCCCGCGCCACCACTGAAGGTGCCGGTCATGTCCCAGGCCGGCTCACTGATCGAGAAGATGAACTGGGTGACCGAATTCGCTGGCCCCAAACTGAGCTGCACCTTGTTCTGCCCGAACAATGCGCTGGACACCGTGGCCATCTGGGAGGTCACCGAGCCTGCATTGAAGCCATCGATGGTGAAATTGGTGCTCGAATGTGCGATGGAGTAGCCCACGAAGAGGGCGTTGTTGAACACGGCGCGGCTCTGCGTGTTTCCGTAGCCAGTGAACGTGAACGCCTTGCCGGAGAATGAAACGCCGCCGAGGGTCCCGGAGGCGATGCCGCTGTAATTGAACTGCAGGTCCTGGGCCGGCGGAACGGTGATCGCAGCGCTGGCGGCGGACGCAATGGCCGCGCACAGGGCGCCGGCCGCGAGGGCGGAACGGTTCGTGAACATCTTCGTGATTTCCTTGCAGTGAATGGAGAAAGGGAGTGGCAGCACGCTGCCATCGGGATGCGTTGTCGCGCTCCGCTCATGAAGACGGAATCCGGTCCGATCATCCATCACGCGCGGCGGGACCGAGTGTCCGTGGCGGACACGTCGTGCGGGAATTTCCGTATCAACGACAGTCGCCCCGCTCGTGAAAGCGGGGCGACTGGAAGCAGGCATTTGAAGTATCGGTTCAGGCGCGGCGACGGCGGCTGCCGGCGAGGCCAGCCAGCCCGACCAGCGCCACGGCGCCGGGGGCGGGGACGACGGACGTGAACGTGATGGTCGGTGTACCGCTGAAACGAATCGCTCCCAGGCTGGTGTTGAAGGTCGTGGTGTTGAAGGTGCCGGAGCCGGTGATCGGACCGAGGTTGGTCTGCATGTTCCAGGAACCGAAGGCGTTATTGTTGACGAAGATGATGGCGCCCGAGCCCGCGAGACCGAAGCCGAAACGGCGCTGCTGCTGGTTCACGGCTTGCTCCGTCGCGCTGGTGATTGCCAGATCACCGTAGTCCTCGATGAAGACAGTTGCCGCTGCGACGGGAGCGAGGAAAATCGTCGGGCCCGCCGAAATCGAGCTGGTATCGACCGAGGTCGTGAAGGTGAAGGCCTTGTTGGTGAAGGACTGTCCGGAATAGATGCCGCTGGACCACGTGCCGGAACCAATGCCGCTGAACGTGGAAGTGACCACGTCAGCGCTTGCTGCCGAGGTGGAGATCAGTGCGAAAGCAGCGGTGGCGAGAACGGAAACTGAACGAATCGAGGTCATGTCTCTGTAACTCCAAAAAGGGAAATATGGGAACGGTGTCGGGAGAATCCCGAACGTAGCACAGTCCACAGCGAATGCACGCATGAGCTTTCCGCCGCGGACGCTGCCCCTGCGTGGGAGTGCGGCACTATGCCGCCCCACCAATGAAGACGTAGACCGTGCCTTCGAAGCATCACGCTGGTAGCGACGAGGTGTCCGTGACGGACACTTGATTGCAGCAATGTCGCAAATGAAAGTCGCCCCGCTCGTGAAAGCGGGGCGACTGGAAGCATGCATCGAAACTGCGCGTCAGGCGCGACGACGGCGTCCGCCGACCAGGCCGGCCAAGCCAACGAGCGCGATCGCGCCGGCGCGGGGACATCGGCGTCATGAGTGTCCGAAACCCGCTTCAATGGAACGGGTGCCGGCAGGTCCGGACGATGACTTCCGGCATTCCCCGCCGCACGATGCACCGCCCACCACGGAGGTCGCGATGCTCGCCGCTCTCAGGCCTTGAGCTCGAACCCGGCGACGTGCCTGGCACCGCCCTCGATCTCGAATTCCACCCAGAGCTTGCTCTCGGCCGGCATCGGCGACGGAAGCTCGGCGTGCGTGTGCCAATTGTCCTTTTCGAGCTCGGCTTTCGCCTTCACGGAACCCTTCGCGTCCTGCGTACCGACCCAGAACCGGACCGCAACGACCTTGCCCGTGCCGCCGGTGATCCACACATCGATCGGCGCATCGGTTGCGCCCGCGATCGCGCCGTCGCGCGAGGCACGCACCGCGAAGCCGGCGACCTGCTGCTCACCGAGCTGGACCACGGCGCCGTGGCCGTGGTCGTCGCCGGCCGCGGGCGCAGGCTTGGCCGGAGCGTGGTCATGGCCGCCTGCTCCGTGGTCGTGTCCGTGGTCGTCGGCAGCCGTGGCCTTGGCGGTGCCCGCCGGCTTGGAATCGCCGCAGCCGGGAAGCGCGACGGCGAACGAGGCAGCGGCGAGGACGGCGAGCATGTGCGTGGCGTGGGGGTTCATCTGGAATCTCCTCGGGTCGGGGAAGCGTGAAGGGTATCCGGCCCGTGAACTCGCGAGACGAGCAAGTAGCCGGCGGGGATGACAACGAGATTGAGGACGGTGGACGAGAGCAGCCCACCGAGCACCACGGTGGCGAGCGGCGCGAGCAGCTCGCTGCCCGGTGCGTTGCCCGCGAGGGCGAGCGGCAGCAGCCCCAGCGCCGCGGTCAGCGCGGTCATGAGGATCGGGATCAGCCGTTCCACGGAGCCGCGCATCACCGCCTCCTGCGCCGAGCTGCCCTCGTGCACGCGCAGATGCTCGTAGTGGTTGACGAGCAGGATCCCGTTTCGCACCGCGATGCCGAACAGGGTGACGAAGCCAACCATGCTCGCGATCGAGAGGACGGGTGCGACGTACCGGCGATCCCCGAGGCCAAGGAGCGCGGCCACGTTGGATGCGATGTCGGGCGATTCGCTGATGAACACGGCGACCACGCCGCCGATGAGGGCAAGCGGCAGGTTCAGCATCACCAGCGCCGCCGTGGACGCTCCGCCCGTCGATGCCTGGAGGAGCAGAAACATCACGACCACGATGCCGGCACCCATCATCCAGATCGTCCGGCTGGCCGATTGCTGCGCCTCGAACTGCCCGCCGTAATGCACGGTGCATCCCGCTTCGCGCACGATCGGGTCGACCTTCTCCCGGACCACCGCGACAAGTCCGCCGAGGTTGTATCCGGCCCCGACGTTGGTCGTCACCAGCGCCTTGCGCTGGGTGTTCTCCCGGGTGATCAGGTTGCTGGTCCGCTCCGGCCCGATGTCCGCGACGTCGCGCAGCCGCACCAGCCCGCCGCCGGTCCCGCGCAACCGCAGGTCCATGATCTGCTCGAGCCGCTGGCGCTCGCTCTCCGCCAGGCGCACCACCATGTCGAAGCGGCGGATGCCGTGGTTCACGGTGGCCACCTGCACTCCCTGCAGCGCCTCGTGCACCTGCTCGGCGGCGTCCGCATGGGTCAGGCCGTGCGCCGCAAGCGCTGCCGACCGATACCTGATCGGCAGCGACGTGATCATGACCTCGCGGTTGGCGGCCACGTCGCGTGTCCCGGGGATCGAGCGCAGCGCCGTCTCCACCTTCCGGGCGACGCCGCGCAGCGTGTCCAGGTCGTCACCGTAGATGCTGATGGCGATCGCCGCCGGCGTGCCGGACAGCACGTGCGAGAGCCGGTGCTCGATCGGCTGCCCGACCATGACCGAGATCGACGGGATGTTCCGCACGATGCCGTCGATCGCCTCGCGCACGGCGTCCTGGTCGGCCCCTTGGTCGATGGTCACCTCGATCTCCGAGTTGCTGACGGGTTCCGCATGCTCGTCCCGCTCTGCGCGGCCGGTGCGCCGTGTCACGCTTTGCACCCCGTCGATGGCCATCAGCTGCCGCTCGATGCTCCCCGCGAGCCGGTCGCTCTCCACCAGCGAGGTGCCGGGCGGTGCCATCAGGAAGACATTGAACGTCCCCTCGCGGAAGCTCGGCAGGAACGAGCTGCCGAACGTGGACGCCAGCACCAGCGAAAGGGCCGCAAGGGCCATCGCCCCGGCGAGCACGGCCCATCGCAGGCGGAGCGCCGTGAACAGGACCGGTGCGTAGGCACGCTTCAGGATCCGCGAGAGCAGGCCATCTCCATGGGCGTGCCTTCCCGCGGTCGGTGCCTCGCGGTCGGCCGCGTACGAGCGGCCGAACAGCACGCGGCAGAGGGCGGGCGTCACCGTCAGTGCCACCACGAGCGACGCCATGATGGACACGATGTATGAAATCCCGAGCGGCTGGAAGAAGCGCCCCTCGATCCCCTGCAGGAAGAGGAGCGGCACGAAGACGATGCAGATGATCACCGTCGCGAACACCACCGACGACCGGATCTCGTTGCTCGCGTCGAAGATCACCTCGACGGCGCCGCGGCGCCGGTCGGGCGGGAGCGCCCGGTTCTGGCGGAGCCGCCGAAGCACGTTCTCGACATCGATGATCGCGTCGTCCACCAGCTCGCCGATCGCCACCGCAAGGCCGCCGAGGGTCATGACGTTGAGCGACATGCCGAGCGCCCAGAGGACCAGCAGCGCGGCGGCCAGTGACAGCGGCAGGGCGGTGAGCGTGACGACCGTCGCCCGGAAGTCCATCAGGAAGAGGACCAGGATCACGGCCACCACGATGCTCGCCTCCACCAGCACCCGCACGACGTTGTTCACCGATCGCTCGATGAAGCGGGAGGCTCGGAACGGGTCGCGGTTCAGGGTGAGCCCCGCGGGCATCGTCTGCTCGAACTGGTCGAGGGCGTCGTCGATTCGCTGCGTCAGGTCGAACGTGTTCGTCCCCGGCGACTTCTGCACGCTCACCACCACGGCGGGCAGCCCGGAGTCGGCCGCAGTGCCGCGCTTCGGGGACGGCCCCAGCCGAACGTCCGCCACGTCCCCGATCGTCACCGGCAGCCCGTCCCGCAGCACCACCAGCGCCGCGCGGATGTCATCGACGCCCCGGACCTTGGCCATCTGCCGGATCGGGAGTTCCTGATTCTCGACGTTCGGCAGGTACCCCGCGCTTGCCGTGCTGTGGGCGCTGCGTGCGGCCTCGGTGACGTCGCGCACGGTGAGCCCGAAGGCGTCGAGCCGGTCCTGGCGGACCGCGATCTCGTACTGCGGGAGCTCGCCGCCGATGGCCACCGCCTGCGCCACGCCGCGTATGGCAAGGAGCTTCTGGCGGAGCTCGAACTCCGCGATGCTGCGGATCTCAAGCGGCGACACGCGCCCGTCGGGCGACGAGAGCGCAAAGAGCATCACCTCGCCGGTGATGCTCGTGATCGGCGCGATCTCCGCGTGCGTGCCCGGCGGGAGTTCCTCGCGGACCGCCGAGATGCGCTCCGACACGAGCTGCCTCGCGCGGTACAGGTCGGTGCCCCAGTCGAACTCCGCCCAGACGATCGAGAGGCTGGTGGCGCTCGCCGACCGAACGCGCCGCGTGCCTGGCAGGCCGTTCAGTGCGGCCTCGACGGGGAACGTCACGTTCGTCTCCACCTCGTCGGCGGCAAGCCCGCCCGCCTCGGTCATGACCACCACGGTTGGTGCATTCAGCTCCGGGAAGACGTCCACCGGCATGTCGCCGAGGCGCACGCCGGCGACCACGAGCACGATGCCCGCAATCACGAGCACCAGCGACGGATGCCGGAGGGAGAGCCCGATGAGGCGCTGCAGCACGTCAGTCCTCCCCTTCGTGGAACGTGCCGTCCGGGTGGAAGTGCCCGCCCTTGGCCGCGGTACCGCTGGTGGCAAGCATCAGCTGGTGGCTGCCGGCGACGACCACCTCGTCGCCCTCCCGCACGCCGCTCAGGATGGCGACCCACTGTCCGTCGTTCGTTCCCAGGTCCGCCTCGAGCCGGATGGCGCGGTCCGGATTCGCCGGATCGCGGCGGAAGACGATCGGGACGGCCCCGTCGCGCACCACCGCGGAGAGCGGGATGGCGAGCTCGTCGGAAGCTCCCTCAAGGGGCACCTCGAGCGTGCCCGTGATGCCCGCGCGTGCCCACGGTTGGAGGCCCTCGGGAACGACCAGCAATTCGATCGTCCGCGCATCCGCGTCCGCGACCGGTGCGATCGTCAGCGGACCGGCGATGGCCGTGTCCGAAGCGGCGGTCGCGGATCCCATCGCGATGCGTCCGCGCATGCCGTCGTGGAGCCGCCCGAGGTCCGACTGAAGCGCCTTGGCTCGGAAGCGCACCTGCGACGGATCGATCACCGTGGCCACCAGCCCGGATCGGTCGATCCGGCCGCCCTGCGAGGCAGGGACCTGGTCGACCTGCCCGGGCGCGCTGGCGCACACCACCAGCGCACCGGCGACCGACTGCGCGGCTTCGCCGCACCCGGTTCCCGCCAGGAGGAGTGACCGCCGTGACTCGAGCGAGCGCAGGGCGGACTCGTCGACGCGCCGCGTCGATTCGAGCTCCGTCTCCTCGGCCGCCACCCCCGCCAGCGCGATCTGGACGTTGCCCAATTCCGCACGCGCTGCCGCGATCTGCGACGCACCGCCGCCGCCCGCATCCCGGATTCGCTCGAGCTGGGCAACCCGATCGGCCCAGAGCTTCGCCTGGGCGCCGAGGCTCTCGCGGTGACCCTCGTGCGCGCGCTTCAGCGGCTCGTAGGCGTCCACGCGCGCACGCGCCGCGGCAGTGTCGTCGCGCAACTGGACGAGTTCGGGGGAGGTGACGCGAAAGAGCGGTGTGCCCGCCTCGACGCGCTGGTGCTGGGCGATGAGCACCTCGACCGTTCCCTCGACGGGGCTCCTGTACTCGCGCCGTGCCGCCGGCACGAGCTCGAACCGCCCCGGCACCCGCAGGGTGCGCTCCACGGTCCGCGGCTCGACGCGCGCGAAGGTGATGCCCAGGTTCCGGCGCACCGACTCGGGAATGTCGACGCGGTTCGTCGGCGCCGGGGCGGGGGCCCTCTCCGGGGCCGGTCGCGCGGGGTCCTGCTCCCGCGTGCAGCCCGGCGTCGTGACCGTGCCGAGCGATGCGAGCACGGCGGTCGCGAATGCGAGGTGCGGCGCGTGCCGCGTACGGTTTGCGTTTCGGTTGCGTGTCATTTCGTTTCTCCTGCGACCTGGCCGGCGGGCGCGCCGACCACCTCCTCGATGCCGATGGCCGCGATGGCCTCGTCCCGCTGCGCCGAGATCAGCCCGATCTGCGCTTCCTTGCGCCGCTTCAGCCCCTCGAGGAGCGCGAGCGTGTTCACCTCGCCGAGCCGCGCCACCTCGCGCGCCTCGCTGTACTGCAGTTCCGTCAGCGGCACCAGCTCGCGCGCGAAGATCTCGCGCTGCATCGACGCCGCGCGCAGCTCGGAGTGTCGGAACGCCACCGCCGCGATGGCGGTCTCCAGCTCCAGTTCGATGTCGGCCCGTGCGGCCTCCCGGTCGGCGTACGCCTCGGCGATCGCACGCCGGTTTCCGTTGAAGATCGGCAGCGGGATCGCGAGCCCCAGCAGGAACTGGCGCTCTGCGTTCTGGGTGCCGTAGTTGGGGCTCACCTGCAGGTCGGGAAGCTGCCGGGTGATCTCTTCCTTCAATCGCAGTTCCGCGACCTCGTACTCCGCCTTCGCCACCAGGAGCGACGGGCTGCCATCGAGGATCCGCAGTTGCACCGCCTCCGCTTCGGGGTCGATCGCCGCCCCTTCGCCGGGCACGAGGTCGGACGGCTCGAGCCGCGCGACGAAGCTCGGCGGCAGCCCAAGCAGGCGCATGATCGAGAGCTCTGCCTGCCGGCACTGGGCCTGCAGCCGCTGCACCTCGACGCTCGCGGACATCTGCTCCAGCTTGAACAGGCGTGCTTCGATGCGCGCGACCTCCCCGGTCGTCGCCATGACATCGACCACCGTGATCACCCCTGACACAAACCCCGAGAACTGCCGCACCGCATCCAGCTCGCGGCGCAGCGCGGACCACTGCGTCCATGTGCGCCGCAGCTCCATCCGGGTCGACCATTCCAGTCGGGCCACGTCTGCCAGCGCGGCGGCGTGCGCGAGCCCGAGCCGGGCCTTCTCCACCTCCAGGCGGCCCGAGATCGGGATGCTGAGGTTGAAGCCGCCGAACAGCTCGTTGGGGTTGCTGATCGACTCCAGGATGCGGGTGAATTCGAGCGACACCGTTGGGTCGGTCCAGAGCCCGCCGTTCTCGGAGGCCGCGAGCGCGATGCCCGCGTCGCGACGGGCACGGCGCAGCGTTGCGTTGAAGTACATCGCCACGCGCTCGGCATCCGCGAGCGAGAGTCCCGGATCGCCGACAAGGCGGGGAGTCGGTGCAGGGGCGCCCGGCCGTCCGGCGTCCGCCAGGTCAGGCGTCCGTGCGAGGAACTCGGCGCGGTGTGCGGCGACGTCGACCGGGCGCGGCTCGTACTGCTGGCATCCCTGCAGCAGGGCACACGCCGCGGCGGCCATCGCGAGGGAGCGCATCCGACGGGAGCGGGAGAGGTTGTGGCGACGCGTGTTCATCGAATCCCGAAGGCTCCAGGAGCGGATCGATCCCGCGCGTGCAGGAGGCGTCGCCTGAGGCGACGCCGCGATTGCGACGCAGGAAGACACCGGCGCAGCGGCCGGATGTGCACCCGCCGGTTGGGCAGGTGCGATCGCCGGGATTCACACGAGGAGTCGGATCGCTCGAAGCGCGGCGAGCTCGGCCTTGGGGGGCGTCCACCACGGCTCGCAGGCGCGCACGACCAGGCCAGGGCCGCTGACCGTCCCGATGTCCGGGAGCAAGAGCGCGGGCATCGTCCCGAGGACGTCCAGCTTCGGCAGTTCAACTGCAGCCCGGGCGGCCGTCCGTGCCCAATCGTCCAGGGTCACGTGAACGTGGTCGCCATGCTCGCCGTGGGCGTGGGGCGCGGCCGGGGCGGATTCGTGGTCGTGCTCGTGAAAATGGCGATGCTCGGCGTGGGCCGATCCATCTTCCTGTGCGTGCGAGCCGCCCAGCGACAGCGTCTGGCCGCGCAGACCTGCCACGGCCAGCATGGCCGCGATCAGGATTGATGCGAGGATGCGCCGGGGGCTCAACATCTCGAGTCGAGTGTATCACTCCGGGGTGCGTCAGGAATAGCCTCTGCAATTCGCGGCGTGTTCGGCGTGGCGCGCGGACGGCGCCGGGCTCGTATCCCCCGAAACGCAGCGCGGTTGTGCCGCTCGATGCGAGCGAACACAACCGCGTGCGTTTCTTCCTGAATGGGCGATACTGGATTCGAACCAGTGACCCCACGCGTGTGATGCGTGTGCTCTAGCCAGCTGAGCTAATCGCCCGGGGCAAGAATTGTAGCAGCATTGCACGGTGCTGCGCAGGCTGCGGCGCTGTCTTGATAACCGTGCGGGACGTGTGCCGCGGGAAGCGCCAAGCCCAGCAGGTGGTGCGGCAGCGTGGACACGATGTAGAAGCCGATGCTCGCCACCGCGATGGTCCGTACGTCGAAGCCGCCCAGCAGCACGCAGATGCCCGCCAGGCAGGCTGCCGTCGGCATCGCGAGCGGCAGGCTGAGCACGTGGACGCGCACGAGGCGCCGCGCGAATCCCGGCGGGGCAGGCGGCGGCTCGATGATCGTCGGCATGTTCGCCATGCGACGGCAGTGGCGGAACGCATGCACGCCGATGAAGTACGTGCCGATGGCGAACAGCGGGTCCGCCTGCATTGCCACGAACGCCACCAGTGCGCCTTCGGCGATGTCGAGCACCGCTTCGCGCCGCTGGCCATGAACGAAGCGTGCGCCCGCGCCCAGCAACGAGAGTGCAACGCCTGTGCCGCACCCGAGCAGCGCCGCACCGCGCATTGCCGGCGGATCGATCGTCCAGCGCACGGCAGACCACGGCGCGAGTGCCTTGCCGATCTCGGCGAAGGGCGCCCACGCCTCGTCGGGATGTGCCGCAAACACGGTGCACACCAGGAGCAGCCCGCGCCCCACCGCCAATGACCAGCGCGCCACGCGGCCTTCGTGCGCGGCATGCAGCGAGTCGGCATCCTCCATCCCGAAATGCACCACCGTCAGCCCCAGGAACGCCACCGCCGTCGGCCCCGGTGCCAGCACCAGCGCGGCGGTGCAGGCCAGCATCAATGCCATGTACGGCACGAACCCAACACACCGGCGCATGAATCCATGCCGTCCGGCGAGCCGTGCGCTCACCTCCCAGTCGGCTGCGCCGTGCGGCATGCCGAAGAGTGCGAGCGCCACCACGAAGGGCCACGGCGCCAACGTGCCGGTGGCCGCAGGATCCACGGCCGCCAGCACCGCGGCGCCGGCGAGCACCGCCCACGGAAGGGCGCGTGGACCCGAGAGGCCGCGGCCCAATACGCCGCGGACCGCGTGGAGGGCTGAAGCCTCCACGCGGTCCGCTTGTCGATCGGCCCGTGCCGGTGCGACGGGCATCAGCCGTTCCGGTGTTCGGCGGACTGCGACTCGAGCGCCTTGACGCCCTGGTAGCAGACCAGTCCGAAGAGCACCTTGTTCACGACGTCCGCCACGTTGTAGGCGATCTCACGCCAGCTCTCGCCCTTGTCGCCTGCCAGCGCCATGAGGAAGCCCGCGGGATAGATCACCCAACCGATGGTGACGAAGAGACGCATCTTGCCCAGGCTGTCGGCGATGCTCGGCGGAGCCGACTTCATGCCTTCGGAGACCTGCGTGAAGAGCATCCACACGATGTAGAGCCAGGAACCGCAGCTGACCACGTACCAGGTCCACCACTGCTGGCTGCCCGTGGGGCTTTCCTCGGCAACCCATGCGGTCACCAGCATGACGAGCGCCCAGAACACGAGGCCGCGGAACAGTTCATGCCCCTTCTTGCCCATGTTGAGGAGGAGCGGGAATTCCATCACCAGGAGCGGCACCGTGATCAGCCAGTCGATGTAGCGGTAGGTGGTGGGGAACTGCTCGATCACCGCACCCGGGATCCGCTCGCCATTGGCGTCGAAGAGGTTCGCGACGCCCTCCAGGTAGATGTTGCTCATCCGCCAGTAGTGGAAGGCAGCCACCGCACAGATGATGCCGGCCACGGTGAGGACGGTCTGGTACTGGCGCGACACCGTGTTGCGCTGCAGCCAGAAGTAGGCCGCGCCCGCGCCCATGGCGACGGTGCCGAGCCAGAACAGGTACATGGTGACGCCTTCGATTGAAAGGCCTGCTTGCAGCGCCCTCATTGAGGTCGACATTTCGGCGAGTATGAGCACGTGAGCCTCCTGCGGGCGCCTTCGCAGGCGCCGACGAGGCGCTGCTCAAGCTCCCGTCGTGGGCGGGCGAGATGCCCGCGATGTCGGGACTGTACACAGGCGCTCGAAGGATGGGGGGCATCCGTGGCCATGGACTTGAACAGAGCAAAGCGCCGCCCGTGGGGGCGGCGCTCTGGGATCGATCGATGAATTCGGTGCCGTCGGGCTGCGCCTGCCAACGCCGGGCGTCAGCCGCCAGAGGTCACTTCTGCGTCGCGGCCTGGGAGGCAGCCTGCTCGGCGCGGAGGCGGCGCAGGGCCTCCTCGGTGGCGCGTTCCATCTGGTCCTGGCTCAGCTGGGGGCGCTGGGCGGCGGACTGGGGCTCCTCCTTGGTGAGCTCCTCGCCGGCCTCCTTCATGCCCTTCTTGAACTCAGTGATGGACTTGCCGATGTTCCGGCCCACGGAGGGGAGGCGGCTTCCGAAGAGCAGGAGCCCGATCACCAGGATGATGATGAGCTCGGCTCCGCCAGGGAGTCCGAACGCCGCGAGCATGGGGGCGGTGGCAGTGGTCATGTCGGGATTGTAGCGGGAGTTCTGCATGTTTCCGCATGCCTCTGCCGATATCCCCGGGATGCACGGACGCATCAAGCCCTTGTCCCATTCCGCCCGCCGCCTTCGCCGCGCCCACACCGGGGCCATGCTGGCCGCCACCGGTGTCCTGGCCGCCGCTTCCGCCGTCTTCCTGGGCGGCTGCGAGGCCGAGAAGAAGGTCGAACCCGTCAACGAGGACTTCCAGCTCCCCGCCGGCGAGCACGGCCTGCGGAAGCTTTCGCGGGAGCAGTACCCCGACCTCACCCCCGCCTTCAACGGCCGCGACGACAAGTTCGCGCGCGCCATCGACTACAGCGCGCAGTGGTTCCTCACCGGCACCAGCCGCCAGAACTACAGCTCCGAGCAGATGGGCCCGCTCTCGCAGGTCATCACCGGTGGCCACGACCACGCGGCCGCCAGCGTCTACGCGTTCCGCGAGCTCATGACCAAGAGCGCCGACGCCAAGAGCTTCCAGGATGCCGTCTACGAGCAGTTCGAGATCTGGCAGACCCGCGGCTACGACGACAAGGGCAAGGCCCTCGTCACCGGCTACTGCTCGCCGGAATTCAAGGCGAGCATGACGCGCACCGACACGTTCAAGTACCCGCTCTTCAAGCGTCCCGCGGACCTGGTGACCGACTCCGTCACCGGCGAGCCGCTCGGTCGCCGCGGCGCGGACGGTGCCATCGGCCAGTGGGGCTCGCGCAAGGAGATCCTCGGTTCCAACCAGCTTGCCGGCACGGAACTGGTGTGGCTCTCGAGCGCCTTCGAGGTGTTCGTCTGCGAGGTGAACGGCAGCGCCAAGCTCATCATGCCGGACAACACGGTCAAGTACGTGGGCTATGCCGGCAAGACCGGTCGCCCGTACCTGGGCCTCGGCAAGAGCCTGGTGGACGAGGACGTCATCACCAAGCGCGAGCGCAACCTCCCGTCCATCCGCCGCCTCTACGAGCGCGACCCGGCGCTGGTGCAGAAGTACATCGACAAGAACGAGAACATGGTGTTCTTCGCGATGTACGACGGCAAGAACTGGCCGCAGGGCTCGCTCGGCGTGCCGGTCACCGACCACGCCAGCGTGGCCACCGACAAGAAGATCTTCCCGCGCGGACTGGTGATGCTCTTCGACACGCAGGTGGCCGACTACGCCGGTCGCCAGCAGGACTTCGACCGCTTCATGATGGACCAGGACACCGGCGGCGCCATCCGCGCCGCGGGCCGCGCCGACATCTACATGGGCGTGGGCGCTGCCGCCGAGATCCTCGCCGGCAACCAGTACTCCGACGGCACCTTCTACTACTTCGTGCTGAAGCCCGAGTACATGGCGAAGTATCCGCTGCCCGTCTCGGGCAAGACCACGCCGCCGAACATCGTGCGCGCCGCGCCCGGTGCTCCCAATGCGAAGGCCGCGCCTGCGGCCGCAAGCGTGACGCCGGCGCCCGCGCCGACCACTGCGCCGGCGACTGGCGCTGCATCGGCACCGAAGCAGCAGTGACTCCCCTGGCTGAGCAATGCATCGCCGCTCGCGCCCCGCGCCGAGCGGCGGTGCTGCCTTTGCGGCACGTTCGCCTCGCACTCATCGCGCCGGCGCCGCACGTTCACCTCGCACTCATCGTGCCGTCTTCGGGCTGTCGAAGGGCGGCGGCCCCGCGAACCCGCGCCCGGCGTTCCACGTGAGCTCCGCGAACTCCGCGGGCCACGCGCGCCGGCGTGCGTGGTCGCGCAGCTCCGGCTCGCTCGCGCGCAGCACGGCCACCTCGCGCTCGAACGCCGATTCGTCGGCATTCACCATCACCAGTCCCGCGGCCAGCCCGATGATCCACGAGGGCACCACCACCAGCGTGGTGCGCCGCAGCGTGCGCAGGTCCGTGGCGTAGGACGCCGGGCGCGCGAACGGCGTGCCGCACTCCGGGCAGCGCGCGCGGTGGGCGTCGTAGCCGCAGCACGGGCATCGGCCCTGCTGCCAGCGGCGGTCGGGAAGCCAGTATTCCCAGATGGCTTCCGGCAGGTCGATCACCGCGCCGAGCGGCAGGATGGCCAGCATTGAAATCATGGTGGACACCACGATCACCACCACGCCCGCCACGTGCAAGTTGAATCCGCCCACCAGGCCGCGCACCACCTCGGTGGCAAGCGTGGCATAGATCACCATGAGGATCATGAGGAACACGCGCCACGCCGCGAGCACGCGCCCGGGGACGGCGGCACGCGGCATGGGCGCGTTGCCGCGCGATCCGGAAGATTCCGCGCGCGTCACGGACACGCCCCGCGCGTGGGAACGCGCGCGCCGGCAAAGCCGTACTCGTTCCAGCGACGGTCGACCAGCGCGGCGGTGGCCGCGTCCATCTCCACGAGCGGCGGATACTCGCGCACCGGCAGCCCGCCGCGGCCTGCGCCCGGCACCTTGCGCGTGGCGTCGAAGGCGATGCGGTTGCCGGCGGTGTGTGCATCGCGCGTGAAGTCCGCGTTGGACGCAAGGAAGAAGAAGGGCGCGCGCCAGTCGTCTGGTCGTGCGCCGGCATGTGCATCGATGACGATGATGAAATCCGCCGCGCCGTCGTGCGCGGCGTGCGCTTCGGCGGGGCCGGCGGCGGCCACTGCCGCGCTCGCCACCCGCGCGCCGTCCGCGTCGTTGCCGGTGGCAATCGTGCAGAGGCGGCCAAGCCCCACCGACGGGAATTCCACGCGCGCCTGCGCGTCGATCGCATGCACCGCGCGCTCGATGCGCGCCCGCGCAGCGGTAATCGCATCCTGCCACGGTCGCGCCGGCTCGCCGAGCGCCACGCCGTTCCACGCCTCGCCCGTGACCTTCGCGGTGCAGTCGAAGCCGAGCTTCGTTCCCGCGCCGATCCACGGCGCACTGTGGTCCAGGATGTCGAGCGGTCCCTCGATGCGCATCACGTCGCGCACGAAGTGGCAGCGCTCGAACACCAGGCGCATGGCGGCGTCCTCGTCATGGATGGGCGCTGCGCCGTCGAAGACGAACACCATCTTGGTCCACGCCATCTGTCCTGCGCCCCACACGCTCGACATCACGCGGCGGCCCTGCAGCGGGTACGCCTTGTGGATGCGCACGAACGCCGCGTTGTGGAAGCAGCCGAACATCGGCAGGTGGTAGTCGTCGATGTCGTGGACGATGGTCTTGAGGAGCGGCAGGAACACGCGCTCGGTGGACTTGCCCAGGTAGTAGTCCTCCTGGGGCGGCAGTCCCACCACGGTGGTCGGGTACACGGCATCGCGGCGGTGCGTGAGCGCGGTGACCTCGACGCGCGGATAGCGGTCGGGCAGGCTGTAGAAGCCGGTGTGGTCGCCGAACGGCCCTTCGAACACGGCGCCCGGCCCGAGCGGTTCGCCGCTTGCCGGATGCCAGCCGATGGCGCCGCACTCCGTGTCCACCCATCCCTCGATCACGATCTCCGAATTGGCCGGCACCCAGAGCGGCACGGTCTTGGCGCGCACCATGGGAATGCCGCGTCCGTTGAGGAAGCCGCACATCAGGAGCTCGCTGATCCCGGGCGGAAGCGGCGCGGTGGCGCCGTAGGGCATGACGCTCTCGCCGCCCAGGCAGATGGCGATGGGCATGCGCTTGCCCAGCTTCTTCCAGCTGCGCCAGTGCGAGGCACCGTCGTGGTGCATGTGCCAGTGCATGGCAAGCGACGTCGGCCCCAGCAGCTGGCTGCGGTACATGCCGATGTTGTGGCTTGCAGGCTTGGCTGCATCGCGGTCGTCTGCATGGATGGTGTGCATCCCGGCAAGCGTGATGTAGCGGCCACGACCGGCCGCGGTGCCGGCAGCGCGCGCGTCCATCGGGAAGCCCACCGCGGCGGGGTCGCCGTCGAGCGGCCAGCACTTGACGATCGGAAGCCGCGTGAGGTCCACCTCGTTGTGCGAGGCAAGCTTCACCACCTCCTGGCACGGCCCGCGGCGCACGCGCTTCGGGCCGATCCGAAGAAGCGGCGCGAATTCTCGCGCCTTGGCGAGCATCTCGCCCGCGCTGCGCGGCGGCACCGGCTTCACCAGGCTCGCGATGCGCGCACCGATGGCGCCCAGCCCGCGCGGGTCGGCGTCGCAGCCGAGTGCCATCTCCATGCGGCGGTAGCTGCCCCAGACGTTGATGGCGAGCGGGAAGTCGCTCCCCGCCACGCGCTCGAAGAGGAGCGCCTTGCCGCCCATCGCGGCCATGGCGGGGTCGAACGCCTGCGCACCCGCGCTCGCGGCGGCCGGCATCCGGCTGACGCGGTCGGCGATCTCGGTGATCTCGAGCTCCGGGCTCACTTCCGCGCGCACGCGGTGCAGTTCGCCCGCCCGTTCGAGCGCCGAGAGGAATTCGCGAAGTCCGGGGTGCATAGGCGCGGAATGGTAGGGCTGTCTACGATCCACGGCGTGACGCTTGCCATCGATCTCCAGGACGTGACCAAGACCTACCGTGGCGGCGTGCAGGCCTTGCGCGGGGTCTCGCTGCGGGTGCAGTCCGGCGAGATCTTCGGGCTCCTCGGCCCGAACGGCGCCGGAAAGAGCACGCTCGTCAAGATCATCATGACCGTGGTGCGACCCACCGCGCTCACGGGCACGGTCCTCGGCCGGCCCGCGTGCACGCAGGAGGTGCTGTCGCAGGTCGGGTACCTGCCCGAGCACCACCGCTTCCCGCAGTACCTCACCGGTCGGCAGGTGGTGGACTTCTTCGGCGCGCTTGCCAAGGTGCAGCGCACCGAGCGCAAGGCGCGCACCGAGCAGCTCCTGGAGATGGTGGGCATGCGCGACTGGGGCAATCGCCGCGTCACCACGTACTCGAAGGGCATGCAGCAGCGCATCGGCATCGCCGCCGCGCTCATCAATGACCCGCGCCTCGTGGTGCTCGACGAACCCACCGACGGTGTCGACCCGGTGGGACGCCGCGAGATCCGCGACATGCTGCTCCGCATCCGCGCGGAGGGCCGCACAGTGCTCGTCAACAGCCACCTCCTGAGCGAGGTGGAGATGCTCGCAGACCGCGTGGCCATCATCAACCAGGGCCGCACGCTGGCGCAGGGCACCATCGAGGAGCTCACCCACGAGAGCCACCGCTACGAGATCGACGCGATCGATGGCCCGGCCAGCATCCGGACCGCGGCCGGCGAAGTGATCGGCGTGCCCTCCGCCGCCGAACCCGGCCTCCGCACCTACGTGATTCCCACGCGCGATCCCGCCGTGGTGCAGCCCGCCATCGACGCGCTGCGCGCCGCCGGCATCACGCTCACCCGCGTGGAACGCGCCCGCGAGACGCTTGAGGACCTCTTCGTGCGAAGCGTGGTCGATGAACGCGGCCGCGCCATGCCCGGCGCCGCGCGTGGCCCCGGCACCCCGACGGCGCCGCCCATCATTGCGCCATCGAGCACCCCCTCCACGAGCAATTCTTCCGCGGAGGCCCGCCCGTGACGCAGACCCTTGCCATCTTCCTCGACGCGTACCGCGACCTCAACTCGCGCAAGCTCTTCTGGCTCGCCATCGGCGTCAGCATGCTGGTGGTGGTCATCGTCGGCGCGCTGGGGATCGACGAGACCGGCGTCTCCGTCCTCACGTTCCACTTCGACAGCAAGTTCGTCAACACGCTGTTCTTCCCGCGCGACCTCTTCTACAAGATGATCTTCCAGAACCTGGGGATCAACATCTGGCTGACGTGGCTCGCGGCCATCCTGGCGCTCATCTCCACCGCAAGCGTGGTGCCGGAGCTCATCGCCAACGGCTCCATCGACATGATGCTGTCGAAGCCCATCACCCGGTACCGGCTCTTCCTGACGCGCTGGGTGACGGGGCTCTTCTTCGCGGGAATCCAGGCCGCGGTGTTCGTCACGGCCAGCTTCCTGGTGATCGGCTTCCGCGGCGGCGCATGGGAGCCCGGGCTGTTCCTCGCCATCCCGGTGGTGATCATCTTCTTCAGCTACCTCTACTGCTTCTGCGCGCTCATGGGCGTCCTCACGCGCAGCACGGTGGCCAGCCTGATCCTGACGCTCGTCTTCTGGCTGGTGCTCTTCGGCGTGCAGAAGGCCGAGCAGTTCCTCAACAACGGCCGCATCGGTTCGCAGATGGAGGTGGTGGCCATCGAGGAGGCCATCGAGAAGCGCCTGGAGAAGAACGCCGACGCCGACGTCGACAAGCTCCGCGCGGAACTCACCGCCGAGCGCCGCTCCGCGGAGCGCTGGAGCTCGGGCTACTGGCCGGCCTATGCGCTGGTGACCGCGCTTCCCAAGACCAACGAGACCACCGAGTGGCTGGCCCGCACCCTGGTGCGCGCGGCGAACTTCCGCCGGCCCGCTAACGAGGACGAGGGCATGCGCTTCTTCGCCAGTTCGCGCGTCAAGCGCAAGGACTTCGAGCAGGCCGTGTACGACGACGCCGAGGAACGCAAGGGCGCCACATGGGCCATCGGCAGCAGCGTGATCTTCGAGGCAGTGATGCTCGGCGGCTGCGTGTGGCTCTTCCGTCGCCGCGACTTCTGACCCCGCGCGCGTTACGATCCCCGCGTGCTCATCTACCGCAAGGGCGTCTTCTGCCTGGAATCAGAATGGTTCGGCCTGCGCTCCACGGTGAGCGTGCGTCCTGCCCTCGAGCTCCTGCGGTCCTCGGATTACCACGTGGCGTACATCCACCGCGACGTGGCCACGCGCGCCGAGCTCGAGCACTACATCCGCAAGTGGTTCCAGGAGCGGCACACGGGGTTCGAGATCCTCTGGCTTGCCATGCACTCGCGCCGCGGCCTGCTCCTGCCGGGCGACATGCGGCGCCCCGACGAGAAGATGCACATCGACCGCCTCGAGGAGATCCTGGCCGGCAAATGCCGGGGCAGGGTGATCCACTTCGGCGGCTGCCGCACCATCGAGATGCCGGCCGCGCGCATCCGCAAGTTCCTGCGCGCCACCGGCGCCCTGGCCATCTCCGGCTTCCGCGAGGAAGTGGACTGGACGGAGTCGACGCTCTTCGAGACGGCGTACATCCTGGAGCTGCAGAAGCACCCGATGAACGCCACCGGCATGCGCAAGGTGCGCAACGCGATGAAGCGCATGCGCCCGGTGGAGTTCGAGGCGTCCGGGTTCAACATGCACGTGCGTACGTGAGCCGAACGTCGTGCGTGGCCGAGCGAGCCGCGCCGTGTGCCCGCGAACCTATCGCCCGAGTTCCGCGCTGCGCGCGCGTGCCGCGTCCATCGCTTCGCCCACCGCGCCCGTGAATCCACGCTCCTCGAACACGCGCACCGCCGCTGCCGTGGTCCCGCCCGCGCTCGTCACCGCCGCACGCAATTCCTGCGGCGTGCGGCCGTCCGAGGCCATGAGCGTGGCGGCTCCGAGCATGGTCTGTGTGGTCATGCGGCGCGCGGTCTCGGGATCGATCCCCATGCGCACGGCGGCGGCAATCTGCGCTTCCGCAAGCAGGAAGAGGTAGGCCGGCGCGCTCCCCACCGCAGCCACGGCGGCGTCGATCTGGTCCTCGCGGATCTCGCAGGTGCTGCCCAAGGCGGAGAAGAGCCGCGTGGCGTGGGCCAGGTCATCGGTCGTTGCGCCCGCG
>Ga0209400_1000852_pt1 | contig 26320 bp, 52 predicted proteins | sample M_130807_EF_Meta_FD_187313 | JGI IMG/M metagenome (GOLD analysis project Ga0209400, IMG submission 187313) | Freshwater microbial communities from Lake Montjoie, Canada to study carbon cycling - M_130807_EF_MetaG (SPAdes) (version 2) | ecosystem: Environmental > Aquatic > Freshwater > Lake... | reverse complement strand
CTGTATCACGGCCAATGATGACATTTTCACCGTTGCCGGCAATATGAATGTCTGGGCCTGCACCACCCGTTAAGAAGATATCTAAATAAGCACTGGCATTAGCAGGATCTGGTTGTAGGTTCAAGTTTCCTGTGCCAATGATGTTGACATCATTGAATGTTACATTACCTGTATTGGCAGTTGAAATTCCAGTGAGTTGACTACCGTTGCCAAGGAAAAAGTTGCCTGCAATGTTGCCTCTAGCACTGATATTGCCACCTTTTATATCGCCAGAAGATGGTTCAACGGTGGCATAGTTTACAGATTTTATAACGCCATCATAGGTCATTATACTCATGTCACCAGTGGAGGTAATATCCTGTGTGACTACAGGTGCTGGCAAGTTGGTCAATGCACTGCCGTTGCCTTTAATGTAAGCACCGGAGATGTTGCCCGTAGCACTGATATTGCCTGCAGAAATGTTGCCCGAGAATGTGGGCAAGTAGTTGGCCACATTGGCATTGCCGTAAGTTGCCGGAAATCCATTTGCCAGGCTGATGTTGCCGAGAATAAATCCACCCGAAATGTTGCCCGTGGTGCTAATAGGATTAGACCCAAATGCTGCCAAGTTGGCAGCCACATTGGCATTGCCATAACTTGATACAATACCAGTTAGTTGTCTACCATTACCAAGAATATTTCCACCCGAAATGTTGGCAGTGGTTATGATATTGCCTGTGCCACTGATGACATTGCTGCCTAGACTGGCCAATAAAGTTGTAACGTTGCTATTGCCGTAAGGTACAGGTAGTCCAGTTAGTTGACTTCCATTGCCAATAAAATAAGGTGCTGTTATATTACCAGTTGCACTTAGCCCAATATTTGTGGTCCAAACATTGCTGGTAGAATTGTATAACATTGTGGCAATGTTATCACTAGCACCAACTGTGATACCTGCACCGTTGGCAGCATTGGCAGTAGTTGTGGTATTTGCCAACTGTATAGTCAGGGTATCTGTAACAATGTTACCTGTGTTAATGATATTGCCACTAACTGTTAAATTGCCAGACACTGATAGTGTTTGAACTGCTGCCGAATTTGCATATACTGTTCGGTACTGCAAACTAGACGAGCCCAAATCGTATGTGCGATTTGCTCTAGGAACAACAGTATTGTTGGTTTGAATTACCCCAACCCCGTTTGGGCTCAAGATCAAATCACCATTGGTATCTATTACCCCAATAGTGTTATTGGTAATTCTTACATTAGATCCTGCTGGGCCGGCTAACCAGATATTGTCAAAATTTTCATCTGTTTTGATAAAGGCGGTTCTTAATGGATCACCTTGTCCGTCGTTGGCAGCGGCTCCATAGTTTATTTGTTGTTGGGTATTTCCAGTAGGCATTTAACTGTGTCCTTGTATTCCAGTATTTACCGGAATTGGACACAGTCATGATTTAGCTTAACCTGGACTAAAACTAGATCCGCAGCCGCAGGTGGTTTCTGCGTTGGGGTTGTCTATTACAAAGCTGGAGCCCATGACCCCGTCGTCCCAGCGTATTCGGGCACCTTGGAGATATTGCATGCTCATGCTATCTACTACCACACGCACCGACTCATATGTAAAGTCAAAATCGTCTTCGTTTTTTTCTTCATCAAAGGTGAATCCGTACTGCATTCCAGAACAACCACCACCTTGTACAAACACTCGTAACATTGTGTTGGGATTGTTTTCTTCTATCAAGAGCTCTTGAAGCTTAATAATGGCACTGCTGTCTAATTGCATGATATTCCTGTGTTACAGACGCTCGTTGCAAACGTCCCAGTCAATGATCTTCCAGATATTATCTAGATAACGTTCTTTGTCCGATTGATAATCCAAGGCCCAGGCGTGTTCCCACCAATCAATAAGTACACATATATCTGTACGTACTGCATGGTTGGCAATGGTTTTGATATCTCCGCCAGTGCTCAAATACACCCAGCCTGATCCTTGAATCTTCATTGCTACTTCTTTAAAAGCTTCTTTGAAATCTTCGTATGATTTGAATTTTTCTTCTATCAGCGCGAGTACTGCACCACGGGGCTTGTTGGCACCTTTGGGAGCCCTGAGCTGAGGGAAAAATTTGTTGTGTAAAAAACTGCCAGCACGATTAAAATCCGCATTGCCTTCTCCAGCATTATAACGCTTTGCATAGCCTTTGGCTAGGTGATCAAAGTGGTAATCAATAGTAGCCCTGCTCATCACAGGTTCTAAATCCTTCTCGCTGTACGGCAACGGAGTGGTTTCCAGTTTTGCCGGTCTAGTGCTTGCTTCTACAAGATCAATAGTGTTTCTTATGTCCATGACAGTATTTATCGACGCCGAGTAATACGTCCGCGAGTCAAGTCGTAAGGACTAAACTCTATTTCTACTGTGTCTCCCAGTAGAATTTTGATGTTGTGTTGACGCATTTTACCAGAAATTACACCAGTCACAGGTGTTTCAAGTTTATCAATTTTAACTCTAAACATGGCATTGGGCAGTACATCAATAACTTGCCCATCCATTTTAAAACCTTCTTCTTTGGCCATAGAATATTACTTAGCTTCAAAACTCAGTTCTGCTGTGATTCTTTTGAGCCGATCCATGCGAAAACTGCGCCAGGCTTGAGCTTCTAAATCATACACTTTGATCACAGCAGGATCGGGCGCTTTGGGTTCTTTACGAGGTTTAGCTGACTCTGATACAATCTCGCTAATGCTGCCAGTGTTTGGCTTCGGTGGACCGGGCGGTATCAAGTCCCAATTTAATGTGCATCTCATGTCGCGATCGGTGCCGTCTGCTTTGGTGAACTTTACTGTGATTTCCTGTTTACCTAGCAAACTTTTAACCCAGTCACGCATGATGGTTTTGTTAACATCATCTGCTTCTTGATACTGTGTGCCCGGTGCTCCTTTGAGCAGTCGCACTACTTCTTGTTGTTGCCATGTATCCATTTTATACCTCCACAAGTTTAGGAACCCAGTTGTTGGCCCGTTCTTCATAATTGATGTAACCACGTGGATTACACACAATACGAGTTGACCCAATCATATAATCAAAATCTTCATGAGTGTGGCCATGTGTCCACAATTTGATTTGTGGATGGTCCAAGATGAAATCATCTAGGTTACTGCTATAGCCACCATTCATGAGATCTTGCCCAGCATATTTTTCATGAGTGCTTAGACGGCTAGGCGCCATGTGTCCCACAATCACAAACTTTCTATCATGCTGTTCTGCAATAACTGACTTGATGTAGTCCACGCTTTTGCGGTGCGCCTGTGCCACGTGCGCAGGACGCAGGGTAGTAAAGCCAAGGTCGCTGTTACGGATGATGCGGAAATCGTTCATCATATCTGCAATGGCATGCAGGGTAAGTGGATCGCCCTTGTTCATGTCGGTCCATAATGTGCTTCCAACAAAGGTGACATCATCAATGGTCTTAGAATCGTTTTCCATGAAGTACACATTGGGAAACTTTGCACACTCATCACGCAAGTACTGCAACCCAATGGGCCACTTGCCATGATAAAACTCATGGTTGCCAGCCACATAGATCACATGCGGAAACAAAAAACTACATCGACTTAAAAAGTCACGGAACCTCACAGCATTTCGTTGCCTTGAGCCCAGCGTTTCCAACATTGCCCCAGTAAGCAATTGCGAGCTTTCGGGATGGTCGTGCATGTCCTGTGCGATCATAATGTCGCCACCAAGGATTAAAACATCTGCATTGTCCTTGTTTTCGATCATGCAATCGCCAAACTCAAGATGGAGATCGCTGGTCACATAAATTTTCATGTTATCTCAAAACGTTGTTTGATTTGTTTGGTTACTTCGATGGCCACGCACTGGGCTTGGGCTAGATCAAATGTGGTGTAGGCGCATCGATTGTAATTTTTTTGATCGTTAAGAATATCAATACATTCCTGTATGGCATTTTTGACAACCACTTCAACTTCATTTCGGGCTACCCACTTGCCACTGACATCTGTTTTTACTTCAATATTCATTTATCGTCTCATTTTCGAAATTTCAACGGCTTCCTCATCACTGAAGATGGGAACTGCATTGCTTTTGTGCATGGTAGCAATGCCCTTGACCTTGGTTCCTGTATAAACTTTTGCTGGTGCAAGAGTAGCATTACCACCAGTATCAACACTCTTGATATGTGCTGTAGTGTTTCTACCTTCGGGTATTTTTAAGCTGTATGCGCTACTCAAGCTAGATGACGACAATGCACGTTTGCGTTTCTTTTCTTCTAGCTCAATATTATGTTTTTTAAGCAGTTCTTTCCACGACATGGCTAGCTCACGTGCTTTTTTAGCTTGTTCGGCGTTACGAAATTTTTGTTTGCCTTTTTTCTTACCGTTGAGGCTCAAGCTGGGATGATGTAGATGCATGCTCATGATGGGTCTTTCAACGGGTGCGCAGGACGGGTAGTACAATACTCACAGTTGGGATCCGAGCACTTGGAATCAATCCACTCGTTGGTGCGTTGGTTATAGTAAGCATCATAGTCTGTGGAGTACGCAATGTCTTTTTCATCAACTTCGTTGTGGTCAATCATTGATATACCTTTCTGCACTCTTCTTTGAGTGCGACAGGAATGTTGGGATAAAAACCGACCATGTCACAATTGTACTTTACTATGAATGGTTTGTCAAGCAAAAAATACGGGCCAAAGATCAAAAACAACAAGACCGCGGCACCAAAAATATATTGTGGTAGTTTAAACATGCCTTATTATAGCATATCCAGAATTACTGGTCAACTGGCATTTGGCACACAGGAATTGCCTGCATTTTGTGTAGATTTCGGGCGCGAATAGCACGATAGGTTTTGAGTTGTGCTCGCTCATCCTTGCTCATTTGAATGGGCAACGTTTCGTACACACATTCTCGATCCAATTTGTCATTGGCCATAGCCTGCTCCAATTCTGGATAGGTCATACCCAATTGATCTTCATCTGTGCGATCATCTGCCCACAATCCGTCTGTGGGCAGTGCATCAACAATCTCTTGTGGCAACCCAAACTCTCTGCCCATGTCCCAAACTTGAGTTTTCAAGCAATCGCCAATGGGGCTGATGTCCACACCACCATCGCCGTATTTGGTAAAGAAACCCACGCCAAAATCTTCTACTTTGTTGCCTGTGCCCACCACAATACCACCGTGACTTTGTGCAATTTGATACAAAGTCATCATGCGCAATCTAGCTCGGCTGTTGGCAAATGCAAGATTGACTTTTTCTTCATCTTCATTTTCCCTACAGTAAGGTACAAGATTTTTTTCAAATGCCGTAAACACCGAAGTTAAATCCATGCTCATGTGTGTGACATTTTCTTTGTAGCGTTCCAGCAACCAACTGGCCTGCATGGAACTGCGATCGTCTAGCTTTTTGTTTTGACGAATAGGCATCTGTACCACAATGGTCTTGATCCCGGTTTCGGCGCACAATGTACTGACCACGCTACTGTCAATTCCGCCAGAAATTCCCACCACTAAAGTGTTGATTTTGGCACCCTTGGCATACGTCTTGATCCACTTTACAATATGTTTGATTCGTTGCTTTGTATTCATGTTAGTCTATTTCAGGTGGTGGCATACTTTTCAATGTATCCCACATTTTTTGTTTTTCGGCAAACTGTTTTTCTAATTCTCTATAACGTTCGCCAAGCTCACGTAGCTGGTTCCACTCGTTTTCAAGTTCTTTGTTTGGTTTAAGAATGTTAAGTCGATCTTGGATCACTTGAAGCGTTTCGGTCAAACTTACACCATTGATCTTGATGTCGGCATTTTCTCCGCGTAGTTCGATGGCACCACTTTGGTTAACTGACAACGGTTGTACATTAGGGCTCCAAAAACCGTTGGATCCCGAGGTTGTGCTAATATAAGGATGAATGGTGCTGCCGGAAATGGTAATGTCGGCGACTGACAAAGTTGTATGAGTCATATCGCTCAAAGTAATTGTGTCAATGGTAGTAGGACTAGAACTTAACTCAGTAAACATCAAGTCTGGAAATACAAGGTCATCCTTGTCATTGTTCATTTTAGTTGTCCTTGGATTGTGTGGCGCCAAACAACTGCAACAGATTCAAGAACAGGTTGATAAAGTCCATATACAAGGTCAGCGCACCACGCACTTCGGCCACGTTGCTGGTTTCTACACTGAGTTCTTCGCGAATCTTCTGTGTGTCGTAAGCTGTGAGTCCCAAAAAGATAATGATAGCCAAGGCGGAGATCACCATCTGCATCACAGTGCTGCCAATAAAGATATTCACAATACTGGCAATGCAGATGGCGATCAGTCCCACAATCATAAACTTGCCCATGCTATCTAAACTCTGTTTGGTAAAATAGCCGTAGCCACTCATTACTACAAACAAGACCGCGGCACCCATGAAGGCGGTAACAATACTGCCCATGTTGAACACAGCAAAGATCATTGAAAAGCTCAAGCCCATCAGTGCGGCAAATCCCCATAGGCATAACTCTGCCACACGCTTACTGGGATTATTGCCCAGCACATAGCTAATACCAAAAATTGCCACCAAGGGTGCAAAGATCACAATCCACTTTAGTACACCGGTAAAGAAGAACTGCAACAGTTCAGGTGTGGTGCCTACAAAGTAGCTGATCATCATCGAGATAACAACAGCAAAACTCATATGACCATATACTCGGCCCATGGCCGAATTGATTTCTGAAGCTGTGGGGTAAGTTAATGTTGATGTAGTTGACATGCTGATCTCCTATGGTTTACTTGGCAATAGACAAAGCTTCTTTTTCTGCTGTGATTTCTTTGCGGCGTTCTTTCAAAGCTTTGCCAAGTTCTTGTAGAGCTTTACGGGCACGGGCCGCACTTGCTTTCACACCCTTGGTGGTAAACTTTTCGTTTTCGGCCAAGTAGTTTTCGTAGGCTGTTTTAATAGCATCGTGTTGTGTTGTCATTGGGTTCTCCTTATTAGTGACTTCTACATTTAATTATACTAGTACATCAGTACAATGTCAAAGTTTCTGGCATTCAAATATGCCGTTTTGTCCAGCAATCCCAAATCAAAATATTATCCCAAGAGTGATCCCAGGTGATTTGAAATAAGTGCAAAGTTTTTACCTCGTATATCTTCATCTTGTTTGTTTCAACGGTGACGACACCCCCAGCATAAGTTTTTGCCCACTGCTGTAACATTTGGTGGGCATTGCTGTCTCGAAGATATACAATATAAAGAGGTTCCGTACTACGGAAACTAAAAATGGACATTGTTAGTGAAAAACAGTACCTTCTGGCACTGTACCTTCTGGCACTTCCAACTTTTTTAATTCTTGCTTGTAACTAGCATATAGTGAGTAGAATTCATCATCTAGCTCAAACCACTCATCGTCAAATTGCGTCGCAACATCAGAGCCCACGCCAAGCAATCGCATCATGGCTCCAATTCGTATTTTCTTAATACCGTGATTGTCTAATACCGCACACACTTCAAGTAGTATACCTCGAAGCTCGTTGGTAAGGGAATCATCGTCTAGCATGCTTTTAATTATGCCAAACTGATTTTCTTTTACACAAAAGAAAAAGCGGCCCAAGGCCGCTTTGATTAGTACCTACGTTGCTTAGGCGTTGGTGCTCTCTACTGCATCAGCAGACACTGTGGCCTTGACAGTGGTATTTTTAGCTTTGGGTTTGTCACCGGTGCTGAGAGTGACACTGACTTCTTTCTTTTTAGCAGCCTTGGCCTTGTCGGCCGCACGGGTTGCGATTGCGTAAGATGCATCGCCTTCGAAGGTGCCCAGAGTTTGCAAATACTCCAATGCCTCAAGCTTGGTCATTGGTGTGGGAAGCTCAACGAGATTGACGTTGGTGCAACCTGCCTTGTTGAGAATTTTAATACGAGCCACGAGGTCGTTTGCGAACCGAGCCTTAGTAGTACCATCAGGATTTGTAACGGTACCAGCAACGGTAAATTGTTTGTTGTCTTGCTTAGCCATAGTATGCCTTTCAAAGTGCCTTGAGTTGAGTTAAAAACATGCCGCTTTCAACAGCATGCCATTAGTATAGCAAAATTGGATATTTGTGTCAACCTTTTTTGCTACATTTGAGTGCTCAAAATTGTTGTTTTTGAGCAACACAAATCGGATAAAATTCTTATTCATGACAAGTATTATACATTAATTGGAATTATTGGTCAACCAGACTTTACTGGTATTTTGAGTCCAATTCTACATTGGTCAAACCGGCTATGGTTTGGAATCGGTCCCAGGCATCTTTGGCCGCTGGGTTCTGCTCTAGCTCACTGCTGGGCAGTACTGTTTCAAGCCAAATTTTACCTGTACGACTAGGATGTGCGCCAAACTTACGAGGTTGGTGCAGTTTGCCTCGATTCCAGAGCTCAATACTGATTTCTCGGAACCGTTCTTCATCCTCGTCTTTGTAATGAGCCCATTCGGGATTACTCCAACCTCCACGTTGGTGATATCCCTGCCAAATACCCGCCCATTGCTCATCATCGTGTGGATCAAAATCTGTGCGGGTGATTAGTACCAACACATCGTTGATGTCAACTTTGCCGTCTACAATGTCCCTGACACAACGGCTGTAACTAAGTCCAATTTTCATTTTGTGTTACCAACTAGAATTATAAAATACTTTTAATCCCATGAACAACTCGGCTCGGGCATTCCGAATGAATTCAAGATCCTGCTCTCGATAATATTCGTCAGAGTTTTCGCCAAAAAAGAATCCCGAGGTGCCTGGTAGGGTGCCAGCAACGATATCCAGTTCTAAAATCTCTAAATCCTCGTAGGTTAGTTCTAGCTCGATGCCATTAAAATTGCCACCATCCTGATTGCCACCATTGCGCTTGTTCCAAAGCTGTTCCATCCAACCATGCAGGTTTGGATGCTTGCGCCAGTAGGCAATCTCACGTGGTTGAGGCACTGCTGTGTTTACATAGTCCCCGTCCTTGAACTCAGCACCTTCATAGTATTCACGTTGCTGTCCGGCTCGAGTGGCAGTGTATGCATACATGTCAAGTCCCATATCTGTCCTTTCCTTTGCTTGTGCTCTTTTGAACTTCATTTAACGAATTGCAACCGCTTGCCGAGCACGATCACTGTGCAGGCAATGACCAATTTGTCGTATAGTGTCTGCGGCTGTTTGCGGATTGTTGTCAAACATATCACGAATATCTTGTTCACCAATACCTTCTGTGGCATTGAATGTGTAGATCTCGTAGTGTCTTTGAGAATTAAACTGTGCCCTAAGCTTTAAGTGATATGGGTTTGCATACGCATGTTTTGGCGATTCTTTGCCTTGTAGCTTTTCCCAGAACACACGTTGGTGATCAGCAGTGATATCGGCCACATATTCTAGACCGTTGCAGTCCCACATTACCAAGAATTGATGTTCAGAATAGTTCACAGCCGAAACCTTGTCAAGTATTCACGTGCTAGACTTAGATCTTCCACCACAAGATCCTCAACTACTTCATGAAGCACCATACGCATCAGTGTATCACTCATCACACGATCACTGGCACTCAAGGTAGCCTGCCATTCTTCTACTTCTTGCATGCTTTCAAGACTCCACATGTGATCCAACAAGTCCACCTGATGAGGTGTGAGATTTGTGAGTGTAATTGGTTTATTGTTCATCACAGTATCTTGACGCGGTTAAGTTGGGTTTGGTTGTCGCGATGAGCTTTTACTGTACCAACCAAGTTGATTTGTGTAGCCGAATTCAGCTGATGCTTGTAGCTGAAAAACACGGCTTGATTGTCTTGGGTAATTGCTGTAACCCAAAAGATTCCATAAGTTTGACTGTATTTGGCACTGACAACTTCCGCAGTCAACGATACTTTGTCACCAATTTTGCCAATAAGTCCGCCGCCAGCACTACGCACACGATCCTGGATTGACTGGCGTACCAGCGCACGTTGATGGCTTTGTGGCAAGCATGCGACCACTGCCAGTTCCAAACGATGTTGCACACTGTTAAATTTGTCTTCAACTGCCACAACCTTGGCAACACTGGCGTCAAATTCGCTGAGTTGACCCTTGAGCGCACGGAAGGTCAGATCATTCTGCAGAAACCCACGACACTCACGACCGGTTGCACGATCTTCGTCAGTGATGGTGCCAGGCACAGCCAAGAAGTCCATCATGATGTCACGATTGCGCTTTTTGAGAGTCTCGTGAGAACCATCTTCATTGATCTTGATCTGGTCTTCTTTGACATACTCACCGTTAACACGTTGTGCCGCTACGGCCGCACCCCAAACATCATCAACTGAATAATCAAATGATTTCATGTTGGGTTTGGTGGCACGGGGCTGAACAAAATAACTGGTATAACTCATTTTTGTTCCTTGTCAACAATGTACTCAAACAACACAAACTTGGCACGATTCAAAGTTTTGCGAGCCGCTTCTTCCATGCCGTGCGCAATTTCTTCTTGCGCATCGCTCATCATGCCAGCGGCAACCATTGCAGGACCAGAAAGCTTGAAAGTAATGCTGGACTCAACACTGGCACGAAGTTGAGCTTCTGTACAACCGTACATCGAACGCTCACGTTCTTCTTGAATGTTGCGGCCAACTGTGGCACGGATTGATTCTGTTGCTGTCATGCTAGGCTCCTTTGTTTCTTACTATGCTTCTATTATACGAAATTCACCATTTCTGGTCAACCAGATAGAATGTAATACTTGAGTATTAAGAATAAAAAGGCTCGTTTTTGTAGCCCAGAGCACTGTAAACGCACTCGCGCACAGCGGTGTCCATAGCTTCGCCAAACTCTTTTTGCTCGCCCAGAGCAGACAGAGCTCGTTGGGTCTGGGCCCAGGTCAGATTGTTGGCGCGAGCGGCCAACACAATAGCATGCACGGCCGCGTTACCAAGTTCGGTAAACATGTCATAGTCCGGGGTAGAACCAGTGAGTTCGTAATCAATTTCAATGTCCATAATAATCAACTCCTTGTTGCTTACAATACTAGTATTATAGCAAACCAGTAGATTTCGGTCAAGTAGATTTTTGTTGTGTTTTTACAACACGTCTAACTGCGGAATTTTGTTGTTTTTTTGCAACAAACTCCCGGTCTACATAATACTGTATCAAACGCCGCTGAATCATAGTGATCAAATCACCTTGATCATCGTCTACAACAAATCGCACCGGACAATGTGCCCAGGTTCTGTTAGTGTTGAATTCTGCGAACCAACGTCGATGATCTTTGTTAGTGACATCAAATACTACCCAGGGACGTCCAAATAATGCAAGTCTGCTCATAATTATACCTTAAAGTAAGAATAGTGATTGTCTAAACTCCAAGTTGCGGTATCAACCACAACACTGTCGTGAGTTTCAACTTCAACACCAAGCTCTTGATAACGTTTCCAAAACCAGTAAATGTCTGGTGTAGTGCTTCCCAACTTGGTTGAGTTCAATCGCTTGTGCTTTTCCCGGCTGAGTTGGCAGGTGGGAATGTTGAGCGCCTCATCAACTGTGAGTCGGTTGAACAGCAACATATCTCGTGCCACACTTGCAGGAATCACATGTTCAAACTCTGTCTTGGTACCATGTGCTAGGCCTTTTTCTCGGTAGTGAGCACCAAAGTTTTCTTTGATGGCATAGCCATGGTATCTACGCAACAATACATCAATCATGTCTCGGATAAGACGTGCAGTTTGATCTTCGACCTTGAGCTGTCGGTACATCGCTACATAACGCTCAATCTCGCTTTTACAAAACTGTTGAGTAGCATCATAACTGGCGCCGCCACGTTTTACAGGTGTGGGTTTCTTTTGTGCAAACCCTGTGACACGTTCCATTAGTGTTTTCATTGTTGTTCCTTGTCTTGTTCGTATTGTTTGATCATTCGATACACAGGTTCCATTCTTTCTTGAAATACGTCAGGCGCCTGAAGTGCCGTCCGTTGCATATCCCAGTCGGTAGGATAGTGTCTAAGACACCATCTAGCCTGTTCTTTAATTGCTTTTGGGACACGCGGCGTGTTCAAGATCTCAACTAGAAACTTTTGAGTCTGAACAACTGCTCGATATCTTTCATCAGGTAATGTCATTAGAACATGTCCTTTACATCAGGTGTGTAAACACTGAACGGCATCTTGGGAAACTTAAATCCAGCTGGTTGTGTGGGAACCCAAGTTGAGTTGAGTTGGTGCCAAAAGAACGCCGTACCTTGTGGGGTGTTCTTGTTGTTACGTGGAGGGTCAGTCCAGTCAGTTTTAGGACGTCCTTTGTTGTGCTTGTTCCACGCATTGATGTTGGCTTGATGACACTGTTCCCAATACGGGCCTTTAGCATCAAAGTTTGCGTCAAACAAGTCAACACAATGCTGAGCCAAGTCTTCAATCTCGGTATCAGTATAGGTAATGTCTTGCTGTTCACAGATGTTAAGGAACTCCATGATGATGGGAATTTCCTTAGTGTTAATAGGACGTTGTTGCAAGCCCACAACATACTTGCCGTATACAGCAAACTTCTTTACCACGTTGACACTAGAGTCGTTGATCTCGTTGAGACGACTAATAGCACCAACTTGATCTGTGTCGTTGAACTTGTCGGCAGTCATAAACATGCCTGCGGCCGCAATGGCTTGCCACTTGGCATGTGCATCTACCCATTCTTGCTCGGTAACACCGTCAACCTCTACACCATAGATCATTTGTGTAATAATGTCAATGATGTCTAGTGGCTTCTTGCCGGCATTCTTGCCCACTGTGGTGTTGTTGTTAATAAAGTTGCCGCGAATCTCACCACGGCTCACAATGTCATAGATGTTGACTGGGACTTCAACATCTTCAAAAGGCATGCCCAGGGCTTGGGTGGCAATCAAGTACAGGGCCAGCGAAGTGTGTTGACCATCCCATGCTCCCATCCCAGTGGAAGTTTCATATACCTGAATGGGCTGTGCCTGATATGCACGGAAGTTTTCAATGATGGTTATGATCCACTGCAAGTTAGGTTCACGTTGCATTGTGGTATCAATCTGAATGTCTTTGAGTTTACGCATCAAACTCTTGCACAAACGGAATTTGGGATCGTTGATGCTACGGAGTCCGGGGTTGTTTCGCTTGAACGTTGCCAATGCTTTGGCAAGCTTGCTTTGCCAGTTGCGTTGTGCCTGTAGTGGCATGGCGGCAACGGTGTCATTGAGACGTTGTACCAAGTCAACAAGATTAGAAGAAGAGTTTTGATAAACAGAGTTGCGTTGAGCCGCGTAGGAGATGTTGGCTGTTGCCATAGTCGAGTACCTTTCGTTCGTAACCATTCAAATCTGTGACCCCACGCCACGTCATTGTCTTTAGGTTAGCCGGTAGGATCTTCTACCGTATGCATATTATACGCGAAAATTCTGATTGTTGTCAACCAGCACAGTGTTGCGTTTTTACAACACCTTTACTGCTACTTTTTGGTGTTTAGAAACTCTGCCAATGTATTTGTACCTGACACCATACGCCTTACAATGCTCTTGCCAGGCTTTAAACTCATCCAATTGCCAGCCTGGATAGTTAATGTATTCATCAAACACAATCACAGTACCTGGCACAATGTTGTTTTTCAAGTTGTTTAAAATTGTAACTGTACTCGAATACAAGTCACAGTCAACATGTAATAGTGCAATTGGCTCCGGATGTTTTTCAACAAAACCCGGCAGTGTTTCATTGAACCAACCCACCACAAGTTCACAGTTTCGGCGCACACGAGGCAAATGATCTCTGGCAAAAAATCCCTTGCGCATCCTGGATGTCCAGTCTTCGGGAAGACCATCAAACCCATCAAACCCATAAACAGTTTTGTGTGGTAACCAATGTGCAAATTGATTCAATGTTCTTCCGGTAGCTACACCAAACTCTAAAATTTGCCCATGCGCCAACAATCCACGATCTAGTTGTGTAGTAGCGACCCACTCATGCAAATCATAATCAGTGTCAAAGTTTGGAACTGCTCGCATGTGATTTAGCACATAACGAGCAGACTCTTCACTGGCCAGGCGTACAGCAGTAAACTCTGTGTCAATTACATCAGTGTACAGACCCAGCAGTTGCTTTTGTGCTTTGGTGGGCTGTGGATAACGCCACCACTCTTCAAGTCTATCTAAAAATCTATGTAAGTTCATCTAGCAAGTATAACAGATCACTTGAAGAAAATCAACACCATGAGACTACTTTGGATAATAAAACCCAGAGCAATGGTCACAATGTTTAAGAAATTGCGTTGTACCACTGCCTGAGCAAACATTGCAGTGAGACCTGCCCAGGTCAACATCACCATGTCTACACTGGGCATCCGATCACTGAGTCCAGTTAGCACAGCAATCAGTGTTGGCAAAGTGGCTGAATGAAACAAGATCACTGCCAACCAACTCAGCGTGGCTGCCGAGATTGGGGCAATATAAGATTGAAAGGTAGTAACGATTTTTTCAATATCAAAGTTTTTCATTTACAGGTCCTTATAAAAAATGTGACGACCAATTTTGGCCACACGGCGTTTGTTCCATTGTGGGTTAACATAGTCAGCATGATAGTACAGTGCATCTTTGAGTTCAGGAATCCTGAACCCATCAAACATCACCATCTTTGCGGCTTCTTCACTTTCAAGCCAAAGGTTCTTATGAATAGGTCGAGTCTTGAAAGTTTGCTCACAATACCATGAAAATTGGCACAGCACTCGTTGATACACCACATTCTTTTGGTGTACAACTTGGCATGGGTCATCGGGAAATTTTCCACTCTCCACCCGGTTCATTACAATCTGTGCCACTGCTAGCTTGCCTTCGGCAGGCTCACTGGCAGCTTCCCAATATATGTTTTGGGTCATGCATTGCAATCGGCGCTCTTTGTCTTTGAGCGCAGCCTTGAATTCGCCAATTGTAGATACTGAACTGATGTCGGCATCTGCCAAACGGCTTAGTTTGTTTTGGGTTACTGCATTAATCAGCGTTATGCCGAAAGTGGCAATTATTAAAAACACCACAGTATGCAGTGATAGTTTAATATATTTTTCCATTGGTTTCTCCTTTGTGTTAGTGTGTTTTCACACACCAAGAGCCTGAAAATATACAAAAGCTCTTGTGAAATTTTACGGACGCAAGTTTATATAGCACACTAAACAGGTATAATAACAACAGTTTATTTTTTGTTCGAATTTGATTAATTACAGCCACTTCAAATTGAATGCTAGTACGTCTTGCTCGTTATCAAAGTAAAATACATAAATTCCTGGGCGCCGATCAGTGCTAACAGACACAAGTTGCCAGCGCCAGTCATGCGCCAGTTCAGACTTGCACCAATCTATCACATAATCGAGATGTCCAAATGGTTTGGATATTTCACATGTGTATTTGAAACTTTCTTTAGTACGTGGTTGTTCTGTTACACTCACGTCGTGATTCTTTGTTGGACATAATTTTTGCAAATATACCTATGACACCGCTCTGACTTGATATCATAATACAGTATATAATCTGTGATATTAAAGTGATTACAAAAACTTTGGCCGTATCGTAGTCCTTTAAGAGCGTCAAACATGTACCCAGATCTCCAAAGATCATATCTTTGCTTGGAAACTTTTTTATTTTCTTTGGGTTGATTAAGTTGCTTTACCATGGTTGCCAAATTCATGCAAACTCCAGTTTTTATCAATCCCACAGGGCTTGATAGTATTTGCCAAATAAACGGAAACCGTTTTGAATACGTGCTTCTACCACTTTCATGCCTTCGTAGTCGCATTTGTAAGTGTCGTTGGGGCCATGAGACATTTGGTAGTACTTGTGCTCGCCCTTGGGGACTTCATTGCCGTTTGCATCCACAGGAATCCACAGTAGGTCATGATCGCCTGAACGGAAAGCATCTTGCCAAGAATCATCTATCTTGCATTCAAATGCAAAGATCATTTCGTCAAACGCCCAGTCCCAGCGTTTAAAGTGATTGCCGTCTGTGTCCCACTCGTTTTCTTTAGGAGGGGCACTGGTAGAACGAAGTTCTTCAGGAACATCTTCGTCATCTACCAATGGGCTACCATGTTTGGTTGCTTGCAGTTGTTTCAACATGGGCAACACAATATGAGCCAAGGTATGATCCATGCTCCAAGTATCCCATTTGTCAATCTTTACATAATCAATCTTTGGATGTACTCGATCCAACACCCACTGGATGCCTCGGCTAATGGGCTCAAGTCGATCTGACCACTTTTCTACCCACTCAGGATGTTCTACATATTTGTATTTGCCATCCATCTCATCAATGGCAGATTGCAGACTTTTGTTGCGACTACACTTTGACCAGTCTGTCCAAAAGAACATGTAATCCAACACAGTGTAAGGTGAAATCCAGTGATTTCGATATTTGCCGATGTAAACTTTCATTTCATATCCTTTTTGGTTAACGTCCATGAACCGTCTTTGTTATCTTCCCAATTGAGTACATCACCTTCATGCCACCCTGCGGCTTCTAACAAGTCAGGCGGAAACGTCAAAATACCATCTCCGGTTTCGGGATCCTCTTCAATTACTACTACCCATCTTTTGGCATCGTGCATACGTAAAATCTCCAAAATACTATACTCAGTGTATTATACACAAAATGCATTTATAAGTCAAGATGTTTTTGTGGTTGGGCAGTTAAATTGGCATGCAATATGTGGACTTGTATCAATGCTTTGATAAAATTCGACCATCCTTGATTGATTGATTAGTTGGGTAAGAGTGGTTTGATCAATTTGATAAGACTGCTTGTTCTTTCCAAAATCAGTTTTGTAGTAAAATCTATGATCGGCTAGATAGCAACATGAAACATAATGCCCACTTGCCGAAATGTAGTGCATCCTGCCATTACTACACTTGGGTGTTACTGTGTGTTGGATTCCTTGTTTAACTTGTTCCTGCACATGTGACCTACTGCGCAAGAACTCAGCAGGTGGCCGGTAGTGCATAGTAACTGCATCAAACCTATCGCTGGCGTCCAGAGCAAATTGCATGCCTAAATTAGTAGCCAACTGTTGTGCTTGATCAATTTGACAATAGTTGTAGGCAAACGGAATAAATTTCCAGACCAGTTGAACTGTATTTTTTCTGCACACATCAATTCCCACTTTAATTGATTCCCAGTCGGCATTTTTACGATACTGAGTAAAGTTATCGGGAAGACCGTCTATGCTAAATCTGATGATGTCAACACCATCTAGGTGATTACATAACTCCTGCCACCAATCAGCTTTGTGATAACTGCCATTGGTAGTAATGGTAACTCGTGCCCCGCGTTGCTTGACTGCCCTGACCATCTCAATAAATTCAGGATGATAGATAGGATCACCATAATCACCACAAAAATCTACTGACAACCCTGTTATATCGATATCAAGGAATTGCGTCAGGGCGGTGATACTCAAATTTTGATTGCGCCAGTGCTGTGGCCATTGATCGATAAATCTGGTGCGAGCACACCCAGCACATTTAAGTGTACACATGTTAGTGGGCTCTATGTGAAATCCTGTAATATTCATTGCACTATTTAAAGAAAAAGCCACCGGGGCGGTGGCTTTTTCACATTGTGAACTGTTTGGGCAGTTCAGCGAGTGGGTTAGACCAAACCTAAAGCCAAGGCCTTGTAACCAGCGGCTACAATTTTACGGCTTGGCTTGCCAATTACATACTCAGTGACCTGAACACCATTACCTGCTTTACGGCTGTTGGCGTAAACAGCAAAGCCATGCTGACGAATACGGCTGGCTTCGGCAGCCAAGTTACCTACACCAAAACGCTTTTTGGCTTCGGCAGGAGTAAGACTCTCGCCGTTGCGTAGGGCAGAGAAGACCTTGAAAGTTTTGGTTTCTGGATTCATGTGTTTCATAAAAAGTTCCTTTAATTTAAGTCGATGTCCTTGCATCGTGATTCTAGTTTATAACAGATCGCAGAATAAAACAAGCATAGATCTTGCCAAATACCGTAGTTTTGGTGAAGCATACCTAAATAATTTTTCCACACGACAGTAAATTTCTTGTATACTTTCTAAGTGTGCTATATAATATAATACGACTTCGACAGTTGTCGTGAATTCAAATCAAAAGGAAACGAAATGAAAAAACTACTTCTACCTCTGCTTATTGCCGCGGGGTTCTCTACTGCGCAGGCGCAGTCGCAAGAAGCACCACTTCAAATTTATGGCAATTTGAATATTGCCGGTGTTGCACACAATGCCCCGGGACTCAACGCATTTAATATGTCCAGTTCTGTTTTAGGCAACAGCTCATTGGGCTTCCGTGGAACACACGACATTGCTGGTGGGTACAAAGCATCAGTTAACTTGGAAACCGCAGTTAATACCAACAGTGGTAATGTTAGCTCGTCGTTAAGCGGTGTTGGTGGTACCAACCCTGGTAATGGTTATGCTATTTCGGGTGGTTCTACCTCGTTGTTTTATCGCAAAGCCAACTTGGAAATAATCACACCAACAGTTGGTAACTTTACACTTGGACGTCAATTGACTCCACAATTTTACATGTCCACACGTTTGGATGCGCTTGGTATTGCCTCTGGTGGTATTGGTGCAGTCAACGGTACATTGACCGGACACGGTTCATCCGGTAATCGTATGTTGAGTGGTGTAGTTGCTCCACTTAATCCAGACTTGAATGTGTCCGGTATCAACGGTGGTCCCAACAACTACAGCAACGGTATTGGCTGGAAGTCACCAACTTACAACGGTGTCACTGTTCATGCCATGTGGGGAATGAACCAGAATGGTCCAACTGCCAGCAACGAATTCGAACAACAAGGTCAACGCAACGTTGTGGTCGAATATGAAAAAGGTCCATTCTCAGCACTAGTTGGCGTACAAGATGTTAACGACAACACCGGTGCTACCCAGCTAAAAACCCAAATGGCCGGTGCCGCATACACATATAAAGACCTTACATTCAAGTATGGTTACTTTGGTGCTCGATGGGGCCAGTGCAGTGAAACCAAATCTGGTGGTAACTGCATGACGACTCCAATGAGCATTTCTGCTAGCGGTATTATCACTGCCGCACGCAATGCTCCAGTTGGTACTGCGTATGGCAATGATTTTGATGCCAATGCTCTTGGTGTCAGTTATAAAGTCAATGATCGAACTCGTGTTGCCGCACAGTACACAGCAGTTGTGGACAAAACAGTTGACGCAAACAAAGTTAACTTGACTTCTGTGTATGGTCAATACAATTTTTCTAAAACGTTTGCAGTGTTTGCATTGTATAGTCGTGCTGACAACCAAGGTAACGCCAATATGGGCCCAATCTTTGGTATGACAGCAGGTGCTCCTGCCAAGGGACAAGCCATTGACGCATTTGCAATTGGCATGCGCAAAGCATTCTAAAATTAGATTGCACTTATGATAAAAGGCGCCGGTGCGCCTTTTATTTTGTCTATTATCGTCATAAAAATAATTTCAAGCAAATTCATAGATTTTGCTTGATTTCATTGATATATATGTGTACAATAAACCCTCAGTACAAACACTGAGTATCAATTTTTAACTTAAAGGAAATCAAAAATGAAAACTGTAGGCGACCAACTCACCACTTTTGCCATCACTGGCGTGCGTCCTGGGCAACCAGAAGATGCTTTTTACACCATTACTGAACGCTCGTTTGAAGGCAAGTGGAAAGTAATTGTTTACTATCCAAAAGATTTTACATTTGTTTGCCCCACTGAAATTGTGGCGTATGACAAGTTGGCACAAGATTTTGCCGACCGTGATGCAGTATTGCTAACGGGTAGCACAGACAACGAGTTCTGCAAGGTAGCATGGCAAAAAGCACACCCCGATCTACAAAAGATCACACATCACCAGTTTGCTGATACACAGCGCGGTGAACTCAGCTTGATTGAACAACTAGGTGTGCTCTATGCTCCTGCAGGTGCCGCACTTCGTGCAACATTCATTGTTGATCCTAACAACGAAATTCAGCACGTTACTGTTAACAACCTCAACGTTGGTCGTAGCCCAGAAGAAACTCTGCGTGTATTGGATGCACTGCAAACAGGTGAACTGTGTGCTTGCAATCGTACAGTTGGCGGCGAAACACTTTAATTAGATCAAAAGGGTAAAAATCAATGTCTTCTTGGAAAGAGTTTTATCAAGAGATTCGAGATCAGTCCTGGCCCGACTGTGAGTCCGAGGAGCAGTTTAGATTTTTACCCGAACTTATTCAACAAGAGTGCAAGACTCGGTTTGGTTATGTCCCGGGCTTGTTTAAAAAGTCATCCAAACTATCACATAAAATTTTTCCGATTAAAACTGCTACAGCGTGTCAACTAAAATGGAACTGGAGCACTTTGTTTTTAACCACTGGCATGACTTCAAGTTGCCATAGAACATTTGGCAGCAAGTTTGATCCCGACACATTTGATTTTCACAACACCCCAGAAAAAATGCAAGCAAGAACAAAAATGCTTGAAGGGAAGTGGCCTGGCGGCGGATGTGAATACTGTCGTGACATTGAAGCTGTTGGCGGTGCCAGTGATCGAATCACCAACTTAGACTTCCCCGGAATGCATGCACCACCTGAGCTGGATATTGATCTGCATGCTGTGCATGTAACTCCAAGGATACTTGAAGTTTATTTTGACAATACCTGCAACTTAAAATGCATGTATTGTGGTCCATTGTATTCAAGCCTGTGGGACGCCGAAAACAAAAAACACGGTTTGTATGTACATGAAAGTCTTGAAACCAGTTTCTTATCGCCGAGCTTTAAGAAGAGCCCAGACCTCAAAGACAATAAAAACAAGTTGTTTGAGTGGCTGAAAAAAAATGTACATAATCTAACAGTGTTTAACGTGCTGGGTGGTGAGCCGTTATACCAAGACGAGTTTGAACAGTGCTTGGATTTATTTGAACAGCACCCCGCACCAGAACTCAAATTGCAAATATTCACAAATTTAAACACACGATTACCACATCTTGTGAAGATAGTCGAACGTGTGAAGAAACTAATCGACACCAACCATCTCAGAGAATTTGAAGTAACTGCCAGTTTGGATTGTTGGGGTCCCGAGCAAGAGTATGTTCGCTTTCCCTTGAACCTAACAGTATGGGAAAGAAATTTTGAATATTTGTTATCACAGCACTGGATCAATTTGATCATTGGTTCCACAGTAACACCGCTTACCATAAAAACTTTGCCAACATTGATAGATAAAATAAATCACTGGAATAAAACTCGTAGAGTTCATCACTATCAAAATTCTGTGCAAGGAAGAAACAATCAGTCAATTGATATGTTTGGTGCTATATTCAAAGAAGATTTTGAAAAAGCCCTGGCACTGAAGCCAACATCAACTCCCGAGGACTTGTCTAGTCGTCAGTATCTTGAAGGCATTGCCAAACAGTCTTGTAGCAGTAATCCAAACGTCAAGGAGATATTCAACTTGTATTTGTACCTTAACGAGTTAGATCGACGTAGATCAACCAGCTGGCCAAAAACTTTTCCCTGGCTGGTGGATGAATTTGCAAAACACAATATTATTTTAGGAGAAACAAAATGACCCAATGGGTAGACGCATTAAAAGAATCCAGTATTCCCGAATACGCAAAGGATACCAAGCTCAATATTGACGCTGTGATCAAACGCAGTGCATTGCCTGTGGATGAAGCCGAAGCTGTGGCATTGGCGGCGGCTTTTGCCACAGGCAACAGCAAGCTTTGGACATGGGTCCATAGCCAGATTGCAGATCGCAAAGAAGCCGATGCCGCCCTTACTGCCGCCAGCATCATGGCTCAAAACAACGTATGGTATCCTTACGTTGAAATGGCAGACGACCCTGCTCTAAAAGGACTACCCGCTCAGTTACGTATGAATGCTATTGCGTCACATGGCGGCACAACTAAAGCTCGATTTGAAGCCTATAGCTTGGCCGCAAGCATTGTTGGCAAGTGCCATTTCTGTGTTAAGGCACATTACGAAACACTCAAGAAGGAAGGCTATACAGTAGAACAGCTTCGTGACATTGGTCGTATTGCCAGCGTTATGAATAGTGTTGCCAAGGTATTGAATAGCTAATAAATATTCATGGGGAGTAGCTAACCTGTAAAAGGGTTCTGTGTGCCGTCAACACGACGCAAGTCCGGCACACAGACAAAGATGCGAGACCATAACTTTTTAAAGGAAAATTGCTTCCGTTTATTGGTGCTGTTATTCTTACTGCTAAACAGTATTACCGAACAGAGATACGTAGAAAAACGATATAAGATTAATGATATTCACTATGTGAAATAGGCAGTTTCTCCAGTATAATAGTGGTACATACTAATGCAGTATATTTGTTAAAAGGAGAACTACTATGTGGACAAAGCCAGAAGCAACTGAAATGCGCTACGGTTTCGAAATCACAATGTATATCGCAAATCGATAATATAAATGCCCCGAAAGGGGCATTTTTATGTTTAAAATTTTACTGCACGGATTTTACATGTTTACAGTCACCGCGAAACTTGAAACCCGAGCAGGTACAAGAATAGTTACCGTTGATTTCTGATACCGTGTACTCATCACCTTTGCTGCCTTTTACTGTCCATACGCGACCTTCGGGTTCATCTTCCTTTAGAGAAAAGTTCCAAGTATTTGGTACTTCTTTAAACTTACGACCTCTAGTGTCAATGCGTATTGGGTTTTTGAATTTAAACGGCTTGCCTTGACCAAACTTTACATAAGCAAACATTTTGCTTCGACCATCGTCCATGAAGTAAACGTGATTGGGTGTGCTTGTTTCCCACTCAGTGGTTTCTAAAAATACCTTCATTGTACAAACGCCTTGACCAAACCCGCAAGTCCGATAGCAAATGCCACAACATTGACCAGCATCTGTGGTTTGTTGTTTACTCTAATTGCCCATGTCAAGAACATCACGGTGCCCACAGCAAAGGTTGCAATATTCCAAGGATATGCCTCGGGACCCACTGCATTGAGCACATGTCCGGCAATGATTGCCACGGCACCTGACCACTGCAACAATTCATCAATGTCTTTTTGAGATAGTGTCATTCTTCAACTCCAAAATTATCTAATATTTGTGCGCCAATACCTTTGCGGCCTTCATGTTCCATCAAGCCAGCTGTAAGGGCGCATTGTCTCACAATCAACTCGGCATACTTTTGGTAAGCCTGCTCACATTCTTCGGCCCCCATCCATCGGGGCCACGGGTTACCGTTAACGTCAACATACATTCCTGCTTCTATTGCAAGCTCTAGAGCTCGTTGGTTCATACAACTTCCAACATGTTGGCAGGGACTCGCCACAAGCCTTGTGCGGTACGAACTGTGATGTACTTGATAGCAATCTTGTTCACAGTGCCTTGCATGGGCATACCGTGCTTGGTGCTGGTAAACTTCACAGTGTCCCCCAGCATGAGACTACGTTTGGTTTTCTGTGTGAGTTGAGCCCGAGCATATTTCACAGCATCAATGATACTGATAAGCTCGGTGTTGGTGAAGTTACCAAACATGATTGCAGAATTGATGTCTTTGATATTGGTCATTGTTATCTCCGATTAGTCAGCACGGCTTGACATGTAGGCATTGATGCCATGTTGACGTAGAACACTGGCGTAGGCTTCAGCACCTGCTTCTTTGATATCCATGCTCTGCGTAAAACTGCCGCCGGGGTTCCACAGGCTCAAACCACCGCCATACTCTTTGCGGAAACCCAGTTGTTTCAATGCACGACCCAACTTGGTACTGGCCTTTTCGTGTACTACAACCCAAGCAAACCCACAGTAGCCAGGTTCACCATGGCGGGCACGAAATTCAGCTTCGGCCTTCTGTGCCTCGGCCAATGCGGTGTTGTGAATGAATTCAATGTTGTCAAGTGCAGTCATTTCAAACTCCTTTTTAATTACAATACAAGTATTATAGCAAAATGGGAATTTCTGGTCAACCGCTGATTACATCAAAGATCTGCTGTTGTAAACGTGCAACATCTTGAGAATCTACATAAAAATCGGTTCTTGGGTCCCAGTATTCGCCGGCCCGCGGGTCATAGTACAAGACCTGACCGTTGGGATAGTGGAACGGACCTTCAAGGCCCGGGCGCGGGCTATATTCCTGGTTGTGTTTGAAAACATGATAACCCATGATCACTCCTTGACAGTGTTTACACCAATATACATCACTAATATACCAAAACTTGCTATCAGCGCCGAGTAGAACAGCTCAAAATCATCTGTGCTGGTTTCAATTCCGCCCACGCCAGACATGACTATGATCAGTCCAAGTATTACTCGAATCATGCTTCCTCCGCTACTTTGAGAGATTCCAATGCCTCACTCAACAGAACCAAACGCCCGTTGAGCTCACCGTACATGCTACCACAGTACCATTGACCATTTTGCATGACATAGTAATACTCGCCACCACAGTTATCAACCTGTGTCAAGAACTCGTCAAAAGAATGTGCCACTTTGAATTCTACATCAGTCTCGCCACGGTCACGACCGTAAAACACCGTGATACCAGCCAAGGGCTTTTCAAAACTATGATCAACACCATCGGGAACCATGACGTTTTCACGCAGGGTGGACAAGTCGCCTAGTGCCACCAAGTTATTGGCCTTGGCACTGTCATAGTGCTCTTGCAAGATCTGGCCATTGTGAGCCAAATAGCCGTCCCAATGACAGTAAACTGATTTGCAAATGTCGCCATGCATGACGCCAATTCTTGAACGTGTGCCCATTTTAAACTCCTTTATTTGAAATATTTCTGCAGTCTAACATTAACTTCAGCAAGTGCGATCTGCCAACCCAAGTGAGTGTCCATGTTCATTTTGACCTCACCAATTTCGTTGTTTTGGATGTCTTCCAGGATCTTTGCTAAATCATTCATCATGAGCCTGCCAAACACTTCGGCAAACTGGTCAGGATTACGAACAGTTACCTTTTCTGTAGCGGCTTTGAGTTGAGCTAGTCGCTCGTTCATGCTTCGCTCCTGTTTCGTTACTGTATGTTTCTATTATAGCAAATGATGTATTTCTGGTCAACCAGAAATGTGTTGTATTTTTACAACCCAGTATGAAAAGGGTCGCGTCGGCGCAAGTGGGCCAGGGCCTGTTCTTTGGTTTCAAAACGTCCCGAGATGGGGGTTTGATGTGCGCCGCGCACAATGAACCAACCCGACAATAAACTGTTATAAACAACCTTCATATCACATGCTCCAATAAGTTTCGCTGGCAGGATTGCAACACCAAGGGGTGTCTGCGTCAATTTCCACGGGCTTGCCCGTCATCAAATTCTTAACTGTGATTTTGGGCGCCACATAAGTGTCGCGAGCCACAATGCTCAAATCACCGGCACTCCAACCTGCTTTGCGGCAGAGACGGGTGCGAGTGGCACGGGCGGCACCATAAGTTTTGTAGGCACGAGTTTTGTTAGGACCGTCTGTAACGATAAGACCTGTACCTCTAGCAACGATTACGTATGACATCTAAAGTTCCTTTGTTTCTTACTATGCTTCTATTATAGCAAATGAGCAGATTCTGGTCAACTGAAATCTGGTGTTTTTTGGTGTTGTGTTTGTGCAACACTCAGTAGAAACCACGAGTGTTGTTGCAATGCAACATAAATACTCCGTAGAAACCACGAGTATCTACATTAACAAGGAGAAAATATGATAGCACGACTATTAGAGAGATTAGCAGAAATGTTCCCCAAACAAGATTATCAAACTCGTTTAGAGCAGTATTTAAAATCAAAAAACATTCAAAGTGAAGGCGAAGTCAATTACTGGATCGAACGTTATAATCAAAAGGACTACGGATTATGAAACATATTCTAAATAAATTCATTAACGGATTAATGTCTTGGGCAGAGATAATCCACGAATATCGCCAAAGTCCCGCCAGCAGATACCATTATTGGAAGTAAAGGAGTTGTATTAATGAACTATTTGGACTCACTTTTGATGCTATTACGTTGGGCTCGGGACGGATGGGAAGTTCATCCCATCATTGATCCCGATGAATTTGCAGGCTGGATTTAACTGCGTCGATTGATGACTTTATCGGCTAGCCCATAAGCCACAGCCTGTTCGGCTGTCATAAAGTTATCACGTTCCATGTCTCGGCTGAGTTCGTCAAAGGTTTTCTCAGCACTGTTGTGATCAACATAGATCTGGGTTAAACTCTTCTTCATAGCTAAAATCTCTCGTACTTGAATTTCCATGTCAGTGGCCTGACCACGTGCGCCACCCGAGGGCTGGTGAATCATGTGACGAGCATTGGGTAGAATACTGCGCTTGCCCCTGGCACCAGATTGTGCCAACAATGAC
>Ga0209400_1000851_pt1 | contig 26362 bp, 22 predicted proteins | sample M_130807_EF_Meta_FD_187313 | JGI IMG/M metagenome (GOLD analysis project Ga0209400, IMG submission 187313) | Freshwater microbial communities from Lake Montjoie, Canada to study carbon cycling - M_130807_EF_MetaG (SPAdes) (version 2) | ecosystem: Environmental > Aquatic > Freshwater > Lake... | reverse complement strand
ACAAATCTCGGTGCCATTTGGTGTTATTGGAATGGTCTATGAAGCACGCCCCAATGTGACTGTTGATGCTGCGGTAATTTTGTTGATGTCAGGAAATGCCGCACTTCTGCGTGGATCATCAAGTGCCTCACACAGTAATGAGATTTTGGTTCGAGTGATGCGCGATGCACTCGCCACAACATCGATTTCCCCAGATGTTATTCAATTAGTTCCATCTGAAGACCGCGAAACTGTTAAAGCTCTTCTCAATGCCCGTGGCAAAGTAGATTTGGTTATTCCTCGTGGCAGTGCGGCATTAATCCGTATGGTCGTTGATGAATCAACAGTTCCAACGATTGAAACCGGCGCTGGTGTGTGTCATGTGTATATCGATGAATTTGCCGATCTTTCAAGGGCTTTACCAATCATCATTAATTCAAAGGTGCAGCGTCCAAGTGTGTGTAATGCCGCCGAAACTTTGCTTCTACATGCTGCGATTGCTCAAGAGTTCGCGCCAGTTGCACTCCAGGGTTTGCATGAAGCCGGAGTAATTTTGCATTGTGATTCTTCAACTCTTGCCATTGCTCAGAGTGCTGGTATTCCTGCAACGCTGGCTACAGATGAAAACTTTTGCACAGAGTATGGAACTCTAGAAATTAATGTTGCAATCGTTGATTCGGTAGATGCAGCAAGTGCTCATATTGCCAAGTACGGAACTCAGCACACCGAGGCGATAATTTCGGAAAATGATCAGAATGTTAAGAGATTCATAGCCTTGGCAGATTGCGCAGCTGTCATGGTTAATACATCCACCAGATTTACAGATGGCGAGCAGATGGGATTTGGGGCTGAAATCGGTATCTCAAATCAGAAATTACATGCCCGTGGCCCTATGGGACTTGAAGCGATGACCACCACTACTTGGATAGTTACTGGAAATGGGCAAATTCGCAGTTAGTGCGCAATTTAATTAGACTAAGACCTATGAGCAGCCTTTCACGCGATGATGTCGCAAAACTTGCAGGCCTAGCCCGTATTGAGATGAGCGATCAAGAGTTAGTCGATTTGGCTAATGAGTTCACCGTTATTTTGGATGCAGTTGCCCGAGTTCAAGAAGTCGCCGGCGCAGATGTTGAAGCAACATCGCACCCTCTTCCACTTCGCAATATTTTTCGCCCAGATGTAGTGGTGCCAAGTCTTACTCCTGAAGAAGCGCTATCAGGTGCACCAGCTCAAGAGGAACAGCGTTTTCGTGTGCCACAGATTTTGGGTGAGGAATGATTCGCAATAACGCAGCCGATATGGCAGCAAAACTTGTTGCTGGAGAAATCACATCTGTTGCATTAACACAGGCACATCTTGATCGCATTGCTGCGGTTGATACTGATGTTCATGCATTCCTGCACATTGATTCAGAAGGTGCACTTGCACAAGCCGCCGCCGTTGATGCAAAGCGCGTAAAGGGCGAAAAGTTGTCACCACTTGCTGGTGTTCCACTTGCGCTAAAAGATGTAATGGCCCAAAAGGGTATACCAACAACTTGTGGTTCAAAGATCCTTGAAGGCTGGCGACCACCATATGACTCAACAGTTGTTGCAAACCTTAAGAAAAATGACATTGTAATTTTAGGTAAAACTAATATGGATGAGTTTGCGATGGGTTCATCGACAGAAAACTCTGCATATGGTCCAACTCATAACCCTTGGGACTTAACACGCATTCCTGGCGGTTCAGGTGGCGGATCATCTGCAGCCCTTGCAGCTTTTGAAGCACCTCTTGCAATTGGCACAGATACTGGTGGCTCTATTCGCCAACCTGCGGCAGTTACCGGAACCGTTGGAGTCAAACCAACCTACGGCGGAGTTTCTCGTTATGGCCTAGTTGCCTTCTCTTCATCACTTGATCAAGCAGGTCCCTGTGCTCGCACAGTTTTAGATGCTGCGCTTTTACATGAAGCAATTGCAGGACATGATCCAAAGGATGCAACAAGTATTAATGCACCAGTTCCACAGGTAGTTAATGCTGCCAAATCAGGTGATGTAAAGGGCATGAAGATCGGTGTTGTTAGAGAGTTAAATGGTGATGGCTACCAAGCAGGAGTTCGTGCACGCTTTGAAGAATCACTTGAATTATTAGCAAAAGCTGGCGCAGAAATTGTTGAAGTTTCAGCGCCCAACTTTGAGTACGCCCTTGCTGCCTACTACTTAATTGCACCTTCTGAATGCTCATCTAACTTAGCTCGCTTTGATGCCATGCGTTATGGCCTGCGCGTAGGCGATGTTGATGGTGCTTCGGCTGAGTCAGTAATGAATTTGACCCGTGAGGTTGGCTTTGGCAAAGAGGTAAAGCGCAGAATTATTTTAGGAACATATGCTTTGTCTTCAGGCTATTACGACGCCTATTACGGAAGCGCGCAAAAGGTTCGCACACTCATCACTCAAGATTTCACAAAAGCTTTTGAAAAGGCAGATGTATTGGTTTCTCCAACCTGCCCAACAACAGCGTTTAAAATTGGTGAGAAAGCTAATGATCCTTTGGCCATGTATTTAAATGACATTGCAACAATTCCCGTAAACATGGCAGGTATTGGCGGAATGTCATTGCCTTCCGGCTTGGCTGATGAAGATGGCTTGCCAGTTGGCTTCCAGATTATGTCTCCTGTTATGAAGGATGAGCGTATGTATTCAGTTGGTGCCGCTCTAGAAGCAGCACTTCTTTCTAAGTGGGGTGCTCCACTATTGGATAAGGCACCAATCATGGGAGATGCTCAATGACTCTTTCATATGATGATGTAGTTGCTAAATATGAGCCTGTATTGGGTCTTGAGGTTCACGTTGAGTTAAACACAAACTCAAAGATGTTTTGTGGTTGCAGCACAATATTTGGCGCAGAACCAAACACTCAAACATGTCCTGTTTGCTTAGCTTTGCCTGGTGCATTGCCGGTGGTTAATGAGAAAGCGATTGAATCAACAATCAAAATCGGTTTAGCTCTCAACTGCTCTATTGCTCCATTTTCCCGTTTTGCTCGCAAGAACTACTTTTATCCGGATATGCCAAAAAACTTCCAGATCTCTCAGTATGACGAGCCCATCTGCGTCGATGGCTTTGTTGATGTTGAGATCGAAACCGATGAAGGCCCAAAGAAGTTTCGTATTGAAGTAGAGCGCGTACACATGGAAGAGGACACAGGTAAGTCATTACACGTGGGTGGTGCAACAGGTCGTATCCATGGCGCTGAATACTCCCTACTTGATTACAACCGAGCAGGTATTCCTTTAGTTGAAATCGTTACCAAGATTGTTCCTGGCACAGGAAAATATGCACCAGAGGTCGCAAAGGCTTATGTTGCCGAACTTCGTGACATCTTGCGCTCATTAGGGGTGAGTGATGTGAAGATGGAGCAAGGCTCACTTCGTTGCGATGCAAATGTGTCATTGCGCTTAATTGGTGCAGAAAAACTTGGCACACGTAGTGAAACAAAGAATGTCAACTCACTTCGCTCTGTGGAGCGCGCTATTCGCGGTGAAATGATTCGACATGCAGAGTTGTTAAATGCAGGTGGACGCGTTGTTCAAGAAACCCGTCACTTCCAAGAAGACACAGGACTTACTCGCTCTGGTCGTTCGAAGGAGCAAGCAGAGGATTACCGTTACTTCCCAGAACCAGATCTTGTTCCAGTTGCACCAGATGCAGCGTGGATTGAAACCTTGCGTGCAGCCTTGCCAGAGCGACCATCAATTCGTCGCAAGCGACTACAAGAAGCATGGGCTGTTCCTGATAAGGAAATGGCTGCCATGATTAACGCAGATGTTCTAGATATTGTTGAAGCAACAGTGTTACTTGGAGCAGATCCAACGAAGTCTCGCACCTGGTGGCTTGGAGAGATTTCTCGTATTGCAAACGATAAGGATGTTGCATTGGCTGATCTTGCAATTACACCTGCTGATGTTGCTGAGATCGTTGCACTGGTTAATGCAGGTGAATTAACCGACAAACTTGCACGACAAGTTGTTGAAGGCGTTATAGCCGGTGAAGGAAAGCCTTCAGAAGTTGTCGCAAAGCGTGGAATCAAAGTTGTTAATGATGATGGCGCACTAATGGCAGCGATTGAAAAGGTTTGTGCTGAGCAGGCAGAGACTGCAGACAAGGTTCGCAATGGACATCTGCCAGCTGCAGGAGCGTTAATAGGTGCTGTTATGAAAGAGACTAAAGGCCAAGCAGATGCAGCAAAAGTGCGTGCGCTCCTCTTAACCCACCTTGGACAATCAGAAGGCTAGACTTGGCTAATGCCAAACATGAAACCGCGTTCTGGAGTAGTAACTGATGGCTTAGAACGAGCCCCTGCACGTGGAATGTTGCGTGCAGTTGGAATGGGAGATGAAGATTGGGTTAAACCTCAGATTGGCATCGCATCTTCATGGAATGAAATCACACCATGCAACTTGTCTTTAGATCGTTTAGCTAAAGCTTCCAAGCAAGGCGTCATCGATGCAGGTGGATTTCCAATGCAATTTGGAACCATTTCAGTTTCTGATGGAATCTCAATGGGCCATGAAGGAATGCACTTCTCTCTAGTCTCACGTGAAGTAATTGCAGACTCTGTTGAATGTGTAATGCAAGCAGAGCGTTTAGATGGAATGGTTACATTTGCTGGTTGCGATAAGTCGCTGCCTGGAATGATGATGGCTGCAGCACGCATCGATGTTGCAAGTGTTTTTGTTTACGCAGGTTCCACATTGCCTGGCCAAGTTGATGGCAAAGATGTAACAATCATTGATGCATTTGAGGCTGTTGGTGCATGTGCTCGTGGGTTAATCACAAAAGAGCGAGTGGATGAAATTGAACGTGCAATCTGTCCAGGCGAAGGTGCCTGCGGCGGCATGTATACCGCAAACACTATGGCAAGCATTGGCGAGGCAATCGGACTTTCATTGCCAGGTTCTGCTGCGCCTCCTGCAGTAGATCGTCGCCGTGACACATATGCAATTGCATCAGGGGCTGCTGTCGTTGAACTTATTCGCCAGGGAATTACTACACGGGATATTTTGACAAAGCCTGCCTTTGAAAATGCAATCACAATTTTGATGGCACTTGGAGGATCTACTAATGCGGTCTTGCACTTGCTAGCAATAGCTAATGAAGCACATGTGGATCTATCTCTGGATGATTTCCACCGCATTGGTTCAAAGGTTCCACTATTAGGAGATCTCAAGCCATTTGGTCAGTTTGTTATGAGCGATGTCGACAAGGTTGGCGGAATTCCAGTTGTTCTTAAAGGCTTACTAGATGCTGGTTTATTGCACGGAGATGTTCTGACAGTTACTGGTAAAACGATGGCCGAAAACTTAAAAGAAATCAATCCACCTGATCCAGATGGACAAATTTTGAAGGCAGTCTCTTCTCCAATGTCTACAGATGTTGGAATCACTATTCTTGGTGGTTCACTTGCAACAGAAGGCGCAGTATGTAAAACAGCTGGAATCGGAATCGAAAGCTTTGAAGGACCGGCGCGGGTGTTTGAACGCGAACAAGCGGCGATGGAAGCGTTAGAAAATGGATCAATAACAGCCGGCGATGTCGTTGTTATCCGTTATGAAGGTCCAAAGGGTGGACCAGGTATGCGTGAGATGTTAATGATCACTGGTGCGATAAAAGGTGCAGGTCTTGGCAAGTCAACGTTGTTATTAACTGATGGTCGCTTCTCTGGTGGTTCAACTGGTTTGTGTGTTGGCCATGTTGCACCTGAAGCCGTTGATGGGGGACCGATTGCATTTATTAAAGATGGCGACAAAGTTCGGATCGACATTAAAAATCGCACATTAGATTTGTTGGTTGATCCAGCAGAGTTAGAAGCCCGCAAAGTTGGCTGGACGCCTCTGACCCATAAGTACACTCAAGGTGTTTTAGCCAAGTATTCAAAGTTGGTTCAGTCCGCATCGAAAGGCGCGATCTGTCAGTAGCTCTCTCAAAATATGAGATGTGCATCTCATCCCTTGACGCACAGGCTCATTCATTAGAGAATAAGGCCATGAGCACAACATTTGTGGTGGTGATTTAAAGGCGCGTGATCTGTAATTGATCATGCGCCACCCTCAGTTATCTGGGGGTTTTTTCATTTCATATACAAACAGGTTGTACGCAAGGAAAGACAAGAGCGAAAGGAGATGGATATGAGCAAGAAGATGAGTGGAGCTAAGTCACTCGTGCAATCTTTGGAGTCAGCCGGCGTCGATGTGATGTTTGGAATTCCAGGTGGTGCAATTCTTCCTGCATATGATCCAATCTTTGATAGCAGCATCCGCCACATCTTGGTGCGGCACGAACAAGGCGCTGGACATGCTGCAACTGGTTATGCCCAAGTAACAGGTCGCGTTGGTGTTTGTATAGCAACATCTGGTCCTGGTGCGACAAACCTTGTTACACCACTTGCAGATGCTGCAATGGATTCAGTTCCTTTAGTTGCAATCACTGGTCAAGTTCCTTCAGCTGCAATTGGAACAGATGCATTTCAAGAGGCAGATATCCGCGGCATAACAATGCCCTTTACAAAACACAATTACTTGATCACTGATCCAAAAGATATTCCACGTGCGATTGCTGAGGCATTTTATATCGCCAATTCTGGTCGCCCAGGTCCAGTACTTGTTGACATTGCTAAAGATGCGCTGCAAAAGGAAACAGATTTTGTATGGCCAAAGGATTTATCTCTGCCTGGCTACCATCCTCAAATTGAACCGGAAAATCAGGCAATCAAAGATGCAGCAGCTCTGATCGTGCAATCTTCAAAACCTGTTTTCTATGTTGGTGGCGGGGTAATGAAGGCGAATGCATCTAAAGAATTAATGCAACTTGCCGAACTACTCGGAGCACCTGTTGTCACAACTTTGATGGCGCTAGGTTCATTTCCAGACAGCCACCCTCAGCATTACGGCATGCCCGGCATGCATGGAACCGTTGCGGCAGTGACAGCACTTCAAAAGGCAGATTTGCTGATTACTTTAGGTGCACGTTTTGATGATCGTGTCACTGGAAAGCTTTCAACATTTGCGGTTAATGCAAAGGTAATTCACGCTGATATTGACCCTGCCGAAATTGGTAAGAATCGATATGCAGATGTGCCTGTAGTGGGGGATCTCAAGCACACGATTGCTGCACTAATTCCTGCATTAAAAAATGAGTTTGCAAAGGGGCGAGCCGATCTTGCTCCTTGGCTAGCTGCGATGAACAAGCTGCGCGCTACATACCCATTGGGTTATGACCTCCCTAAAGATGGTTCATTGTCACCGCAGTATGTGATTGAACGAATCAGTGCGATCACCGGGCCTGAAGCGATCTATGTTGCAGGAGTTGGTCAACATCAGATGTGGGCTGCGCAATTTGTTAAGTATGAGAACCCACGCACATGGCTGAACTCTGGCGGGCTTGGAACTATGGGTTATGCCGTTCCTGCTGCAATGGGCGCAAAAGTTGGCGCACCGGACACAACAGTGTGGGCCATTGATGGCGATGGATGTTTCCAAATGACAAACCAAGAATTGGTAACTTGTGCGCTAAACAATATTCCGATCAAGGTTGCGATTATCAATAATGAATCTCTTGGAATGGTTCGTCAGTGGCAAACCTTGTTCTATGAAGGCCGTTATTCAAATACAAACCTCGAATCAAAGCGAATTCCAGATTTTGTAAAGCTTGCCGATGCAATGGGTTGCGTGGGTTTGACTTGTGAGCGCATGGAAGATGTTGATGCTGTTATCAAACTTGCTAATTCAATTAATGATCAACCTGTAGTTGTTGATTTCAGGGTATTCCGTGATGCGATGGTGTGGCCAATGGTTGCAGCTGGAACTTCAAATGATGATATTAAGATCGCACGCGAAATAGCGCCTGACTGGGATTCACAGGAGCTGTAATGAGTACTCACACACTTTCAGTTCTGGTTGAAAACTCACCTGGTGTACTTGCACGTGTTGCCGGACTCTTCTCACGACGTGCCTACAACATTGACTCTTTGGCTGTGGGTCCAACTGAAAATCCTGACATTTCAAGAATGACAATTGTTATCAATGTTGAGAGTCACTCACTAGAACAAGTTATTCGCCAATTGGACAAGTTAGTCAATGTCATCCACATTGCAGAGCTGAAGTTAGATGATTCTGTGCAAGCAGAACTGCTGCTAGTAAAGATTTCTGCTACATCTAAGAACAAGTTTGATGTGGAAGCAGTCCTTGAGACCTATGGAGCAACAATTGTTGATGAGGACTCAGAGTCCCTAACAGTTGAAGCAACGGGAGATGCGGCAAGAATTAGTGACCTGCTTAACGCTTTAGAGCGATTTGGCATCCGTGAACTGGCCCAATCAGGCTTAGTGGCAATTGAGCGTGGCAGCGGCTCGCTGGCAGACCGTACCCTTAGCACTCAAAGTATTCCTACCGCCGACAGCGGTCAGGCTGATTACCAAAACTAATAACGACCAAACATAAAAAGCGAATGGAGTAATACCGTGGCAGCAACGATGTATCACGAAGAGGATGCTGATCTTTCAATCATCCAGGGTCGCAAAGTCGCGATCATCGGTTACGGCTCACAAGGACATGCACACGCGCTTAACTTGCGCGACAGCGGAGTAGATGTTCGTGTCGGACTAAAAGATGGTTCACCATCGCGCGCAAAGGCAGAGGCTGAAGGCCTTCGCGTTGTTAGCGTTGCTGAAGCGGTCAAGGAATCAACAGTCATCATGATTTTGGCGCCAGATCACTTGCAGCGTCACATCTACACAGATTCAATTTTGCCTAATCTTAAAGATGGCGATGCATTGTTCTTCGGACATGGTTTTAATATTCGCTTTGGTTACATCAAGCCATCTGCATCAGTAGATGTCTGCATGGTCGCACCAAAGGGTCCAGGACACTTGGTTCGTCGTGAATATGCAGCAGGCCGCGGAGTACCAGTAATTGTTGCAGTAGAACAAGATTCAACAGGTAGCGCATGGCCGTTGACGCTTTCATATGCAAAAGCAATTGGTGGACTTCGTGCAGGTGGAATTCTTACAACATTTACTGAAGAGACTGAAACAGATCTATTTGGTGAGCAATCAGTACTTTGTGGTGGAGCATCACAGTTGGTTATGTACGGATTCGAAGTACTTACTGAAGCTGGTTACCAGCCAGAGGTTGCCTACTTTGAGTGCCTCCACGAACTTAAGTTGATCGTTGACCTTATGTATGAAGGTGGAATCGCAAAGCAGCGTTGGTCAGTCTCTGACACCGCTGAGTTTGGTGATTATGTCTCTGGTCCACGTGTTATCGATCCACACGTTAAGGAAAACATGAAGGCAGTTCTTGCAGATATTCAAAGCGGTGTCTTTGCAAAGCGCTTTATTGATGATCAAGAAGCCGGCGGAGTTGAATTTAAGACACTTCGCACAAAGGGTGAGACACACCCAATCGAGACCGTTGGCCGTGAACTTCGCAAAATGTTCTCTTGGATGAAGCAGTCAAAGGGCGACGATTACAAAGAAGGTAGCGCAGCGCGTGGCTAAACCTATTGTTTTAATCGCTGAAGAACTCAGCCCAGCAACACTTGAAGCGTTAGGTCCTGATTTTGAAGTTGTTAACTGTGATGGTGCAAACCGCGCAGAACTTCTAGCAGCACTTGCAAAAGGAGTGGACGCGGTACTGATCCGTTCTGCAACCAAGATGGATGCTGAAGCAATTGCAGCTGCCAAGGGTCTGAAAGTTATTGCCCGCGCAGGTGTTGGTCTTGATAACGTTGATATTCCTGCAGCAACTGCTGCTGGTGTCATGGTTGTTAATGCACCTACATCAAATATTGTGTCAGCTGCAGAACTTGCAATCTCATTGCTAATGGCATCTGCACGTTTCATTTCTCCAGCACACGCAGCATTGCGTAATGGAAAGTGGGCGCGCTCGAAGTACACAGGCGCAGAGATATTTGAAAAAACTCTGGGAATCGTTGGCTTTGGTCGCATTGGTCAATTAGTTGCTCACCGCATGCAGGCGTTTGGAATGGATGTAGTTGCCTACGATCCATTTCTACAGCCAGCCCGCGCAGCCCAACTAGGTGTTCGCCTCGTTGAACTTGATGAATTATTGAAGATTTCAGATTTCATCACTATTCACCTCCCAAAGACAAAGGAAACAGCAAACCTAATCGGTGTTGATGCGTTGAAGAAGGTAAAGCCTTCCGTTCGCATCATTAACGCTGCTCGTGGTGGCGTTCTAGATGAAGTGGCACTCTTTGATGCGATCACTGAAGGTCGGGTAGCAGGAGCTGGTCTTGATGTGTTCTCAACAGAGCCATGCACGGATTCACCGCTATTTGCTTTGGATCAAGTTGTTGCAACACCTCACTTAGGTGCTTCAACTGATGAAGCACAAGAGCGCGCAGGTATCGCTGTTGCTGTTTCAGTACGTAAAGCACTTGCCGGTGAGCTTGTTCCTGATGCGGTTAACGTAAAGGGCGGGGCTATTCACGAAGAGATTCGCCCTAGTTTGCCGTTGGTTGAAAAGATGGCTCAGATTGCAACAGCAATAGCAGGGGAGGCTCCAGTAAGCATGGACTTAACCGTTAGAGGCGATATTTCTGGCCATGATTCATCAATCCTTGCAACAAGTGCTCTTAAGGGCGCACTACTTGCTTGCGGACTTTCTGATGTTACATATGTCAATGCTCCTGCACTTGCTGCAGAGCGCGGAGTTACATCCGCCGTTGCAACAGATCCAGAAAGCCCTGAATACCGAAGCATGATTTCACTTCGCGCAGCACTTGCCGATGGCAAAATCGTTACAGTTGATGGAACCTTGATGGGTATTCGCAAGGTTGAAAAGATCATCGCAATTGATGGATTTGATCTTGATCTTCCACCAACTGAAAATCTCTTGTTCCTTCGTTATTCAGATAAGCCAGGTGTTGTGGGCGCTGTTGGTAATGCATTAGGAAAAGCTGGGATCAATATTGCGGCTATGCAGGTAGCACGAAGTGCTGCTGGCGGCGATGCATTGATGGCAATCACAGTTGATTCACTCATCAGCGATGAAATTACTGAATCAGTTAAAAAGGAAACTGGAGCAAACCTCGTTCGCTCCGTAACTTTGGTGGGGTAATGACAACAATCAATTTGGCAGTTATTGCAGGCGATGGCATCGGCCCTGAGGTTGTCAATGAAGGCCTCAAGGTTCTAGATGTTGTTGCTAAGAAGTATGGAGTTGAATTTAAAAAAACTTCATATGATCTTGGCGCAGCGTTTTGGCATCGCACAGGTGAAGTTCTTCCTGATGCCACTTTGGCAGAGCTTGCAAAAGCAGATGTAATTTTGCTTGGCGCAGTTGGAGATCCAACAGTTCCAAGTGGTGTTCTAGAGCGTGGACTTTTATTGAAGCTTCGCTTTGCCTTTGATCATTACATCAATCTGCGACCCGCTCGTTTGATGCCAGGTGTTACCGGTCCTTTGGCCACAAAAGCTCCTATTGATTTTGTTGTTGTTCGCGAAGGTACTGAAGGCCCATACGTTGGCGCAGGTGGTGTTTTAGCTGAAGGAACTGATGCTGAAATAGCAACTGAAGAGAGTTTAAATACTCGACGCGGGGCAGAGCGAGTTATTCGTGATGCTTTTGAGCGTGCTTCTAAGCGTGATCGCAAGAAGTTAACTTTGGTACACAAGAACAATGTTTTAACTCGCGCTGGCGGTTTATGGACTCGAACATTTAACGAAGTTGCTAAAGAGTATCCAGCCGTAACAACGGATTATTTGCATGTTGATGCAGCGTCTATGTTCTTTGTTACAAATCCAGAGCGCTTTGATGTTGTTGTGACTGATAACTTATTTGGGGACATTTTGACTGACATCGCTGCAGCGATCTGTGGTGGTATCGGACTTGCTGCCTCAGGAAATATCAACCCAACCGGTAAGTTCCCATCAATGTTTGAACCAGTACATGGCTCAGCACCAGATATTGCTGGCAAGAATTTAGCTGACCCAACTGCAACAATTATGTCAGTTGCCATGATGCTTGATCATCTTGGTTTTGCAGATGCTGCCCGCGATGTTGAGCGAGTAGTTGCAGCGGACTTGTTAACTCGCGGAGATAAGAAGCGAAGCACAACTGAAGTTGGAGATGCGCTAGCAAGCGCACTGTAATCATGAAAATCACTCTGAATCCAAATGCCAAAGATGCTGCTACCCGCGATGGGCTAGTTGCTGAAGGTGGCTTTGGTAAGTACTACACCGATCACATGGTGATGTGCGAATGGAGTGAAAAAGATGGCTGGGGCGAACCACATCTCATGCCATATGGTCCTATCTCACTAGATCCTGCAACTGCTGTTTTCCATTACGGCCAAGAAATCTTTGAAGGTATGAAGGCGTATCGCCAACCTGATGGCTCAATTGCGTTGTTTCGTCCTACTGCAAATGCAAAACGTTTTGCTAACTCTGCCAAGCGCTTAGCTCTACCTGAAATGCCTGTTGAGTTGTTCATGGAAACAATCGAAGCACTTGTCACACAAGATGCCGGATGGGTTCCAAGCAAGGTAGGCGAGTCGCTGTATATCCGCCCATTTATGATCGCAACTGAAGTTGGTTTAGGAGTTCGCCCGACAAATAAGGCGACATACATTCTTATTGCAACACCAGCCGGTGCCTACTTTGATCCTTCAAAGGCTGTTTCTGTGTGGATCTCAACTGAGTATGTGCGAGCTGCACAGGGTGGCACAGGAGAGGCCAAGTGCGGCGGAAACTATGCGGCATCTTTGATTGCACAAAAAGCTGCAGCTAAAGAGGGCTGTGATCAAGTTGTGTGGATTGATGCGAAAGAACGTAAATGGGTTGAAGAGATGGGCGGCATGAACCTTTACTTTGTTAAAGGAAAAGGCGCAGATGCCACAGTGATCACACCAAAATTAACTGGAACCTTATTGCCAGGAATTACTCGTGATTCAATTTTGTCAGTTGCTGCAGATCTTGGTTATAAAGTAGACGAAGTGATGTTGTCTGTTGATGATTGGCGAGATGGCGTTACATCAGGTGAAATTACTGAAATATTTGCGTGTGGTACAGCAGCTGTTGTTTCCCCTGTCGGACAAGCAAAAAGTGCGATGGGCACATGGATAACCGGTGACGGACAACCAGGAACTATCACCATGCAGATTCGTAACCACTTACTAGGAATTCAGCACGGAAACATCAAAGATGTCCACAACTGGATGAGCGCGGTTAAGTAATGCCAGTTAATGATTCCTTCCATATATATGACACAACCCTGCGTGATGGGGCGCAACAAGAGGGACTTAATCTTTCTGTTCATGACAAACTCAATATCGCGCGCCATCTAGATGATCTAGGCGTTGGCTTTATCGAAGGTGGTTGGCCAGGGGCTAACCCAAAGGACACCGAGTTTTTTGCTTTAGCTAAAAAAGAGTTGAAATTAAAGAACGCAACCTTTGTTGCCTTTGGTGCTACGCGTCGCCCTAATTCAAATGCAGCCGATGATGTTTTGCTTGGTGCATTACGCAATAGCGGAGCACCTGCTGTGACTCTTGTTGCAAAGGCATTTGATCGCCATGTTGATTTGGCTCTTAAAACGACCTTGGATGAAAACCTTGCGATGATTCGTGATTCTGTTACTCACTTGATCCAAGAAGGCCAGCGCGTTTTTCTTGATGCAGAGCACTTCTTTGATGGCTATCGCAGCAATCGCGCCTACGCACTTGAAGTAGTTCGAGTGGCAGCAGATGCGGGCGCAGATGTAATTGCCCTATGCGATACAAATGGTGGAATGCTTCCTGATGAGCTTTCGCAAATCGTTCATGATGTTTTAACGGCAAGTAGCGCGCGCCTTGGTATTCATTGCCACAATGACACAGGTTGCGCAGTTGCAAATTCCATGGCCGCAGTTGCAGCTGGCGTCACTCATGTTCAAGGAACGTTAAACGGTTACGGTGAGCGCACAGGAAATGCTGACTTAGTAACAATTATTGCTAACCTCGAGTTAAAGAAGCAGCAATTAGTTTTGCCAACTAATGCTCTACAAGAGGCATTTAGAATTTCACATGCCCTAGCTGAGATTACAAATGTGGCACCTAGCTCTCGTCAACCATATGTTGGTGTATCAGCATTTGCCCATAAAGCAGGGTTACATGCCAGTGCAATCAAGGTTGATCCATCCCTATACCAACATGAAGATCCATCATCAGTCGGAAATGACATGCGAATGTTGGTCTCTGACATGGCAGGTCGCGCATCAATTGAATTGAAGTCACAAGAGCTCGGTGTTGATCTTGGGGGAGACAAGGAGCTCATTGGTCGCATCGTTGATCGCGTGAAAGAAATGGAAGCACGCGGATTTACTTTTGAAGCAGCAGATGCCTCATTTGAATTACTTGTTCATGAAGAGATATCAGGTAAGCGTCCTTCATTTTTCACCATTAATCATTGGGTTACATCCGTAGAACGTGCGGCCGATGAATCAATTATTACAAAGGCTGAAGTAACTGTAACTGCTAGTGGACAAGAGATCACTTGTAATGGTGAAGGAAATGGTCCTGTTAACGCATTTGATAACGCCCTACGCTCAGGTTTACTGAAGTTGTATCCAGAGCTATCTTCCCTAGAACTTACTGATTACAAAGTGCGCATCCTTGAAGGTCGCTTAGGAACAGGCGCGGTTACTCGTGTTTTAGTTGAAACTAGCGATGGCAAGGGTGAATGGAACACAGTCGGTGTCCATGAAAATGTTATTGCTGCATCAGCCATGGCTCTAGAAGATGCCGTCACCTTTGGCTTACTGCGTCAGGGACGTAAGCCCGAGTAAACTCCAACCGTGAGCGAGAATTACGAAAAGCTAGTAGCGGCTTTTACTCGCCATTTAGAGATTGAGCGAGGCCTTTCAGTTCACACAGTCCGTGCCTATCTTGGTGATCTTGAGAGTCTGATCGCACACCTTGAACAAATCGGAGTTACTGATATTTCACAGTTAGAACTTGTCCATCTGCGATCCTGGCTGGCCAATCAACAAGTCAAGGGGGGAGCCAGGACAACCTTGTCTCGTAGAGCTGTTTCAGTGCGGTTGTTTACAAAGTGGGCTCTGAAGAATAAGTATTTAGAAAAGGATGTTGCCGCTACTTTGGCAACACCCAAAGGCCATCGCACATTGCCGGAAGTTTTAGGCATCGATGATGCGAAAACTGCGATGGATTCGATGGCAACTCGTGCTGCTGAAGAGGAAACTCCTATAGCTATTCGCGATGTCGCAATGGTTGAGTTGTTGTATGCATCAGGTGCCAGAGTTGCTGAACTATGTGGATTAGATCTGTCAGATATTGATTATGGCCGACAAACAATCAGGGTGCTCGGTAAAGGCAATAAAGAACGCACAATTCCATTGGGCAATCCTGCGATGCGCACTTTGGAATCTTGGCTAAAAGATGGAAGAGATTCTTTGAAGAACTCACTGTCTGGCACGGCTGTTTTTCTGGGTGCTCGCGGAAAGCGCATTGATCAACGTACAGTTCGCACTGTTGTGTATAACGCACTTCAGGCAATTGAAGGAATCGAGCGAATGGGGCCCCACGCATTGCGACATTCTGCGGCGACTCATTTGCTTGAAGGTGGCGCGGATTTGCGCACAGTACAAGAAATTTTAGGACACGCATCCCTTGCTACAACACAGATCTACACACATGTATCTACTGAACGCCTACAAAAGGTATTCAAGCAAGCACACCCACGCGCATGAGAGCCTCATTAGTTGTTATTCCAACCTATAACGAAGCGGAAAGCATCCCGAAAATTCTTGATGGATTAAAAAATCTTGATGTTGATGTTTTAGTAATTGATGATGGTTCACCTGATGGCACCGCAGATATTGTGCGAGCCCGAAATGTTGAGGTCATTGAGCGCTCAGGTAAACAGGGTTTAGGTAGTGCCTATCGCACCGGATTTTCAATCGGCATTGAACGCGGGTATACCTACATCATTGAGATGGATGCTGACGGATCCCATCAAATCAAAGATTTAGAAAAAATGATGGAGTGGATTGGTTCCAGCGATCTCTTGATTGGCTCTAGATGGGTGGCAGATGGGGCAATTGAAAATTGGAGCAAATTTCGAGAGTATTTGTCTAAATCTGCCAACAGGTATGCAAATTTGCTGTTATCTCTTGGAATTAAGGACACAACTTCAGGATTTAGAATCTACTCAACAGAGCTTTTGAAGAAGATGGAGATTTCAACAATCCGAAGTGAGGGGTACTGCTTTCAAATTGAAATGACCCGCAGGGCTATTGCTCGAGGGGGATCAATTGCAGAAGTGCCGATTACTTTCATTGAAAGAACCCATGGCAGGAGCAAGATGTCCTTTGCTATCGCCCTGGAAGCGGTCCTTCGCATCACCGCTTGGGGAGCCTTGCGCCTAATTGGGCGGTAATTTCTACGCTCACGCTCAGGTAAGATTTGCCCTGCACCAACCTTCGGGTTGGTGACATCTCAGCACTGCCTGATCCATATCTAATATGTATGAATCGGTGAATCATCTCGGTCCGTTAATTCGGTGGATGAATCTCAGTGCGACGGGCCTAACAAATTGTTTGGCCATAAACCGAGCGGGTTTTACATCTGCATGCGCAGAGAAAACCTAAGAAGGAGTATGCCGTCATGGCAGTTGTAACAATGCGAGAGCTCCTCGACAGCGGAGTCCACTTCGGACACCAGACTCGTCGATGGAACCCAAAGATGAAGCGCTTTATTTTCACAGAGCGCAATGGCATCTACATCATCGACATCCAGCAATCACTTGCACTTATCGATTCAGCATATGAATTTGTTAAGGACACAGTTGCTAAGGGTGGCCACGTTTTGTTCGTTGGAACAAAGAAGCAAGCACACATGCCAATTATCAATCACGCTGCACGTGTTGGAATGCCAACAGTGACAGAGCGCTGGTTGGGCGGAATGCTTACTAACTTCCCAACTGTTTACAAGCGTATTCAGCGCCTGAAGGAGCTAGAAGCTCTAGAAGAAAAGAACGACCTACTTCTCACAAAGAAGGAACTTCTTGTTCTTCGTCGCGAACGCGAAAAACTATTTAAGAACCTAGACGGAATTCGTCACATGACTAAGTTGCCTTCAGCAATTTGGGTTGTTGACACAAAGAAGGAGCACCTAGCAGTTCAGGAAGCTAAGAAGCTTGGTATTCCTGTAATTGCAATCTTGGATACAAACTGTGATCCAGATGAGGTCGATTACAAGATTCCTGGTAACGATGATGCAATCCGTTCAATCGATTTGCTTACACGCGTAATCACCGATGCAATTGCAGCAGGCCTACAGGCACGTTCTGCAACTGTTAAGGCTGAGACAAAGAGTGATGCACCAGCAGAAGTTGCTGCGGGCGAGCCTTTAGCTGACTGGGAGAATGAAATTCTTGCCGGTACTCCAGCAGAGACACCAGTTGTTGCAACAGAAGAAGCAGGTGCTTAAGTTGGCTAATTACACAGCTGAAGATGTAAAGAAGCTTCGCGAAGCAACTGCTGCGGGAATGCTTGATTGCAAGAAGGCACTTGATGAAGCAGATGGCGATTACAGCAAAGCGCTAGACCTCATTCGTGTGAAGGGACTTAAAGGCGTTACCAAGCGCGAAGGTCGCCTCACCTCAAATGGCGCAGTTGTTGCAAAGGTCGAGGGCAACCTTGGCGTGATGCTAGAGCTGAACTGCGAGACAGATTTCGTTGCAAAGGGGGAGCGTTTCGTGGCACTTGCAGATGAGCTTTTGGCCCATCTTCAAAATGCACAATCAGATTCAGTTGAAGCATTCTTGGCATCAACAATGGGTAGCGGCAGCACAGTGCAGTCAACAGTTGATGATGCAAATGCAACACTTGGCGAGAAGATTGAAGTTCGCCGAATTGCTGTTATCAAGGATTCACCAGTTGGTATTTATCTGCACCGCACAAGCCCAGATCTTCCACCGCAGGTTGGTGTGTTGGTTGAACTTGTTAAGGATGCAGCAGACGTTGGCAAGGACATCGCACAGCACATTGCAGCCTTTGCGCCGCAGTTTGTTAATCGCGAACAAGTACCTGCCGACTTAATCGAAAACGAGCGCCGTATCGCAGAAGAGACAGCGCGCGAAGAAGGCAAGCCTGAGGCTGCTCTTTCAAAGATCATCGAAGGCCGAGTGGCTGGTTTTGTTAAGGAAGTTTCCTTAATCGAGCAGTCATTTGCTAAGGATGCAAAAAAGACTGTTAAGCAGATCCTCGATGAGGCGGGAACAGCTGTTAAGGCTTTCCATCGCTTCCGCGTGGGTCAATAAGGACTAGGTCGGATCGCTTAGACTTAGAGCAATAAACCAGAGGTTAAAAGCCTGATAATTAAAGGATTGGGGAGCACTCATGCCCGGTACAAGAGGTACGTATCGCAGAGTGCTCCTTAAACTTTCTGGCGAAGTTTTTGGTGGAGCAAAAGGCATCGGTGTTGATCCTGATGTTGTGCAAGATATTGCAAAGCAAATCGCAGACGTTGCTCGAAGCGGCGTGCAGGTAGCGATCGTTGTTGGTGGCGGTAATTACTTCCGCGGGGCAGAACTTTCACAGCGCGGAATGGATCGCTCTCGCGCCGACTATATGGGAATGCTCGGAACAGTCATGAACTGTTTAGCACTTCAAGATTTTCTAGAAAAAGAGGGTGTACAAACCCGCGTTCAAACTGCCATCACAATGGGACAGGTTGCAGAGCCATACATTCCATTGCGCGCAATTCGCCACCTTGAAAAGGGTCGCGTCGTAATTTTCGGAGCAGGTGCGGGAATGCCTTTCTTCACAACTGACACAGTCTCTGCACAGCGCGCACTTGAAATTGGAGCAGAGGCACTACTGCTTGCGAAGAGTGGCGTTGATGGCGTTTATAGCGCAGATCCAAAAAAGGATCCAAAGGCCACAAAGTACGACACCATTACATATGATGAAGTCCTATCTAAGTCTTTAGCGGTTGCAGATGCTGCAGCCTTTGCACTGTGCCGCGAAAACAACTTGCCTATAGTGATTTTTGATTTAATGGAAAATGGAAACATTGCACGCGCTGTTCGCGGAGAAACAATTGGAACTCTTGTCGCATAAGCGACAGGTTGTAGTAAGAAGTAGCAAGAGGAGCAAGGACCATGGCAGATGTAGCAAGCGCTCTTAAAGACGCTGAAACAAAGATGAACAAGGCCGTTGAAGTAGCAAAAGATGACTTCGCCACTGTTCGCACAGGTCGTGCACACCCATCAATATTTAACAAGGTAATGGTTGATTACTACGGTACCTACACAGCCCTGTCACAACTTGCCTCTATTCAAGTTCCAGAAGCACGCATGGCGATTATTTCCCCATTTGATAAAGGGGCGATGGCATCTATTGAAAAGGCCATTCGTGAATCAGATCTAGGCGTAAATCCTGGCAATGATGGCGTAGTAATTCGAGTTAACTTCCCTCAACTAACTGAAGAACGTCGCAAGGAGTTCATCAAGGTTGTTAAGGCCAAGGCAGAAGATTCCAAGATCGCGATGCGCAATATCCGTCGCGCAGCCAAAGAAGCCATGGAAAAAATGGAAAAAGATGGGGATATTGGAAAAGATGATTTAGCTCGAGGTGAAAAAGAGCTAGAAAAAGTAACTTCAGATCATGTTGCAAAGATTGATGACATGCTCAAGCACAAGGAGGTCGAACTCCTCGAGGTATAAGGGGTTCACTCATGTCCGACATCCATTCGATCAACGAAGCGATCAACAAGAAAGCTGGGCGAAAGCTTGTGCCTTCGATTGTGGTCGGTCTTTCTTTGCTTGGATTGATTTGGTTTTCACTCTCAGTATATAAAGAGTTATTTCTTGTGGTTTTGGTGACTGCAGTGGTCCTTGGAATCCGCGAACTCGTGCGGGCATGTAATTCTAGATCCATCGCTATTTCATTCCCTTCGCTGTCTATTGCTGCCGTCGCTTTGTTAGGCGCAGCATGGATTGGTGGAATCGCGGGCCTTGCTATTGCAACGGCAATTTCCTTTCCAATTCTCCTGATTCGATTGTTATTAAATGGTCCTGAAGGATTTGTTGGCAAAGCAACAGCAACTACATTTGCACTTTTGTATTTGCCTTTCCTAGCTGGCTTCCTCATTTTGTTAGCAACACCAAGTACTGGGTTTCAACGTGTCATGACTTTTGTAGTTTTAGTCGGTTGTAACGATACTTTTGGCTACTTTGTGGGAGTTTTGTTAGGCAAACACCCACTGGTGCCCACTATCTCTCCTAAGAAAACTTGGGAAGGTCTGGTTGGTTCAGTTGTATTCACAATTATTGGCGGGTGCCTTGCTTTTCACTACATCATGGATATGGATTGGTGGATCGGCATAATCGTTGGTTTAATGATCGTCTTTACTGCAACATGTGGTGATTTAATCGAAAGTGCGATGAAGCGGGATATGAGCCTTAAAGATATGGGAACTCTATTGCCAGGCCATGGCGGGATGTTAGATCGTCTTGACTCTGTGGTTTTATCCGCACCTGCAATGTGGTTGGCACTTGAATTAGTAAAGCGTTACCTGTGAGCGGGCAAGTTCCAGAGGTAAATCTGGTTTTTGATGAGCCAGTTCAGCGAAAAAAGGCTCCTAAGCACATAGCTGATTTTTCTCCGGCAGAACGCAAAGTGTTTGCGAAAGAGTTGGGTTTTGAGCCATTCAGAGCAACTCAAGTAGCCACTCATTACTTCAGTCATCTGTCTAGTAATCCCGAAGAGTGGACAGATATTCCTGCGGCAGAGCGTCAATTAATTGCAGATGCTCTGACTCCACAATTGATTACCTTAGTAACAACTCGGACTACAGATAACGGCATGACTAGAAAAGATTTATGGAAGTTACATGATGGCGTTTTAGTAGAAAGTGTCTTGATGCGTTACACCGACCGTGTAACGGTCTGTATTTCATCTCAAGCAGGTTGCGGTATGAACTGCCCATTTTGTGCAACTGGCCAAGCCGGCCTGACTCGAAACTTATCTGCAGCTGAAATCACAGATCAGATCGTTGCTGCGGCTCGTGCCTGTGCTAATGGTGAACTACCAGGTGGGCCAACACGACTTTCTAATATTGTGTTTATGGGAATGGGCGAACCATTAGCTAACTACAACGCTGTTGTGCGCACTCTGCGCAATATAACTGATGCAAACCCTGATGGTCTCGGAATTTCGGCACGTTCTGTTGTTGTTTCAACTGTGGGGCTTGTTAACGGTATTGAAAAACTGATGGATGAAGGCATCAACTGCACATTGGCAGTTTCTCTTCACACACCAGATGATGAGCTTCGCGATTCGCTGGTTCCCATTAATAATCGATACAACATTCGAGAAGTACTAGCTGCAGCAGATGCCTTTGAAAAGAAGACGGGCCGGCGTTATTCCATCGAATACGCCCTGATTCGGGACATCAACGATCAATCTTGGCGATCAGATTTATTGGGTCGTTTGCTCAAAAACCGTAACGCACATGTGAATTTGATTCCACTGAATCCAACTCCAGGTTCTAAGTGGACCGCCTCTCGCCGGGAGGATGAAGCAGAGTTTGTTCGGATTCTTGAAAGTTATGGTGTTCCTGTCACAGTGCGCGATACCCGTGGCCGCGAAATTGATGGTGCTTGTGGCCAGTTGGCAGCGGCAGAGAAAGTGAGGCCTACTAGTTAGATTTAAGGGAAATTGCTAGGCTCGGGCACATGAAAAAGCTCAGTAACTTCGTTAATGGTAAGTCTGTTGATTCAACATCAGGTGAGATCACAACCCTTGTAAATCCAGCGACAGGCCAGCCTTTTGCAACAGCCCCTAATTCAAATGCGGCAGATATTGATGCGGCCTATAAGGCGGCAAATGATGCATTTCCTGATTGGCGGGATTCAACTCCATCCCAGCGTCAACGTGCACTGCTAAAGATTGCAGATGCGATTGAAGAGCGTGCTGAAGAAGTTATTGCTATTGAGTGCGAGAACACAGGTAAGCCAATTTCACTGACAACATCAGAAGAAGTTCCACCGATGGTTGATCAGATTCGTTTCTTTGCAGGAGCTGCAAGAAATCTAGAAGGAAAGTCTGCCGGTGAATACATGCCGGGAATGACTTCAATGATTCGCCGCGAACCTGTTGGAGTTATTGGACAGGTAACACCATGGAACTACCCAATGATGATGGCAGTTTGGAAATGGGCACCTGCAATTGCAGCAGGTAATACAGTTGTGCTGAAGCCCAGTGATACAACTCCTGCATCCACTGTGTGGATGGCCAATTTAATGGCGGAGTTTTTACCTGCGGGTGTTTTCAATGTTGTGTGTGGCGAGCGCGAGACAGGCGCAACTCTTGTTAATCATGCACGCCCTGACATGGTTGCAATTACTGGATCGGTTGCTGCTGGAATTAAGGTGGCAGAATCTGCTGCTAAGCAATTAAAGCGTGTGCATTTAGAGCTAGGTGGCAAAGCACCAGTTGTAGTTTTTGCAGATGCAGATTTAGCAGCTGCTGCTGAGGCAATTGCAGTTGCTGGCTACTTCAACGCTGGCCAGGATTGCACCGCTGCAACTCGCGTAATTGTTCAAGACTCTGTATATGATCAATTTGTCGCACTCATTACCGAACAAGCAAAGCAGATTGCCATTGGAGCACCTGCCGATGAAGATGTTTTCTTGGGACCTGTTAACAACGTTAATCAGTTGGCCCGTATAACAGATCTCTTGTCCAGAGTTCCAGCACATGCCCAGGTGATGACAGGTGGAAGCGCCCTTGATCGACCAGGATTCTTCTTCCCAGCAACAGTTGTTGCTGGATTGCACCAATCAGATGAGCTTATTCAGAAAGAGATCTTCGGACCGGTTATCACCGTTCAAAAGTTCACCGATGAGGCCCAGGCCGTAGCAATGGCCAACGGGGTGGAGTATGGATTGGCCTCAAGTGTCTGGACCACCAACCACGGAACTGCGATGCGCATGGCTAAGGCCTTTGACTTTGGCTGCGTCTGGATCAATACCCATATTCCGATTGTTGCCGAAATGCCACATGGCGGGTTCAAACGCTCGGGATATGGCAAGGACCTCTCAGCGTATGGATTTGAAGATTACACGCGAATTAAGCATGTAATGAGTAATCTGGGGGCGTAGTATTTCCCTCTGTTCGGCCAGTTAACTATCAACCCACAACCCACAGAAAGCTTGAGGCTCGGTAATCCGACAACTAGCTTGAGTAAAACCCTTAAGGAGTAAATCAGTATGTCAAAAGAAAGTTCACTCTCACCAGAGGCAAAATCAGTTTTAGGTGCAATGGTTTCACGCCGCGGATTACTCGCAGGCGCAGGCGGTATAGGAGCAGTGGGATTACTCTCTGCATGTGGTTCATCTTCATGCGATATTTATGAAGCACCAGCAGATGCTGCCGTAGTTCGCTGGGGTAACTGGCCTTTGTACTTAGATTTTGACGAAGAGTGCAAGTACTACCCAACATTAGACAAATTTGCTCGTGCTAATACATTAAACGCTCAGTATTTTGAAGATTACAACGATAACGATGAGTTCTTTGGAAAAGTACAAGCTCAGCTAAAGATTGGCACAGATATTGGTTATGACGTTGTCACACCAACTGACTGGATGGCTGCGCGTTGGATCCGTCTTGGATACACACAAAAGTTTGATGCAGCAAATATTCCTAACAAGTCAAACATCCTTGACTCACTAGCAGCACCTTCATTTGATCCAAAGCGTGAGCACTCAATGACATGGCAAGGCATCATGGCTGGATTTGGTTGGAACACCGAAACGAATCCAAATGGAATTAATACTCTAGAAGAGCTATTTGCCCCACAGAATAAGGGAAAGATTGTCGTTCTCTCTGAAATGCGCGACACAATCGGAATTATTCTTCTTGCACAGGGTGTTAATCTTCAGACAGTTACCGAAAATCAGTACATGAACGCAGTTGATTACATGGAAAAGCAAATTAGTGATGGCTGGATTCGTGGCGTTAAGGGTAATGAATACGCTGAGGATCTCATTTCAGGAGATGCAACCGCTGTAATTGGCTGGTCTGGCGATATGTTCATTTTGAAGGCTGAAAATGAAGGAATGTTTGACTTTGCAATTCCAGAGTCAGGTGGAACTATTTCAGGTGATAACTTGATGATTCCTTCAACAGCATCTGCTGAAGGTAAGGCAAATGCTGAGAAGTTGATCAACTTCTATTACGACCCAGCCATTGCAGCTGAAGTTGCTGCATACGTTAACTATGTGTGTCCGGTTAAGGGTGCACAAGCTGAAATGGAAAAGATTGCTCCAGAACTTGCGAGCAGCCCATTTATTTTCCCAGATGATGAAATGTCAAAGAGACTCAACGTCTTCCGCTCACTTACCCCAGCAGAAGAAACCTCATGGACCGAAGCTTTCCAGAAGGCCGCCGGCAACTAGTGGCGGACGTTTCATCTGCAACGCACGGCGACTTACGTCTGACGCGTATTACAAAGACGTACGGAGATTTCACCGCTGTTAATGATTTGTCATTAACAATTCCTGAGGGCTCATTTTTTGCATTACTTGGGCCTTCAGGATGCGGCAAAACAACAACTTTGCGGATGATCGCAGGGTTGGAAGAGCCAACGGTTGGAAGTATTCATTTAGGCGAAACTGATATTACGACTAAGCGTCCCTATCAGCGTCCAATTAATACAGTCTTCCAAAACTATGCATTGTTTCCACATTTAACTATTTTTGAAAACATTGCATTTGGGTTGCGCCGTCGTGGAATCAAAGATGTGTCTGAAGATGTGAACAAAGTTTTAGAACTAGTAGAGCTGCCTCACCTTGCTCAGCGTAAGCCAACTCAATTATCTGGCGGCCAACAACAGCGCATCGCATTAGCGCGCGCAATAGTTAACCGCCCAGCACTACTTTTACTCGATGAGCCATTGGGTGCGTTGGATCTAAAGCTTCGCCGCCAGATGCAGATCGAGCTTAAGTGGATCCAGCGAGAAGTTGGCCTTACTTTCGTGCACGTTACACACGATCAGGAAGAGGCCATGACTATGGCTGACACCATCGCTGTTATGAATGAAGGCGAAATTGAGCAGATGGGATCTCCAGCAGATCTCTATGACAACCCAGGAACTGCTTTTGTAGCAAATTTCTTAGGCCAATCAAACCTGATCAAGGGACGCATTGAAGGCAGTGATGGAGAGAACTTAGTTGTCGATCTATTTGGCCAAAAAATTTCAATGCCAAAGAACCGCAGCCATGCCGTTGATAGTTCAATTTATGCTGGTATTCGTCCAGAAAAATTCCGTATTTCTCTCTTAGGAACACCTACTCGGGGAAACATCCTGACTGGTGGTCGCATTGAAGATGTTTCTTACATCGGTGTTTCTACTCAGTACCAAGTAACCATGCCTTGGGGACAAGAAGTAATGGTCTTCGAGCAAAATGATGATGGTGTTCCGCCATTTGATAAGGGCGATGAGGTTGTAATTTCTTGGGAGCCTAACTTCACTTTTGCTCTGCGCGGCGATGATGATGTCGAAGCCGGACTTGAAGTTAATCCTGAGGAACTAGACGAAGAATGAACAGCGTCTTGAATAAGGTGAAGTTGCCTTACCTTCTGTTGTTGCCGGGATTTTTGTTTCTGTTTACCTTCTTTATTTTGCCGATTATTAACCTGGCGCAAACCTCAACCCAGACAGCAATTGTTGGGGGAGACACTGGTCAATACGAACAGACATTTGCGTTTTCAAATTACATAACCGCCTTTACAGAAAATAAAGAACAGTTTGCTCGCTCCTTTGTATTCGCACTATGCGCAACTGTTTTAGCATTAGCAATTGCTTATCCTTTGGCCTATGCAATTGCATTCAAAGCTGGGCGATTGAAGAATTTTCTTTTGGTTCTAGTAGTTGCACCATTTTTTGTTTCGTTCTTGCTTCGCACAATTGCTTGGAAGCAGATTCTGGGCGAAAAAGGTTTCGTAGTGCCGACTCTTCGAAGTATTGGAATTATTGGGGAAAGTACGACGCTTACTTCAACCTCATTTGCTGTTGTTATGGGTATGACCTATAACTTCTTGCCATTTATGACATTACCTTTGTATGCCTCACTAGAGCGTATTGATCCACGGACAATGGAGGCTTCTGGCGATCTATATGCAAATGGAATTACTACTTTCCGCAAGGTGACCTTGCCTTTGTCCATGCCAGGTGTGGTTGCCGGCACCTTATTGACCTTTATTCCTGCAGCTGGTGATTATGTGAATGCTGCCATTTTGGGTAGTCCTAATACCAAAATGATCGGAAATGTTATTGAGTCCAGATACTTCAAGATCGTTGATTACCCA